>JACCDR011127469.1_pt1 | contig 45197 bp, 61 predicted proteins | sample 7446431 | NCBI WGS metagenome assembly JACCDR01 (sample SAMN15323443, study PRJNA562643) | freshwater metagenome | isolation source: river surface water | place: USA:Blue River Watershed | collected 2017-08-17 | reverse complement strand
GATGGGGGGGAGGGGCCGGGGCCGCTGGTGGGGGATGGGCGCACGCGGGGCCGCTGGCCGTGGGGGCCGTGGCGAACGCGGGCCAGCCGTGGGAGGCCGTATTGGTCACCGTGACCATTACGGGGGCCGGGGCCGGTATTGGTCACCGTGACCATTACCCCGGAAACAGGTTGCGCGTTCAGGTTGCGTATGGCCCGGGATGCGCGTACGTTTCTCCTTGCGGGGCACCGTGCCCCAACCGAGGAGGTCACCACCATGAGCACCACCACCACCAGCAAGGGCCGCAAGGCCACCACCACGGCCCCCAAGGCCGAGGCCCCCGAGGCCGCCAGCACCGAGGCCGCACCGGCCAAGGTGGACACCCGCACGGTCACCGTCATCACCACGGCGGAGGCCCGTGCCAAGCGCGTGGAGGCCGCTGCCAAGGCCGCCGAGGAGGCCGGTGGTCCGGTCGCCATCGCGACCGAGGCCGTGCGCGCCATCGTCGCGGACGAGGCCGCCACGGACGCGGTCAAGGCCGCGCAGGATGCCAAGGCCGAGGCTCACAAGGCCGTGGCCGCACGGCTGGCCTCGCTGGCGAATCTGGCCGCCGTCCTGAACCCCACCCTCACGGCCCCCACGCGTGGGAACACGGCCCGGGGTCGGGCCGTGGGCGAGGTCCAGCGGGCCGTGGCCGAGGCCTTGGGCATCACGGGCGAGGCCGCGCAGCGTCAGGTCCAGCGGGGCATCCTCGCCGGGTCGCTCATCCTCGCGCACAACATGACCCCGGCCAAGGCCTACGCGCTGGCCGTGGAGCACAGCAAGGCCGGAACCATGGCGCAGGCATGGGCGATCGTGGAGGCCCCCGTCCTGCCCAAGGTCACCGACAGCACCAAGGGTCCCAAGGCCCCGCAGGCCCCCAAGGCCCCGGCCAAGCCCATCACGGCCACCGAGGCCCGCAAGGTCATCCAGCAGGCCCGCGAGGAGTCGCTGGCCAAGATGACCCCGGAGGCCCGGGGCACGGCCATGGTCCGTGAGGTCATGGCCGCGTACCGCGTCCTCGTGGAGGCCGTGGAGGCCGGGACGGCCATCGTCACCCCGGAGGCCCGCACCACCGTGGAGAGCATGCTCGCGAACCTGACCAAGGTTCAGGCCCCCAAGGCCTAGCCTCCCGGCCAAGAGGCCCCCGGACCCTTGTGGGGTCCGGGGGCCTTCTTGTGCCCGCACCCCGTGCCCCCGTGCCCCCGTGGCCGGGGGCCTTGCCATGCCCGCAGGCAGGCAGGCCGCCCTGGGCTCCCGTGATCCGGCGAACCCGCCCAAGCCAACTACGCGACGGGGCCGTGAGTGAGTAATGGTCACCGTGACCAAATCGGGGTGCCGCTGGCCCGCCCACAGAATCCGGGGCTAACCCGGTCCTGCTTGGCGACGATGAGGGCGCTTGTGTGCGTGACGGCGACCCCGCTCGAGCGCAGATTCCATACCAATAGACTTGACTTTCTATGGGTTTAGCACTAGCCTGTCCTTATCGGTTGAGGTTTATCCGAAGGCCGAGACGGGTAATGGTCACCGTGACCATTACGAGCCCGAACCCAAGAGGAGAAGGTCAGATGCTCAACACCGGAAAGGACTACCGGCACGGTAAGGCGTCCAAGCGCCGCACCGTCATCAAGGAGTCCACGAGGCGCACGATCCTCGTGGACAAGGTGGCCGCTCGTGAGGCCGCGCGCGAGATGCGGGGTTCGCGATGATCGCCGTCGTCAGCAACATCACAGGAGACAGCGTGGAGACGCTGGCCGACGGGACGCTCCTCGTCTCGTGCGGGTCGTGCGACTTCACCAAGCGCACCGTTCTCGGGACGCAGCGGGCCTACGGCATCCTGCTCGATCACACCTTCACCTGTCAGGCGTTCCTGTGATGCGCGCCGTGTGGGAGGTCCCCTACGGGGCCACGGCCAGCGTGCCCGTGACCGTGCTTCGTCGTGCCGAGGTATCCGAGCACGAGTGCTTCGCCGAGGAGCACGGCTACATCGTGACCGTGGACGGCTTCGAGTGGCCGGTCGTCGCCATGTGGAACGAACTCACCCTCGAACTCATCGCCCCGGAAATGGTCACGGTGACCAATACCGAGGAGGAGGTCGTGCCCGAGCGGTGCGACTGCTGCTGCCACGGAATGAACGACGGTCGCCCGTTCTTCATCCGGCTTGACGAGGAGGCGTATTGGTGCTGCGACTGCGGCATCGGCTCCCCGCACGACCACGAGTGGGAGCCCGGATGCGGGTACGAGTCGTGCGACGAGTGCGACCTCTACTGCCCGCTCTGCGAGCAGACGAAGCCGCAGCGGGAGCCGTTCTGGTGGATCGTCCCGGCCCTCCTCGGCTCCGCGATGGTCGCCTGCGTCGCCACCCTGTTTACATCGGCCTGGGCTTCGGTCGTTGCCCGTGACCCGGGCCTGTCCGAGCAGATCGCCTACACGGGGATCGTCGGAAGCCTGCTGCTGGCCGGGGTCGGTGTGCTGGCCTACTACCGGGAGCGTGGGTCGTGGTGAGGGAGCCCGAGTACGAGTGGGCCGACCTGACCGACGACGACCACGCCGAAATGCGTGACTCGTTCGACAACGCGATGCGGGAGAGGGGCGAGTGATGCCGAAGATCACGGAGGTCGGTGTCGAGCACAACGGCAACGCTGTGTTCGGTGAGCGTGTCATCGCTGACACGTTCGAGGCGTCGCTGGATCAGGCGCTCGCCATCATCAAGCGGGAGGCCATGACCTCCCCCGGCATCATCACGAGGGCCTACTTCGGATACGACGGAGAGGGGGACGACTGATGGAACACCTGACGGAGACGATCGGGGAGCAGATGACGCGTGAGCGTCAGCGTAAGGCTGCCGACCGATTCGCGAAGAACTCGGCCATGCTCAAGCGGATGGCCGCACGCTGAACGGGCAGCCCCGTCCCCTTCGGGGGGCGGGGCTAAACCCGTGCCCGGAAACACAACCCGTAATGGTCACCGTGACCATTACTCGAACGAGAGGACTGTCCATGCCTGACAACGACAGCGACAACGTGTTCCAGATCGGTGCGGAGTTGATGGAGGCCCGTGAGGCCCGCCAGAACGCCGCCGACGCCGCGCACCGCATCCAACACCTGATGGAGACGGGTGAGGCCGCGCACGCTTGGGTTCACGAGAACGATCACCTGATCCCCGAGGAGTACCGCTGGTTCATCGTCGAATCGGTGTGCCACTCGGTCGCGGGCCTCGCCCTTGCCGGGATCGTCACCGACCTCGTGGGCGAGGTGGCCGGGGCCGTTGAGGAGACGGCTGAGGAGCGCGCCCGCAGGGCCGGGATCGACCCGGGGGCGCACCCGTCCCGGCTCGGCGACGATGTGAGCGAGTAGATGAGCGTTTCGAAGAAGGACTTTGTGGCTGAGGCTCGAGATATTCGGGAGCATCTGGCTGACAAGGTTCCTGCCGCTGTTCTTCTGCCGTTCGTTGAGGCGAGGTGCGTGACCCTTGCCTCGCATAACCCGCTGTTTCAGAAGGACAAGTTCGTGTGGGCGTGTATCGCAACGACTGAAGGGGGCAAGTGATGGAGCGAGATTTCTGTCGGGAGTGTGATCCGTGTGAGCGTTCGGGGTGCGACATGGCTCCGGTGTGTGAGTGCGGGCACGGTGAGGGGCATGACATTGTTGGGAAGGAGAACTTCGAGGTTGTGGCCCAGGTTCGTCTGATTCTGTCGGCTGATAGTGCGGCGGATGCGGAGGACACGGCGACGCGAATCCTGAACGACGTTGTGCTGGACATTGAGCACATCGAGGTGAAGTCGTGAAGTGCCTGAACCCTGCGTGCCCGAGTGTTTCGGCGCACGAACTGAACGTGTCGCTGAACATGAGCAGGACGATCGAGCATCCAGACACGGAATACTCGGGGTCCACGGACTACGGGGACCTGAGCACGGGGATCGGTACGTCGTGCTCGGATTGCGGTCTGATGACGTTCCGGCACAACTACCTCGAAATCATCACCGACGAGTTCCGGGTTTCGGATGACGCGATTGAGCGTGGGTGGGCGGCTGTCCTGCCCGAGCCGAAGTTTGTGTACGTCGTTGCTTGGTACAGCGAGCATGGCGGCGATGGAACGACGGGCGGGTTCGAGTGGCGCGACAGCGAAGGGCTTGCTGTCGATCTCTACTGGGAGTTGGCGCGGGAGAACGCCGGATACATGGTGGGGAAACACGTTGTCGTGCTGTCCCGGGTGGAGGTTTCCGCTCACCTACGAGACGACACGGAGAAGCCCGCTGTCAGCGAGTACCTGAACGGAATGACGGACGCGCTCGAGAACCGGGTGGCGGACGAGTCGGTGACGGTGATCGCTGTCTCCATCAACGAGAGGAAGGAGTCGTGAACCGGAACAGCGACCTTACCTCTGGTGAGGTCATCACGATGATCCTGCTGGCGTTTGTCGTCCTCGTGATCGGCGTGGCAGCGGGTTCGCTTTGGGAGCGCGAGTCGTTCCCCACGCATTACTCGTCCGGGTACTGCGCCGCTCTGGAAGGTGTGCGTCTCAACGATGAGGCGTGCGATGTCAAAGGAAAGGTTGTGATGGTCAAGTGAAGCGAATCAGAGTGACCTACGAGACGGCACGGGACGCCCTCATCGCTGCCCGCGACGAGCGGGGTGCGGGGTTCATGTACGACCAGATGTTCGACTCCGACGGAGAAGGCTGCCGGTATCTCGCACGGCCACGGGACGCGCACTTCGATGACTCACCGATCCCGGCGTGCCTTGTCGGTGTCGCTCTCACCACGCTCGACAAGGCGTTCGAGGAGTGGCTGGACGACGACAACGAGCAGGCGTTCGACGTCATCGTCAGGCACGAGGCTGGCGTGGAGAACATCGTGGACGACGCCGAGTACCACATCGAATACTGCGGCGACGAGTTCGTGTTCGAGGGAATCGCCGTCAGACTCCTCACCCTCGCGCAGTCGTCGCAGGACACCGGGAACACCTGGGGTGAGTCGGTGTCGTATGCGCTTGACAGGATCAAGCGGTGAGCCGGGAGGCGCTGTTCCCCGACGGTTCCACGCACGGGAACGGGCTGGTCGCTGGTGAGACGGCGATGAATCGGCTGCGTCTCATCACGGCAGCGCAAGCCCTCGAGATTTACATCAAGAGCGACGGTTACTGGCAACTGACGAGGAACGGGCATCGGCACGCGATCATCAACATCATCGAGCCGCTGTCCGGTAAGCAGTTCACCACCCCGTCACGGCGGGTCACGATGAAGTCGTGTCGTGACGCGCTGGCCGAGTGTCGTCGGCTGATCGCAGAAATCGAGGCGACGGCGATCGTGTACGAGGGGGAGGAGGGCTAGGTCTTTCGCTTCCTCGCACGGTCGCACTCGCGGCAGCGTCGTTTGCCGTCTGCCCGGAGGATCAGGTTGTCCCCTTCGTAGGGGTGACCCTTCGGGCAGGCGGTGACCGACCGCTCGTAGTGCCGCTGCCTGTCGGTGTTCTCGGATGCGGTGACCGGCTCGAGGTGGGCCGGGTTACAGCAGCGGCGATGCCCGCAGGAGTCCCCTCCGGGGCAGGAGAGGTCCCGGGTGTGGCACAGGTGGTCGAGTTGGTGGCCGTCGGGGATGGGGCCGATGAACGTCTCGTAGGCCCATCTGTGGGCCATGTAGCGGGGTTGGCCGGGGCCGGGGCGGAAGCGTCCGTATCCGTCTCTCGTGCCTGCTTCACCGGCCCACATCCAGCATCCGTCGGGCCGCTTGACCGCTAGGCGATGGAACCGTGCGAGTTCGGTTTGGTTGGGCATGGGGTGAATGTACCGCTTGACTGCGCTATACCTAAATGGTATGCTACGTCGGTTGGTTGAGGTGTATCCATACGGGTTCACTTCTCGGCAGGAGTATTGGTCACCGTGACCAATACCAACATCAAGGAGGCAACATGAGCATCAACGTCGAAGGAAGGGTCGGGAGCGTCGTCCGAGCAGACTCGCTCACCGTCGGCAGCACCTACGTCGGCTACTACGACGGATCGCACTACCCGTTCACCGTCGTCACCGCAACCGAGTGGGGCTGCGACGGTGGCGGCTGCCACCTCGTCCACGCGAACATGCCGCTCGACAACGGCGAGGTGCGCCAGATCGCGTGGGACACGACCGACGAGGTGACCGTGTGGGACCACGACGCCTACATCCCCGCTGTCGGGGACTGGGTGACGATGACCTCGTGGCTGTCGGACACGGGCGAGGTCATCACCGGAGAGCGGGACGGGCTCGTGCTCGAGGTGTCCGACACCGTGTACGCCGTCCAGACGAACCGCACCAGCCTCGTGCTCACGGGACCCGGGTGCGTGACCCGCTCCGAGAACCGCGACGCCGGGATGCGGGTCCGTGTCACCTACCGTGGCAGCGCCCTGCCCGCTGTCGGGACGGAGGGCATCATCTTCGGAGAGGATCAGGGCGGCGTTCTCGTCACGTTCCCGCGCGAGGAGCGGCAGTTCGGCAGCGTGTACCCCGGGTCGTGGTGGTACGAGCCGTCGTCCATCGCCCCCGTCGAAATGGTCACCGTGACCAATACCGACCAGCCCCGCACCCCCCAGGTGGGTGACCGGGTTGAGGCGTTCGAGCCGAACATCGCCTTCAACGGTGCCCCGTGGTTCGGGACCGTTCAGATGATCCAGTTGGATCACCCGAACGCGAAGTACCGGGTCAATCTCGACAGCGGAGAGACGATCTGGTTCAACCGTGTCGTGGTTGTTCCGCAGGTCCCTCGCCGCTCCCCGCAGGTCGGTGACCGGATCGTGGCGACGAGGGTGCCCGGTGTGAACGGGTTCGACGGTGCGGTCGGCACGATCGTCCGTGTCTATGAGCCGCGCCGGGACGGGAACGGGCACAACGTCGTCGCCACCTTCGAGCAGGACGGGACGACCTACGAGTTCTCGCTCCACCTGTGGGAGTACGCCCCGGAGGAGGAGGAGCCGATCACGTTCGAGACGAAGGAGCGCATGATCGGCAAGCGCATCCGAGTCATCCGGGCATCCGGGCTCCCGCAGTACGTCGGCGTGGAAGGGATCGTCACCGACGTCTACCCGACCCGGGAGACTGCCGCGCAGCCGAAGGTGGACGGGATCACCGTGCGGATCGCGGAAACGGGCAGGGTGTGGGTCCAGGCCTACGAGGTGCTGCCCGACGAGCCGGTGGCCGAGCCCGAGCCCGAGGTGCGTCCCTCTCAGGAGACGGGGATCATCACGGACCTTCAGGCCGAGGCGGAGCGTCTGCGTCAGCGGATCAACGTCCTTGAGCGGTGGCAGGAGAACGCCCGCGAGGACTGGGACCTCATCAACGCGCTCGTCAATCAGGAGGCGACCGACCGCCAGTGGTGCGGCGACTACGAGCGCGTGTTCCGTCGTGTCGAGTCGCGGCTCAAGGTGCTCGAGTGGCAGCCGCGTGAGCGTGAGATCAGCATCACCGTGACCGTGCGCGGCACGTTGGAGACGACCCGCACCATCACCGTCACCGCGCGGGATGAGGACCACGCCCGGGAACTCGTGGACGACGACTGGGAGCAGTACGTCGATAACCCGGACGGCATCCTCACCGAAGCCGCACGCTCCGTGTCGTTCGAGGACATCTCCGTGTCCACGGTGAACGACGACTAGCAGCCCCCATCTGCCCCTCCCCACACCTACTCCTGCCGGTGTGGGGAGGGGCCTTCCCCCCTTAGTCGTAATGGTCACCGTGACCATTACTCGATAGACTGATACGACACACCGGATTGGAGGGAGTGAGTTGTGGAGTTTGTAGACGCAGTACCGGAGTCCAACCCGCGAGGCGTGAAGATGACGCAGAAGTGGGTGGACATCGTGGACGCACTACAGGCCAACCCCGGTCAATGGGCGACGCTCGGCGTGTTCTCGCCGGGAGCCGCCACGAAGATCAGGCGAGGCAAGTACCCCGCGTTCCTGCGCGACATGCCGGAAGGGTTCGACCCGCAGGAGTGGGTCACGGCCAACTACGAGGTCACCACGCGCCGCACAGGCGACGGTGACAGGTCGGAGTTGTACGTCCGGTACGTCGGTGTCAAGCGCAGCCGCAAGTAGTGGGCACACGCAACGACAGGGGCCGTGCGCTGGCCCGGTACATCCAGACCCGCACGGGTGTTCCGTACTCGCTGTGGGACTTGAGGGGTGGAGTCATCGAACTCCCGCCCCCCTACGGGTTCTCTGTCATCACCGACAGAAGCCTCCAACGTTTCTCCGACACCATGAGAGCGCTGCCTGAGAGCGGCTTGCCGGGTGTCATCCGCTACGACGGCGATCTTCGATCCATCCACGAAGCGTGGGCCTCTTTCCGGCTCGACCATGCGTGTGTGCTGATCGAAGCCCATGCCAACACCATCCGAGACAGGCTTGTGAAGGGAGAGTAATGCTTCTTCGTGTGAGCGGTGAACTTGGCGTTGTCAAGTTCGATCCGACAGAGGATTTCCGTGTGAACGACAAGGGTGAGGCGTGGGCCAAGATTCGCTGCGTCGCCAAGGACCGGGTGCGTGACACCTCCGGTCAATGGCAGGACGGACCCCCGTGCTTCATCGACGTCTATGTGAACGGCAAGCCAGCCGAGCACATCACGGAGTCGGTGCGCGTCGGTGACCAGATCATCGTGTCCGGTCGTCTCGCGCAGCGTGAGTGGGAGCAGGACGGCCAGAAGCGGCAGTCCTACCACATCAAGGCTGACGACATCGGCGTGTCGGTGCGGTTCACCACCGCTCTCACCGACCGTGCGAAGGCAGAAGGCGTCGATGTTGTCAAGGCCACGTTCGAGGGCGCTCAAGAGGAGTTCGAGTCCCCGTTCTAGGCCAAATGGTCACCGTGACCAATACGCAAGGCATGTGCGGCGCACCCGCGCCCGCATTGGCAGCACGCGACGGTGCGTGCGAGTGAGAGAGAGGTACGGAATGGCTGCTCGGAAGACGACCACGGCGGTTGCGGAGAAGGCCGCGAAGCCGGTGGACAAGGAGCGGAACGCTTCGCTGCGGAAGGCGTACGCGCAGGCTGACAAGGCTCTGCGGGATGCCTACCCGGAGGAGTGGAAGACGCTGCTCGAGGCGGCGCTGCGTGAGCACGGTGTCTCGGATGTGCGGCGTCGGCTGACGGCGGAGGAGAAGGCTGCTCGGGAGGAGGCGAAGCGTCAGGAGAAGATCGCTCGCCTGAAGGAGCAGATCGCTGCCCTCGGTGGTGAGCCGCTGTTCGGCGACGACAACGAGCCTTCCTTCTAGGAGGCTCGGGGGGTAAAGTGGCGACCCCCCCAGGCCGCTCGGAAGGGCTTGGGGGGGTCGTTGCCACGGGTGAAGTGGTGGGTGAAGGGTATCACCCGCCGCTCTGGATGTCAGGAGAGGAGCGGTATGTCGGTCAAGGTCATGTCGTGGGTCTTCGAGAACTCCCCGTATCGGGGGAAGGCTCGTCTGGTCCATCTGACGCTCGCGGATCACGCTGACGATTTCGGTCGCTGCTGGCCGTCGCAGGCGGAGATTGCGCGGAAGTCGGGTTGTAGCGTCGAGCATGTTCGCAAGACCGTGAAGCGCATGATCGAGGATGGGTTCGTGCGGATCGTTCAGGTGTCTGCTGGGCGTGGCAGGTCGCACATCTACGTTCTGGAAACCCCCAACTCTGTTGGGGTATTCGGTGGGAAACCCCCAACTCGGAGGGTGAGAAACCCCCAAATCCACGCGTCTAAACCCCCAAATCCGTCCCCTAAGAACCATCAAGAACCATCAAAGAACCATCAACTGCGCGGGTGCGTGTTGTGCGGGACCGAGACTCTGGTGACGTACAGGGACGAGCCGATGTGTCATCCGTGTGTCGCCTTGGAGGTGTCTCGTGGCAGGTGAACCGCTGGAACTGCTCCAACTCGCTGCTCTGTTTCATGCGAGCCGGGGTAGTGCCTCTCAGGTGTTCTCTGTGTGTGACGTTGCCGATTTCGAGCCGGGTCATCAGCAGGCTCTTGCGTCGGTGATCGTCGGGCTGATGAACGAGGGTGAGGTGTCGCCGCTGGCCGTGCTGGACAGGTGCGGTCGTGTCGGTGCCGATCTGGTGCGCTTCTACACGACGAACGTTCGGGACGAGCAGTACGCGACACCGGGGTACTGCGCGAACGCTGTCCGTGAAGCGGCGATCAGGCGACGGGTCACGGGCACGGTTGCTCGCGCCTACCAGCACCTCACGGAGTCATCGAGGCCCGTGGAGGAGGTCGTCGCTGACCTTGAGCAGTCGCTCGAGGAAGTGAACGCGTCGATGGAGTCCGGGGTCGGTGTCGTGGACTTCGACGGTGTGATGGCGACCGAGGACGATGCTCGTCCGTGGGTGATGCCGGGGATGCTGCGGTCGAACGAGCGTCTGATGCTGACCGGGAAGGAGGGCGGCGGTAAGAGCGTGCTCGTGTCGCAGATGTGTCTCGGTGCGGCGATGGGGGTGAACACTCTGTCGTTCGACTACACGCAGCATGAGCCTGCTCGTGTGCTGATGCTGGATGTGGAGAACGACCGTCTTCAGGTGCGGGACAACATGCGGAAGGTGTATCCGTATCTGGCGGAAATCACCGGGAACCGCACGCCGTCGATCGAGTGGGTTGATGTTCGCGACATTGACCTGTCCGATTCGGTGGAACGTCAGAAGATCATCCGTCTGGCGAAGGAGCGGCAGCCGCAGTTGATGTATATGGGGTCGCTCTACAAGTTGGCCCCGGAAGGCGAGAAAGTGGACGCGCAGTTCTATGCGATCACACGCGTTGTCGATAGAATCCGTGCCGAAACCGGGACAAGCATCATCATCGAAGCGCACACGGGGCACGGTGTTGCGAACGACCGCAACGGCAACATGCGCCCCTACGGCTCGAGCATGTGGATGCGCTGGCCCGAGTTCGGGTTGGCGATGATTCAGAACAGGGACAAGCCGGTTCGCATCAAGAGTTGGCGGGGCCACCGCTCGGAGGATCGTGAGTGGCCCGCTGGTCTGCGACGCGGAACGGTCTTGCCATGGACACCGATCATGGACGACGAGTGGGACGCGCTGTACGGGCTGGACGACTGAAATGGTCACGGTGACCATTACTACGGGTGAATGGAGAGTGTGATGGAGAAGATCGAGACGCGGATCGCCGCGCTGCTCGCGAAGGCGGAGAGCACGACGCCGCAGGAGGCTGAGGCCCTGACGGCCAAGGCTGCCGAGATGATGATGAAGTACGGCATCGACCAAGCCCGCATCAACGAGGCCCGCCTTGGAGGGTCCCGTGAGGGCATCGTCCAGTCGGCGGTGTTCCACGGCGGCGTGTACGCGAACTCGTGGGTGCTGTTCTCGCACTACATCGTGAGCGGCATGGGTGGGATGCGGTCGCTGCGGGCACGGGCCTACGGCAAGGGCCGTGGCGGCAAGATGGTGAAGGGCTGGAACTTCATCACGGTCGGGTTCGAGAACGATGTGAAGCAGGCCGACGTTCTGGTGAAGTCGCTGTCCCTTCAGTGTGTGGCGGCGATGGCCCGCTGGCAGGAGGAGGCCGAGTGGCGCATGTTCATGATGCCCCCGAGCCAGAAGACGGGTGAGCGCAAGGGGTTCATCGAGGCCTACGGTGCCGCCGCAGGGGGCCGTCTGCGTGACCTTCGCACGGTCCTTGTGGAGCAGTCTGAGTCCGAGAGTCCAGGTGCCCTCGTGGTGATGGATCGACGCAAGTCGGAGGTCGATGCGTTCGTGGACGACATTGGGCCTCGGAAGGGTCGTGCTGCGACGGAGAGCGGGTCGTGGGAGGCCCGCATGGATGGCTCGTTCGCGGGCCGTCAGGCTGATGTGGGGCAGGCTCGTGTGGCTGCTGGTGCCACGGCTGAGATTGGGGGCTGACATGGACTGGATGGAGCAGACGCTTGACGAGGCGACGGTGGAGCCGACTGAGGCGAAGGTGATCGCTCGTGCTGGCGATCCTGAGACGAGCAAGGCCGCTGCGCGTGCGGTGTCGTACCGGACGGGGACGCAGAAGGCTCGGCTGCTTCGTGCCTACGCGAACATCGGTGTCGCGGGCCTCACGGACGAGGAGGCGGCGCAGTTGGCCGGTATCGGTGGCGGCGGATGGAAGCGGTGTAGTGATCTTCGCAACGACGGCATGATTGTCCCGCTCCGTGATGCGACTACTGGCACAATCGTTACCCGTATCGCATCTAGCCAGATGGCGCAGCGTGTGTGCGTCATCACCGACCGGGGGATGGCGACCCTTGGCACGACGAAGGATGACGATGATCGCTCCTCTGCTGCTGTCCCTGTCCCTCATGGCACCTACGCTGATTGCCCCGGATGTGGCCGCTCCGTCGATGTCGGCTACTACCACCTCTGTCGTGACTGCGGGGCGAGACTCCGATGACCGAGCGTGGTCCATCGAACGTCCGTCTCGTGGATCAGGGCGCACCGTGTCCGTGGTGCTTGAAGCCGCAGAGTTCCCACGTTCCATACAAGGCTTCGCATCATGCGTTCTTGCTCGCGAGAGCGGCGGGACACTCGATGAGCGACAGTCTGGCAGCGGGGCGCGAAACCCTACAAGCAGCGCATCCGGAAGATGGCAGTTCCTCAACAACGCGTGGAACGACTCCCTCCCGTACATGGTCGCTGATCGTCTCGTTCGGTTCGGCCTCCCTCGTCCTGACGCTCGCAAGATCAGAATCGCGCTCCAAGACACACCGATCTACGAGTGGCATGGCTACTTTCAGGACATCGGGTTCCTCGAGGTCGTGTCGCGTGGAGGTCGTCACCATTGGGACGGACCCGGGTGCTAGGGGGGAGGGATGACATGGAGTGGGCTGGTGAGGTTCGGGGCAGCAGCGGTGGTGCTGATTCTGACGGACGCGGCTTCCTTCTGCGTGTCTACGGCAAGCCTGCTCCTCAAGGGAGCAAGCGCCTTAGCGCCAGAGGTGCCATGTTCGAGTCGAATCCGCGAACACGGGTCTGGCGGGAAGATGTCGTCGGTGCCGTGATCCGTGACGGCCTGAACGGCATCATGCTGACCGGGCCGCTGCGCGTGCGGTGCCTGTTCATCTTCGCAAGGCCGAAGTCGCACTACACGGCCAGAGGAGAGGTCAAGGCGACCGCACCCGTCTTCTACTCGAAGACACCGGACGGCGACAAACTGCTCCGCTCCACGTTCGACGCGCTCACCAGCGCAGGATTCATCAAGGACGACGCCCTGATCTACCGGGGCATGTTCGAGAAGGTGTACGCCAACACGAGCGAACCAGAAGGTGCGCTCATCTACATCAGGAAGGAACCGCATGAGTGACAACAGCCCGATCGAGGTTGCGCGTATGGCAATCGACGACGCGCTCCACGAGCACTACCGCCAGTTCGGGCGTGTCCCTACCGCATGGGTGCTGATCGTTGAGCACTCCGATGGACAGTCCAGGCACATCGGGATCGAGTGCTCGGATGAGACGTCGATCTGGCAGCGGGTGGGGATGCTTCATGCGGCGCAGACGATCAGCACGGTCGAGATTCAGTCAGGTGTCATGTCAATCGAGGAGGGTGATGAGGATGGCGAGTAACGGGTACGAGCAGCATCTTGCTGCTGAGTGGGATCGGCGTGGCCGGGAGAACGATGCGGTGGCCCGCAGGATCGAGGAGTGTGGGGAGTGCCGGGGTGAGGGCTGGCTGAACAGTTGGTCCGGTGGGGAACCTGACCCGTACCCGTGTGTGTGTAACCCGGGGATGGTGACGCTGTGAGCGCCGATCTTGCCGCCACCGTGGCGGCGCTCAAGGACGGCGACCGGGTGCGGGCGACGTTCCACTACGACCGCGTAATCGTGACGGTGGAGGGTCAGGTCACCATCGACGGCCCCAGCGCTTTCATTCCGGGCGGGTGCGCGCTTAGGGAGCGAGAGGGCAGTCTCACCAACAACCTCACCGCCGTCGAGGTGCTGGCCCCCGCCCTGCCGCCCTGCCCGTTCGAGATGGGCGACCGCGTGTGGCTTCCCGCTCAACCGATCTACGGTGAGTTCATCGTGGACGGGTGGGAGTGGGTCGGTTGCCGTGGTCGCGCTGAGGTTTCGGCTCATAGCGAGGATGGGAAGAGCGGCATCTCCGTTCCTCCTGACGAACTGCGTCTCGTTCCCGCCCTGCCGCCCGAGCCGCGTGTCGGATCCGGGGTGTTTTACGACGGTCGGCTGTGGGTGCGAGGGCTTGACGGACGGTGGTACTGCGTCATTGACCGCATGTGGGAGCCGCGCACATGGGCCGAGATTCAGCCGTGCGTCCCCGCCGTGCCCGCCTACCTGCTGGAAGATGCGGTGACCGAGGCGCAGATGGCGGCGTCAGCACCGCTGTCCACCGATGAGCCGGATGTGCCGGTCGGATCGCTCGCCGTGTTCCGCACCGGGCGAGTGGTCCCCCTTATGACGGTGATGAAGCACGACGACGGCAACTGGATCGACAAGCGATGGGGCTACTGGACCGACAAGTACGGCGCTCCTGTCGCTGTTATCCCCGCAGGCGGTGAGTGATGGAGATTCAGCGGTGGGGCATCGGGGACACGTCGATGGAGCCGCACGACTGGGGCGAGTACGTCACCTACGACGACGCGCAGCGGGCGATAGCGGAGTTGGAAGCCGAACACGCTCGCGCATGGGAGCGGGCGACCTTTGACGCCTACGCCTATGGAGAGGGCCAGCGGGACGAGCGGGCACGCATCCGGGCGGCGGTGGTCGATCCGTCCATGCCGAGCGTCACGGAGATCGACGGCTCGCTGATGGTGCCTCTGTCAGCGGTCCTCGCCGTCATCGACGCGGGCGGTGATCCGCAGGACTCGTGCGAGGCAGGCCGCTGCCCCGTCTGCGACGCCGACCCCCCTAACGCGGCGGCGATGGACACGGCAGAGGCGGCATGGTCGTGACTGACCCGACAAAGTGTGATCCGCGAATGTCATGCCGAAGAAGAACGGACGGCCATTGGGTACTGGTTCACGAATACTGGGCTGAAGTGTGCGAAGCCTTCCGCAATCATCAAGACGGAGATGAGTCGTGATCCGCATCCACAACATCCACAGGGCTGTCTGCGACAGATGCGGCTGGACAGCGAGCAGCGGCGAGCGATGGCTGCTCGAAGCGGACGTAGCGAACCATGAGCGAACCTGCGAAGGGAAACAGCCATGACCCGCAAGTTCGGCTGGTGTCTCACCGGACACCACGACACCTGTGTTGTGAAGTACGACGACTGGAACGGGCAACACGTTCGATGCTCATGCGACTGCCACGGAGAGGAAGGACAAGGGAATGGCTGAGTTCGCCGGATTCGTGTCGGTGATGATCGCCGTCATAGGAATCTGCTGGGTGCTGTTCAGGAAGTCGCTGTGAGATTCAGCGAACAAACCCGGGCACTCATCCGGATGCGGTCACGGGAACGGTGCGAACGCTGCTCCGCCAAGACCAACTCCGGAGTCATCCACCACCGCTCCCCGAGAGGCATGGGAGGGGCAGCGAACGACACCACCAAGGGAACCTGCGCCAACGGCATGTACCTATGCCCCAGGTGCCATGACGAGATTGAGCGTGGCTCGAGGACGCTCGCCCTGCGGATGGGGTGGCTGGTGCGTCAGGGCGGTGACCCGGAGGCGGTGCCGGTGAAGATGTGGGACGGCTGGTGGTCGCTGTCAGCCGACGGGACGATGGCTCTGGTCGATCCTCAGCCCGCTGAGGTCGATGGCCCGTGAGAGGTCCACAGCGGAGTGCGCCGGGGGCTTGGGTGCCCCGGTGCGCTCCCTGTGCTTCTCCGTCCAGTAGGTGACCATGGACACATCGCAGTCGGCTGCCTGTGCGACGACGGTGCGGGAGTGCCGCATCCGTGCGTCGTAGGCGGCGGCGTCTCGCAGCGGGGGGATCATGCGACGGAACTCGCGCTCGATGATGAGAGCGGTTCGCAGCCGGTCGAGACTGTCAGACTCCGATGAGATGCTGTCAGCGATGGATTTGATGAGGTAGCGCAAAGAGGACTCATTGACTGCCATCCCATAAGGGTATATCATTTGTCAAGCAATCCACACCGAGGAGGTTTCACATGGCTCTGAACGCTCAACAGCGCGCTCAACTGCTCCGCCCGCTCAACTCCGGTCGCATCGCCCGCCGCAAGCAGGGCAACTCCGGACCCGCGCTCTCCTACCTTGAGGCGTGGGATGTGAAGGCCCACCTGACCCGAATCTTCGGGTTTGGCGGCTGGTCCAGCGAGGTCATCGAGTCGTCGCTGGTGTTCGAGGAGAAGGGCGACCGGAACTGGGATGTGTCGTGGAAGGTCGCGCTGCGGCTCACCGTCCACGGCATCCGTCCCGATGACGGCGACGCCACCTACACGGAGGCCGCTGTCGGCTCCGCTCACCTCCCGCAGCGCGGCGAGGCGCACGACATGGCGATCAAGACCGCCGAGTCCGACGCGCTCAAGCGGTGCGCGATCAACCTCGGCACCCAGTTCGGGCTGTCCCTGTACGACAACGGGGCGACCCGGGATGTGGTTGGTCGCACCCTCGATGTGGAGGCGGCTGAGGGAGGCGACACGCAGCGGGCCATCACACCCACCGAGGACCCCGAAATGGTCACGGTGACCAATACCGACGGGGAGGCCGAGGAGGCCCCGCCAGCGGCCTCACAGGCCGTCCAGCCGCCCGCCGACACCGAAGGGGCAGCGGAGTGGGTTGCGAGGCTCGCAGACGCCGTGAAGGCCGGGGATGTGGCCGCTGTCGTCACCATCAAGGCCGACGCCCGCAAGGCGAAGGCCCTGTCCCTCACCTATCAGGGGCAGACCGTCTCGAAGTGGTGCGACAAGGCCGCTGTCGAAGCGGGCAAGGTCAAGACCGCGAACCCGGTGACCCCCGATGAGTGACATCGCGATCCTCGGTGACCTCATCACCACCGCCGTCCGTGCCTTCTCCGACAACAGCCCCCGCACCGCACAGTCCAACGCCGGACTGATCGGCATGTCCGACCTGGGGTTCTGTCGTCAGAAGGCGCTGCTGATGATGCGCGGCATCGCGCAGTCGGACCCGAACAACACGGCGGCGGCGCAGATCGGGACAGCGATCCACGACTACTACCGCAGGGCGATCGAGCAGATGTTCCCTGAGTGGATCGTGGACTCGCAGCGTGTCGTGGCGAAGTTCCCGGGCGGGTACGAGGTTCCGGGGACACCGGACATCATCGCCACCGACTACAACGCGATCGTGGACATCAAGAGCATGGACGGGTTCACGTTCATCAAGCGTCTCGGCCCGTCGCAGTCGAACCGCTACCAGCGGCACGGCTACGCGCTCGCAGCGATCCAGATGGGGCTGCTTGACCCGTCTAAGCCGGTGTGGGTGGCGAACTACTACGTCGATCGGTCGGCCCGTGAGAGCGAGCCGTACTTCGTGTGGGAGGAGTTCGACCCGACCCTCACGGACGAAATCAACGACTGGATCGACGACGTTGTGTACGCGAACAAGACCGGGGAGGACGCGTCACGGGATGTTGCCAGTTCCGTGTGCGTTCGCTTCTGCCCGTTCTTCACCGTCTGCCGTGGAGGGCTCGAAGTGTTCGACGGCAACGAACTCATCACCGACGAGACGCAGGTGGACGCTGCCCGTGTCGTGTACGAGGGCAGGCAGGGCATCAAGGAACTCGAGCAGCAGGTCGATGCCGGTCGGGATGTTCTGGTCGGTGTCAATGGCATCACGGACGAGTACCAAGTACGGTGGGTGTCCGTTGGGGCGAAGGGAACGATGCGCCTCGATGTGATCCCGCTGGACACGGACACGCGGGTCCCCGCAGACGACTGACATCTCCGGTGTCAGTCCGGTCGGGGGGTGGGGTTTCTCCTCGGTTACCCGCCCCCCGACCACCCAACCGAGAGGAGTGATGATGACGTACTGCTTCGCGTACAACAAAGATGGGCGGCGGTGCGAGAAAGCCGCTGGGCACGACGGCGACCACCTGATCCAGACGGTGTGGGGCGACGACGAGTGCCTTGATGTCGCCGCCCTGCTCGCACAGCCGAAGGAAGTATTGGTCACCGTGACCAATACTCAGCCTGCCCCGGTGGAAGACGACGGCGAGAAGCCGACCGACAAGTGCGAGGCGTGCCGGCATCCGCGTTCCACGCACGACGACGAATCGTGCTCCGCTTACGACACGGAGATGGAGGAGCGCTGTGCCTGCTTCGGATTCATCTAGGGTCGCGTTCCTGTCCAACGACGGCCAATGGTCCGACCGTGAGCGGCGCTGGATTCCGTCAGGGTCGGTGTTCTACCGCTGCCTCATCCCCGCCGACTCCGTGGGTGGATGGTTCGGGAAGCCCCGGTTCAACCCGGTGGACGGGTTCGGTATCGACGACGGTGCCGACGGCATCTACGGGTTCGACACGATCGTCCTGAAGTTGATGTGGGACCGGCAGTACCTCACGCAGATGCGTCTCGCGAAGGCGCTCGGGCAGCGGGTCGCGATCGACATCGACGACCACTTCGAGGAGGTCCATGCGACGAACGCCGCCGCCGACCTGTTCGCGCAGAACCCCCGCGCCCTCGACACCTACCGCACGATGATCGAGGAAGCCGACTTCCTCACCGTGTCCACCCCGGTCCTGCGGGACTTCTACGCGGCCCGGGGGAAGGATGTGCGGCTCGCCCGCAACATGATCGACCCCCGCATGTTCACCCCGAGGCCAGCGATCGACGGGAAGCCGGTCATCGGCTGGGTCGGGGCGACCGCGTACCGCTCCGGTGACCTCGAGACGTTGAGCGGCTGGCTCCCCTCCTACCTTCAGGAGCGGGGCCTGCTGTTCCAGCACTCCGGGTGGCATGAGGACTTCCCGGTCGCCGCCGACATCATCGGCATCCCCCACGACCGCTGCCTCATCCACCCGGTCGTCCCCATCACCCGCCTCGCCCGCCTGTACGACTTCGACATCGGGCTCGTCCCCCTGAACGATGTGCCGTTCAACCGGGCCAAGAGCAACCTGAAGGGCCTCGAGTACGCGGCGTCGGGCATCCCGTTCGTCGCTCAGGCCCTCCCCGAGTACGTCAGGCTGGCCGAGGAAGGCGCTGGAACGGTCGTAGACGGCCCGGAAGGCTGGATGGAGGCTCTGGATGCCCTGAGCAGCCTTGAGGCCCGTGTGGAGGCTGCTAGGGCCGCTCACGGGGCTGTTCTGCGCCTGTACGACTACCGGCAGCACCCCGAGGTGTGGCAGGAGGCCCTGCGATGACCCCCCTGTACGCCTACTACCACCTGTACGCCGACGGAGACTGGCAGGAGCCGCTGGACGAGTACCTGACCGCTCTGGACGAGTCCGGGCTCGGGGGCTGCCTGACCTCGCTGCGGATCGGGATGGTCGGCCACATGTACGAGCGCGGCAAGGCGTGGAACTACCTGTGGGACCGGGCACCCGTCATCCCGATCCTGCGGAACACCGCCGACACCGGCTGGGAACAGGTCACCCTCAACTCGCTCCACAGCGACGCCACCCACCTCGGGGACGCCGCCATCCTGTACGCCCACACCAAGTCGGCGTCCGACCGCTCACCGATCAACCTCGCGTGGCGCACCTCCATGATCCACGACGTAGTGACGAACTGGCGGTCCTGCGTCGGCTGGCTGTGGGACCACGACGCCGTAGGCCCCCACCGCATCCACCCCCCGGACGGCAACGGCTACTTCGGCGGCAACTTCTGGTGGGCCACCGCCGAACACATCCGCACCCTCCCCCCACCCAAGAACGAGGTGCGGCACGACGCGGAGCATTGGATAGCCGACCGCCCAGGTGCCCGCCTGTACGACGTTCGCCCCGGATGGCCCGGGTTCGATGTGTTCCACAAGGAGGGCGAGTGACCGGGTACACGATCCACATCGGCGGGTACATGGAGGCATCCGCTGGGGTGCGCGCGCTCCACATCCTGCGGGACGAACTGACCGCGCGGGGCAACGACGCTGCCGTGTCCTACGAGCGAGTCATCCCCGGGTCGGTCGCCGTCTACCCGGACATCGAACTGGGCAACCCGCTCGGTGCCGACAGGATCGCCCGCTGGTTCCTCGGCACCGCCCCCGACCTTGCCAGCGACGGGGCGATCTTCCAGTGGGGCGGCGGCATGGGGTGGTGGCCGACGCTGTGCGTGGACATCCTCGAGCCGCACATCTGGACCCCCCGTACCGGGTGGCGCGAGGGGATCGGCTACTGGGTGGGGCACGGGATCGGCAACTTCGAGAAGTACCCGGGTTCGTGGCTCAACGATGCGACGCGGCTAGGCGACGACCGCAGCAGTATCCCCACCCGTGCGGCGCTCGCTGACTGGCTCGGGTCGCTCCGCATGTTCGTCACCTACGACCCGTACACGGCGATGATCGCTGAGGCAACGAACGTCGGCACCCCCGTCCTCGTCCTCGCTGACCCGGATGATCCGCGCTACGCGCACGGTCGCCACAACATCTTCAACCAGCACGGTGTCGCGTGGGGGATGAACGACGAGCAGTTGGAGTGGGCGTTCACAAGCGTCGGGGACGCACACGCCCACTACCGGGATGTGTGCGTCCCCGAGTTCGCCCGCCAGATCGACGCCTTCGTGGCCGCTACGGGTACTGCCTGATCTTCTGCTGAACCTTCGCGTTCGACGCCTTGATGTCCACCTTGCGCTTCGGTGCCCAATCACGGTGACGCGGCAGCCGCAGCGTCGAAGTGTCCGGCCACCCCGAGGCGTCAGCGCACGCACGAGCGAGCGCCGCCAGCGACTTCCACTGGGCCTCCGTCAGATCATCCGACAGGCCCTTCGAGACGATTTCGACGCCGAGCATGTACGAGTTGGCGGACCCGTCGGGCACACCGAGCGGAGCCCAGCGGGTGCCACGGAACGACCCGAGCCCAGCGTGGTACGTCCATTCCGCGCACATGACGTACACGGTGCCGTCCCGGTCCAGACAGAAGTTCGAGCAGGGGACACCGAAGTCGGGGTGGTTGGCGACGTAGCGCACGACACCGTTGTTCGCCCCGGTGCGATTGCCGGGGTGACGCGGGTTCATGGACGAGGTGGCCGCTCCTGCGGTGTGGTGAAGGATCATCCCCACCGGCCTGCCGCGCCCGAAGTCACCTTTGCCCCTCGTGCGCCAGCCCGTCCAGAACTTCACCTTGCCCCCGAGTTCACGCTTGAGAGCGACAGCGAGTTTGTCGGCGTAAGCCATCACTTCGCCTTCCGTGAACCCCGGGTCGCTGCTCGAGCGGCCTGAGACGAGTACCGCTTCCCCGCAGCCGACTGCCCGCGAGTCGGGGTCGTCCCGCGACGAGACTCCACCTCACCACCGGCGATGAACCCGCCCGTCGCGCCACCAGCGCCAGCGGTGCCGACAGCCTTGTTGAACGTGCGGGCCTTCGACGCCTGCGTCTTCATCCGAGACGACGCCGCAGCGTCAGCACGCTGCTGCGCCGGGGTACGCCCCGGAGGAGTGATGTACGTCCTCGCCGCCGTGTTCTGCCGCTTCGCAGCAGGAGAAGCAGGCGGAGGAGCAGACCGGCCACCGGACGACCCGCCGCCACCCGCGCCACCGCGACCGAAGGGGCCGTTCGCCCCCATGCCACGGCCACCGTTCATCCCGGAACCACCGGGCTTCCCGTCACCACCCAGCGCACGATTGCCCTTGCCCTTGCCTGCCATCACTCCTCCTCAAGATCGAGCGGCACGTTCTGATCCAGACCCTCCGGAACGCTGTCCGAGATGTCGAGTTCCTGATCGTTCGGGTTAGCCATCGCTGTCCACCGCATCCCTGCGGAACGAGGCATGGATCGCCGGGACGTTCACGAACGCCAGCACCATCAGCAGCGCGTTCACGACACCGAGGATCGCCGCACCCTGCGTCTCCGTCCACCAGCCGAACGCCAGACCCAGGACGTTCACCGCGAGCCCCAGCGCGTACAGGGCCGCTCGCACCTTCTCGTACATCACTCCTCCTTCTCGTTGTCATGCTCGAGTTGTTCGATCTGAGCCTCAAGCATCCGGTTCTCAAGTTCTCGGCGACGCCGCTCGCCGGGGGTCGGGAAGCGGTCGGCTAGAAACCGGACGCCGGAGGCGACCACCGCCCCGATGACGATTGCGGCGATCTGCTCCCAGTTCACGCTCGCCTCTCATCGTCCACCTCAGCCCAGTAGGAGCCAGCAGCGAGGAACGCCCACGCCAGCGACAGCAGGCCGCTCGTCCAGCCGATGAGTTCCATGAACGCGATCGAAGACACCGCCGACCACAACCACACCGACAGGATGAACCCGAAGCGGCGTGCCCGGTCGGAGTCGTACCACCATGCGGCGAACAGGATCAGGGCGACACCGATCGCGCACCCGGCCATCACGTTGTCGAACGGGCCGTCAATGCGGTCCTGAACGGACCATGTGAACCCGAGGAACAGGGCGGCGATAGCGAGAGCCATCGCTGCGGGCCGGAACGCCCTGCGGAAGAACATCGCCACCACCGCCGCCACCCCCTACGCGTTCCTGATCTTGTACGCACGGATACGGCCCGTCATCGTCCCCGCCCCCGGGAACAGGGTCAGGTCCGGGTAGGCGGTGGCAACGTCGTGTGCCGCTGCCTGATGAGCCGCGACCGGGGCACCGATGCCCGACGCGCACACGCCCATGAACCGTGTCTTCGCTGCGTTGTTGCCCCGCGCAACATGGATCGTGCCCTGCGACCCGTCAGCGTTCAGGAACCCGACGACCGCTGAGGTCTGTCCCGTGGCAGCGGAGTAGCCCCCGTAGTTGTAGTTCGCCCCCGACGCATCCACCCCACCATCAGACATGCGGGCCAGCAGCGTCGAAGACGACGACGACAGGATCAGGTCGTACACGATTAACGTCACATGGTCAGCGAACAGGACATCCTCGAGAGTGACCGACGCCGCAGCAGACGGGTCAGCGGACCCAACGAGTTCAGCGGCCCACATCGGGGCAGCCCACTCAAGCCCGGACGCCTCACCCGAGTCGGCCCGCAGATACCGATCGTTCGCCCCCACCGCGAGCCGAGCCACCGTGTCAGCGGCGGTCGCCACGATCAGGTCGCCCTTCGCGTCCACGATCGACGCAGCGATCTTCGCCGCAAGGTCAGCGACGAGGCCTGTGATCGCTGACTGCGGGATGTTCGAGAACGTGTTGGATGCGCCGCTCATCGTCTTCCCGGTGAGCGTCTGTGTGTCCGTCGTCCCCACCAGAGCACCCGTGCGCCCGTGGACACCGGAGGTCGCTTCGATGTGGGCGTTCGCACGATCAGCCTCATCGGCGGTGAAGATGTGCTCGATCGTGTCGTTGATCGCGTGCGAGGTGATGACCGTGTTGTCCCGGGCTCGCCCGTTGTCGCCGCCCGAGTTGTAGACGGTCAGCACGTTCCCCGAGCGGGACAGGCACAGCACCTTCTCCTCAGTCGCCGTGCCACGCCCGATACAGGCGAAGAACGGGCCAGTCGAGCCGGTCGGCCACCCAGTCAGGTCGTCACAGGTGATCGTAAGATCGGCGGTCGAGTTGCCGAGCGTGTTCGCGAGACGAGCGATCCGCGCCCCGCCCTTGTGCTCAAGCCGCATGTCCGTGGTCACTTTATCTCCTCAACGACGATGGTGAAGATGCCTTCCCACGACTTCCCGTTAGGGGCAAGCCTGACAGGCTTCCACGAGAAGTTCTTACATTGAACCTGATGCGCCCTGCCCGCTTCCTGAAGCGACACCAGACGCCGCGACTCGTACAGGCCGATCAGGGCCTCGTAATCGACCTCCGGGTCACGGTTCAACGTGGCACCGTTCACCTCGATCTGCGACTCCACACGGATCGGGATCACCCAGCGGTACGCCTCACCATGCGACGGGATCGCCCGAACCTCCCACCGGGTAAGAACCGGCCCAACCTCCGCGTCCGTGGTGGAGCGGCACAGGACGTACCGCACGTTCAGGCGGGAGAACTGGGTGCCGTTCAACGACACGTTCGTCGAGCGAATCGAGTCCTGAATCATCAGGTCGGTGGCCCTCGAGTAGCCCGCAGAGTCGTAGGAGATGTCCAGAGCGATACGGCCAGCCAGCGGCAGCCACTTCGCCTGCGTGTAGAGCGCCGTCTTGTCGTCCTCAACCGAGAACGACATGAGGCCCTGAACCAGATACCCGGCCTCCATCAGATCGTCCTGCTGCGCGTACACCCCCGCACCCCGCACAGCGAACACCCGGCGACCACCCCAGGTCAGTACGTCCGTGACCGTCCCGGTGGCGTCGAGTGCCACGAGGTCGTTCGCCCACGCCGGGGTCGCCTCCGTCGTCGTGAACACCGACAGGTCCATGCGCCCAATCCCGGAGCACTCCGACGCGGGGAACTTCGTGGCCTCCTCGTCGGGGGCGTTCGCTGCGGAGATGCTGGTCTTCCCGAACCACACGAACCTGTCTTGCCCCTCGAAGCAGAGCACCGGGTCGTCGGTGGGGATGATCGCGCCGAGAGTGAGGGACCCGGAGGTGGTGCGGGAGGTGGAGGACAGGACACCCATCCGCACGCCCTCGGAGGTGCCGATGAACACAAACCCGAGGTAGCCGCCGATCGAGTAGCCGACCTCCCCGTCGGGGAGCATCGCGGCGACCGTACACGGATCGAGAGCGGTGCCAGCGGTGTTCACCCGGGTCGCGTGGACCACCGACCGCTCCCCCGCACCACCGATCAGGTAGATGTCGGACAGGCCCTCACAGGCCCCGTACCAGCGGAACCCCGCCACCGGGGAGGTGTAGACGGTGACCGGGGAGCCCGCGCTGTTGATGTTCTTCAGCACGTTGGCATGGCCGATCAGCAGGTAGTCCTTGACGTACTCGATGAACGTCGAGCCAGCCCAAGTACCGTACAGGGCGGTCGTCGCTGAGTCCGTCGTCTTGTAGACCTTGCCGTCGGCGTGAAGGGTGATGATCGAGTCACCGTCGTAGGTCATGTCGATCACATCGTTCGCCGCTGACGGAACCTGCGTCGTCGCCGCACCACCCAGCGTGGACCACCAGTAGAGGGTGTCGCCGCACGCCGCCACCAACTTGTCCGTGTGAACCCGCAGGAACATCGGCTTGTCAGCGGTCGGCGTGTCATCCATCAGCGCCGTCGAGGGCAGCAGTTTGATCTGCCACCTGTCCCACGGGTCGATCCCGAACGAGTCATCGAACCTGTACGGCAGCGCATCGTCACGGTCAAGGTTCGACTGGCCCGCACCCTGATGCCACGAGAACTGCTGTTGCCGCCACACATCCTGCGGCAGAAGCAGCGTGTCCCGCTGATCGCCCGTGTTCCGCTGCTGAAGGACATCCACCCCGGTCCTGCGCCAATCCTCCGACGCCGTATCCACGAGGTAGATCGTCCCGTCGAGCGCGACAGCCCACGGCGGCAGCGGCAGAGCCGCCGCATCAGCGCGAAGCGAATACGGCTCGTTGAACGGGACGTTGATCTGCGCCATGGGTCACAGGCCCATCCGGTACGGGTACATCGCGGCGAGACGCATCGCCTCATCGTTCACCCGGTTACGGAAGTCCCGCTCGAACTCACGGGCAGCGGTCAGATTCGACCCCGGGGTCACCTCCGACGCCCTGCGGGAGTCGCCCTGAGCCTGAACCTGAAGGCGACGGCCCTCCGTGGTGCGGAGGAGGCTCACAGCGGCCCCCAGCGGCGGCAGATCAAGCATCGAGGTCGCGAGCCCCACATCAGCCACCGGGTCGTCCGTGAGCGCGTCAGGGACCGTGAACGGCTTGCGGTAGGTGAACTCGATGCTCGTGTACCCGTTCGTCGGGGCCAGCAGCCGCACGATGTTCTTGTCCCGCTGCCACTTGACGTACTGCGGCGGGATGTCGATCCACGCATCCGACGACCCCGGCTGAAGGACCCGGGCGGCGATCAGCCCAAGCATCGACTCCGCCGCGACAGGCACCTCGTATGTCTGCCACGAGTCATCCACATCGTCAGTCCACGACGACACCGCGTACAGGCCAGACGCCGGGGACGACAGGGAGCGGATCACATCGCACAGCGCCGAGAAGATGTAGAAGCCGTGCGCCCTAGGGTTCAGGGTGACGACATCGCCAGCGGTCACCGCACCCTCCGGTGCCCCGTCATACCCCGGCAGAACCGTCACCGTCTTCGAGGTGCTGTCCACCTCGAGGACGTACCACACGTTCAGGCCCGACGACAGGATCATGCCCGGGGTCATCGCGGCAACGTCGTAGGTGAACGTCAGCGTGGACGCACCAGCGACCTCGGAGGATGCCAGGACGTTGATCTGCTCGGCCATGGTGCCGTACACCGTGCGGCGGGTGTCGGTGACCAGATCGGCCATCGTCGTCATCTAGACCTCCGGATCGACGGTCACGGAGCCGTCAGCGTTCACCACGCCGTTCGGGAACTTCGGGTCGGACCAGCGGAACCACAGTTCGCTGATCGTGTCCCCGGGTTCCGGGGTGGTGCCGTCGATGAGGGTGATGGGGGCGTCCCCGAGGGTGACCCCGTTCACGACGACACCGGCACGGTTCGTCTTCGATCGCAGCGCACCCATCAGCGGTATCTCCCTCGGAAGTGGTTGGTGAGAGCAACGGCTTCGGCAGGGGAGATGACCCGGTTCTTCCAGATCGCTGCCGCGTAGAACTCGAAATCGGAGTAGTCCGTGCCAGCCGTAGGACGGCGACCAATGTTCACCGGGTTCGAGTTGTCAAGGCTCCCCACCGCCGAGATAGGCGAAGTGGAACCAGACACACCGTTCAGGATCGTGTAGACGGTCTGAGTGGAACGATTCAACACGGCGACGTAGACAGCGAGGGCACCAGCAGACGAGGAAGGGGACAGGCCGGTGGCGTTGTTCGTGCCGTCGGACGGCACCATGACAAGCGCATGGTTCGTGCCATCCCCACGCAGCACCCATCCCGAACCTGACGACGACCGCTTGCCGATCAGCACCGAGTTGCTTACCGGGGTCGCCCAACGGCGCATTACCATCAGCACCGACAGCGAAGTGGACGCATCCACATCCAGAGCCGCGTTATCCGACACCTCGATGTAGTCGTCCGTGCCCAGCAGAAGCGACGGCGGGACAACAGCGACCGTCTTGCGACCGGAAGTGGCCCGGTTGATCGTCACCGTCTGCCCCGTCGTTGCCGTGAACGAGGTAGCGGAACCGCTCGTCAGCACCGAGCAGTCCACGGTCAGGGCAGCGGAACCCGACGGCTTCCCGTCAGCGGTGATCGCGTTGAACACGCCCGCCGCGTACACCTTGCCCACCAGCGGGTCATTGCTGCTCGCACGGACACCGATTTCGATGTTGTCGGTGCTGTTCGCAATCGTGGCAACAGTCGCAGCGGTCCGGTCAGTCCCGATCTGCGTCCATGTCACCCCAAGATCAGTGGACTTCCAGAACCGAACCGTGTACCCGCCAGCACCGTTATCAACGTCGATCGACGCACCGATACGGTTCCGCGTCCCGTCCGTGAATCCGACAGTCACATCGGACTGGAAGCCTCGCCACGACGCCGTACCGGAGTCACGGAACTGGAACTCAAGGTTCCCCGTGGACCGGATGACGAACTCCCAGCCCGCCGTGGACGAGCCGCGGATACCGATGAAGCGGGACGCTGACGCTGCCGGGGTCCAATCCGGCAACTCCACATCGGCCCACACGAACTTGTCACCAGACGCGGCGATCGACGCGATCGTGGACAGCGACATGGAGTTGTTCGCCAGCCCCGGCAGGTACACATACGGGGTCCCAGCGAACGCGTTCCACGCCGGATCGTTCGAGTCCGAACCCGTACCCGAACCGATCCGCCCATCCAGAGCCGACCCACCCGTGCCGAGGTTCTTGAACGTCTGCGTCCCGTCATAGTTCGCGACATCCAGATACAGGGCAGCCGACGCGAGCAGAGACGCCGCATCAGCGGCACCATCATCAACGATGAGCCGCCGATCCCCGGGCAGCAGAAGCGTCATCTCAGTACGTCGGGTTCCCCACCCGCAGGTAGCGGGCGTCCTTCCCAGCGGAACCGCAGATCGCCCACACCTGCTCCTCGGTCGCCAGCGGCACACTCACCGTCGCACCCGGCGACAACTTCAGTCCGTTGCTCGTCGTCACCGACGAGTTCTTCCCGAGGAACATGTCGCTGTCCGAGTTGTTCTGGATCAGGGCGACAGTCTGGCGGCTCGTCGAGCCATCCACGACCTTCACGGCGGTCGTACCGACCGTCACAGCGCCGTAACTCATGCGGGCCTCCTAGACCTCATCGCAGGTGTAACCGGCTGCCACAAGCGTATCGTGAAGCCAGCCAGACGGTTCGCAGCGGAAGTCCGTTCCGCCACGAATGTAGGTGTGAACATTCGGCCTCGACAGGTCGAACGTGTCGAACTCCTCACCGACCTGAACAGTCCCATCGTTCAGGACGAGCAGCGACTTCCCCCGAAGCCCCTCACCGATCCGCTGCGACAGGTGAGCCACCGGGTCATTCCCCGGCAGAGGAGGGATCGGGACAGTAGGACGACCACCGAGCGTGTTCCGAGTGTCCACCTCGTCAGCGGCCATCCATGCCTCCCGGAAGTATTGGTCACCGTGACCATTTCACGGCGACAGGCCCGCCCCCCAACCCGGAGAGAAGGGGGGCGGGCCTGCTGGCTACGCCTCGGAGTAGGCCGTGGCACCGAGGGCGTTGTTCGTCGCCCCCAGCGCACGGTTCACCGTGCCGTGCGTGATGTTGATGACGTTCTGCGGGCGGAAGATCGAGTAGCCGCCGATCCAGCGCCAACCGATCTTCGCGAACCGGCGCAGCGAGTCCGTCACCGGGGAGATGACGGGCTCCGGGTACGCCGAGAAGCCGCCGACCTGGGGGAAGACCTTGGCGAACGCCTCCGCACCGAACAGCAGCGCCTTGCCTGCCGTCATGTTGCGGGAGACGACGACATGGACACCCTCGTAGGTGCCGACGTAGCCGCGCATGATGTCGTTGCCACCCGCACCCGGGTTCCGCATGGTGACATCACGCCAGCCACCCGCCTGCGACTCAGCCTTGAGGTGCTGAAGGCCACGCGGGGTGACGACGAGAACGTACTCCTCGCCCACGAACGGCTCGGCGTTCTGCTCGGCCAGCATCGTCGTGCCCTCCTGAAGCACCTCGGTCGAGAGGTAGCCGGGGGAGCCGTTCGAGAGGGTCGGGCTGATCTTGCCGATGGTGCCGGTGAGGTTCGACCCGGAGGGGGTCTTCATCACCAGCGTCGCCGCCGTGTACGCGGTGCGGGCGAGGGCGTCGATCGACCGGGCGCTGTTCCAGCCCACCTTGCGGGCCGCGACCGGATCGAACGGAACCATCGTCTGCGCCGCGAGCAGCCGCGTGCGGGCGACGGTCACGCCGTACTCCCGCTGCGACAGGTCGAGGTAGCGGCCCGAGATGACCACCGAATCGACATCGAGGTTCTCGAGCAGCGGCGTCGTCTGCTCCGAGATGTCGTCCATGAAGAACACGCGACGGGTCGCCCCGTTGTGCGTCTCGTTCGACGGCTTCTCGGTCGCGAACTGATCGAGGATCAGATTCGGACGCTGCGCGTCACGGACCGCCAGATCGTAGGAGGTCGTGACCATCATGTCGGCGAAGTCCTTGTCCACCACGGGCAGGCTCGCGTTGATCGAGAGCGGGCCAGAGATGGTCAGGATGTCGCCGGGAGTGCCTGCGGGTCCGGTGGGGACCGCGCCGTTCTGGTTGGAGCCAGCAGAGCCGGTGCCGGTTGCCATGATGATTCCTTCGGGGTCGGGGAGGCTTACGTCTCCTCAGCGATGGGGATTCCAAGCGCCATGCCCTGACGCACCAGCCCTTCGACACCGCCCTCATCGAACGCCTTACGGAGAGCCGTCTGAGCGTCCGACCCGTCGTACTTGACATCCGTGCCTGCGCCGGCAGCCACCACCACGGCCTGACCCTGCTGGTGCTGTGCCACCTGGGGGTCGGGTGTCTCGGTGATGAATCCGGCCTCGGCGGCTGCCTGCCTGATGGCGTCCTTCGACAACTCCCCGTCGTAGCCCTTGTAGAAGTAGGCCAGTCTCGGGTTGTCGGTGTCGATGCCAGCCTTCACGAAGGCGAGTTCCCGGATGGCTGCGTCTCGCTCCTGAGCCGTTCGCTTGGCGCGGTTCGCTGCCGCACGCAGGCTCTTGAGGTCGTCGCCGCTGTCACCGGAGTCGTCGGTGTCGAGGTCGAGGTCGAGGTCGTCGGTCTGGTTGGACATGGTCTTCCCTTCGGATACACGGACACACGGGAGATGTGCCCGGGGGTCATGCGATGAATGGAGGGGTCATGCGACGGTGAAGCGCGGCCCGCAGGCCGTGAAACGTGGCTAATCACGAGACGGACGCCAACCCGCCTTCGGCACCGGAGGCCAGCGCACCCACCTTTCGGAAGGGCCAACCACCTAGACGACAGGTTACGCGAAACCCAGCCGCCGTCAAGTGGACGACACGCCGAGGCCACCCATGTTGCCCCTGCGGTCCTGACCGAAGCCGCCACCGCCGTCGAACGCCCCACGACGGGCCTTGACGGCCCTCTCCACCGCCGCAGCCGCGTTCGCGTCCGTACCGAACGCCGCACCCACAAGATCGCCCTGAGAGGCCGTGTCGCCCCGTCCAGCGGTAAGCGCCTGCTGCCCCGCCACCTCACCAAACCCCTGCTGCGCCTGAGCCTGCGTCACCCCACGCTGCTGAAGTTCCTCGAGCGTCGCCGCCTCCATCGGAGTGAGGCCCTGCTTCAGCGCCTCCGACCCGATCACCGCCATCGCGTACTGCTTCTCCAACAGCGGAGCGGCCACATCCGGGTCAAGGTAGTGGGCGACCAGAGCCTCGTTCGCCCGCACACCGAACAGGCGCGTGAACTCGTCCTTGAACTCCTGCGGGGCCAGCACCGACCCGGCAGCCGCGTACCGGGCACGGTCAGCCAGTTCAGCCGCCGACACATCCCCCTCAAGGAGCCGGGTCACGTTCCCGCTCACCATCCCTGCGGGGAGCCCGTACTGCTGCTCGATCTGCGCCGCGTTCCGCTCGTAGGCGACGTACTCCGCCTCGTTGATCGCACGGCCCTTCTGCGCCAGCGTCGCCATCGCAGGGAACCGCGCCTTGTATTCGGGTGTCTCACGGAGCAGGATCGCAATCGCGTCCCCCGAGTAGCCCTTCTGCGCGAACTCGATGATCTTCCCCGCGAGCGAGGCGAGGCCGTAGTTGTTGAAGACGGCGGTGATCGTCGCAGCGATCGACTCACGCTGGGCGCGGTTCTGCGCCTCCATCATCGCGATCTGCGCTTCCTCGAACGCCGTCATCCCCGTGCCGCGACCCGGCTTCTTGTCGCTGTCGGAACCCGTCTTGTTCGGCGTCAGCCCGCTCTTGTCCGGCTTCGCCGTCCGATCAGGATCACCGGGACGGGTGCCCAGCGGGGAACCCTGATAGAACTGCTGCCCGCCGACGATGTACGTCGAATCGACAGTCATCACATCACCCCACGAATCCGAAGGACTTGAGGACATCGTTCGCGATCGACGCGATCGAATCGTTCGCCTGCTTCGTGTTCATCCAGCGCGGATCGGTGCGAAGCGACTGCTCGAACTCGTACAGGCCCATCGGCTGCGGCTTCCCATCCGGAGACATGCGGGTCATCGCCGCACGAATCGTCGGATCAGACAGGTCGATCTGCGACGGGTCAATCTCGAACGTCTGAGCCATCGTGTTGATGTACCCCGACGCGAGTTCACGCGCATCCAGACCCGCAGCGATCTTGTCCCCGAACGTCGGCCACAGAGACGCGGCCTGCGACCGCACATCCCGCACCCAGTCATCCGCCGTAGACAGCCCGGACGCGACCGAGCGGGCCGCGCCGATGAAATACTCCCGCGACAACTTCACCCCGTTGTTCAGGGCGATCTGCGACAGCACTTGCTCAAGGTTCCCTGAGCCCCCGGTCATCGCCATCGTGCCACCGGACTGCTGCTCGAACCCGATCGACTCCGACAGCGCCCGCATCATCTGAGGCTGACGCCGCTGATCCGACCACCCTTCGTACAGGTAGCGGCGGATCATCGTGTCCCGCTGCTCCGTGGACAGGTTCGCACCCACCTGGGCTGCGGCGGTGTCGATCGCTGACCCGGCGATGGCCTGCTGGTCGGCCCAGTCCTGCCCGCCCATCATCTCGGCGGTCCACGCCATGCGGGCCGACTCCGAGTTGTTCTGCCACCAGTCGGTGTCACGGAGGGCTGCGGCGAACCTCTGCGGCGTCCATTGAGCGCCACGATCGTTCACCGCTGTCTCGAACAACTTGCGAATCTCATCGTTCGCGTAGATGACCTTCAGCGCGTACCCGTACTGGGCAGCGAGTTCCTTCCGGTTCAGGGTGTCCGGAGGCGGGGTCTGCGTCTTGGGTGCCATCAGGTCACTTCCGTCGGGTTCGCGAGGGAGCCGATGAACGCGTCGAGGAACGTGGTCGCTGCCTGATACTCACCGACACCCTCCTGAGAGCGGGCGAAGTCCTGAGCGAACGCCTGCGGGTTGAACCCGCCCGACACGGTGGAACCGGACTGGACACGCGGATTGGCCCGCTCCCGGGCGTTCAGGGCCTCGTAGAACGCCTGCTGCTCCTGATCGGTGGCCGTGCGACCGAGGTAACTGCCGAGAGCCTGATCCACGATCATCGCGGCGCTCCCCGGGTCCGTCAGGGTCACGATGCTGCTGCCGCCTCCACCGGGGCCACGGCGGTCATCGTCACCACCCTTCCCGGCGATGCTGTAAAGCAGCGTGAACACATCCGAACTCGCGTTCGGGTTCGCGTTGTACGACAGGGCAGCCGAGTCCAGCGCCTCGTTCCATGCCGTCTCGATCGAGGACCACGAACTCGCGTTCTCCCCGAGGAAGTTCGCCGCACGCAGCATGTCCACCACGCTGTTGAACTGCTGCGGATCGTTCACCCGCCACAGGTTGAGGTACTGGCGGGCCTCGTAGACCGTGGTGACGTTCGGCATCTGGTACGGGGTGTCAGGCTGGTCATGGAACAGGGCTTGCGGGGAGCGGTCGTACTGCTGGACACCGACGACGAGGGGCCGGGTGTCAGCGTTTCCCGGGGCGTCGCCAGCGGCAGCAGCCATCGCGTCACCGTTCGTCCTGATGCTGTCCCGGGCAGCGGCGGTGAACTCGTCATCATCTTCCGGGTCCATCGGAACGCGAAGCACCATGTCAGTTCACCGCCTGTGTCAGATCGTCGTTCTCAAGGAAGATTTCGTAGAAGTCGAGGAACTTCACCGAAGAATACTTGAACTGGGATGTCCAAGCCGCCCACAACTCGCGCACCTTCTCGCGATCGGCACCATCCGCGATGGCCTGAACGGCGATGTCCCTACGCCGCATGTAGGTGCGGATCGAATCCCACACTGGGGACTGGCCCAACTCGCTCCCCATGAACTGCTCATCCTGAAGGGCAATCTCGATGTGGCCGAGCGTCTTCGACAGCCTGGACGAGTACCCGTCCGGGCCGTAGATGCGCCATGTCTCGCCGTACTTCTCCGACATGCTGCTCACGAAGTCACGCCACAACTGCGTGATCCCTGCCTCCTCGGCCTTCTTCGAGTCCCAACTCTTAGTGCCGAGCATGTCCAGAGCGTTGTCCCGCTGCTGCTTCTTCTTCTGGTACTCGCGCCACATCTCCGACGCCTCAGTCTGCTGCGTCAGCCCATCCGGGGTCATCCGCATCTTGTACGGCTGCTGCTTACCCGGCTGCTTGTTGTTCAGCCAGAACGAGTAGACACCCGGATCGAACTCGCCATCAGGAACCGTGGCAGCGATGATCGACGCCGCACCCTCACCGCCACGCACCGTCATCGTCTCGATCAACTGCTCGTTCGAGGTCATCACCTCGTACATCTCGAGCGACGGATCGAGGCCCTTGATGTCCCCCGTGTTGCTGGCCTCCGTGATCGGGATGTAGGCGTCCCCGTACTTGTCCACGAACTTCGTCACCTTGTCGCGGAACGTCATCGTCGGGTTGTCCTCGTTCAGCCGACGCCAGTAGTCGATGATCGGCTGGTACTTGCTCATCTTCGTGTACGTCACCGGCAGAGTCAGGGCAGCGAGAGCATGGAAGGTGGTGAACCTGTCGGCCTGCTCCTTGATCCACTCAGCGGTCGGCATGTCGGTGCCGTTGATGCGGGCGTCGATGATCGCGTCCACCGTGATCGCGTCCACGATCGCGAGGTAGTCGTTGTTGTTCATGCCCTGCCAGCGGATGAACGCACGCCGAGCCGCCGTCGGGGCAACCGTGTCCCACCAATCCCCGGAAGCGTTGCCGAACGGGACCGCCTGCGAGTAGATCGACTCACCGAGGATGTCCTTGAGGTTCTTCTGAACATCCGGCATCTGCGACAGCACCAGACTCGACGGGTACGTCAGCACCGGCCCGAACCCGGGCAGGAACGGAGTCTCACCCGGCGTCACCACGTTGAACGAGCCCTTCGGGAACTTCGACGGCAGCACCCCGCCGCTCAACGTCGTGAACAGGTCACCGACAGGCTTCGGCAGCACAACCCACTGATCCCGCGACCCGGTGATGAAATCGAACCCAGGATTCTCGACACGGTTGCCGTTATCGTCGTAGACGAGGCCCATCTTGTTCGGCATCTCCCACAGGATTTGGGCGCGGGCAGCGACCGACGGGTCCTTCACAATGATCCGGCCCCATGTCCTAAACGAGTTCTCCCACGCGGCGAAGAACGGGGACAGGAACCGCAGCATGTTCGCAGGATTCGAGTACCGGACGATCGTGAACAGGGTGTCCGTCGTCTCCTTCAACGCGACATCGTGAGCCGTGTTCTGAATGCGGCGAACCACAGCGTCGTCGTACAGGTCAAGGCCCTGCGAGCGTGCCACAGCGTAGGCGTCGGCGGTGGCCCGCTTCCACACCTCGTTGTAGAACGGCTGCCGCACCAGAGCGGAGTCAGGCATCGACCCGAGCCACTTGAACAGGAAGTTGATCGTCGTGTGGTAGAAGTCCCGCGACTCCGTGAACTCTTTGACCTCCCGACCGTGGATCGGCTTCAGGTCACCGAGCCCGCCGAGCAGGGCACGGAAGTCGGAGCCGATCGGCGGGGTGCCGGGACGGCCAGCGGCCCGCATCGCCTCCGGGGTCGGGAAGTAGTCGTTCACGATCCCGCGAAGCAGCGTGACCCGGGTAAGAACCTCCTCCTCATCGAGCAGGTTCATGTCCTTCGCCCACTTGCGGCCCTCAGCGGTGCGATACCAATCCATCATCGCCTCGACCGAACCGTCCGACCCGTTCATGCCCAGCGCACGCTGACCCATCGGGTCCATGCGGAACTGGACCGCAGCCTCAGACAGCGAATCGAAGTACGTCTCCTGATCCGGGGTGATCGCCGCCCACTTCACATCGTCCATCATCGACTCGTCCACAGCACGGGACGCACGCGACTCAAAGAAGTTCTTGACCGTCAGTTGAGCGGAAGCGTTCGCACGACGAATCTCACCCATCCCGTCGGCGTTGCTGAACGCCTCATCCCAGCCGATGAACTTCTTGTCGTACTTCGCGCGGCGGGCAGCCAGACGCTCGTACTGGGCCATCGAGTCATCGAGCAGCGCCTTCAGCGTGTCATGCTGGCGACGCAGTTGAGCGGCCTGAGCCCGGTACACGCGGATCAGTTCACGGCGAGGAGCGTCAGCCATGCCCAGCACATGCCGCTCCTCATACGACAACGGCTGCTCAGGCTTCTTCCCCGGGTTCGTGCGCGGCCTCTCGTACAGCCGGATCATCCGTTCCTTGTCAGCAAGTTCCTTCGCCACCTCATCCACAAGGCCACGCTGGCCCTCGATGATGTTCGACAGCACCAACTTGCCCCGGTCGATGCGGGACCGCATGAACCGGCTGTGCGTGTTCTTGAACACCCGCCCGGTGCCGAGCGCGATGTTCTTCGGCGCGAGCGCAGGGACCATGCCCAGCACGGCCCAGGTTCGTAGCCAGCCCTCGAACACGTTGCGCTGCGTGTAGCCGAGCCGCAGCAGGACAGCGGCCTTCCACATCGAGTTGATGCCCTCAAGCGCCCACAGGGAACGCTGCGACAGGCGGGTCGTCATCTTGCTGTACGCCTTCGGATCGACCGCGAGTTGCGCGACCCACGCATCCTCGAGTTCCTTCAGGATCGGCTTCATCTTCGGGTCAGCGAACGCCTGAATCACCGTGTCCAGTTTCTTGAAGTCGATGATCGGAACCTTCGTCTCCAACTGGGAACGCATCAGCGGCCCGCTGGTGATGATCTTCCCGTCGTCCGGGTCGATACCGAACACGGACTTCTTGCCACGGGACTTCTCGATGAGGTCCATGCGCTTGCGGTCCAGCGACTTCAGCAGGGCGAGCGCCGTCTTCGTGGCCTGCTCGTCAAGCCCGTAGTAGCGGGCCATCTCCTTGACAGCGGCTTCCTCGATTTCCGCCACGCGACGCAGGTTCCCCGTCTCCGACGAGCCGAGCGACCACTTCTTGATGAGTTCCTTCACGAACGGCATGTTCTTCCGCAGCGCCCGCGAATCGGTCAGCGAGGCCCGCCACTCGTCGGACGCGTACCCGTCGTCCATGCCGCGCACCGTCAGCCACCCGGAGCCCCGCTGCCCCTCAACCCACTCCCACACGGCGACCTTGCGGAACCCACGCGACAACTTGAACACCGTCTCGTGGATCGCAGGCCCCTCCATGCCACCGGGGAGACGGCGAGGGTTCACGGCAGCGATGGCGGGAACGATTTCGTCGTCCACAATCTCCCGCGCCGTCTTCACCTTCGTCCCAGCGGTCGGGTTCTCCACGATCTTCAACTTGCGGGTGTTTAGCCAGTTGATCGTGGTCCCCGGCTCCTTCCAGCCGCCGCTGAGGCCGTCGATCCCCTCCTTCCGGAGCGCGTTCACCAGCCGCCCCATCACCTTCTCGGCATCCTCCGGGGACAGGCCCTCCCGCTCGATCGCGAGACGGGCACGGCGAACGATCGTGTCCACGGACGGGGCCTGCCCGGGGCGCAGAACCTCCCGCAGAATCCGAGACGCCTGACCCGTCAGGCCGTCAGCGATCCTCGACGCGGCCCGCAGCACGGCAGCAGACGCCAGCGTGCGGCCATCCACGATCCGGGGCGGCTCCTTGCCCTTCCACACGACGTTGTAGACCTTGCCGTCGCCACCAGCGAACCCACGCGCAGCGTCAGGTGACACCGTGGTCGAGAACCCCATGAACGACGGGCGCAGCGAGTCGATCCCGGCAGAGCCGTGGTACACCGGCACACCGGCAGCGAACGGAACCGACCGGGAAGCGGGGCCGAAGATGTACGACGGATGGATGTCGGACGGCCAGTAATCCTCCCCCATGCCGCCCTTCCACGGAGAGGCCGGCACGGACATCGTTCCCACGGTGATGCCTTCGTTGGCCTTGAACTGGACATCGGCATCGTCAATGCGGGCGCGTACCACGCGCACCGGAAGGGCCTGCTCACCGGCTTCCAGAGCGGCCTGAACCCGATGGTTGCCCTCACCGACGTAGAACCGTCCGTTGCGCGGGTCGAACAGCACCATGATCGGGTCGGTGATCTTCGTGCGGTCGAACTTGCCGAGACGCCCAGCGATGGTCGCGTTCCCCGGGGCAGACGCGAGCAGCGACGTAGGAACCAGCCCCACCACGGAACGGCTCTCACCCACACCGCCCTTGCCACCGTCCCGGTAGCCGTTCATGTTGGGGAAGTTCCGCTCGATGTCCTCAGCCTCACGGGACAGCCGCAGGCTGTCATACGACTGGGCCGGTGCCCCCGACCACGCGGCAGGACCCGTCGCCTCAGCGGCACGCGACCGGGAAATGACCTCGGCCTCCGTCAGCGCCCTGGACTCATCGAACTCCCCGGCAGGGAAGTTGAACGCGCCCGCTTCCCTGCGCGTCATGGGGCCTTCGGTGGTGGCCCCGGGGACGCGCTTCCCGAGACGGGACACCTCATCACGGTGCTGCTTCCCGGCCCGCCACGCCCTCAGCCACTCCTTCGACGCGTCGCTGCCGTACCGCCCGTACTGCTGCCGGATCGGCTGGAACTTCTCGGTGAGGAGCCCGGTCGCCATCTGAAGGGCCTTGTCGCGGCGCACGAGGTCGCGCAGCAGGCCCTCCCCGTCCAGCCCCTCCTCGAGCAGATCATCGAGCAGGATCGGCTTGACGCCGCCGATGGGGGTGTTGAGGGCGGCGAACTCGTAGGGGTCGGTGCGGCGGGCCGCTGCGAAAGCGTCAGCAATCGCCGGGGCCTCCTTGAACAGCATGTCGATGAACTCAGGAATCCCCGATCCTGCGGCGAGGAAGATCGCTGCCTCACGCTCGTCGTCAATCAGGTCAGCGATGGCGAGAATGTTGTCCTTGTACGGTCCCTGCGCCCACCGCTCGTCCTTGAGTTCATCACCCGTGCGGATGGCGATGTTGCGAGCATCGTGGGCCACGCCACGAATCGCTCCCTCGGCACCTTCCGTTTCCTTGTAGCGCAGGAAATCCCGCGTCTCCTCCGCGATCTGCTCCAAGGCACGAGCCGACGCGGTGGAACGGTGCGTGAGGCCGACAACATCCATGCCCATGAACTTCGTGCCGTACCGGGCGACCTTCACGACCTTGCCGACGATCACCAGCGGGTCGATGAACCACGAGACAGCGGCATCCACCCCACCGGACATCATCTGAGCGATCGGCTGCTGGATCGACACATCCTGCTTGTCCCGCTCATCGACGGTCGGCTCCGTGTCACCCGTGAACTGGGTGTCACCGAACAGCCACCGCTCATCCTCAAGGTCTTCCAACGTCCACCCGTTCGGCACGAACAGCGGCGCACCCTCGATCAGCGCGTTCATCGCCTCACGGGACACCCCCGGGATGCCCTGCTTGCCGACCTCGTAGACGTACTGCTGGAACGATCCCCGCTCCACGTTCATCGCCGCCAGCACACGACCCGGACTCAACTGACCGGCCCGCTCCCACGACAACGTAGGAAGATCACTCTCCTGACCGGGCAACTGCGGAAGCCACGACAGGCCGTAGGACATGACCTGATTCCGCTTCGGCTCGAACCAGTCATACAGCGCCGTCATCCCAGCGGCGGTCGCCGCAGCACCCGGCCCGATGACGGGAACCTTCGAGAAGTCGTCCGTCCACATCCTGTCGAGCAGCGTCCCGTACCACGTTCCGTTGGAGCCCTTGCTCTGCTCCCACTCGTGCCGTGCCGCGTGACCGTAGTAGCGGGCCGCAGGCGCGTACACCTGCGACATCGCCCACGCCTCGGCACGCTGCTTCTGCGCGTCGATAGCGGCCTGCGTCGGCTGGGTCGCGGCGGAGTACGCGGCGGTCGCTTCCGGGTTGATGCGGCGCAGCGACGAGTCGATCACGACAACCGGGGGACCGGGCGGCTTGCCCTTCGCCTTAGCGGCCATCGCGCGCCGTCAATGCCGCGAGGAACGAGTCACGCTGCTCATCCGTCTGCCACTCCGTCTCCGCAAGACCGAAGATCAGACCCACCTTCGACGGGTCCTGAACAGCCTGGACTACGGCCTCAAGGTTCTCGATCATCGTCCCCATCAGTTGTCCCTCAAGTACCGGGCGAACTTCACGAACGACGGCGACGCGTAGCCGCTGTTCGCGTGCGCCATCAGCATCGGCACGAACGGCTTGAACTGCTCCGTCTCCCGGGCCGACATCGCCGCGTAGGAGTCCTGCGGGCCGGGACCCGCACCGATCGGGAGGCCAGCGGTCAGCGGCTCCTCCGGGCGCTGCGTCGGGTCGAGCAGCATCGGGGTGTCTTCCGGGTACTGGGCGTTCTGCGCCGGGGCCGCGACAGGCATCGCCATGCCGCCACGGGCAGCGGCCCCCGTGGTGTCGGGGGCGTAGTCGGTCATCAGGTCGGTGCGGTTCGAGTACGCCTTCCCCGGCGTCCCCTGCCGCCTTCCCCCACGGCCTCGAGGCATCAGACAGCGCCCCTCTCAAGGTTGCGGTACGGCTCGATCGTCATCGCCGGACGACGCATCCGGCCCAGCATGTCGCCGAGCAACTTCATCCCCGGCATCGTCTGGTCAGGTGACGGGATGCCACCGGCCATCGCCGCCACGGTCGGCATCGCCCCGACCTGCTCAGGGGTCTGCGGCCCCGCAGGGCCACCCATCCCCATCTGAGCCTGCTCCTCCTCCCGCTTCTTCGCCTCCTCCTTCAGCGCATCCTCGGTGACCTTGTGAAGCGCCTCCGCCAACTCCATGCGGTCGGACCTCACCAGCATCATCACCCTCGCCAGCGTCAGCGGCGGGATCGCCCCGGACGCGGCCTGCTGCTGGATGGAGCCGACAAGAGCCTTCTCGATCGACTCCACGATGATCTGGTCATGCTCCGCTTCGGGGTTGTCGATCAGCGGATCGAGTTCGGCGGCGGTGCGGGTGGACATGTAGCCGAGGCCGACCCGCTGCCCGATGCCGATCACCATGCCGTTCGCGTCCGTCCCCGACATCGGGTACGACACGACATGCTCGTCCGTCTCAAACGTGCCGAGCGCCGTGTAGGTGACCGGGCGGCGGGCGTTGCCGGTGCCGACGAAGATCGTGCGCTCCTTGTTGCGGTCGATCGCCTTCGCCAGTTTGATCGCTATCTCGTTCTCCTCTTGGAGAGCGAACGCGAGCATGTCCTGTGCCTCAGCGACAGGGAAGTCGATCACCGCCGACATCACCGCGTCACCCCTGCGCCCGGTGCGGATGTTCGTGCCCGACTCCCCACCGAACTCGGACGGGATGCCAGCGGTGACCCGCCCGTTCCGCTCGAGCCGGTCGATCGTCTGCTGCGTCATGTACCCGGGCGCTGACTGGACCAACTTGATGTCGCCGCCCTGAGCGATCGACACCAGACCCGTGCGACCGTCGTGGGGTCCGTCGATGATCTTCGGTGTCTCGTTGGTGCGGCCCACGAGCCATGTGTCGGGGAAGACGTCCTTCTCGACGGCGATGATTTCGAGGGCCATGAGACGGGCCTGCGTGTAGTAGATGCCGATCATCTGGTCGAACTGGCCGGTGGCGGAGTCCAGCGTCATGCGCGACGGGATGACGACCGGGCACTCGTCAATGAGGTTCGAGTAGCGGGTCAGTTCGACCCCGGCGAGTGAGCCACGGCCACCGGGGGAGAACATCGACGCCTCCCCGTAGTACCCGGCAGCGACCAGCACCGTCTCCCCGGCGTCCACGAACTCGATGAGGGAGATGATCTGGCTCTTGGGGGTGGAGTCGTAGGCCCGCCCGATCAGGCGGCGCATCTTGCTCTCGTACCCCATCGACTCGCACCACGCCAGCGTCCGGTCGTAGGCGAAGATACAGTTCGTCGGCGTCACACACCCCGGCTCGAGTTCCATCGACGGGTACGTCTCGATCGGGTGCCGCACATGCCAGGTGGGCCGATGCTCCTCATGCTTCCACCGCACGACGACGGGGGCCTGCGAGTAGGCAATCAGCCTGCGGGACCGGGTGCCCATCTTCAGCCGCAGCCGATCCTCCTGCCACCATCCGGAGATGACGCGGGACGAGGCGAGCGCGTTCCGGTCATGCTTCCGGACCCCGGGCTTGGAGGAGGCGAAGGTGACGACGGGGGTGGTGGAGTTGATGCGGCCCGCCATCTGGTCGATGCCCTGCGCGAGCAGGTTCGGGATGGATGTCTTCTCGGTGCGGTCCATGTCCGGCAGCGGGACCTTCACGGTGCCGTTGTAGATGCCCGCCACTTCCCGCATCTTGGAGTGGAGGCCCGCGAGCGACGCCTTCCGCTCCGTGTAGAGCGCGACGATCGACTCAGCGTTCACGATGCCAGTCCCCTTGCCACTCGGCCCATCCATTCCGGACGAGGCTGCTGGTAATGTCGCTGCCTCCGTGGAGTGTAATGGTTCTCGACTCCCAACTTGGCGAACCAGACGGACATCACCAGATCGCTCGTGTCGAAATCAGGGTAGCCGATCGCCTCCTCAACGAGCGGAGCCATCACGGTTCGGGCGGTGATGTCGGCCCACGGGATGCGGATACGGCCCTGCCGGAACAGGTCACCGACGGACTCCACACCGAACTTCGGGTCGTTCTTGTTGTTGTGGGTGGTGTGGGGGATGAACCGCTGCCCCGTCTTCCGCTGCCACTTCTGAACGTGCGGCTGGGACAGCAGCCAGCGCTGCGCCGCGTTCGCCTCCACGATCCAGTCCGTGATCGGGATACCGAGCCGCTGACCATCCTCCGTCCACTTCTGGACGAGCCCGGACCACGCATCATCAGCCTCCGGGCGGTCCATGTCCACGGAGAGGAACTGCTCCGGGTTGAGGCGCTGCCGTGCGAGGTTGATGATGTAGCGGTTCTCCGTCTCCGGGTCGTACAGCCACCAGATGATCCCCCACCACTCGGTCGGGGACGGGTCCACGGAGACGTAGGACCAGCCGGTGTCCAGCAGGTGCTCCGGGGGTTCGAGGATGAACCGCTGCCGGTCAAGGCACCCGGGGGACGGGAACCCGTCAGCGTCCACCCCGCCGTCGATCCACGCCCGCTGGACGAGGCCGTTCGGGATGTCGCCGTCTTCCTGCTGGTAGATGATCGCGAACGAGCGCGGGTTGTTGTGACGGATCGCCTCAAGGTGCCCTGTCCACGGGAGACGGTGCGGGTCGAGGAGGCAGGAACGCGGATAGGGCTCGGTGATCGCCGTGTGGTCGCCGGTACAGCGGTCCTCATAGTGCGCCTTGTAGACGACATGCCGGTACTTGCGGGACTCGTCCGGGTTCGTCTTGTTCAGGCAGTAGCGGTACAGGTCTTGGGTGCTGATCCGCTGTCCCTGAAGCAGCAGCAGGCCACCGGGCTCAACACGGGACTCGGCCATGTCGTCCCACCAGATACGCATGTCCTCGCGGGACTCGGCGGTCTTCATGTTCTTCGTGTCCACGAGGTCGTCCCACACCACGAGGTCGTAGCGGCCTCCGAGGAACGCGGAGTCCTGACCCCACCCGGAAACGGTGTCTTCCTTGTCGTCGAGGGCCGCGCCGTCCAACTGCTGAACGACGAACCCTTCCGCTGACCACTTCTCGGACCGCCCGGGTGGCTTGAACACGCCGTAGTCGCCCATGAGGGTCGCTACCGCGTCGGTGGCGATGCCGCGCTCGAGTTCCATGGAGGATGCGCGGAGCGGTATCTCGCGGTCGAGTGCCCGCCTGACGCGCCCGACATACGCTTTCGCCTGCCGTTCGGTGCGTGACCCGAACATGATGCGGATGGCCCGGTTCCGGACGATGAGCCAGCAGGGGATGTCGTTGGTGAACAGGGTCGATTTCCCGGAGCCGGGTGGCTCGTTCATGACGACGTATTCGCGTTCCGGGGTGCGGAGGGCGGCTTCGACTTCGTAGGCGGCTTCCTCCTGCCACGGTGTCGAGTAGCGTCCGAAGTAGCGGAGCCGGAAGTAGGCGAAGTCCTCGAGGGCGCGGGCGGCTTCGGGGGACAACGGGGGTGCGACGGGTGCGCCGCCGACCATGGTGTAGCCGAGTTCGGCTGCGGCGGTGAGGCCGGGGGAGGCTTGGTCGCCGCGCTCGAACCTGTACGCGGTTGAGGCGGAGAGCCGTGCCATGGTGGCGGCGCGTTCGACGGTCTTGCCTTCGTTGCGTGCGTCAAAGTACCGCTGCCATTGGTTGAGTTCGGTCTTACGCACGGTGCCCCTTCCGGGTATTGGTCACGGTGACCATTACTTCGGGATGTTGCTGAGGGTGCGGTGCCATTCGCGGTGCTTGCCCTCGAACCGGGTGGGGATGATCGCGTAGCAGACGGGGCACAGCGTCTTCTCGCTCAGGTCGGGGCGGCTCACCGCTTCTTCGCCTCCAACGCGACGAGACGTTCGCACAGGTCGGCCATGAGGTCGTGTCCGATGATGACGGCGAGGGCACGGTCCACGGCCTCGGCCCCGATGTGCTCGGTGGCGATGGCGCGGGCGTGCTCGGTTCGCAGCAGTTCCTCCACCGTTGTCGGCAGGGTGGTGGTGGGCAGGGAGCGCTCGTAGTTGGTGATGATCTTCGCGGCGAGGTCTTCCGCCGTCCACTCCGTGTCGTACCCGGTTTCGTCGCTCATTTCTGGCCGCCTTCCAGCGAGGTGATGTGCCAAGTGTGGCAGTAGGGGCATTCGTACGCGGATTCGATCTTCATCCACGGGCGGCGGGACCTCATGCCGACCCGGTGCTTGCGGGCAGCGGAACGGGAGCGGTACTGGACCTTGCCCTGTACGGGGCACAGCCGGTGCTGCTCCCCGCAGATCAGGCACGGGGGGGTGACCGTCTCCACGGTGAACCGGGTCACTCGTCGTCCTCCGCGAACAGGTCAGCCAGTGGGCGTGGCTCGCACAGGCCGCAGGAGCAGCCGGTCGGAGGCTGATCGGCTCGGATGGCTTCGTAGGCGAGCAGCGCCTCCCGCCGTGTCCCTCGGAACCCCAGGCCCTCCATCAACCTGACCTTCCGGTCACGCTCCCAGCGGGACTCCACCGACGCGGCGGAACGCTCGAGCGGGCTCATCGGCGGCATCTTCGGCCCACGCTCAAGGTCATGCTTCACGGCAGCGTCGAACGAGGCCGTCACCGTCATCGACAGCGGCTCACCAGACATCCCCCACCACCCTCAACGCTCGATCGCCGTCATCAGAGCCGACTCCAACAGCACCTTCGCCATCTCCTGCGGGCACAGGTCCAGATCGGCCGACATCTGCCGCAGCAGCGCCTCCGACCCCGGCGACAGGCTCACCGTCACCACGCCGACCCACCTCCTCACGCACCAACCTGACCACCGCATCCGACAACGAGCACTCCCACCCCGCCGCCAGCGACCTCAAATGGGCATGACCCGCAGGCGACAACCACACATCCAGCCGCTTCTCACCCGACCTGTACCCCGCACGCGGCATGTACCGGAACATACCACCCCCTGTACCGGAACAACCCCCCATCTGTACCGGAACACGAGCCAATCTGTACCGGAACACACCACCACACCCCCCCATTGACAGCACACCCAAGAGCCAATGGGAGAGAGGGGGGGAGGGGGGGCCTGCGGCATGGGGTGGGTCATGGCGTGCGGCGGTCGGGGGTGAGAACGGGGTTTGTTGTGGCTGACAACAAACAAGGCGAGGCCTTCGGGGTCGG
>JACCDR012716747.1_pt1 | contig 45240 bp, 63 predicted proteins | sample 7446431 | NCBI WGS metagenome assembly JACCDR01 (sample SAMN15323443, study PRJNA562643) | freshwater metagenome | isolation source: river surface water | place: USA:Blue River Watershed | collected 2017-08-17 | reverse complement strand
GGGATTGGTCAGCAGGCTTGTTTCCATCTGCAGGAATAGTACCATTCGGAGCAGTAACTGCCGAAGATGTAGGGGCCGCAGGAGCAGGATTTTGCGCAGGATTATTTCCAGGCGCAGGTTGTGCAGGCGGAGTTTGCTGAGGAGCAGGGGTACCGCCACGATTAAAGATAGCATCAAAGAAAGACATGATTTATTCCTGAGGAAAGAAGTTAAGACTGATCCGAGTTGATAGAAATGTTCTGGGCGCCCGGATTCAATTGCGCTTCAGAACTTGCAGAGAGAGTGAGAAGATACTGGAGAGCATCAATCTGCCCTCGCAAATGTGCTTCTTTCTGAGCAGTAGCTAAAGGCTGTGCATAGTCTGGCTCCAAGTTAATTTTTTGAATTGCAACAGAGGCGATCTGATTTTGAATTACTTGTTTCTGTGTGAGGGTGAGGCAGGAACCTGCAAGAAATTCTTCAGGTGTAAGCACCCAAGATTGAAAAGGAGAATCGTGATTAAGCGCCGCCATTTGTCATACCTCCAGTGGAACCTTGCATAGCTGCCTGTGCTTTAGCTTCAGGACTTTGAGTTGCGGGATCATAGCCAAATTGTTCAGGCATGGGCATGGGAGTCTTGATTTCAATTCCTTTCTCAGCCGCAGTCATTGCAACCTGTTGCCAGGCTCCCATAGCTTGCTCATAAGCCATTTGTTGAGGAGACTTCTCGAAAGGACCAAATTCCACATTCTCGAGCCGCGTGATATAGGAGAACGCTTGAGCGACATTGTATCCTTGTGCCAGAGTGGGAGAAGTTGCCAGAGCTTGAAGCACAACTTTCATTGTGTCAGATTTGATAACCTTATCTGCAGGCAGCAGGCCATCAGTGATCTTGAAATTCAAGATTGCTTGGCGAAGCTGCACAGGATCCACATTCACCACTTCTTTCTGAGAAGGAGAATAGATAGAAGTAGGACCCTGGTATTGAAGCATATTGAGTTTCATCACTTCCTTCATGGGAGTGAAAACTTGAGCTTCGTAAAGTAGAGCAGTGATTTGATCTTGGGAAGTGGCATTGGACATAGTGGATTCCCACTGTCCGTCTGTTTTATTTCCCTTGACAAATTGACCTTGCCGCGCCTGGTTTTGACCTTGCAGCATATTTGCGAACTGAATCAGAGATTGAATTTCCTGCATGGAAATTCCAGCTTGATCGTCGCGGAAAGGGAACTGATAGACAGATTCTCCGACAGGTTTTCCATATGCAGACGGGCGCACAGGAATCTTGGCAGAAGGATTGGGATTGTTCATATGACCTTCTGCAATACGGGAAGGATCATAGAGAACTCGATCAGTAACTGCGCGCCGGCGGGATGCCAGAACAGAGTTCATCAGAGCAGAAGTTACTTGCTGGAAAGGAAGTGCATCCTGGGCAAGAGACTTAGTCTGGTAAGAAAGACCATCCTCAGAGGGGCAACCAAAGAAAACAGGAATCTTCTCGTGAGCATTCGTTTGACGCTCAGCGTAGATGATCACCGAATGATTGACAATGATTAGTTTCCAGACCTGAGGAGTATTGGGAGCAGGCACTCGCATTCCATGATCGGAAGGAATGATACGAACGTATTCGATGGAAACTTCGTAGATGCCTTTGTATTTGATGTGGCCAGCATTTTTTGGAGAGGTAGCCAAACCAACCCAAGAATCCCAATCAGCAAAAGAAATCAGAGTGGGGTCGAGAAGAGCTTTTCCGTTGATGTAGGGAAGGTAGTATGAAGCACCAAACTGTGCTGCACCTAATGGATTAAGAACTGAGGGAGATTCAAAGGCGGCCGGGATGTTTTCAATGATCTTGTTGTCTAGTTTTGCAATGAAAGATTTCAAAGCAGTGCGAGACATGAGAACAGTGTGGCCAGCGTACTCACCTTTGGTGGGAATATCGTATGGATCTACACGAACATCGAAGTAGGTATTATATGGATCCCAGCGTTCGACTCGGTTACCTTCCCAGATCACTTGGCGGATATTAGCACCTTTTCCGCCAGCGGAAGTGGGATCAGTATCTAAAGCTGCAGTCGCAACTTTATCCCAGCACATTTCAATGGCTGAGAGATTGTACTTAAAGCCGTCTTGGAAATAAAGGAGAAATTCCCGTACCCAGGAGCCGCGCACTGAGTTTTCCTCAATCACAGCCTGCATCTGTTTGGCGGCCGAGATGAATTCCGGAGCAGAGACAACTCCGAAAAGAGGGTAATCAGTGAGAAATACAGCAGCTTGGTAAGCTACGGCCGCCCGGACTTGAGGTTTGATAATGGGAATGGTGATGTTCTGGATTTTGTCAGAATCACCTAGAATATTGGCCAGGCGAGATTGCTCCTGGACTTTAGTCATGTCTGCTTCACGAATATATGCAACATCAATCAATCGCATAGATTCACGAATATTCCACTGCCGCTCCATGAGAGTTGGAGCTGTGCGGTGGAATTGGATGAGGGAGTCTTGGGAGACTTTGGAGATTGTGAAAGATTGGGTGGCTGCCATGATTTGGGGTTTGTTTAGTTGAACTATTTCTTGGCGGGAGTTTTAGCTTCTTGCACTGTCTTTGCAGTCTGTGCAAAACGAATGATTGCTTGGATTACAGGATCTTGATCCAAGCGCTTGCCAATTTCGTCTGGCATTAATACTTGATCTGCAGAAATTTTATACAAAGGCAAAGGATCTGTAAGATTTTTTTCAAACATAGTTTGAATGATATCTGCCTCTACCTCTCCACCAACTCTTCGGTAATTATTATAAGCTGTGCGCTCAGCTCCAGTTAAAATGCCAAGAGCTTCCTGTAACGCTAAATATTTTGTACGTTCAGGACTTTCTGGGGCAGAGGTAGGGCTAAAAAAGCCTGCTTCTCTTGCTTTAGTTCTTGCAGCATTTCCGTAGGGAGAAAGTAAAGAACTAAGAGCACTTTTAGCTGTTTCAATAGATTTAGGATCTTGAAAATATCTAGAAGGAGAACTTCCTTCAATCATAGAAAATTTATTTTGAATTGCGTGCCCTACCTCATGAAGAACCGCTGACGTGAATTCTTCATTTGTGCTGTACGCACCTACTCCAATGTATTTAGATCTAGGGTCAAATAAAGCACCTCTATACTGGCCAAAAGCTGCCTTACCTAAATTGTAATTAGCAAACTCAGGAATAGCTTTAAATAACTCTGGATGATTTAATATTTCTCCCAACGGTTGAGGCCTCAAGGGGGCCGAAATCATATCATAACGATTTGGCGTAATATTTACCCTAACGCCTTCATCTGATAAAATGGCCCTCAAAACTCCGTCATGCTCACCTACTGGACCTTTATAAATTCCAAGATCTTTAAATACTTGAGTTTCTGATACTCCAGCCTCTAAAGCTTTTTGTGCCTCTTTAACAGTTTTTAGAGGTTTCACAGCCAGTGCAGGAACAATCATCGCCTGAACTGCAGCGATAGGATTCGCAAAACTCCCTACAAGTTCCGCCTGTTCGCTCTTTTTTCCTGTTCCTGTCATTGCAGAAAAGAGTTGTTCCGAGCGATCTTTCTCTCCAAAACTCTTAACTGCTCCAGAAAGCTGATCTGCCGCATCCATCAGAAAACCAGGCAGATCTGTGGTGACAGCTTTGGCCGCTCCACGAATTGCGCCAAGAATGAAATCCGCAGCAGCGGCTGCACGATTCTCAGCGGTGTCCCGTTTCTTAGGTGGATCAGTTAAGCGATTGAGAAGCTCTGAGCGTTCAGCCATATAGATCCTTAGAATGTGCAGGTTTCTTCAGCCGATCGAATGGGAATAGCATTGACATCCTGGAGATTTAGAGTGAGCTGCGAAGCGATGTATTCTCCGTAGAGTTCCATCACTTTGGGCGCATAGGTCACAAGATCCAAAATGCCATCCACATTCTTAGTCTTTGTTGGATTAAAAGAGATGATCTGGGAAATTACTGGGGCGCGCGCTTCGCTTGAAAGATATGTTTCGCCTGCAAGTAAGGCCTTGAACATATCCAAAATGCGAGCATTTTTGGAGCGCTGACCTGAGTAAACATCCACAAAATTGATGCCAATAATGCCTGCTTGAGCACAGATTACTCCAGACCAATAAAGGAGAGAATACTGAAATGCGTTAGATTCGATTGCAACGAGAGTGCAGTTCCATTTAAAGCAGAGTTTAATAGCTTCTTTAATTGTATCACCAGGGGACAGCCGGCCTTCTACAATTTCTCTGCATACAGGTTTTCCATCCCAGATTTCAAAATAGCCAAGAGAGACCGCATCGGAATTCTCTTTATCGTTTGATGGGTCGATGATGATGAAATTACCCTGGTGTTGAGAACTAGGGAAGTCATCTTCGTAAGGACAGGCCGGAATCTTAGATGTGTCGATTAGGAGGTTTACGGAAGCATTCTCATCATTGAGTACTTCTGCATAGAAAACTTCCGGCCGCCCAGAGCGTTGATCATTTTCGAATTCTTTTAGAAGTTGAGCTTTAGGTTGTAGATCTTCCCAGAGAGATTCAACTTCTCCATCTTCACGCTGTAGCAGGCCGCCAGCGATGAATTTAATCCAGGTAGGATTCTGTTTGATTCTCCGCAGAAGTGACCACTTAGTTGGGTACATATTCCCCACAAAGATGAATAAACATCCATGAGGAGATTTGGCTTTCATGGCGGTACCGTACAGATCAGTTTCGATCTGCTGGGAAACTGTTTCAGAGTCTGCATCCTGGCGAGATTGAATATCATCAAACACCATTACGTCTGGACGCTGGTGTTTTACGTTAAGACCCCGGACAGATTCTACAGTTCCGGCGGCCAGAATAATGGTGCGGCCACGAAAACCAAATTTCTTTAGTACTTGTTGGTCAGTTTCAAGTCCAAGACGCCAATCGCCGAATAATGCTTTGATGTTAGGTTCGTCGAGGAAATCACATACGTCAGAAACGATTGCGATAGCTTTTGGGAGCGAGTTTGCTGTGATGAGGATGAAAGTTCTGCGCGTGAATAGGATGACGTAAAGAAGGAAGATTTTAATGAAAGTTGTTTTTGCAAATCCGCGCGGCAAACCAATGGCGAGTTGAGAAAAGTCTCGCTCTCTATGAATGTAGGAGAGTAGCCAGGTCCAGATTGCTTTGAAAACTGGTGGAAACGCATAACGGAATACTAGTGGAAGTGCGAGGGCGGCCAAGAAATCTAAGGATTGTTTAGCTAATTCTTGGGCCTCAGTTGTGGAAACTGATACTTGAGTGACAGGATCAGAAGGATTTTGGTCTGCAGTGGGCGTGTAATCTGTGAGACCGAGAGATTCCTCAGTGAATTTTCCAGTCATGAGGAATTAAGCTCCGAATTTTTGCGGAAGAATTGGAGAGCGAGCCAGGATTGCTTGAATTGCAAGCAAATGGAGCCGAGCCGCTTCTTTATTTTGGGCGGCCAGGCGCGCTTTTTCCTCAGCTTGCTTGAGAACTTTCATTTCGGCTTGAGTCAGTGAGGACATTTTGAGGTACCTTTGCAGGAGAAGCAACCAAAGTGGGCAATCGACCTGATTGTACAGTGATTAGGTCTTGCTGTCCAGCTTTAATTACTTGATTTGCAGCATTTACAGTGACTTGTTGAAGAATTTGAACGGGGAGAGTGAGCTGAATAACTGAGTGTTGTTGATTAATTTGTTCAGGTGCGGAAGATCCACGCCGTTTTGCTTGATTAATTCGTGTGAATGCATGAATAATTTCACTCGGTTTGTGCATGAAAGCTGCAACATTTTCGAGTTTTTGGATGAGAAGATCCTCTAGAGCATCCAGTCGATCATCACGTTTATTGTGTTTCAGGAGTGCGGAAAACCTTCGCTCTGCAACCGCAGCCGCAAAAGATTCTTGGGCCAGGAACTGAGAAATTAGGCTTTCTGAAACTCCCAGGGCCCGCGCAACTTGTGAGGGAGCCGCACCAGCACCTAGAAGATCCAGAGCTTGAGATTCGGTTGTGGTAGCTGTGAGGGAATGATTAGACATGGCCGCAATTTTTCTGAGGGATGATGAATGATAAGTGATGGAAGTGTAGAAATGTATTGGGGATAGATGAAAATTTTAGAAAATTTTGAGAGGGTTCTTAGGAACAGCGCCCCAACCAAACCCAAAAAAGCCTCCACCCCTGGGGAATGAGAATGAGAATGATTCGTATTAGTGCTATCACGCTGGATGGGGAATGATGGTAGGAATGGGAATGAGAATGGAGGGAAGAATGAGAATGAGAATGATTCGTATTTGATGGTGTGGCCTGGGCTGGATGGTGCGATGGTGAGGTGGAAGGAGGATGCAATATAGTGCATACGATGGAATGTAGAATGCAAGATAGTGCTGTAAAATGATGCCCCCTAGTTGTAAAATGGTTATTTCATATTGTGGAATGGATGGATGCGCTAAGTGATTGATTTCATTGAGGATTTCGCATTGTGGGATTCTGAGGTGTCGAGAATGTTGACAGATGGGTGGATTGTGGGGAGTGTGAATATTCACGATGAGGCTAAGTTGTTGATTTGTATGGGTTTTTTCGGACTGGCACGCGGGATGCATATATAGAGTACCTGCTCGCGGTTTGCGAGTGATTTCCCGGAGATTTCATCATGTCGCATGTTTCCACCGTTCACGATCTCAAGCCTTTCAAGGCAGGCGATAAGCCCCTGAGCGGCCAGCGTCTGGCAAAGATTGGCTACAAGAAAACGGAAAAGCAAAAGAATCCGCTGCAATCCGTTGCAGCTTCCGTTCCTTTCATCCCGGTTGAATCCATCACTTCCAATGTGCAGCGCCTTCTCCCGCATATCTGCACGATGCTGGAAAATGCGCAAGATGGCATCATTCGCGGGCTGTACGAATCCAGCGGTGGCACGCTGAAGATTGTGCAAGATGCGGAAATCAGCGTGGAAGCCTGCATTGGTTTCCTCGAAGCTGAAGCGTCCGGGAATCGCCTCACCAGCGAAGCCATCGAAAAATGGTTCGATGCTGAACTGTCCGAGAATGTGTTCGCCATGCTGGCGCAGAAACTGGGTTTCCTGAGCAATGATGCGGATGCCACTCTGAACGATGCGCAGGAATCCACTGTGAACAAGCATGTTCGAGTCTACCGGGATGTTTTGGCTTCCCTTGCTGGTGGGAAAACAATGCTCGCAGAAAAGCAAATCAAGGGTTGCAGAAATGCTCTGGCACTCGCACCGGATGATTCCGATCCGATGGTGAGCAGGCTCACTTCTCGACTGGATACGATGGAAAGGAAGAATTCGGAAGATTTCATCGATTTGTGATTCCCTCGCACCCATGCCCCTTTGGGGGCATATATTTCTGCGATTGTTTGATTTCAGAAATATATGGTATTAATCTTGTCCACCAGACCACCAGACTGTGAGACTGTGACCCCCTCCATAGGCATGCCCCTCCCGGTGATATCCATATACACACGATCTATCTAATGTATATGTATATTTCCATATATAGGTATGTCTCTACTCTTAATTTTTGAGTGGGGTAATATTAACGCTAAGCACTATGAGAATGGATACTGGCATACACATTAGATATGTGTGTGATGGTTAGATTAAGGGCATAGCCCTTGACATGGCCCCGGGCCGGGCTTACAGTCTGGCAGTCTGGCGGGAAAGATTCAGGAAACCTTTTTTGGAGAAATAGCTCATGTATACAAATATGTACCATGTTTACTTCTATCTTCGCTCTAAAGGTCTTGCACCTAGTCGTGCTTGGCACCATGCGATGAAAGCATTTAAAAGGCACGGCAAGTAAGAATCTATTTCATGCATCCTTTCCCGGGTGCATTATAATAGACTCACAATCCCGTGATTCTAGACTCTGACCGGAGATTTCTGAATGGCTGCATATTTTACTTTCAAATCTGGCTTTTCCCTTGAAATCCATCAAGGGACAGATTTGAAAAAGAATTTTCGGCATGTAAATGACTGGATGGATATTGTTTCTGTTCAATGTGATGGAGACGAATTAGATCTGGCAGACAAGATTCTTAAAACTGTATCCACTCGCCGTGTTGTCACTTTCATTGAGAGTGAGGCAAGAAAGATTGCAGTAAATTGGAATCATTGTTGATCAGGGAATCCACAAACCTAAACTCTGACCGGAGATTCTCTTATGGCCCCTATTTATTCTGTCACTTTCATGCATCTCCCTGGCCGTCGTGAATTTACTTCTAAGGAGCGTGAAGCTCTTGGTGTAGACACTGACGATAACTGTTTTGTTTATCGGGGCGAACATCCATTAGCATGGATGAAAAGATTTCCACTTGGGTCTGTTTTTGAGATTCAAGAACACTGAACACTGAACACTGAATCCACAAACCTAGACTCTGATTATTCGGGGTCTATATTGTGTGTTCCCCTCACTCCTACAATGGAGATTCTCTCATGATGGATGATTTCGGCTATTACTTTCCATCCTATATGTCTAATCAAGCCTGCCAACAATGGTACATTTCTACGTCACCATACGGCGGAATCTGTGATTGGGATGGATACGCCGCTTTTGATCTATGATCCTCTCATCCCCTGCATGCTGAAATTGGTAGACAGAACAGACTTAAAATCTGTCGAGCTTTGCTCGTATCGGTTCGAGTCCGATTGCAGGGACCATCCGGCTTTTGCCGTTTTACTGGAGTTTGTACCATGAAACAGAAACTCAAAGACTGGATTGAGGATCAACTCATGTTTGATCTGGAAATCAAGCGTAACATTTTCCTTCAATTCGATCTTTTCTACTGGAATTTCGGCATTTTCCATGGACCTAATAGTATCCAATACTATTTTGGTCCCTTCTCTCTCACCAAACAATACGAATACGAGGGAAAAGAATCATGAAATACTGTCTTTCTTCCCCTGCTGATCGTCTGATCCCTGCACCTAAAAAACTAGAATATTCTCTTCACCTTTCCTCTTTTCTCTCCACTCTCCAACATTGGCTGCATTGGAACGAAGTAGATTGTTTTACTTGGAATGCAATTGTAGATGATTTCGATGTTGTCTGCTTGTATTCCACGAATCCTCTCTTAGGAGAGCTCTAATGTCCACTGAATCATCTAACCAGAAATTCCGGCCATATTTCACAGCAGCAGAACTCCAAGAAATAATCAACTGCTTGAAATCCCATCCAACTCCTCGCAGACTCACAATCTGCCAATATCTAGAATCTTTCCTTCTCAAAATCAATCATGGAATCATTTCTCCTGCTCACACAACTGCACCATCACTAGAACAAAAATTGGGTTTTCCTGACCCTAATCAACCAATACCTGTTTCCCATAATCTCACTGGAGAAGCAGCCTATAACAAGTGGTTCCTTGATCCTAAATCAGCCACTCCAAAAGAAATAGCGGAAGCTATGAATTGGAGATATCTTAACGATCTTATGTCACCTGAAGAGGAAGCTGAATATGAACGTACTCGCTGATTCTATTTCCACTGCCAACACAGCTGAGATTTCTTTTGCAGAATCTCTCTTGAATCTAGCTAAGTGGCTTGACTCCCAAGAAATTCTTTGCTGCGCTTCAGATGCAATAAAGAGTGGAGTAAAGCTTTGCTCTCCTTTCGTTTCCCGATATGAGTGGGAAAATACGATGAGTTATGTATTAGAAGAAAATCGTTACTATCACCCAAAAACTACAAATCAAGAGCGAGTTCTCGCTGTTCTCATGCTTCGTGAAATGATCCTTTCTGGAGATATCTGATGAATCTCGGTGAAAATCTCCAATCTCTCCAATCCACCAATCCCTCCCTATTCTCCCGTCTGGTGGATCATCCAGAAATTGCTGTAGTGGATTGTTATTTTCAACTCGAATCTCTGCAATTTCACACTCTCCACTACATCTCTGAGCGCCTTTTAGCTGCTGGATATACGGCGGCTCAGATTTCTGAAGCAACGAAGATTTACCTGGAATCCTAAGGAGTCACAATCATGATTCAAACTGTCATCTTTACTCTCTACAATGGCGCAAAAGTACGTAAGTTCTATGAAGAAAATGATCCAAAAGTTTTCTTTGATTGGGTTATCCAAGAGGGAATAAGTTGGGATTCAGAACACGAAAATGAAAAGCCCAATCAAATCTCATCTTTCACAACTGAATTCACTTTCCCTTGATCTATTTTCGGCATCCGCCGGCAGACTCCCTGAAAGGAACTATCTGTGAAAATCATTCTTACCGGCTACAATCGAGGCCAAGTTGGTTATTCTTCTGAAGATCCTTCAATCGAACTCAACACTGAATTAATGCCCCACATTCCTCGAATTGGAGAAACTGTTGAAATTGAGGGTAAGTTCTATCTTGAAATTACAAAAGTAGAATACTATATCAATGTTCACGATTCTTCTAAGTCTGTAATCTACATTCGTGGGGTGATTCTGTGAAAATCCTATGCTCCCTCTCAGGGGTAGAATTCAATGCCGAGCATTTCCCAGGCACATTCTATTCCCGTGAAATTTCCCATCCAATCTTCTATCTTCCCCAGAAACGTCTTCTTTCCTACACTGGAAAGTGGGCTTCTGGGGAACTCACTCGCACAGATTCCTACCTTCTTTTTCTCGCTCTCCTCAATTCCTCTGAGCAAGTAGAATTTCGTGTTCCCGTTTTCCGTAACGAACACACAGATTCCTTAGTCGCACTGAACATGGAATCTCTTGTTCGTACTGTTATCAAACTCAATGCAGTACGAAATCCTTCCGTAACTTTCCCACGTTTCGCCATCACTCATGAAACTCGCTATCTCTCCAATGTCCATCATTGGATAGAAGCATGGAAAGACGCATACACAGATTTCGAGAATGGCACTCGCAAGGATTACGAAACTCGTAAACTGATCCAACGAGAAGCTGCCCTTCAGCGTATGATTAAGAATCCTCACAAGGATATCAGAGAATACGCTTCTCAACTTGCAGATTGGGCTGCAGTCGCCGGGGAATTTCCTACTTTCCCCACACAATCTCCCTGGAACTCTCTCAAAATCTCCTGTTCCGACTATTGGAAAGCAATCATCATCCGAGCGGCCCGCAATGAATTTCTCCACTCTGTTTCCGCATCTGATCTGCAAGAACTTCTAGAGCATTGTGAAGATAAGATTCCTGCAGGTTCAATCTATAGCCACGCTCTTTTCAAACTCCTACGCCACGCAAAAGAGCGGCTCACCAATTATCTTGGTTTTGGTGATGTAGATATCCGTTCCACCTACACTCTGCTCGAAGATTCTACCACAATCGAAGCAGCTAACATTCGTGCGATGGTAGATTCTGCGCCTCTCAAGGAACCGAGGCCGGAAGAATATCCCAATAAGTTCAAGTATCTGCAAGCGAAGTTGAAATGGGATATGGCCCGGAAGTATGCGAAAGAACAGGCCGAAACAGAATCTACCGTTGCTTCCCCTGCCACAACTGCTGCGCAAGCTGATCCTGAGGAGAAATTCTAAATGACACACTATGTATTTGTTCTTACTCCGGCGAGAACAAAAAAACTTAGAGAAGTTTTAGAGGCTCACCAAGACTGTGGACCTCTATACGAAGGTTGGCAATCTGAGGAGTTAGAAGATCTTAAAGCAAAAATTGAATATGAGTATGAAGAACAGAAGCAACGGGTAGAGCCAGAATGAATATCTTCGTCCTAGATCCCAATCCAATCATCGCAGCTTCTTACCATTGCGACCAACATCTGCACAAAATGGTTCTAGAATCTGCACAGATGCTCTCAACCGCAGCTCACCATCATTTCCCTCATCTAGCTCCTTACATCTATGAACCAGCTTATCAAAACCATCCTTGCACTCAGTGGGTTTGTGAGTCTCATTCTCATATGGTTTGGCTTTGTTCTCTCGCAACTGCCCTTGATTCAATCAGACAAGATCGAGGCTCCAACGAACACTCGTCAATTCGTGTAATCAAAGCCATCCAAGATAATCTCCCATCTACCTATGTGCAACCTTCTTATTTCGCGGAAGCTATGTATGCACATATCAAGATCCGCCCTGACCTCACAACTGTGCAGAAATATCAGCGCTACTATCAAAAGAAGTCTATGGCATGGGGCTTGACAAGCACTGGCCGCATGAGCTATAAGGGAAGACTTGTCCCAGATTTCATGAAAGGATTTACAGCATGTTGATTACTTTTCTAGTGCGCACTCGCATGTCATCTCATGCTTATTTGCGTTACTACTCAGGAATTGAAGGTGCCTTTGAATTAGCTTATATGCTCAATGAGCACCCAAAGACACTGGAAATTAAGGCGCTGTACGATGAATGTATTCTGGATAATATTCCAGGAACTGCGTATAAACCATCTAAATTAGTGAAAGAGTTTGACTATACTAAGGAATAATATGAACTCATCAATCACAATCAGCAAAGATAAGCTAGCTGAACTCGTAGCTAAGTTGCGCGCCCAGAAAACACAAACTGCGGCGGCTGCTGAAATTATCCTTGCTCCTGCTTCTCCTGCTCCTACTTTAATCGGCACTCGCCCACAAACAATCATCATTGATGATATCCAAGATGACACAAGAACCTTTGACAATCAAACGAAACCCGCGGATAGTGAAAGCAATCAAGAAATCTCTATTACTCCAGAATCTCTCACCCCAAACCCCGGAACAATCACAGACAAATATGGAAACACAATCCAACTCAACTCTAAGCAGCTTGAATTTGTCAATCTCGCTGGATCAGGAAAATCGTGCGTTCTTATTGGGGCTGCTGGTACAGGTAAAACAACGTGCCAAAAGGCAGTCGTCTCGAATCTCATCCAATCTGGCGCGGCCGGAATCCTTAACTCCGGAGGCCATAAGCATCTTGTGTCTGGAACTCCAGGAATTGTCATCTGTGCTTACACTCGCAGAGCAGTGGCAAACATTCGTAGAAACATGCCCGCCGACCTGCAAAACAACTGTATCACTATCCACAAACTCCTAGAGTATCAACCTGTTTTCTATGAGGTAGATGATCCGGTTTCTGGAAAGACTAAGAATACGATGAAATTCGAGGCCGCCAGGAATAGGATGAATCCGCTTCCGAGTTCCATTCACACTGTAATTTTCGAAGAATCATCCATGATTGGAACTGATCTTCATCAGGAGGTTATTGATGCTTTGCCTCATTCATGTCAAATCATTTACCTTGGTGATATCCAACAGCTTCCTCCGGTTTTCGGACCGGCTATTCTTGGATTCAAACTTCTTGAACTCCCCGTCGTGGAACTTACAGAAGTGTACCGGCAAGCGCTGGAAAGTCCCATTATTTCCCTTGCACATCGCATTCTATCAGGCAAGAAAATCAGCGCAGCGGAGTTCCAAGCATGGAACTTCCCAGGAAAACTAAAAATCCGCCCCTGGAAAAAGAAAATCGACGATCTTAACGCAGTCATCACTCTAGGAAATGTATTCCGCACATTTGAATCCGAAGGTATCTACGATCCTGAAGAAGATATCATTCTCATTCCTTTCAACAAATCCTGCGGCACCCTCGAACTAAACAAGCTCATCGCCAATGCTCTTGCCCGTAAACGAGAAGCTGTAACCTATGAAATCATCGCAGGTTTCCAGAAAGTCTATCTCTCAATCGGAGATAAAGTTCTCTATGACAAGGAAGATGCAGTCATCGTAGATATCTTTCCTAATCCAACCTACGGAGGCAAACCAGCTCAACGTGAGTCTAAGTATCTAGATTACTGGGGGCACAAGTCCCAGAAAGACGAAGTTGATATTGACAATGAGGATGAAGAAGCTCTCGATTTCATTCTCTCTCAAGCAGCTTCTTCTGATGACGAAGATCGTGTAAACAAAGCATCCCATAAGATCAAACTTCGCATGCTAGATACAGAGCGGGAAGTTACCATTGATTCCGCAGGCGATGTTAACTCTCTCCTCCTTGGTTACGCTCTGACAGTTCACAAATCTCAGGGCTCGGAATGGAGGAAAGTGTTCCTATGTTTCCATCACACCCACTCCAAGATGATTCAGCGGGAATTGCTTTACACTGCAGTAACTCGCGCGCGGGAAGAATTATATATCATCTGTGAAGGAGATACATTTGTGAAAGGTATTGAATCACAGAAGGTGAAAGGAAATACACTGGCTGAGAAAGCTGAGTGGTTTAAGGGTAAACAAGCTCGTATGGAAAGTGAGACACTCGAATGAAAACTCCGGCCCCTGCAAACAAATATGAACAATTTGGAAAGCCAAACTTTTTTCCTCAGGTGGAAGTAAAGACTCCTATGGACGAATTTGAAAATGCCATTCGTAAGATTGGAATTACAACTGCTTGTGAATGGTTTGGACACACAAAAGATTCTGCTTTTGTAGAACAAACTATCAACCACTTTGAACGGCGAGCACGCCAGGAAGGATAATTGAAATGAAATCTCTCCAAGTAGCCCTTCACTGTGCAGATCCAGAGAATTATTCTGATCTTCAAGTTCTTAGATCAGCTGCTGGTTACTATGTAGGAACTATCTATAACAATCACACACACCCAGAGCCGGGTTCTCGTGACACAGGATATTTCTTATCTGAAGATGAAGCTAAGTATGCTCTGCAAACTCTTGTTATGCTTGAGCGCTTCACGATTAATTCTAAAATGCAAGGAACTAGAAAGCGTCAATACATTGTAGATCGCTTTGAAAGAATTATGGTGTGGATTTATGGGTCTGAGACACTTGGTACAGAATACCGTCTAAATCCCTAACTCTATCAGTCGGGGGTTGACACCTATCCCCGCCCCTGATACATTCTCGACACTGGCTTAGGGGAAGTGCCAGATCAAACTTCCTCGCAATCCCTCCCGGCAATTGCCGTTTCTTTTTCAAAAGGTATATCTAAATCATGAACGCTCCTGTTCAATCCGCTATCGACAACACTCATCAGATGATGAAGTTCAAGTTCCGTTTCAAGAAGGATAAGCTGGGCAATCAGCGTCCGACTGTGGAAATGGAAGCTCCGGTGCCTTCGGCTGATGGTCTTGTTAAGATTCTGAGTGAAGGTGACGTTAAGCAATTCACTCTGGTTCAAGAAGCTCTTTACGAAACTGTTCGTGATGTGCTCGGTGGTTTTGTTGCGGAAGATAACTTCGATCCGGCCACGTTCGATATTTCCAAGCTGCTCTGGCAAAATATTGCCAACATGCCGAAGGAAGATCGTCGTTCTTCGACCATTCCGGAAGAATTGTGGACTGCTTTTGTGGCAGATTATTGCTCGGTTATGCCTTCGGTTTCGGGCAAGACTCCGGATCAAGTCAAGAATGCCACCGAAGTTTTTGTGAAGAAAATGGTTCCGGTCAAGACCAACAAGAAGCTGACGGAAAAGCTGAAGGAACAACTGGCTCTGTATTCTGCCCAGCCTTCGGCCGAACAATTCAGCGACATTCTGGAACTGCTCATCAAGCGTTGCGATACTTATCTGGCTGCTGATGACATGAAGAGCGTGCTTGAGAATCTGTAAGATTGACAACCAGGTAATAGCGTAAAAGCTGTTAAATGCCTGGCGGGCTGGTATCCCGAGACCACTACCAATATACATATTGCTGCAGCTTAGATGGTAACTTCTCTAGTCCAATCCGTTCGCAAACGCCAGCTAGAGAATGTCAAAGCATAAAACCCTATCGGTACGAACGTGGCGGGGCTAGGCTGTAGCAATATGTGTACCCTCAGCCAATGAGACAGTATTATCCGATCTGGCACAAACTAAAATCAATGCCGTTAACTGAAGCATCTACCAAAGGTGTCTCGGTAACGGCTAATAGACTTTTACATCCTCGCATTATCAAAGCTGTTGTCAAAGAAAAATGGATGGACATTGAATACAAACTTGAAATCGAGCCAGCAACTCTGATTCTTTACCACGAACGAAAGGGATCTATTCTTACGTTCTATCTCAAACAATCAATGAGTAAACTTAACGAAGGATGTGTATGATTACCGTTAAAAGATTTTGGGTCTTTGAATACTATACTTACTATCCGTCAGGTGGTATGAGAGACCACAAACACTGTTTTGATACGTTAGAAGAAGCTGTTGCCTCCGTCAAAGATGCAGACTCTGTCTACAATAATGTAGATATTTGGGACATTCAACTCATGAAATGTATCTGGAAAAATGGAGAGCATAAGCAATGAGCAGATCAACCTCAACAATCTATCTATCTCTCCGAGGATTCATTCATGCTGAAACTGAGAAAGCTATCCTCTTTGAAACCACAGACATTTCCGGTGATGCTGTCGCTGACCCAAAGAAAGAGTGGTTTCCCCTCTCCCAGATTAGTAGAATTATCCGAGCATCTAAGCAAGCTGAGCCAGGATCAGAAGAGGCAAAGGATGAAATCGCGGCGGCAGAGTGGCTCTGTGAAAAGAAGGGACTTGTGTAATCATGAGTGATTCTCTTATTCAAGTACGTGAAAAGATTCTCTCCCTCCAAACTGCAATGCTAGACAGGCATCCTCGCATGCCAACTCTTTTGCAGGAAATTCACGCAGCACTTAAAGCTCAACCTGAGAATGTAACTCTCTTACCTGAAGAAGAAATCGCAATTCTTGTCAAGGGATTGCAACATCAGACTGGAGTGTTCTTAGCTGAATCTGTTGTGAAAGGTAAGAAATCTAGCACAGGGATTCAAGCGAAGATTCGGGACTTAGGTGATGACGCTTTCTGAAGCACTCATTCTCCGATCAATAATCTATCTATATCCATACGCACGTACTAAACTCCTCGCACAGTTCTTAGACATAGATCCAATACCACATTCATCAAATCAATTCTCTAATCCACTCACTCTAATCCAAACCATATCCTCATGTCTACCTCAGACAATTTCATCGACACACTTCTTGATTCTTCAGGATCAGTTGACAGTGTGTCGGCTATTCTTGACGATGAGTCAGCAGGAGAATCTTTCTCAGGTCCTCTCTACGAGCCAGGATATGAAGGAAAGATTGACTACCGCATTCGCCAACTGTCATACTCATCACTCCTTACCCTCCATTCCTGCCCGCGGAAATACCAACTCTACAAACTCCGCACCCAAAACAAGCTTCCAGAATCCCAAAAGCAAACAGTCACTTTTGCTTACGGCCACGTCGTTGGCGAAGCTATCCAACTTATCCTCGCTGGAGCTTCTGAAGAACAAGTAATTCTTTCCATCTTCCTGGGCTGGCACACTGATCTACTAGCGGAAGATGAGAAAGCTAAGAAATCTATCTGGTCTGCAATCATAGCAGCTCAACGATTCCTGTCCATTCGATCAACCACTCTCGCTGATTACGAACTGGTATATCATGATGGAAAACCTGCCTGCGAACTCTCATTCGTCATTAATTTCCCTGACGGGTTTCGATATCGCGGTCATGTTGATGCTGTACTTCGCCATAAGATTACTGGTCGTATCCGGGTTCTTGAGTGTAAAACTACAGGATCCAGAACTCTCAATCCAGCAACGTACAAAAATTCAGCGCAGGCGATTGGTTATTCAATTGTGCTCGATTTTCTCTTCTCTGACCTTTCTTCTTATGATGTACTTTATCTGATCTATCAAACTCATTCTCAAGAGTACGTAGCTTGGCCATTTGAAAAAACCTATCTGCAACGCGCACTCTGGATTCGTGAGCTGCTTCTGGATATCGAATTCATTAAGATGTCAGAGGCCGCCGGTGTATATCCAATGCGGGGTGAATCTTGCTTCTCTTTTATGAGAGAGTGTGAGTATATTAATTCCTGCACAATGAGCACTGAACTTCTTGCGCGCCAAGGAACTCCGGATGATTTCGATGACACTGAGTATCAGGTCACACTGAGTTTGAGTGATCTGCTGGAAACACAACTTGGAAAGATTGGAGGTTGATATGACTGCGCCTGCGTCTCCCTATTATGTTCTTCAAATTAAACGAGTAATTGGGACTTTAGATTCCAGTAGATATCCAAGAGAAGTTGCAACTGATCTTGTTGAACTCCGGTTTGAATCTCTTGATGTGCACAAAGTAATTCAAACTGTGCTTGGACAAGACATCGGTAAAATCGCACAGGTACTTCCCCATGAGACTAACTAAATCATCCGCACACAACTACACCCGAGTAATGCTATTCGGTCTTCCAGGTTGTGGTAAATCTACTCTGGCCGCCGCACTTTCTAAAACTCACAAGCTCACTTGGCTCTGCCTCGACAATGATTCTGATGTGCTCCTGAAACTCCCTGACGCTCAGTTAGATAACATCAACTTCATCAACATTCCAGACACCGCTACTTTCCCGGTCGGCTCTCAGACTCTCTTGCAACTTTTCAAAAACCAAAAAGGTGCAATCTGTCATGCTCATGGAATGTACAATTGTCAGCTCTGCACAAAGAATAAAGCAGAGTTCTCTCAAGTAGACTTCACGAAGTTCGGGCCTCAAGATATCTGTGTAATCGACACTGGCTCACAGCTTGGCCGCTCTATTCTCTCTCATGTCACTAAAGATGAAGCTGTAGATTACAAGCCAGAGCGTGATGACTGGGGCGCATTGAGAAAGTACACTGAATTTTTTGCCTCTCAGTTTCAAGGATTCCGAGGTAATCTCATTGTCATCTTCCATGCAATCGAACACAATGTGATGCAAGGTGATAAGGTTATCTCTACAAAACTCATTCCTGATTTCGGCTCTAAAGGAATGGCCCTGACGATTGCAAAGAATTTCTCCCATGTCATTTACATGGAGGTTAAGAATAAGAAACACCGAGCCTATTCAAGTAGTACATATTCCAATGACTGCCTCACGAAATCAAGGACTGACTTCCGAATTGAAGATCTAGAGACTCCTGATCTATCTCCACTATTCCCGCTACTACCTCAATCTACTGAGCAAGAGCAGCCACAGATTCCTCAAGTAACTTCCGCTCCTGCAGCCACTCCTGCTCATAATGCAGTAGCTGGACTCTCTGAACTTCAACAACGTATGCGTGAGAAAGGATTGACGAAATGAGTATCTCCCCTGCCCAAGGAATTATGGGTAATGATATCATCGACCTTCACTCTCTAAAACTCATTGGTATTCATGGACACGCACAAGTAGGTAAAGATACGGCGGCCCGTTGGATTGCGGAAAACTACCAAAATTGCTACGGAGAGTCTTTTGCTAAACCCTTGAAGGCTGCGTGCGCTGCTGCATTTGGATTGCCTCTTGAACATTTCAATGATTCACAGTTGAAGGAACAAGAGACATTCTGGGGTGTGAGTCCTCGAAAGATTGCACAATTTGTAGGAACTGAGATGTTCCGTACTGTGATCAAAGATCTTTATGATCAATATGTAGATGAGTCTCATTGGATTCGCCTTCTTGAAGCTCGTCTCACTGGAATGTCTACACCTCCAGAAGGTGAAGGACACTATGAACCAGAAGATTGTGTAATCATTTCTGATGTTCGCTTTCAGGATGAGGCGGAATGGATCTGGAAAAATGGTGGGGTAATTCTTAACATTCTTCGTCCTCATCATACTGGAAGTGTAGGTATTAGTGGCCACGCATCTGAACGTGGAATCCATATCACTCACCCTCATCAAACTTTTATTCTCTACAACGACAGTTCTTTGGAGGTATTCTATGCGAACCTGAAATACTTTGTTGAGCAATTTCCCCAACTCAATCTCACCCAATCTGATTTTTAATCTCTTAACTCAATAGGTAATCTACATCATGGAACAAACCAACATGCTCGATCAAATGGACGCTCTGCTGGATGGTACGCTGGATGATCTGGCTGACATTCCTGAATTTCGTATCTATCCGGTTGGCGCACACAAGGTTGTCATGAACTGGAATCTCAACTACACGATTCCTAACGTGTTCAATGAGAAGGGTAAGGAATCCAGCGGCCTGAAGCGTTTTATTGCTCTGGAAGCTAAGGCTGTGGAAACTGTGGAACTGCCGGCCGGTTCTACGGATACTCCGCTGGAAGCTGGTACTCCTTTCCGTCAAACTTTTGATCTGGAAAACGAATACGCTCAAGGTGCATTCAAGAACATCATGAAGTCACTGGCTCAACACTACGGAGCTAAGAGCAATCGTGCACTGATTACTGATTCTGAAGGTGCGGAAGTCGTGATTACGATCAAGCATCGGAAGGATAAGAAGAAGAAGAATGATGATGGCTCGGACATTTTCTACGCTTACATTGATAACCTGATGGTGGTTTGACCCACTCTGATCAAATGATCTAACTCCCTACGCCCCAGACTAATCCTCTGGGGCGTATTCGTTAGCTTATTTCCTCACTCTTAGGAGGCTATATGACTACATATGAATACTTGACAACAGAAAAATTACGTAAAAAAGTATCCACTCTATCAGACAAATCTTTGCTGATGGTGGAAACTAAAATACAAAATCGAATTGCAGCTTTACAGAAGTGTGTACCCTGGCCAGCTTTGATTCAATCTCTGGCTGTCGATCTTGAGATTATCTGGGCTGAACAGACGTTCAGACAGAAAGTCAAAGAGCACAAAGCTGATATTGAATTTGGTATTCTTAACGCAGGCAGACTTCGTCCTAATATTCATGACAAAAGGTAACGCACTCTTTCTTGGCACTGCTGAAGATGCAACTTACATCCCTCATCTTCGTGGACTGTTCGGTGGTGTCACAACTTTTGTAAACACACATCCTATCAAATTGCTCTATGAACTTGAGCACTATTGCAAACAACCGAGTAAGAACATTACTCGTGTGGTGTCTACTAATACTGATATTCTTACGGCACTTCTGGCGCGTGAAGGTAATGTAAAGATCAACCCCTCGCTTGCAGATTATCAAGGCTCGCTGTTTGAATATCATGGAATTGAAATTGTTTTCATCTCCCCACTCAAGCAACTGTTCACAGTGAGCTACGGGAAATTTATTGCTGAGCGATTCATTAGTAAAGTGATCTTTCCAGGAGCCTGGGCTGAGCCATCTGATTTCAAGTGGACGCTACTGACTCCTACCAATTTCCAGGAGATTCTCAATGATTTCGCGCGCGCAGACGCTATTGCAACAGATATTGAAACATTCAAGAGCCCTCTGTCTATTCGGTGTATTGGTTACACAGCTATTTTTATTTCTGATTCTGGCCGCCCAACAACTATCTCAGTTGTACTGCCGTTAGATTCAGAGTGGGCTTTAGCTGCGGCCCGACAGATTCATAACTTACCTGTTGCAAAGATTTTTCAAAATGGCAAGTACGACAATTCATATCTTCTTCGCTACAATGCGGCTCCGGTCAATTGGCTCTGGGACACTGCTCACCTCTTTCACTGTCACTATTCCGAGCTACCAAAAGATCTTGCTTTCCTTAATGCCTTCTTTCTACGCAAGGTGGTATATTGGAAAGATCTGGCAGAAACCACCGACCTCAGCGAGTATTACAGATATTGTGCTTTGGACACGTGGGCAACAGCTAATGTTTGGCTACAACAAATGGCGCAAATGCCAGACTGGGCCAGGAGAAATTACCTTCTCGAATTCCCACTCGTATTTCCATGCCTCTTGGCAGAAATGACTGGAGTGAAAAGAGATGGACAGAAACTTAAACAGGCGCGGAAGGAAGTTGACGCGGAAATCGAAGCTAAAAATCACAGTCTACGGAGATCCATTGGATGTGCTACGTTTAACTCCAATTCTCCTAAACAAGTCACTACCCTTCTCACTATCCTCGGGTGCCGTGATATCACTTCTTCCGGAGAAGCCGAGCTTCAAAAAGCAGCTTATCGCCATCCGCTCAATGCTCGAATCCTTAATCAGATCTTAGACATACGCGGTCTCCGTAAACTAGCTTCAACCTATCTTAGGACAGATGATGACGCAGTCAAATCAGGAATTCACGCAGGTGAAGGTGGTGCAAAAGAGTTTCATGGTAGAGTGTTATACGCTCTCAATCCGCATGGAACAGACACCGCTAGATTGGCAAGTCGAGAGCATCATTTCTGGACCGGACTTCAAATTCAGAACATCCCACGTGGACCTGAAGTTAAGCATACAATCTGCTCTGACGATGGATTCTACTTGGGCGAGTGCGATCTTGAGCAAGCTGAATCTAGAGACACAGCTCACATTGCGGGAGATATCAAACTCATTCAAGCCGTTACCGGAACAAAAGATTTTCACTCAGTTAATGCTTCAGCATTTTTCGGTCGGCCTTATGAATCTATCTATGATGACGCCGCTGGAAAAACTAAAGATAAGCCGCTACGCGACCTTGCTAAGCGGGTCAATCATGGAGCTAACTACAACATGGGAGCAGCAATCTTAGTAAACACGATGGGACTAGCTAAAATCTGGGAGGCCGCGACTCTCTTGAAGCTGCCCTACAAAGATCCCCTGAAAATCGCCGAACATCTTCTCTCTACATTCCACGCTACCTATCCTAAACTCCGGGGTCCTAAGACTCCATTCACTGAAGGAACTTACTATGCCTGGGTCGCCTCCGAAATTAGTATCCACCGGAGACTTGTATCGAGAGCTTTCCATCATACAGAATACAACCTCAGAAATTACAAAGCTAGTCAATACATCTCCTCTGGCGATTGGACGAGATATTGTTTTGGCAGACCAAACACTTCAAAGTCTGACCTCAACGCGTATGTTGCTCATTGCCCTCAAAGCCTTAATGCAAGAACGCTTAACGAAGCATTCATGAGAGTGTTTTATGACGTTGCACTTCCTAATCCCACGACGTTTAGGCTTCATGCGCAAATTCATGATTCCATTCTATTTTCTTATGCGGCTGGACGGGAGGATCACGCGGAATCAGTTCGACAATGTATGGAGATTCCTGTCACAGTCCGCGATGTATCTGGAATTGAAAGAACTTTCACAGTCCCGGCGGCGCTGAAACTAGGGAAGAAGGATAAGGCCACCGGGGAATTTGTCAGAGCTAAGTATTGGAGTGAAACAGAATGATTGAACAGAAACAACTTTATCTTCATAAGCCTGATCAAGGTGTATACGGAGATTGCTGGCGCACTTGTATTGCTTGTATCCTTAATGTTCCTCCAAATAATATTCCTCACTATTACGAACAACTATGGAAAGGGGGAGAAAATGTTTCACAAGAAGTCCATGCAGCTACCAATGACTTTTTAGCTGACGCAGGTTATGGAGTTCAGTATGTTGAACTTCCAATTCAATGTGACGAAGAACAACTGCGAGTTTACATTTCTCATTATTTCAAAGACATGTATGTGATTGTAGGATGCAGTTCCAAGAATGGAGGTCATAGTGTAATTATGAAAGGATATGATTATATGTGGGATCCTGCCATCGATAACTCTGGCTGCGTAGGTCCAATGGAGGATGGATACTATTGGATTGGACTTTTAATTGATTTAGTTCATAAAGCCGAAAGGTGAGATAGAATGAACCCACTAATCATCTATGCTGAAACAATCAAACGCGCAGAACTCTGGAGAAAGTGTAATGTCCGCTCTGTGTCTACTACACCAATCTACGCCTCTCCAGAAACTCCAAATGTTTTCCGAGGACAAAGAGATAGGACAATCATTGTTGTGGGCCGCCCTCCGATTGTAGATGAGCTACATCATTGTGAGGGTAGAAACAACATCATTTTTGTAGAGGAAGACTGACATGACTATCAAAGTGACCGCTACTCGTAACGACAACAATTCTCTCCACCTCCTCCGCATCGAGGTGACAGAAGAATCTATCCGTAACTTCCAAACTCTTGTAGACCGCGCTCTCAATTGTTGGGACTCGGCACCACAGGAACTCAAAGAGCTAGGTGATAAGCTAACTCATGATCGTATCACTCAAGACCACTCCCCAAAGCCAATGACCAAAGCTCTCAATCACGACTATTTCACTCCCGATGAGCAAGTTGTCATTGACGCCTATCGAATTAAACATGGCCAAGATGCCTGGCTTGAGCATGTAAATGCAGGCACAATCAATAAGGTACTTAAAGGTACCGCAGACTGATCTATTGCCTCCATAACTGGAGTTTACATGCCGGAGGATTTTTTCTCATCCTATCTACAATACACATCAAACTCTGAACCTCCGGCAGTGTTTCAGCGTTGGTGTGCTATTGTAGGATTAGGTGCCCTATTGGGTAGACAGTACTATTTTCAACACGGATTTAAAACAATTTATCCGAACACATATTGTATGCTTATCGGGTCTCCCGGCACTCGAAAGTCTACAAGCATTAAACTGATGCGATCATTTCTGCTTAAAGCAGGATACAATACAATAGCAGCAGATAAGAGTACGAAAGAAAAGTTTATGCTTGATCTGGCCGGAGAGTCCGGACCAGGCGATGATGTAAAAGTTGATGATATTCTAGAGCAGAATCTTTTTGGAAAGGATACAGGCGATGGAGATCCTAGAGAAATGTTTATCATGGCTGATGAGTTTAACGATTTTTTCGGTAATGGTAACCTTGAGTTCATTTCTTTGCTTGGCACTCTTTGGGATTTTTCAGGTGTCTACCAAAATAGAATCAAAAATGGAAAAAGTGTTTCAATCAATGATCCTACTGTGTCTATTCTTGGTGGGAATACACCTACTGGTTTCTCTCTCGCGTTTCCACCTGAAATTCTAGGTCAAGGTTTCTTCTCACGTATCCTTCTAATCTACGGTGAGCCTAATGGAAAACGAATTCCCTTTCCCCCAGCACCAGATCCCAGTGCAACTCAATCACTTATCGAATCTCTTAGACAGATTAAATCTACAGTATTCGGACCAGCCCAGCTTACTCGAACAGCAGAGAGACTCCTTAGTGACATCTATATCCTCGATCCTAAAGTTGATGATGTCAGATTTGCAAGTTACTCAAACCGCAGGTTCGATCACCTCCTTAAGCTCTGTCTCATTGTTAGTGCAAATAGATTATCTACAGAAATTGCAGAGTGTGATGTTATCTATGCAAACACAATACTTAGCCACGCAGAGCAATTTATGCCGCGCGCCCTTGGCGAGTTCGGAAAAGCCCGCAACTCAGATGTGACACATAAGGTTCTAGAAATCATTCACGGCGCTAAAGGTGTTGTAAGACTCAAGGATATCTGGCGAGAAGTGCATGCAGATCTAGAGAAGATTTCACAACTTCAAGATATCTTGATTGGTCTGCAGCAGGCAGATAAGATTCAAACGATTCCTGAAGTGGGAGGATTTCTTCCATGTAAGAAAGCTATTGAGGCCATGAGGCCTGATATTTTTAACCCAGACCTGCTAACGCAGGAGGAAAGGAATATGAAGAAATGAAACGAATATTTTGTGATCACTGCGGAACTGAGATTACTGACGAGAATAGTATCAACAGAATTTTTATTTTACCGGGTAAAACAGCTGCAATTCATCTGAAAGATTTGTGTGGCCATAATTATGCTGGGATACAGATCAATAATGTAAATAGTAAGGATAAAGAAGTAGCAATGAGAATCAGTACTGAGTCAGATATTTGTGGATATTGTATCATTGATATGGTTTCTTCTTTTGATAAGCGCTCCACAGTCCAACCTAAAAGGAATTCCCAATGAACGGCACTCCCCAACTCCACTCTCCTGATATTGACACAAACACTTTCGTAGCAGTTCTCCTTCCTCACACTGATCCTGAGGTTGCACCAGCTCATGAAACTGTACGTTACGATCAATTTGTTCGCTGGCTTTTCAAGCCTGGTACAGATCAAGTTATGGCACTACACTGTGCTATTGGTTTAGCTGGTGAAGTTGGTGAACTTGTGGATGCAGATGTAAATGATGAAGAAGAATTAGGAGATATTGAGTTTTACATGCAGGCTACTAGGAATCACTACGGTGTTTCGCGTTCACACATTCTTACTACTGCATATCCTAGTTTTCATCACTCTCGTAATCTTTCCCAGATGCTCACTATTGCATGTGGAGAAGTATGTGATGTAATTAAACGAGAATACATCTACGGAAAACCTCGTGATCTTTCAGCTTTCTCTGTAGCTATGGCTCGCATGGAATATGCGCTGCATAAGTATCGAGAAACCTATTTTCCACTCTCAAAAACAACTGAAGAACATCGGGCAGCAATCATTCAAGCTAACGCAGAAAAGCTAGGTCAACGCTATGTCAACCTCCGATACTCTGACGCCGAAGCAATCGCGCGGGCCGATAAGAAAGAAAAGTAATAGTCTGCAGAATGCGGCCCTTCTTAAGGTAATGTTATCCGCTATTGCAGAAACCCCTCGAAGTAAAGATTACCTCGCAGAAATCACAGGCCTTCAACGTACTACAATCTGTCGCTGGATAAACATATTGGCAGGTAGAAAAGGTGAGATTAAGAATCTAGTATACATAGCTGAATGGGGACGGTCAGGAAAAAATGGTCATCCTGTAGCACTATGGAAACTAGGCTACGGAATGTACGATGCTCCAAAACCAAAACCTAAAACAGCTGCTGAATACTGCAAAACTTGGCGAATGAAAAAAGCCAGGAAACCCACTGTAACTGAAACTGAGAAAGGATTGATCCATGTCGCACGATAAGACTCACATCATGGTGGATATTGAAACTCTGGACACAGAACCAACTGCTGTCATTCTAAGCATCGGAGCCTGCGGTATTCAGCCGAATAACTTACATCATACATTCTATGAAGAACTTAATCCTGAAACTCAAGGAGATCGTACTGTAAGTTTAAGTACGCAGCAATGGTGGAAAGACCAAGCAGCCAAAGGTACTGATATGCCTTCAGGTAAAACTTATATTCAGGATGCACTTAATAGATTCGCCAGTTGGATTGCTCTTCAGGAAGGTACTCCAATCATTTGGTGTAAAGGCACTGACTTTGATGTAAAGATTCTAGCCAACGCATTTAAACAATACACTGTGCCGCTTCCTTGGAAATATAACAATGTACGGGACATGCGTACTCTACTAAAACTCCATCCGCAGATTAGTCACCCAGAAAATCCAGTCCCTCACCACGCTTTGCAAGATGCTCTGTATCAAGCTCGCTGTCTGAACACAATCTTCGTATACAATGATCGGCTGCAGTGGGAGTAAGATATGAGCACATCTGATAAACCATTTGAAGTTCGCTCTTTGCGGCCAGGAGCAAAACTTCAGTATGAGATGTTTCATCCACAGATCATTGCACTAAACAGAGAAGTAGGTTTACATCCTGAGCTATGTAAGATTCTAGCCAACCAACCACAAACTGATGTATACATCCGAATTCTAGAGATTGCTACATACTGCAATGTTCTAATGGTGGCAGAGATTTACACTCTAGAAGACATTCTGGATATGTGTGAGAAGCTGACTAAAGCATTGTATGAGAAGCGAACACAGCTAATCATTCCATACAAGTGACAGGCAAAAGAAAACCCCCTCTGGAGAAATCCATTGGGGGCTTTTTTACGTCTGAAGAAATCTGGAAGCTAGGAAATTCTATTTGCTCTTGCCGCTCCCACTGTAATTCTATTCAACTGATTAGATACAACTCCACCTGCTGGAATAAATATGATTGCAGCAGAGCCTGAGAAAGTCACGCGGCCTGATGGAACTAAAACCTTCTCATGAATCTGAGCAGGGGCGCCTGAGAAAACTACACCCCCTGCAGGAAAGATAGCTCGTTCATGAATCTGAGCTGGCGATCCTGAAAGAACAAATCCACCAGAAGGTATAATTGTATAAGTAGCAGAGCCTGTAAAATCAATAGGAGCAGTGCCACCAAAAGTCACTTGTCCAGAAACTACTTGCTGACGCTCTCGGATAGTTGGAATTGTACCAGAGAATGTAACTCCACCAGATGGAGTAATTGTATAAGTAGTTCCTCCTCCCGCTGAAGGTTTAACCGCAATTGTTGCAGCAACCCATTGCTCAGAAGCACTTAAAGTGAATGTACCAGGATTCTCACTAGATGCTGCAAGTTCTCTAGAAGCTCCACCAACTCTAGGTGTAGAAGTTGAACCTACTGCATAGGTTACTTGATTGCTTGTGTAGTTTGTAGGATAGCTACTTAAAGTAATTGAACTGTTATCTTGAGCAAAACCCGCAACCCACAACGTGTCTGCACTTCCCCAGGAAGGTGCAAGGTTTGGACTATCTGGTGTAGAGCTAGTACCAGTGGCGGTTGCAATCTCAGACGCTGTTGAAGTATCTGAGCCTGTAATTGTGTATGAAAAAGCTCTAGCAGTTCTGGACGCAACTAAAGTAACAGTAATACTCTCACTGCTGCTAGCTGCACTTTTCTTTTCAAATACTAAAAGAAAGCAGACACTGCCATTACTTACATTAGCTAATAAATCCCATCCAGCCGTATGGCTGCTATAGTTACTCGCACCTCCATCGACTGCATAGACTAAAAGAATTCTATCTCCTGCAGAGTGGGCTGCAAGAGTGGGAGTCTGGGAAATTCCTGAAAGAGCCCCAGAATCTGCAACAGCACTAACTACAGGAAATGCCATAGCTTAGAAATCCGGTTTCCAAACCCACATTTGAGATTGAGCAGGATTGCTGCGGTAACGAACAAACGCCGCCCCAAAAGACATTGACAGAGCAGCCGTATTAGGATTGTTCAGATCTGCAGGTAAAGTCCCACGATCCACCCACACAGAACTGCCAGGTGGCAAAGACCAAATCTTAGAAGTGCTAAGACAGAATACAATCCACTCATTTCTAAGTGGATGCTCAAAAACCATCGCCCGCGTACTACCCGAAACATTAGCGTTCATCGGTCCTACAGGCAGCAGACTAAAAGTGCCCGCAGAATCGACAGTTCCCAGCGGTCTCTGCTGAGTGGTCAGAGTGGAGCCAACCAGCATCTTATCTACATGCTTAGACCTAAGAGCAAGCACGTGCTGGTTTTGAAAGATTCCTTTAGCAGAGTAGACAGGCAACCATTGAGCTAGAGCAAAGTCATACCTAGCAATTCGAGTCAATGCTTTAGAAAGATCCGCACTTCCATTACAGTTAACCCAAACAAGAGAGCCTTGAGAACCTAACCAAGAAGCAAATCCAAGAGCAGTAGCTCCAGCCCAAGAACTTGTATGGGGAGGACAAACATTTTTAGGAGGAAGAGGAATAGGAGTGAGTTTGTAGTTACCTACAATATCCCAAACTTGAATACCGTCTGAAGCCACAGAAGGAACATAGTAAAACTTACCATTTCCTGCGCAGCTAGATTGGTAGCAATGCCCGCCAGGCTGCTCACTCCAATTAGGTACTTGAGTCCATACATCTTCTACGGAATTGTAGCTGACTAAATTCTGTGCAAGAGCTTTAAATCTATCGCGGCCTCCTGCAATTAAATGTGTGCCAGTCTGCAAATCGTGAGCTAGATGACTCCACCAGTCCGCCATGTGAACAGCGGACCATCCTTCAATCTGAGCTGCAGTTTTAGCTGCTTGAGATGGTTCAAAAATCTTGCTGCTGCCATCGTACGCAGTGTTGAGAGATGGACAAGAATATGGAATCAGCGTACCAGAAACAGTTTGAGCAGCAAAAACTTCAATGGGGGTCATTTCATATTTCTCCGAATTATTCAGCAGTAATGGCCGGAGTAATCTTCACAGCATCGCCAGAGTTAGCAATTGCAAAAGGAGCAGAAGCATCGCGCTCAGCCCACATCAGAATGCCACTGCTAACTTGAGTCACATAGTACCCATACACATTCTGAGATGATGCGCCGGAACAGGTAAATGTTTGTTGAGAGCTGTAAGAAATAGATCCACTGGCGGCTGAGTTCCAAGAAGCTCCAGTGAGGTTGATTGCTGAATAACCTGTGAAAGTTGATTCTGTATAAGTTCCTGCAGTGTCAGTGTCTGCAGGAGTTGTGTTAGATTGGAAAAGTCGAAGAACTAAATTCTGGGGTGCTGTCTTGTTGACAATGTTTTCCAGAATTACATTCTCACCAACGATAGGAACGAGCAAAGGCATGATTGTAGCTCCTTAGAAATATCCAAGGGCGGCGGCCTGGACTTGGGAAAGATGCTCTCGCCTAGATTTAGGAATCTCCAAATACCGAGCAAGCCGAATTTCAGAAACCCGGGCACGAGCAACTTCCACAGTGGAACCATCAGGTCCAACATAATGGAGAGTGCAGTTACCTGAGCTATCAAGATCCCAAAAAATGGCTACACGCTTTCCGTGCATTACCCACTTCATGCGTTTAAGGAGCACACCCGAAACAGCAGGAACAAGAAGTGGAACTTCTTTTTGAGTTCCTACCACATCCTGAAGACTAATCTTCGGAGTAATCTCATACACATTAGGTGCAGGTGCAAGAGCTTGTTGTCGCCGCTGCCAGAATTTCCAGTCCATGTATTTCTCCTTAGCTGCGGCCTGCAATAATGTTAGTTGCAGTAGTGCCAGTAGCATTCACTCTCGTACATTGCACAGGAAGAATACTTCCAGCAGGCACTGCAGGATAGACAACCGTAGCACCATCTCCATACATTTGCACAGAAACAGCTCCAGCTCCACCAATCCACAAACCAGTTGCAGGGGCAGAAAGATTTACAGTATCAGATGGAGTAACTGCTTCGCCCCACTTCCACGGATCGCCAAGATGACTCATTTCATTTCTCCTATTCCCCGCCGCCCATAAGAAGTTGAATCTTATAGGAGTACGGATTGTTTAAAGTTTCCGCAAGCTTTTCAGCCTGCACCGTATTTGCGTTCTTGTACATTTCCATCATGTACTTATTGAAATTCTTTTGCTTGCCTCCAAGTTTAGCGTACTCCTCAGCAAATTGAATAACCTGTTCTTCGTCAGGTTGGTTTCCTTGAATCAGAGTACCTTTAATCTTCTCTCCAAGACTCAACAGTTTTTCACGGCGCGCAGCTTCATAAGTTCTCACTCGAAACATTGCATCATTTACAACTGCTTCATCCATTGGCCTACCACCAGCAAGACGCGTAAGTGTAGCAAGACTCATCAGATCATTCTGATAGAGGATAGTTCCCTTTGAAGATGTGGAATATGCCATACCTTCCGGACCAAAGGCTTGCACAGTTTGAGCAAGACCTGCCAGCGGCCGGTTGATACCATTATGTTCCACACCCTGAAGAAAAGTTTCCCACACATCTCCACCGCCTGCAATTCTCTTAGTTGTCTCATAGATCGAGCCAAAGAATTTTCCCCAACCAGCAACGATTGGAGTTTCCTGAAGGCTGGTAGGAAGAATAGTCAGATGTCGTGGATTGACGTCGCCGCGAGAGTAGATATTGGTATCAAGGATGGTTGAGGGAATTCCGTAAAGGAGGAAATCTCCTGCAGTTCTTCCCACAGTTCCATAGACCGCATCGTACATATCTTTGTGTTGATCGTTTCCTCCCATCTGTCCGATGATATGAACATTGATCGCTTGAAAGCCTGGCAGCGATTGGTATCCATACAGAGTAGATTGTAGACCTGCCAACATTGCAAGATCTTTCGCTTTACCCTCAGCGGTGTAGCGAAGAAGCTGTTGAATCAGGTTGAATTGATAGGATTGAAAGAGCGAGATTGCTTGGCCAATTGGACCTTGGAAAACAAGGGGCCGCTGGCTAGCTACAATATTCCCTTCAACACGATTGACGAATGTATTAATATAAGTTCGTGCAGTAGCTTCATCCATCAGACCGTGTTTAATTCCGATCTGGGTAAGCTGATCCATTACATTCGCTGAAATGAATCGGTTAAATTCTTCCGCAAATGTATTGCCGGTTAGTTTTTCAGCGGTGTCGAGTTTTTCGGAAGTTAGTTCCTTTGCCCGAGCAAAACCACGCTTCATGCGCTGATCTAACTCAGCTGCAGTTTCAGTGCCGCGGAGAGTGAAATCATCTACCAGAAGTTTAAGTTGCTCTGCGCGGTCCTTGATAAGTTGCATGTCCCGATATTTCTGCATAAGGGGACCGTACTCAGACATGACAGTATTGCCTTTAGCATCCAGCTTATACACTGGACCAGCATCTGTCATTCGCTCAACAACTGGCTGCTTTGCATCTTTCCAGAAATTCTCAATTGCTTTGGCAATCAGCTTTGTGGGTGCCATCACTTCAGCATCCACGCCAGGAAGTTTGATCTTAGCAACTTTAGCTAAATCGCCAGCAACCGCAGTATTACCTTCTCGAATCGCACGAGTAATCAATCCAAGCTCAGTTCCACGAAGAATGTTAGATCCGATCACATTATTCAATGCGTTCAGAGGATCCAAACCAAGAGTGAAACGAGAAAGAATAGCATTGGCGCCACGAACAAACTTTGTAAGAACACCTCTCGGTGCAGTATGATTCACCAATGCTTGCATTGCAGCATCATAGTATGCTGGCTGAATGCCATACTCCGAAAGCTGAGAATTGATTTTGGTAAGTTCTTCGGGAGATTTAATTTCATCCCACGAACGAGAAATGGCTGCCCAGGCACGAGACGCCGCCTCATCCAGAATTTTATTTGCGCTAAAAATCAGCGGATGCTCATTGATCTTAGAAATGTCCAGAGCAGTTTTGATCTGATTGAAGTACGGATTCTTCGATTGCGCTTCAATCATGTCCGCACGAGACGCGAACTTAGAAGTTTCCACCAGAGAATATTGTTTACCAAGATCCTCCAACAGAGCAAACTCAGGCTCATAGTTCAGACGCACTGATTCGTAAACAAGAGTGTCGGACTCCCGATAGTGTTGTTGCAGAATGTCGTCTGCAATTTTTTGAGGATCAGACTTCGGAAAGAAGTTCGAGAACACACCATTGTTTGCAAGATCTGCATCCAGATAGTTCTCATTCAGAGTGCGCTGATAGTCATACTCGTCCCGCGCTTTATAGTATTCCTCAGTATCTTTCTTGTAGATTACTTTGTATTGTGAAGGCACACGCTCAACCAGGGCGGCCAGTTCTTTCTCAGACGCCGCATGAATCATTGTCATGTGGCCAGTTCCAGTAACCCGAGGATCTTTAACAAAAGCAAAGTACGGATAACGCTTCAGGTCAGGACGAATGGGACGAAAAACTTCCGGGTCCTTGTTATCAATCTTCCCTTGCGCCGCACGAATCTCACGGAAATTCTGATTCCTGCTGCCGGATGCTGCAATGTGTGTACGAATAAATTCAGCGGTTTCAGCGTTCTTGATATTAAACGCATTCACACCATCTTCTGCTGCATCCCACGTAATCTCCTCAGTGCCATCTTTGGTGCGCTTAACCAGTGACTTATCAATCATCACCATCGTACCATCTTCAGCTTCCCGAAGATAGAACTGCTTGCCAGTACGAGTAATCTTTTGATTCAAACCTTCAAACTCAAAGACAGCCTCAGTTTTTCCTGTCATTTTCGTCATGGCAGGAGCGAGAGTGTCGTTAAGATTCTTACGAAAATCTTGTTTAATTGCTCGAGTAATGGAACCAATAAAGCTCATCGCGGAGCCAACAGTTCCGTAAGCGGAGGAATCATTAGAGAAAAGGCCAGCAGATGGATCATTGCGGCTGGCAGTTACTAGCTTGTCTTTGGGAATCTTAGGCAATTGAAGTGCCCAGTTCCCCAGAACTTTCGCTGTGGCCCGCTGCGCAGATTCCACATAGATCTTTTCCATTGCCGCATAATGAGCAATGCCATCAAGAACATTCTCATTCAAAGCTGCAATATCTTTAGATTGTTCGTAGATTACCTTCGCGTATTTCGGAAGGAACTGAACAGGAGTTGTAGCCTCAGGAGTTGTAATAGAAAGTCCGCGATCTTGAAGCTGGCGCTGATATTTCCGCTGCGCTGCGGAGGTAGCAAAAATATCATCAGCCTCTACGCCAGAAGGATTACCTTCAGCATAGTTCTTTCGTACATCTGCAATGATTTCAATGCCACCATCGCGCGCCTGCTCTTTGGGAAAGAGTCCATGTTTCTTAGCTTTCCCTTTTTTCGTAACAAACGAACGGCGGAAATGTTCCAGAGTTTCGTTCTTGGATTGTTTAATGATCTTATACAATTCATCCAGAGAAGAAACTTCTTGGATTCCGAAAGTGGGACCTTCGCCAGAAGCTACTTTAATCTTCCACTGACCATCTGCAAAAGCACGAGTTAAAACTGGAATATCGTGGCGATCAATAATTGCACCTTCTGGTACAGGCTCCATAAACTTAGCCGCCCAGATATGCCGAGCTTCAGCTTCGTCTACAGCTTTAGCACCTTTCAGAGAAAGCGCACTCCAACGAGAAGTACCATCGAACTTCTGCTTGAACCCATAAGTTTGTTTAATTGCTCCACGAATAGCTTTCTCTCCCACGAACCTATCGCCGTAGGAAAGATATGCAGGAGCTTTGTCAAAGATAGATCCTGAATCATCACCTTGGAGTTTTACAAACCGAGCGGCAATTGGATCTTCAACTGCCTCACCCTTGGCAAGAGCTTTTGCCTGAGCAAGCTCTCGCGGAGTTTGGTCGGCGGCCCTGACAATCTTAATTGCCCCAGACGCAGATTGGTAAGTCTGCTGTGCAAACCCAGGCACAATCATTCCATCCTTGATGATAGGTGACATGACATTTGCCACCATATTACCCATCGTGGAATCGGATGAAAGATTATTCCAAGCGGTGCGCTGCTCTAAAGCATTAGTTTGGATTTTCTGTTCGTAGAGATTCTTAGTAGTAGCGTAGTTATTTCCAACAATAGTACCATCTGCCCGCTTGAGTTCAATATTCACAGGCTGAGCTGCCATCTCAGAATCAAAGCTGAGTTGCACAAGCCTATTTGCCTCAGGAGAGGCTGTAGAGAATTGAGGCCGTTCTTGGAAAGGGCGACGAAGAACTTCTTCTTCCTCAATTGCAGTTTTCAACTTTCCACGCAAGCGGGCTGCACCAAAAACTCCAGCAACTCCGCCGCCTAAAGCTCCTCCAATTGCAATGTTCTTAGCAATATCCCAGCCATCTTGTTCCATCAAAATGGGAGAGCGGAACATTGTGGCCTGAATCATAGTTTCAAAAGCCGCCGCTTCCATCACATTTTGCCACAATCCAGATGCAATGGCTTTCGTGGTATTTGCATTGACAAGTTGAAGAGTGGTAGTAGATGCAGTAATGTCTTTCATCGCTGCATCCATGAACTCATCAGTCTTAGGAACCAGCAGGCCAAGAGCGCGGCCCATAGTTCCACCTACTTTACCAGTATCAATTGCAGTCTTCAGTGCAACCTGACCTGCATTAAAAACACGGATGCCGCCCAAACCAGGAACAACAGCTCCCAGAATGAAGCCAGTAAGATCCGCAGACTCTTGATTCAGTCGGTAGTAATTTCCTAGATCTGTGTCAAGAGAAGTAATCCAATCTGCAGTATCGCGCTCTTGAATGCCAGGATTAAACATCTGGCCAACAAATGCGCCAGTGTTGTAAAAAGAGTTGACTCCAGAAAGTGCAGAGACCGCAATGAGGCGGCCCATGTCCTGAAGTTTCTCCCCCCAACTAAGTGGATTGTACCAGCTTACGCCACCGTTAGAAATGTTATGAAGGTCAGCGGAGCGAAAAGGAAGGGACAAAGATTCACCTTCCTCTTCCTCAATAGGTGCAGGAGTAGTTTGAGTCGGGCGGATAAAGGAGAAAAGATCACTCACCGCATGCCTCCAGGAATAACATTCATCGGTTGAGGTAATAGACGTTTTTCAGCAGGCTGCGCTTGGAATGCTTGTCTGCGTAGTTCTTTTGCCATAGCATTAGCAACAGAAGGAAAATCAGTCAGATCAACAATATCACCGTTGATTTTCACTTTGTATTGCGCGGCAGACGGGGGTAAAGAAATACCAAAGCGACGGAAATCTGCGCTCGCTCGATGAATAGCAGTGGCTCGCTTGTAGATATTACTCAAATCAGCAGCGGCCTGTACAGAACTAAGTTTGCCTCCTTTAACAGACTCAGCAGCGAGATTAAAAACAACACTAGGGTCTGCTAAACTGACGCCAGATTCGACAGCTGCATTCAACGCAATTTTAGTGAGAGGGTAATTTTGGAAAGTAGAGATGCCTGGAGTTTTACTAGATCCAATGTAGGCTCCAAGATTTCCAATGTAGAAGACATTGTCAGCATTGTTTCCAACAAAAGCAGCCTGACGTGCAAGCAAAGTATTAGTAGCCTCTGCAATTACACGCTTAGTCTTGACTCCAGATTTATCGTCATCCAGACCTTCCTTGGTTCGGACAGCCTTATCTCCCAGAACCTTGGTGGCCTCAGCAATGATATCGGCAACTTTCTTCTGATCTGGCGTAAGGTTCTCCAAAAGCGTAGGATCTTTAGCAAGCAGGCCTGCAGATTCTGCAGGAGAGAAGCCGAGAATTGCTTGACCGCTACGAAGAAAGATTTCTCCTTTATCGTAGTAGTCCTTGTATTCATCCCGCACTCCGCCCATTGCTTTAATCTTATCCCGAATCTGCTGAGAGCTTTCAGGAAGAATACCGCGAGATTTCTGGCCGGCTTGAATAGTAGCAACCATTCGAGCTTCAAATTCAGCTTCAGATTCTTTAGCTAACCGTGATGCAGCTCGATCAGCTCGGCGCGCATCAGCTTCTTCTGCAGCAAGAGCAAATTGTTGCTCAGCTCGCTCAAACCCAGCTAAAGAGGTAGCAAGAGCTAAAGTGCGATCATCTGCCTGAGCAGCAGCTTCTACGCCAACCAAACCTCTGGGCGCACCTTCAATTGCCAAGCCAAGTTGTTGCGCTTTAGCAAGGAGAGTAATCTCATCATACTTAGCTTGAGCGCCAACTTGAGAAATAGTTTGAGCCAGAGCTTTAGATTGTTGACCTACTTGGCCAATCTGAGAAGCTACAGATGCGGCAGCTTGTTGAGTAACTTGCAACTGAGTGACAGCGCCAGCAAGTTTCTCCTGATTCCCGTCCCAGTCAACAGCCGCTTTAATCCAAGTGAATGGATCATCAATTAAACGAGTTTCTTGCTCGCGTCGAACAGTTTGAGTTAATCCAACTACTTCATTGGCAGTACGAGTAGTTTCATCAAGAAGTTTACTTAGCGTTTCAAAGCCTCGCGCGCCAGAGACAATTTTAGTTGCCTGCTCTTGGGCAGCAAATTGTCCTGCTACAGCAGCGGCCTCTTGAATTGCGCGGGCATTGCCAATTTGGCCAACAACATCTACTTGCTCAGCAATGAGCTTAGAAGTATCATCAGCTACTTTAGTTTTAGCTGCAGCTAAAGATGCCGTAGATTGCACAGCATTTTTGGTCAGCCCACGAATAGTTTCAAGTACCGGATTCGACTCGGCCATAGGAATCTCCAAGAGAGAGGATGGCACCAATGAGATAGCAGACAGGCTGGCCCAGATAAATAGTCAGGGCGCCCAGGAAATTCCAGCCTTGTCCAGTAATCATACGATACCGAGCAAGAACAATAGGAGCGAGTGCACGAGACAACCACTCAGATTTTTGCATGAGCGAAACCACACGAGTGGCCCAGATCCAATAACCCCGCTTCGTAAGTTCTGGGATCTGATCAAAATGTGCGTGTCCTGCAGAATAGAGTTCTTGCGGAAGTTTCCCTTGGCGCGCAAGCTCAGTGCAAATGACAGAGCCTTGCATTTTCTTTTTAGATCCTTGAGTAGAAACTTGAGTTTCTTCTAATTCCGAAGTCACAGCAGCCAGCTCAGAAATGACTTTTGTCATAAAATCTTGAGCTTGCAAAGTTGCGCTAGAGGAAGAATTTCCCCCTGCAAGATTCTGTCCAGATAGAAGCTGAGCCAGTCCTTGATCTGCAGCAAGTGCCTGGTAGATCAGTTGTTGCTGAGCTTCTGGGGACAATTTCCTTCTAGATACTTTATTCCCGCTGCTAGACTGTACGCTAGTAGTAGGAATCAAACTACCTAAGTCTAGATTGACATCAAATCCCATGATCTATTCTCCTGAAGAAACATCCGTAGGCTTATCTGTGCGCTTCTTAAAAACCTTATCTCGAAGCAATACCCAGATATTTAAACATACATACACCAAACTAGCAAATGTTAGAAGGTCTGAAATTGTAAGTCCTCCTAACCATCCTGCTGAGATTACGCCAAGTTTGGCAAGAAATCCTTCTGCAGATGAATCATGAGGCGATAGTCGTCCCACAACAGAATCCTTTAAACTAGGTTTAGTTGAAAGTTGCTCACTCATGGTGATGGTACTTCCGAAATTGTAGATAGGATACAGGTATAGGGTGATTTTTGTAGTAGGGATACTACTATACACCGATTGCCCACCAGTAGAAATCTTTGGCTGGTCCACTCGCAAGAGATAGTTCAAATCCAGAAGTTGTAATGTTATTGATGGACCAGCCGTGCGCTTGAGTTCCAAGCTCTTGACAGAACACTCCAAGAACTTGTGTAAGAAATCCAACATTGAAAGGTACAGGCACAGGCGCGCCGTGAGTAGCACTAATTATTTTTCCGCCCTGAATTAAAATACCTCCAATGGTTTGGTACCAATTAGTCTCCGAAAGAAACTGTGTAATACCAAGTGAATTAGCAAGATCCCTCAAAGAAGGATCGTTAAAGGGTGCAATAGCATTAGTGGATGACATAGCTATCTATCTCCAGCAGGTACAAACTTAAGTTGCACTGTGTTTACGGAGAACGCGCCCTTGATAAGTAATGAGTGGTTTCTAGCTGTATTGTGACAATCATAAGTTGCCAGGCCGCCAATTACAGAAGCTGGAGTGAGAGGAATTGGGGCATCAAAATTTCTGCCATCTTGACTAGGAATAAGCACTGCAGAAAAATTAGGGGAAGAAACTAAAGAAGTGTTTTGCGGCCCTTCAATTTCAATCTCTTCCATCTTCATCATACGAGATCGGACATATTGAAACTTACCTAGAAGGAGCGCACCTTGATGTGGAAGAATGTACGTACCTGTAGTTCTATACAGATCCGTATACATATAGTAGCATTTCTTTTCTGCGTCAGACACTAAGTATAAATCAGTACCTAAAGATGCCACAGATGTAATAGCAGAAAATACGAAACTGTGTGCTCGTTTTAACTTTCCAGCTTTACGTAGAACAATATCGTACACTATAGCATGACTGTAAGTATCTGCTCCGGATGCAGCCCCAGAGTAGGACACAATGAGATATCTATTGTCATACAAAAATAGTGCAGGGGATGCCTGACCTACAGATTGAACCGTAAAAATATTAGTAGAGTAGTCGAAGATATCTCTATACGTTAAACTTTTGCTTAAAAAGTCTGAAAGATCTGCACTCAGGGAAGAAGCTTCATTACGAGAGTAGATTTTAATTTGATTGTTTGACTCAAGAACAAAAATCGCCGCATTGCTGGGATGGCTGATTACATACTTGTAACAATTAAAGTTTGCATAAATTCCTGAGCTGCCTTTTACAGAAGTGAATTTCCAGGGATAGCGAGCGTTACCCGTGTATTGACAATAAAGAGCAGAATTAAATGTAAAGATATAAAAACCATCAGAACATGCTTGCCCGTAAACAATATCTTCAGTTAATTCATTGGGCGCAATAGAGCCGGCCCCAGAAACTAAAGAAGATACAAAATCGCTAGGAGTAGTGAGAGATGAATAGTAAACTTTACTTTTAGTAAGAGCAATTAAATAGTTACTAGAGCCTATAATACAAACTACTTCATTAGTGGTAAAGAAATTTGCAGGAGTTTCAGATACTTTGGTAAAAGTGAGAGATCCGCTTGATTGAGTAACTTCAAATAAACTTCTATCGAAGTCAGAATAGAAATAGCACTTCGGCCCTACAACTGCTGTAGAGTAAAGTTGTCCATAAGTGATTGTGCCACCTGTAATAGTGACAGCTAAGTTACCTAGATTACCACACTTAAAAACTCCTGTATCAGAAATATACAGTGGGATCAAACTGATAGTTTTATCTGAGGCATCGTATGCAGGTACCGACATCACAGTAGATAGATTAGATCCTGCAATGTCGATATCTAGAGTTGGAGCAACATATCCTACACTCTGATACCCATTAGGTGTAGGAATCACATTCTCCATGTAAAGAGCTTGTGGAATCCCAGCATCTTTCTGTTCGCCTTCAGGATCTACGCGCCGATCAAAATTCTGATCAGGCCCTGGAATGATAACAGTACGGCCACCATCCGCAATTGTCATTGGGAAAGTAGCCGCTGAAAGATTAGCGCGATAGGCAATCTGTCCCACAATATCTCCTTACTTTCCTACCCAAGCACCAGATTCTCGCACATACAAAGTAGTACCTGCACCTCCACCAAGATAGCGCAAGCAAATAGAACCATCGGGCGATGCCTGAGTTGGAGCTTCGGTAAGAATTAAAACCTCAATACCTCCGATAGTGAAAATGAATCTAGCATTTCCATTCGTCAGAGAGGCGCCGGGAATAGTATACTTCTCTTGTCGAGTAAAAGTAGTGTCAGCAGTTGCAAGGCCAGTGCCAAGTAGAATTGCACCATTCCGAATCAGAGTGCCTGCAAAAGATTTAGCAGGGTCCCGAGTAGCTAATGCGGTCTGACCATCTGGAGAAAGAACATTCAGCTGCCCCCGATAATCAGTGCGAAACAGAGATTGTTGGGGAAGAACGCCGCCACCCTGATTCAGGAAATAATTACTCACTCCACCCAACGTGGCAAAGAAATCGCCAAAAACAGTTGCAGTGTCTGCAATCGCAAAGGCGGCCAGATGATTTTCAAAAGCATGACGGCCAGACAAATATACAGAAGTATTTGCACGGCATTCAATTGCAGTAGTACGAGCAGCAGTTCCTGACCAGTTGATATCGTGGAAAGAGAGGAAAGTGGAAGAAAAACTTGGATCCATCTTTTCCATCAGCACGATGGGCTTGAGGGTACTGGTAAGTCCGCCGAGTTCAATATCGCAAGAAATGAAAGTATTGAAACGTCCAGCGCCGTGATAAAGAGTTCCAAGTGCAGTATCAGGAGAAGCAAGAGGATCAAAAGAACCATCAAAACCAGCTCGCTCCAGAATGCATCCAAGAAACCTATTGGAAGTAGGACCGTCATCAAAAGCACCAGAAGGAGAAACTCCAGATTGAGTGAACTTCACATTCCACTGGCCGCCCCGAGAATATTCTCCTCCAAAGAAACGATTGTTCCCGGCACCTTGTTTAATGTGAACGTTAGATCCAATGTTATTCTGGGAATGAACGCCCAGGAAATTACAATTCTGGGTGCCGTCAAGAACCAAGCCGCTACCATTGGTAGCACAGCCTGAGATATTAATAGATTGAAAATCTCGCTCTACGCAGACTTCCAGATACAGAGGCTCCAAAGCTACGTTAGACCCGTGGATGGAGAAGTCCTGAGATTTTCCGCCTCGGCCATCTTGGAGTCCCCGGATAAAGCGAATCTGAGAAGCGGCCAAAGTTGCATTAAATCGAGTAACTCCTAAACCGTCACCGCGCAGGGTAATGTAAGGAGGAATCTCAACTCTGCCAGAATAAGCAAAATCCCCTTCCGGGGCATAAATAACTCCACCACCTGCATCTTCCAACTCTTGAACTGCTGCAGCTACAGCGGCATCAATAGATAGCCCTGTGCCAGAAGTAGCACCATATGGAGCTTTTGTAATGTCAATGACATTATTAGATACTTGAACATTGGTGCCAGGAGTCCAAATAGAGGCGCCCATGATTGAATAAACTCCTCAATATCCGTAAGATTGAATGTTGGACAGTTTAACTTCTGCGGCTTGAACTGCAGCAAGCTGACTGTAGGCTGCAAACTGATCTGTGTCTCCGATGGCTTTAAAGATCATAGATGCCGCTTCAAAGACAATGGCATATGGATGATCTAAAGCAATCCAAGAATTATATCCAGTTTCTGTAATATCTGGATTATCGTAACGACCTACGATACAGTATTGCAATTCATCAGAAGATCGAATCTGGATAACAGCTCCAGCTACATAACAAACATTCTCCTGGTTTTTGCCGAATTGATCTAATACAGCCTCAGGAGTAATGATGGTGTATAACTGACCTTGCTCTTGTCCCAGAGAATCAGTTTTACGAAGATACTTTAGAGCGCGCCACTTAGGAAAAAGAGTGCGATATTCAATCTGCTGAGTAAACGAAGCAGTTGAAAAACTCACACCTTGCTCTACAATATCTTTGTAGAAATAATCCATCTGGTGCAACTTTAAAGTCGCTGCCCGAATAGCAGTAAGAGTCTCAGCCACCAAGCTGGGACGATTGGTAAGGTTGTAAACTTCTTGCCGCAATTCGGTCAGCGTCATAATGCACCAATATTGTATTACTTTTGCTCAGTCAAAGCTGCAACAGATTTCATTAACTGCGCAGAACTCGTGCCACCTAAAGCAACAGGAGCAATATCCGTAGTTGAGGCAGCTTTTAGAGGCCCTTGCTGAGAAGTTCCACGATCATTGTTACGATTCAATTGAGCCATCTGCTCCTTCTGAAACTCTTCAAAGAATTTCTTTCGCAAAGCAATCAGAGGATTTTCCTGCTCTGCGGTAATGGTGCGAGCTTCCGGATCAATATAAATCTGTCCAGCGTACTCATTCTTGGCAATGGCACGATCCAGAAAATGAATGATATCTTCGTTATCCGTAACGTAAATGCCACCCTTAAAATCAAGGCGAGTGCCATCGGGAAGATGGATATTGCAGAATTTGATGTGACTCTTGTAGAGTCGCTTTTCGGGAATAGCGGTTTCTTGCACAGGGGTAACAGAAGTAGTCATTGGTAATCTCCTGAGGTTGGCGGGCAGGTTTTTTAACGAAGATCCTACCCAAAACTTCGTTCCCTCAGGAGGAACTTAGCCAGTAATTAGTTTAAATTGAGAGTAGTCTTGCACAAGCGCAGTAGCCGCCAAAGCATCCACAGTAATCTGACCAGTGGTTGCATTAGGAACTAGCACAGTAGGAGCGCCTCCAGTATAAACAGTAAGGGAAGAAATATAACCCGGAGTGGTGTTAGTCATTCCAGGAGGATTAACTTGGACAACTGCCATTTTAATCCTCCTTCAATCAACCAGCAGCCGCAGCCGTCAGATTGGTGAGAATAGCATTGGCAGGCGGGTTCTTAATCACACAGGTAAGTTCCGTGGTAAGAGTGCCACCAACAGCATCAATGCCATTGTCAACCTTTTGACCATTCATGTTAAATTCATCTCGCTGAGTCTTACGACCAGCAAGATAAGCAACACGGAAGGTAGAAAGGTCCACAGCAATAGCGTACTTGCTCCAATCAGCATTGCTATTAAACAGCGGATGTTCAATCATATTGAACGAACCGCGAGCAATGTTGAACGAACCAAACTGGAGACCGTAGTTAGTCTGACCATTCTGGATAAAGTACGTACCGTTAAGTCGGCCGATGTTATTGATAACTTTCCGGGCCGCCCCACCAACGAAAAGAACTCGCTGGTTACCAACCTTAGGATCCGTAGCTTGGTTAAACACCGGATCAAGGGCAGCTTCAAGTTGCGCAAAGTTCGTGGTAGAGCCAGCAATCGTGTAGTTGACAGCGCCACCAAAACTAGCCGGATAGTACGCAGCATTGCGAACAATATTCCACAGACCATCCATCGTGCGGAACGGTTGGCCATTTCGCGTACCTTGAGACTTGGCACCAAAGAACAGCGCTTTCTCAATATCGGCAGCGTGGAACGAAGCACAATCCATACGGTTTTCAGCAACCGTAGTATCGCCAGCAATCACTTGCGTAGATTGCGCCGAGCCGCTCAAAGCCCACGTATTGCGGAAAATCTGAGTCAGATTGGTAATACGAACCGGATTGATTTGCAGAGCGTTCGGGCGAACCGAACTTTCTTCAAACGCATTGCCGACTTGGTAAAGATTCACGTTGTCAGCAATAGCAGCGGCCGTAGTACCAATACCACGAGTCACAGCAACTTGGGTAGCACTGATGATAGAATTCACCAGAACCACTTCACCAGTGCTTTCCGCACGCATCAGCATGCCAGGCAAAAGATCTGCCGTAGAGGAAACATTGAAGACAGTAGTGCTACCATCCGCAACAGCCGCATCCAGATTCATCATCGGAAACAGCATGGTCTTGGTGAAGAAACCATGCTCAACTTGAACAGCAGTTTCTTCCGGCAGCATACTAGTCATGCCAAAGAGAGGAGCTTGACCATTCGGCATAAGCCGAGTAATCATACTCGCAAAACTAGGCTTGACTAGATTGGGAGTGGATGCAACACCCGAGGTGTTAAAAATACCAGTCGTCATTTAGGACTCCTTAGAATGTAGATCGAAAAATGTGTGAGTTACAGAACTCGCCACGAGTACGTGCGAACTCCAGAGACGTCAGCAATGCGAGTGACATTCACAATCGAGAAAGAGCTGGCCGGAGTAGTGGCTCGCCCAGCAAGAACAACACTTGCATCACCTGCAGCCCAAGTGCCAGCAAAAGCATCTTGGATAGAAACAATGAAAGCGATGGAATCGCCAACATTCATTTCAGGAAAAGCAGCAGTCAGTTGGCCGCCCGTAGGAGTGGTAAGAGTTCGCCCGGCAGAAAAACCAGTGAAGTTCACACCGCCAGATTGAATCTGACTGACAGTGATAGTTTGGTTGCTGTCCGCAGCAACTTCAGTGATGAACATGTTAGACAACAGACCAGCACCAACACTTGCAGGAGTCGGCAGACCGGGAGAGTGTAGCAGAACGCGATTGTAACCCATGGTAGGATTCTCCTAGATAGAAAAATTAAGACTTGGAAGGGGTAGGAAGTTTGAACCAATCATCCCAGCTTTCGCCTTGAGCTGCCTGATTGTTAGCAGCAGTTGCAGCAGCAGCTTTAGGATCGGAGGAAAATACACTTGCTGCTTCTTTCATAAATTCCCTAGCCATTTGACTGATTTCAGCCGCACTAGCTTGAGGGTACTTAGACTGAAGCTGTTGTTGAATTGCACCGACAATGGGAGCAACTTTAGGGTCTTTGAATGCCGGGTTATCCGACAGGAGCGATTCACGAGCAGCTTGACTTTTCACAAAGTTAGGAATTTGACTTGTAAATTCCTCTTTAGCTTGCTCAACCGCTCGCTCAACAAGTTTTTGGGAAACAACCAGAGATTGGGTGTAAACTTGCTGAGCAGTCTGATTCATAAGATCCACAGTAGCTTGCACTGCCTCAGAGCCGCCAGACTGGAGTTTCGTAATAAGCTCTGGATTGAGGTTCTTACGAAAATCAACTTTACTTGCGGCTTCGGCAATCTTCTCTGGAGTTAAACCTGCCAGGGGAGTTTGCGGGCTTTGCGGATTCTTATCAGGTTCGTTAGGTTCCCACAGCTTGGCAAACTTGTCAGG
>JACCDR010762898.1_pt1 | contig 45272 bp, 61 predicted proteins | sample 7446431 | NCBI WGS metagenome assembly JACCDR01 (sample SAMN15323443, study PRJNA562643) | freshwater metagenome | isolation source: river surface water | place: USA:Blue River Watershed | collected 2017-08-17 | reverse complement strand
GCGTAGCCAGTGCTGGCCCGCGTCACCGTCAGGCTCGACGGCGTCGCTCCGACGTACTGGCCGGCGGCGAAGTTCATGTCCAGCGTCGGATCGGTGAGCGTCAGGATCGACAACTCGTCGTCGGACAAGCGCGACGGGAAGTAGGCGACGCGGCGAATATATCCGTTAGCCGGAATTGCAAACCCAACTCCAGTGCCGAACCTCAATGAAGTCGGCGTCGGCATTGTTGCCGTAAGATCAGTTGTAACGGTTGTTCCTTCAGTTGTAAAACCGACGTTATTCGTTGCATATCCTACAGCGGACTTAAAGATGGTGTTATAAATAGCAACACCTGACGAGATGCTTGTTTGGCCGACACCTCCATCAAAGGTTTGTTCAATAAGCCCGCGACCAGCCCCGCTTTCAAAAATAATATGGGCTTCGCTCAATACACCATCGTCGAGGGAGGCCCAGTTTCTGAAGGTCCCGGCCACACCGACCGGCGCTGTCGGAAGCCCTTCAACATACAGCGAACCACTAGCTCCACCCGTGAACCACGGAGTAAAGTTTGCACCTTGAAGGTTAATGGAGTCAACCTGCCTTGCGACAGCCACAGCTGTAGTTGGGATGTAAGAAGTCGGGAAAGCCCCAGTTTCCCACTGACCTCCCCAAACCTGCCAGATTTCGTTATTGCCTGCCCAATTTGGACTACGAATTGAGGATGCATCTGGAATGCGCGTAATGAAAGCGCCGCCAGTGCCAATTGCCGTCGCCGACGAAGATACCGTAATTCTCCACCACCCGTTAGTGAAACGAGTAATGCTGGCGTTGGTAAGCCCGGCCCCAGTAACAGTTACCGTCCCGTTTGTGGTATCAAAGTTAGCGTAAGCTGTCGCACCGAAATCTGTCGAAGCAAATGCAATCTGAAAATACCTACTGTCAGTGTCGTTACGAACAAACGCACTGACCGTGTAAACTGTGCCGATAGCTGTTGCCGGACTTATTTGAATAAGCCGGTGAGGAAGAGCAGCAGACGTAGGCGTCAAAATGTTCCAAGCAGTCAGCGTACCGTCCGGGGCCGCAACGGACGATGCTGACACAGTCATATTCTCTTTGGCCCAGGCTCCTTGTGAGATATCCTGGGAATAGTTCCAACTATTCGTCCGGCCCTCTTCAACCAAGAGGCCCTTATCGGTAATCCTAGCAACATTGTTGCCGAAGTAAGTCAGAGTTCCAGCAACCGTTTCCGCATACCCTCCACTTGCGCGCGTAACCGTCAGGTTACTTGGCGTGGCACCCAAGTAAGAGCCACGCGCAAAGTTCATGTCGAGCGTGGAGCCTGGGAAAGCTCCACCTTGATTTTGATTAAGCCGCCAAAGGGAGAGTGCGTTGTTGAGCATCAGAATAGCGCCACTATGCTGGTTGCCGTTGTAGCCGCGCGGACCTGCCTGCACATCACCGGCATCCAGGTCCCGGCCAGTACCCCGACGAACTGAACTGTCGTTCCGTCCGGGTTCATAATAGTGACGTTACCCGCGCCACCTACATACAGCCCGCGGGCGGTGCCGTCCACGAGATCAGTATCCGCCGGGGTAACCGCCACCGACTTCTGTGCCGGGTTTGCATAGCCCGGATCGTAAGCAAAATCACGAGGAAAGGGCATTTTTGTTCGGTCCCATCAACGGAGCATTAGGGTCCGGGAGCTTCGGGTAAAGCGGCTCTGCCACGCCACCGATCATCAACCCAGCGGAAGACTTCCGATAGTCCTCGAAAAGCTTCTTCGCTTCGTCGTCGAGCGGTTCCATCTCGTGCGTCGGCACCAGCGGCTTACCTTTCTCGTCCCGAAAGGAGACGACACCTTCATCTCCGATGATCGTTCCCTCAGGCAACAGCCGGTCATCGATGTAATGCGGAGATAGGATACGGAATTTCATGTTATCCTCCGGAAGGGAGGGGGCCGAAGCCCCCTCGTTCATCAGTTGTTGATGGTGATGCCCGGCGGATACGCGCGGTTCTGCTGGTTGTCGAGAACCAGCATCGCCGACAGCGATCCATCCGTGAACGGTCCCGTCGCCACCACGTAGTTGAGCCGGAGATAGCGCGGAAGCGCCTGCCCCGGAGCAACGGACGGCAGCATGATCGGCAGGACGTTCGCGCCGAGGACCAGGCTCGCCTTACCGATCGCAGCGGATTCCGCCATAACCGTGTAAGAAGAGTTGTCCGTCGACCCCTGCACCTGCACCTGGAGCGTCGTCGCACCCGCGGAGAGGAAAGTCTCGGTGACGAGCACCGCTACCCTCATTGCCGGATCGTCGCCGATGCCGAGGTCTCGTGCATTCACGAGGTCGATCACGTTCGTCGAGGTCGAAGTGGCCGTCAGGCCAAGGTTCGAGTCGAACTGGAGGAGGCCATCAATAATCATGGATTACACCACCCGAGCTTCAGTGTTGAGGATGGCGTCACAGGTACGGATCGGGACGCCACGGAACATAGTGACGATCTTGCCGTCGAACTGGTCCTGAGTCAGCCAGACGTTGGTCTTGTTCATCGCCTGGATGTCGAGATACGTCCGAATGACGCGGTTGCAGTAGAACGCAGCGCGGCCCATAGCCCCAGCGATCGTCGGGGCGTCGGACTTCTGGTTCGGGTTGTAGATCGGCGCACCAGTCGGCAGCCGGTGAAGCGCCCGGACCATCAGCGTCAGAAGGTTTGGGGGCGTCGCACCGGAGAGGGTGGTGACGTCGATGTTGCAGATGCGGACGACGTAACGCCAATCGCGAACGGTCAGACCCAGCTCCCACTTGAAGTGTTCGCGGTAGGCCTGATACGTGTTGCCGTTGGCGTCCTGAACCGGCCACTCGCCCATGTCGCGGTGCTGGAGACCCGTGATCTTGCCCTTCGGGAAAATCCCGTGGCAGGTATCCGGACCCCACACAACCAGCCAGATGGAGGTGTTCGTCGAACCCGTACCCTGACCGTCGATGACGTTCGCGGCCGACTGAGCCGTTGCCGTCGAGACGGTGTTGAAGCGGGGCGCGAAACCCATGAACCGCTCAGGGTTCGCGGACGTGTTGCCGTAGATGACCGTCTGAGCCATCTGCTGCATCATGCCTTCGAGGAACGCCTTCGACTCCGACATGCGGAACGCAGCGGTGTTCCCGTTCAGATCCGCGATGTCCTTGTCGATCACGGAGTAGACTTCCAGGTTGCCGACCGTATCGACAATCTGCGCAGTGGTCGACTTGGCGTTCGGGACGCCGTAGTTCAGCAAGCGCCAAGTCGCGCTCGGGATACCCGTGCGGACAGTGGTCTTGTGACCAGTCGGGAGGTTGCCTTCAACGACCAGCATGTCGTCGAGGATTTCGTTCGTCTGCGAGAGCAACTCAATGATCGAAGCGATCTTGTAGTTGTCGTCCAGACGCTTCGCCCAGTCCATATAGGTCAGGGCTGTGCCGCCAAGAACTGCCATTTGTTAGTAACCTTTCGGAAGGTTTGGATACATTGCTTCAGCAACCGACGCAGGCTTCGACGATGCAGGCGCTGCGCCAGATACGGGACCACCCTCCGTGAGGGCGTCTGCGATCTTCAGCATTGTCCTGAACACTGCCGGGTGATTACCCGCTCCAGTTAGGTTCATGGCGGCTTTGAACGCCGGATCTACGAAGGCCGGGTTATCCAGAAACTTCCCGATCTTCGCCAGATTTGCATCCAGCTTCTCACCGCCAAACTCTTTGTCGGCCTTCACTTCGCTGACCCACTCTTCGTTCAGCTTCTGGTAGGCCTGGTACGCGGACTGCTGCACTTTCTGCGTCTCTTCCGCGTAGAGATTCACTAGATCCTGCACGGCGTCCTTACCGAGGCCGTGCTTGGAAACCGCTTCCTTGAGCTTCGCTCCCGTCTCTTCCGGGATCTCGAAGTTCTCGGGCAGGGTCAAGTCCGAGAGTTCGAACGCGGGTTTCTCCGGTTCGGCAGCCGCAGGCTCAGCCGCAGGCTCCGCTGGCGTCTCAGCCGGGGTCTGCCCAAGGAGCGACCCTACACCCTCAGGCGCCGGAGTCTCCGAGGCCGGGCTCTGGGCCGGTGCCATCGCCGGGGTCTCCGAACTCGCCGCCGGGCTCCCCTCCGCTGGCGCGCTTCTCAGCATTCTCTCGAACAGCGTCAACATGTTCCGTCTCCTGTTGCTCCCTGAGCATCTTCACGTAATCGTCAGGGCACAGCCTCATTAAATCCGCGGTCAACCTTAGTCCGACGTTTCTTGCCCCTTCATTGAACGCCATTTCTAGCGCACTTTTCGAGAAGGAAGTCTGGAACATCTGACACCGGGTCAACAGATCATACACCCAACTCCTTGTCGCCTGATGCGACATCAGCGCTACGAGTGCGGCGTCTTGGTCCCGCTGTCTCCGACGCGCCGACTTTGTTCGACGCTCGACGACATTTGGATTCCCTGCTCCGTCAATGTCACCTGACATAGATGCCCAACCTCCTTCGAGAGATCACCGTCGCACCAGACACTCAGCCCAGCGGTGTTCACCTGTTCACAGAAAATGATGTCTTCCCCGCCAATGATAGTCTCGCCTTCCCACTCGCGGAGATCATTCCTGAACCAAGGCTTCTCAAGTTTCTCGAAGACGTCCATCCGGATCAGCATCAGCCCGGTGGCCAGCAGATCCATCCTCATCAGGCCCTCGATCGGCGAGTCAACGATCCCGTCAGACCGTCGGCCCATCAACTCAAACGGCTCGGTCCGCCGCCGGTACACAGCTCCGACCACCGGCACGCCATGCGAGGCAAGCCGATCGATGGAGTCCAGCGGAAAGGTCATGTCTGAATCGATCATCAGAAGGTGCGAGGCCTTGACCTTTTTCGCGCCTTCCACAAGCTGGTTCCTGGCTTTCGCCGCGGACAGCGATGACTGCCCCTTGATCAGGGCGATAGACTTGAAAGAAGTCTGCGCCATCACTGCCCCTGCGAGGCAGAAAGCAAAGTCGGTGTGCACTCTATCCGTGCACGGGATTCCGATTGCGAGCCTCATTGCAGCATCATCGACAGGGCATTCTGCCCGCCGCCCACATCGGTCTCAGAAAGGAGCTTAGCCCCTTCAGCCAGTCCACCTGCCATTTGCATCCCCTGTTGCGCCTGGGCCTGTGCATTGCGTTGCTCGCGCATCCCAGCGACAGCTTCCTTGTCCCTCACAATCTTCGGATTGACGCGGAGGAGGGAACCATACTCCCCGACAAACTCGTCGAAGTCAATGTTATCCAGCACGTCCGGCTTCGCTCCCGCGAGGTTGCCGACAGTCGCCACAAGCCGCTCCATTCCGGAGGTAGCCGCGATTCGCTGGGCTTCCGCGAGCATCGAGACATATTCGATGTCGATCGGCATCCGGGCGATCTCTTCCGGCGGCGGGGGCAGCAGACCCGTGCGCGACATGATGTTGAAGGTGCGGGTGATGGCCGGGGACAGAAGTTCAGACTCAAGACGTTCCAGAACCGGCCCCAGCATCACCAGCTTCTCTTCGCGCCGGGCGTCGATCTCGGTCGCAGACCGCACCGTATCCAGCTGCGAAATCATCAAGAACAGGTCGTTGAAGAAGACCGTCTTGATCCGCTCCTGAACCTGCTGAATGTCCAGCATCAGTTCCTGGAACGGCGGGTTGATCTGGAAAACAGGCTTGAACCCGACGTTGTTCATGCCCGCGACGTAGGTGATGCCGCCGGGGAGAAGCGAAGCGGGCTGGTTCTTCAGCTGGATATCCGCCACCATAGGCGGGTTCACCATCTTGTCTAACGCCTGCGCCTTCCGCTTCTGCTCCTGCTGAAGCTGCTTGATATCCGGGAGCGCGTCCATGCCAGGCCCGCGGCCGTACGCGTCATTCCCGACTGTATCCCACCGCGGGCAGTTTGCGGGGAACTCATAAAAGCCCTTCTTTAAGAGCGGCTTGTCAGTGTGGCCGACGACCCAGTAATACTCCCGATACGGGAATGCCTTCGGGACGGGGCTCCGGCCGACATTCGGCTCGATGCAGTGCCGGACCTTGAACTCCGTCTGAGAGTTCGCGGGCTGATCGAGAAGCGTCGCGAGCGACTCCGGCATATTCCCGCGCCCGAACCGCTGCTCCATCTGCGTGACGTTCATGGTGAACTCACGGTAGAAGTGTTCGACTTCGAGCTTGTCGTTGTTCCCGAGGTAGAACTCCCCGAGGCACGGGTTGTAGCACTGGATAATGTTCTCGCGGTCTTCGTAGATAATCTGCGCGGCGGTCCCGAAGACGGTCAGGTCGAAGTACATGACGCCGAGGGACTGGTAAAAGTTGGACTCCGCGAACACCTTCATCATCCGGGCTTCCACTTCAGAAAGCCAGATGGAGACGGGGTTTGAGGTGTCGGCCGCATTGAACCCGGACAAGCGCAGCTTGAACCACGGTCTGCCGGGGCTGGTGATGCCTGCCATGAGCCCAGCTGCGCAAGTCCGGGCCGCGATGGTTCCAGTCGAATCAATGATGTTTTGATTCAGCTGAGACCCTCGGTTCCCTTGGTTCGGGGTGACGAGCCACTGATACCGGCGCGGGAGGATGAACTCCGCGAGTTCGCGCCAATGCACCCACCACGAGTATCTCGCTTGGTACAAAGCCGCAAACTTCTGATCCGCGTCGATCAGCTCTTTCATGTCACTGGCCCAGTAGGGTTTTGCGTGCAGTCTTCGCTTCGGTCAAGACGCCCTGAGCGGAAGTTGCGATTCCCTGATCCCCGGCAAGCGCGGCCTGCTGGCGAATTCGTGCGCCCGCCTGCTGAGCCGAAGCATCAGCCGCTGTCGGTGGAGCTGCCGGCGGAGCTAGTGGTTCCGGCGGCGGAACGTACTGAGCTTTCGGTCTGAACATTCCCATTTGAAACCTCAAGTGTTCGGGATTACCATCGGTGTCCAGTCGGTGCCGTTGACGTGGCCAGTGCCGGTCGTCAAGCGAACCCAGCCGTAAGTCGTCTTGCCCGCGGCGAGGACAACGTTGCCGTTCTTGACGATTTGGTTCTGCAAGTACGTGCCGGTTGTCGGCTGCACGTTCGAGCGTTCAAGGCAGACGTTCTTAAGCTGCCCAAAAGTCGCGGCCGTCGGATCGCAGTCCACGATGATGAACTTGAAGTCATCAGCCGGGTTCGGGATGTTTCCGATGCCGCGGTTGCTGGCGCTGGTGCCGATCGCGACCGGGTCGCAGATAAGCGTGTTATTGTTCCACTTATTGTCGTTGAAGCTCGTTCCCGAGAAGACACGAGCGACGTTCTGGATGATATTCCCGGCGACGACTCCACCTTGGTTCCCGCCCAGGTCGATAGCGGTCGGGGCGGTGTTACCACTCACGTAGGTCCCGTTCGCGTTCGAGTTGGCGCTCTGCCTGTAGAAGTCACCGTTGATGTTGTTATTGAGAATCGCAAGATCCGTCCGGCGCAGGGTGCTGCCGTTGATCATGATCGAGCGGTTAGTGCAATCAAAGATCGTGTTCCCAGAAATAACACTCGACCACGAAGACGGGTTGAGCGAAGCGGGCGGCACGAGGAAGATTGCATCTGAAGTATGCGATACGCTGTTGTTGACGATGCGAACTCGCATCCCGCCCTTGACAGAGATACCTGCACTCCACCGCAGCCCGGCGTTAGTGATCGCGGGGTTGTAGGGGTTGGAGTTAAGGTTCCCGCCGTAGCCGAAGCCCCAGTTAATATAGTTCGCGACCGTCGGAAGAGTCCGGCCAATCGTGTTATTCTCAACCAGAATGTCCGCCATCGGCGGGATCGGGTCGGCCGCGTCTGTGACGGAGATATTGTTGAAGTTCCAGGGGAACTGGAACGCGCCGGTCGTGACAGCCGGGTATCCGGGGATAACGTTTGAGGACGCCGCCGTCCCGCGCTGATCTTCGCCGGAGATAAAGATCGCGGCCACTGCGGACGCGTCCACTCGATCCATGATCGTGTTGTCAGTCACCCGGATCTGGTAGATGGGGTGCGTGCCCTCAGTCGAAACACGCGTGATGTAGAACCCAGTCTGCCGCCCGCGAAGGACGTGGTTGTGGCTGATGTCAACGGTCCGCGCACCAAGGGCAGACACAGCGACCGAGGTATCAAGGAAGAAATTGTAGTTGACGTAGAGCCCCTCGCGCCGCGGGGAACCGTCGTCAGGGTTGTAACCCCCAGTGTAGTCGACAGTGTGCCACGCAACAGCGTCGTCACCAATCCGCTGGAACACGCAGTTTGTCACAGTAGTGTAGAAAGAATCTCGGGCGCGGGCGGCGTCTCGGCCGACGTTATACCACTGACAGCTTTCCCACGAAACCCGGTTGCAGAAGTGGAGATCGGTGGCGAAAGTGGAGACGTTGTTCCACTTACAGTTGAAGAAGCGGACGGACTCGTACGCGTCGAGGTGGAGCATAGCTCCGCCCCCACGGTAGGTCGCGTCAGCGTCGGAGTAAGTCCCGCGGAACTCTAGGTCCTTGAATTCCAGCCCGGACCGGTGGGCTACGGCGTAGCCGGGGTTTGCCGCCGAGCGGTAGAAGAGCCGCCGAGTCTGCCCGGTCAAGCCCTCGTAGTACTGGAGAATTGATTTGCCCGGACCGTCGCCGCAGAAAGTAAAGCCTTCGCCGGGGTCGATCCCTGACTGTGCATCATTCGGGGGCTCAAAGTAGTAAGGCGAAGCCTGCGCAGGGAAGTAGATGACCTTGGCCCCGCGAACGGTTGCAGCGTTGATTAGGGTCTGGAGCTTCGAGTACTGGTCCGTCCCATCGGCTTCGAGCCCATAGTCCGTCGCATTGATGACGGTTGGAGACGCGCCAAGAAGATACTGAACCGCGCCTACGGAGTCGTTGTTCCCGAACAGGATCTTCCACTGAGAAGACTTGTCCGGCTGCGCCCCCGCGCTCGGCTGCGTGGAAATCCAGACGTCATCGTTGTACTTGACGACGACTCCGAGGGAATAAGTGGTAGATGGTGACCAGTCCGCGATCTGCATTATGCAGCCTCCAGCGGGTTATATTCCATATCACAGAGTGCCGCCTTCGGCTTCCCGACTCGATCCTTATGGACGGGAAAGACTGGATAGGCGAATGTAACCGCGAGGGCGTCAGCCCAGTCCGGCGAGGCCATGCCCCGCTTCTTCATGTCTTCCTTGCGTTCCAGCTGAATCGCCTGGTCGGCGTTAAATCCGTAGAGGACGCCGGAAAGCTGTTCGATGAGATGCCGATCGTCCGGGATGCAGCCGCCTCGAAGCCAGTCCCGCATGGCGCACCAGATCTCCGCGCGCTTATTCGCGCACCGGGTCGAGGGGTCTTCGAGGTTAACCCCGTCGGGCTTCGCGCCGAACTGCACCTCGATCACCGGGAACCGGAGCTGGCGCAGCCGGTCAATGACGCCGCCACCGACACCGCCTCCGTCAACGAAGATCGCGTCCACGGAGTGCTGAGTTGCAAGCTCCGCGACCTTACCAGCGACGAGCATGGTGTCGGCCTTGGCCAGCCGGATCGCGGGAATCGACTTCCCGTCCCGGCCCCGCCGGAATACGATCACAGTCTCGTCATCACCGAAGCGGGCGACGTCAACTCCCATCACCAGCGCATCGAACGGAGAGGCCTCAAGCTCTCTAGCCCCAGCCTCCTCCGCCATCGCGCGGGAGATAAACTCCATCGCGCCGACCCGTGGGAATTCTCCTTTGACGCGCACGCGGAAGAAGTCCGAGTCATCCCCGTAGGTGCTCGCCCACTGCTCGATCTGCTTCTTATTCGTGAAGGAGATCTCGCGGGAGTCTACCTTAAAGGTCTTCCAGACTGTGTGGTGGCGCCCGCCGGGGAAGCACTCACGGAAGCGTCCGGTGTTTCGGGTAGGGTTCCCGAACACGCACCAGAGGATTTCGGTGTCTTCGTCAGTGAGTGCACCTTCAGTCGTCTCCCAGATGTTGTCCGGGATCGCGGATGCCTCATCAAAGATAACCAGAATGCGCCGGCCTTTATTGTGCAGTCCCGCGAACGCTTCGACATTCCGCTCCGACCACGGGACCATATCGATCCGCCAGGTATCCGCGTGCTCCGGGTCCCGAGAGCAAAGCCGCGTGGCGCTGAATTCGAAGAGATCGCGGGCGATGAAAAGCCGGTACCACTTAGCCAGCTCAACCCACGTCTTCGTGCGGAGCTGGTTTTCGGTATTCGCGGTCACAACTCCGCGGGTGTCCGGGCAGGTGGAGATCGCCCACAGAGTGATCCACGCGACCAGCGCTGACTTCCCGATACCGTGACCGGAGGTAGTCGCAAGCTGGATCGCTTGATTAGCCGTGAGGAGCCCGTCGCGAATCGATTGGAGAATTTGGATCTGCCAGCTCTCCGGGCCAACGGAGTTAGCAAGTTCTCCAGGCTCGCCCCAGGGGAACGCCCACAGCACGAACCGGTAAGGGTCGAGTGCAAGTTTTCCCAGATCTTGGACGAGGTCCTGACTCAAGCGCCGGGCTCCTCACTTGGGGTGATGTCGATCAGCTGTGCGCGCCGCCGGGCGGCTTCGAGACGACCCGCCATGTCAACATTCACGTTGACGTTAGTGGATTTCGTCTGAGGTCCGAAGCCTGAGCGGTCCGCCGCTGTCGCCATCAGCTCACGGAGTTCCTTGTTTGAGAAGTCTCCGGGTGAAGACTCAAGCCGCTCCGTGAGTTCATCCGCCGCGGACATCATGAGACCCCGGAGCCGGGCTATTCCAGCCTCCAGTTCATCCGCCTGCGACTTAACATACACCTGCACCAGATCCTGGAACGCAGGGTCTTTCTGAAGATCCATCACCCGCTGCGGGGTGTAGCCGGTATGCAGGCTCACCTCCACATGCCCCATCCCGAGCGCGATCAGTCTCGCGGCCTGATGGTGCGAGTGGCGGATTTTCTTGAGCGCCGGGACCGGGGCCTCTCTTGGCAGTTCAAGAAGCGCAAGATCCGCCTCCTCCACTTCCCGGACCACATGCCCAGTTAGTGGAACTCCCGGCCGCCCTGGATGGATATTCAGCTCTAGATCCATACCCCACCTTTGCATACCTCCCCGCGAAAGTCAAGGCACCGCCCCTTCAAACCAGATATAAGCAATACTCGCAGAAGGAAAGATGGGACCCACATAATTTTAGCGAAGGGGGTCGTCGCGCGCGCGCACGGGAGCCGGCGGCGAAGGTGGGTGGGCCTCGACGCAGCAAAGCATGGGGATGGGACCCGCGATCGAGCCGGCCGGGCGGCGATTGAAAGATATTCACGGCTTTGAATGTGGACATGGGCAAACATCGCAAGGGCTGCATGTGATGCAAGGTGATGCCGGGAGTTGATGGTCGAAAATAATTTTCGAAAGGGGATTGACCGGATGAATGACTCGTGCCATATTTATTTCACGGTCATCACGGTGATGGCCGGTTCAACGGAGAGTCAAATGTCCATCGATCTTGTCACCGTCCGTGATGTCACCATTGCCAAGGTCCATACCATCGCGGTCGATCCGTCTAAGTTCAATTCGGACGTTCACGAGTATATCTTCGCTTACGGTCTCAAGCAGGTCTTGAATGACGCGGGATCGGCCGGGAAGTCTCCCGATCAAAAGCGGGACATGGCACTGGTCAAGCTTGACGCGCTTTACAATGGCGAACTGCGCAAGGCGCGCGAGCCCGGTCAGTCCGCCGATCCGGTCGCCAAGGAAGCATGGCGCATCGCGGGTGACTTGGTGCAACGGCTGCTTGGCCGGATTTGGAAGGGAGAGTTCAAGCCGGTCGATATGGCAAAGTGCAAGGCGTTTGCCGCAAAGCACGACCTCGATCTGTCCGACACGGAGGGCTTCCTCGAGGCCGCGCGGGAAATCATCGCAAAGACTGACCGCGTGATGGCGGACGCGAAGGCGAACGTGGCCAAGGCCGACGAACTTGCCGACCTGATCTAACGCAACTGGGGCGGGCGCGAGTCCGCCCCACCTTCATGGGAGAGTGACATGGCATATGCAGCACACGTTGCAGCCTTCTATCGGGAAAAGGCCCGGCGGCTTCACACCGCCAATCTCGGCCGCGTCGCGTTCATGCGTGCGGTCTACGTTCAAGACGCTCTTGACGCGGCTTACGGTTATTCAGGAGAGGAATGATGCGCGCACTTGACTATGGACTCATCGCGGCCGTGATCGGACTCGGGCTGATCTTTCTTGGCCATTTGGTGGAGTTGATGTGGCGGGTTTAATCCCGGCTGGGATTGATAAGGGGGCGGCAGCAATGCCGCCCTTTTTGCTGTCTGGGTTCCGCGTGGTTCCCGCAGAATTCCGCTCATGGTCTGTGTTAGGCTTTCGTGACATGCTGTGATTTTCGGCACGGTATGGCTCATTCCGTTTGGTAACGGTATGGCTCATTCGCTCGCCCCCCTTTTCAACTTTGTACGAGTTGGTTAAAAAAAAAAAATTTTTAAGAAAACTAAAAAGTGGAAGGCACCCCCTCACAGACTTTTGGCCATACCATTGCGCAAACGACAACGTATGCCAAACCCCGTACACAGCCCATGAGCGGAATTGAGTCCGAATTCCGGGGAACGCAGCGTTGTGCAACGCACAATGAATACCTGAAAAACCGGTATTGACATTTCGCCGGAAATCGGGCATAATCCAATTGTCGGTCGAAATGCGCCCACGCGCGGATGACCGGCCCGCTCTTTAACATTGTGGGTGCAAGATGGAGAGTCAAATGTGGAATGCATTTGCAGATAAGATGCCGACAACGGGCCGCCCTATCTTCGTGATTGATATGGGCAAGGCGGATGAACGCGCGGTTAATCCGGAGACGGATAACGCCGACGAGTTCGACGGGTTCGTTCCGATTTACATGGCAAGCTGTTATGTCGCCATGGCAAAGGAGATCGGGTTCGGTGTTTGCATCTTTAGGTCTAAGGGCCGCGATCCGATGGCGGAACAGCTTGGGGACTTCGACCACTTGGATTTGATGCACTCCGGCATGTGGTGTTACGTCGCGGATCTGGTTCGCCACGCGAATGCGGCGGATCGAGTCACCGGCGACGTGATGACGGAGCAGGACACGATTGAAGGCCATATCCGGGGAGAGTATTATGCCCCGTGATAAGTGGAGTCGAATGGCCGATATCCTTGCGGGAAAGTATGTTGACCGCAAGGTGTCCTCTCGGGAATGTTACATTCCCGCCGTTGACACTTACATGAAAAGTGAAAACGGGTCTAAGCTGCGTTCGTTCGTCGAAAAGACAGGACGGAAGCGGTACATCAGCCTGTAATGCAACCGGGGGCGGAGGAAACTTCGCCCCCAACTCCAATGGAGGATCAAATGCACACGTATGTGAGATATGAAAATGACCGGGACGCGGCCAAGGGGCTGGTCGAGTGGGTCGGATTTAAGCGGGCGCGGGTGCTTTATAAACTCGCCAAGTGCTGCGACAGCGAGGATAACTTTGCGCATTGGTGCGCGTATGCTGGGGTCGAAGGTCGGCCGGTGAGCGCGGCTTGGAAGCGCTGGAGGCGCGCGTGACGGCGACAGACATCTGGAACCTCTCGTCCCGCGAAGGATGCCGCGCGATTGTCTGCGAAAGAGAAGGGCTCTATTGTAACGAGCCCGGCTTTCCATGGTGCCCCGGCCACCGGAGACTTTACTACACTCCCATTCGGGAGCGCAAGGTCACGGTGAAGTTCACTAATCCGAAGCGGGCCGCGAAGGCCCTTGATTTACTGGAGTAAGAAATGGCAAGCAAGTCTCGAAACATCAACGCATATCAGGATTGTAGACGCGCGTTCGAAATCGCGTCCAGAGACGGCCACGCAAGTCGACTCTGCAAGACCAAAGGCGAGGCCATTCACTATCGGCAGAGACTCTACCAGTTCCGATCCCTCTTGATCGACGAACTGACTGAGGTCTACCGGATGCGGCCGGAGACTTTTGAAAAAGTCGGCACAACGCCCTTCGATCTCATTAAGTGCCGGCTTGTGGAACTCAAGCCAGCGAGTGTGATCCAAGGGGTTAGTTACCCTTGGTCGGTGGAATTGGAAAAGACCGAACTCGGGCCCTTGCTTTCCGGCGCGGGTGAGGTTATAGATACCCCAGTCACGAACGAAGAGGAGTTACTCGGATGACAAAGATTGTGATCAACACCTGCTTCGGCGGGTTCGGGCTTTCCGTCAAGGCGATTGAGTTCATCGCCCAGCGGAAAGGTGTGGCGTTGACGTGGGAGGATGGAAGTTACTCCGGCGCGCTCGCGCTTTTCGACGGGGAATATTTCGACGAGAGCATGCTCTCGCGCACGGACCCGGATTTGATAGCGGCGGTAGAAGAGTTGGGCGATGACGCCAGTTCTTCCCTCGCCGAACTCCGGATCGAGGAACTTGCGCCCGGCACGCGCTACCGCATCAACGATTATGACGGGAATGAGTCGATCCAGACGCCCGACGATATCAAATGGAGCGTGGCATGAACGACTATCCCCTCCCCTCCCATGCCGTCGGAGTCTGGTTTGACGGAGACGGATATTCCGTTCGGCTCCCACCTGAGCCCGGCCGGGATCGCGGGCACATTATTCGGCTGCATGATCTGTCGATGCTCGCGAGCATTCTTCGTGAACGGGCCACTGCGAAGCATCGCGGAATTGGAACCCCGGCCGCGCCCACTCAAGACCAACTCGACCGCACGCGGCTTCAGTTCGAGGCCACCAAGCTGATAGCGGAGCGCAAAACGCAACGCACTGCAACGCAACGCAACGCACCGGAGAAAAAGCATGTCGGCAAATTCTCGCTCGAAGACCTCGGACTTCTCTAAGCTTGGTCCCCAGTGGCTCGCGAGTCTGATGACCCCGAAGGTGCTGAGGATCACGGGGATCACGGACAAGACGAGGCGAAATTGGGCGCGCGGGAACGTCAAGAAACTCCACCCCGCATATGTCCGGGCGGTTATTGAGGCGACGAAACGGGGTTAATCCCCGTCCAGGCACCACCGCGCTATCGCCTGCTGATGAGTCCGGGCGCGGGCACAAGGAGACAATGATGAAAACCGATTACATCGTCTATCTGCCCGGCGGGCAAGTCGAAGTCGGAGTAAAGGATCTTCCCGAACAGCCTTCTCTTGACGAACTCTACGCCATCACTAAACCCTACATCAAGGGATGGTTGGAGCATGTCAGCGTCAATTTCGGCGGCGCGAGGGATATGTTCGTCGACGAGGAGGGCCTTCTCCTCGGTCTTCCCTTCAACCGCTTCGCGACTGAGATCTATCACGCCGCAGCCATCGGCCGGGGAATCAGCCCGCACGTTCTCTCCCCTGTCGTCGGCCCGGCCATCCTCTTCCCGAAGCGGAGGGTTTGGTTTTGATAGTCGAGGACGGTTTCCTGACTTTCGAGGAAAAGCCGCTCAAAGTCGGGCCACTTTCCGTTGAAGCGCACTCAGTACGTATCCCGATCGAATATTATCGAGATGTCGATTACGACGGGCACGCTTACTGGAACTGGGGTCTCTTCGGGACTGCGATTATTGAGGTTCTTATCGAGGAAGGTAAGAACAACATTCTCACGATCAGCATCCCCGCGGAGCACTTAACCCGCCACCTCGACCGGGAAGAAGTCGAGGAAGCCATCACCGAATATGAAAGGACACTCCAATGGTAATCGACGTCATCAACGAGCTTTCCAAGATCCAAGGCGCGAATTTCAAGTTCGCGCGCACGGACTACTCTTGGCAGAGCAAGATCGAATACACGATCTCGTTCGAATTCGCCAACGGCGGAGACGATCTCCGGGTTGTCCGCGTCGGCGAGGACTTCGAAAAGACCTTCCGCGAGGCCTGGGATTCTTTCCAAGTTCGTCTCTACGCCGCCTTCAAGCCCGCGGAGATGCGGCTTGCACTCGAGCACAAGCCTGAATAATGCATCCCCGGCTTCAAGCCCTGGCCCTCGACCTTCACCGGTCGGGGGTCTCAATCCGTCGGATATCAACCGACCTCGGCGTCACCCCCTACGCAGTCCGCAAGGCCGTCCATTCCGACTTCATCCAGAAAAACCGCCAAGCGAACGCGAAGTGGACTAAGACTAAACGAGACGGCAAGCGAGAGTACATCCGCGCGCTTGCCCGCGCACAGGCAAAAGAGGAAGGAGTTCCTTATGAAGAAGTCTACAAACGATGGGGCGTCCCCTCAAGGAGGTAAAGATGTGCGAGATCCTGCTCTTGCTTCTGATCTGGTCGATCTGGGAACTGATCCGGGAACTCCGCGAGGCCCCAACGTACAACGACGACGCCGAGCACTGAGATACGACCCCGCGTGGTCGCCGATCGAGATCCGCACCCGGCACCCGATCACCATGAGGATATTCGAGGAACTCAACACCCAGCGAATGTCCATGGCTTACTTAGCCCAGATCTCCGGCCTCGGGATGGAAACGATCCGAGACTGGAACCGGCCCGGCCGCCGGACGCATCCGCAGCTGCGTTCCCTTTCCGACGTCCTTGAGGCCCTCGGCCTTGAGCTTGTGATCAGGAGGAAAATCTAATGGGCGCTTACATCAACGCCTTGCGCGAGGAAGGTTCGCGGGAGGATCTCTTGGGAGAGATCGAAAGGCTTCTCGATGAGCGCAACAAGCTGCGGGCAGAGCGGGACGAACAACGCTCTCTTGCGAACGGACGAATGGCTGCGTTGATTGCAGCAGAGAATGAGCGCAACAGGCTGCGTGCGGAGCGGGATGAGCAGGCACGACTGAAATGGGAAGCATACGACGCGAACAAGGCACTCATCGCAGAACGCGACAGGCTACTGGCAGAGCGTGATGCCGAGTGTGATGCAAAGACGTTGGCGGAGTCGATAGCTGCGACAGCAGAAGCAGAGCGCGACAGGCTGCTCGAAATCATCCGGACCCTAGTCGGCCACCACGATTCCGAGCGGGTGAAAGACGCTTGGGCTATCGCTCGTGAGGCTATCAATGGACCCTGACTTCTTCATCGAGAACAACAAATACCTCGATAAAGTCGGCATCATCCTCCCTCTCCCTTCCGGCGAAATCGCCTTACTCAACAACCAGCGGAAGCTCGTCGGGAAGTTCAGGTCATGGGAAAGCCTCGTTCTCGCACTTCAGGATATCGAGTCCACTATTCGGCCTCATTCCGCGCCCGTTATCCGGAAGATCAGCCTCGAAGACTTGGGACTGCTATAGTCCTTGAGATCTGCAACCTCGCCTTCGATTCACTATCTCCTGAGGACCGCGCCATCCTCAACGAGTCTGACGAACTTTACGGCGCTTGGACCATCTACACACTCACGGAGACAAAGCAATGGCTTATTTCGCCACAGTTCTATTCACTGGAAAAGAGCCGCCCGTACCACGCCGAATTCGCATTGAGGCTGGCAACGTCCTTCAAGCAGCGTTATCTGTCGAACTTTTCCGGCTTGGCTACATAGCCGGGTCCGGCAAGAACTGCGAGATCCTCGACATCACTTCCCTTTCCCGCTCCCCGCGGGATGCACTCGAAACCGCCACTGACTTCTTCGGCCTCTATCAGGAGCTTTCCGGTGGAAATAACTCCTGACTTCTTCGGCGTTTGGGCCTCCTTCGTCATCGCCGCCCTCTTCATCCTCTACCACAACGGGAGATAATAATGTACTTCCTCGACACTCAGTCCGGCCGACTCGATGCCACTGAGGAGCAGATCGCAATCATCGACGCGGCGCGCTCCACTAAGGACAACCTCCTCATCAACGCCCTCGCGGGCGCGGCCAAGTCCACTACCTTGCAGTTCCTCTGCAAGTACATCACTGGCGTCCCGATCCTTTCCCTCGCCTTCAACAAGAAGATCGCGGACGAACTCCAAGCAAAGCTCCCCGGCCACGTTGAGTGCCGCACGCTCAACGCCCTCGGCCACCGTGTCTGGGCTGCGGCCACCAGCCGACGTCTTACCCTCAACGACAAGAAGATGTTCGAGCTGACCAAGCAGTACGCCGAGACCCTCAAGGGGAAAGAGAAGGAAGAATTCTACGAGTTCTTCGGCGACATCCTTCGAAGCCTGGGTTGGGCCAAGTCCACCGGCTACATCCCTCCGGGCAAGTTCCATCACGCCACCAGACTTCTCAACCGGGAAGAATTCACCGCGGTCCTCGAATACAACCAGTTCGATTCCCGCGTCCCTGACTTCATCCTCGATGCCATCGACAGCATCCTCACCGACTCCATCAACCTCGCCTACTCCGGCACCATCGACTTCAACGACCAGATCTACATGTCGACCCTGTTCGGCGGGACGTTCCCCAGCTTCCCGTTGGTAATGGTCGACGAGACCCAGGACCTTTCCCCGCTTAACCACGTCATGCTGAAGAAGCTTGCGAAGACCCGGCTCATTGCCGTCGGCGACCCGTGGCAGAGCATCTACGGCTTCCGCGGGGCAAAGCGAGGTGGAATGCAGGCCATCAAAGAGGCCTTCAACATGGCCGAATTCACCCTCTCCGTCTCCTTCCGTTGCCCGCAGAACGTGGTCCGCCTCGCACATGAGCGCGTGCCGCATATGAAGTGGGCACCGTGGGCCAAAGAAGGATCAGTCGAGTTCCCCGGCGAGTGGTCCGCCTCCGACATCCCCGATGACGCGGCGATCATCTGCCGCAACAACGCGCCGCTCTTCAAGCTCGCTCTCGACCTCATCAAAGCCGGTCGAGGCATCAAACTTCTCGGCGCGGACATCGGTCCGAACCTCGTGAAACTCCTCAAGAAGCTCGGAGACGAAAAGCTTTCCGGGGACGATCTCCACAACGCCATCGATCGGTGGAAGAGTGCGACTTTACAAAGCGCCCGCAACCCTGGGTCTGTGGAAGACCGGGCGGAATGTCTCCACGTCTTCGCCGAGGCCGGAGGCGATCTTCGGGGCGCGATCCTCTACGCTGAGCGTCTCTTCGCCACGTCCGGCCCGATCCAGCTCATGACCGGGCACAAGTCCAAGGGACTCGAGTTCACCAACGTCTTCTTCCTCGACCCGTGGCGGCTTCCTTCGAAGTACGCTATCAACGAGGATCAGATGGACCAGGAGCTTAATCTAAAATACGTCATCCAGACGCGCTCGAAGTCCCGGCTCGTCCATGTGGATATGGATAAGTTCCGAGGCTAACATGGGTATCTTTGGCACAATCCTCGTCTTCATCGGCTTCTTCATTGGCTTTAAAGCTAATGGAGACTTTGACCAGCTTGCAACCTCCGGCATCTTCTTCGCCCTCGGTTTCATCTGCTGGTTCGCGGCAAGGAAAGGTTGAGTGGAAGGTATGGCCCGTTTCCAAATGTAACGGACCATACCCCACACTCCGACACTTTTCCTTCAATAGCGCGCCGCCCGGTATTGACATTCGGGCGGCGATCCGTCATCATCATTCGCGTAACCCAATCCGGGTCCAACCAAGAGGAAATTCCAGATGGAACAGATCATCATCCAGGGTGTCGAGTTCAACGTCCCGACCCCCTACGCTGAGGGCCACGTCCTTGCGGCCAACGAGGCTTCCGCCCTCAACCAGCTCCTCCACGAGAACCTCCGCAACAACTTCGCCTCGAAGGTGAAGGCCGCTCGCGGCGATGACCCCGCCCGCAACCTCACCGAGTCCGAGGTCGCTGAACTTCAGGCGGCGCTCGACGATTACGCCTCGGGGTATCAGTTCGGCGTCCGCGCTGTCCGTTCTTCGGCTGGTCCGTCCCTCTCCGCCGTCGACCGCGAGGCCATCTCCCTCGCCAAGGCCGCGATCAAGGCGGCGCTCAAGGCCAAGGGCTTCGACGTCAAGTCGCTCGACAAGGACGAACTCCAGGTCAAGGCCGAGGAACTCATCGAGCGCCGGCCGGAGTTCCGCGCCACCGCTCAGGAGCGCATCAACGCCAAGAAGTCCATCGCCTCGGCGTCGCTTGACGACATCCTCGGCTGATGCTGAAGCCGCGCGATTACCTCGAAATGTTGTATCGCGCGGCTGCTTCTCCGTATGGCGTCATCGTTGAGTCGAGTGACCGTGAGAAGCTGTCCGCCCGACTCAACATCGCCCGCCGAGAGGATGACGAACTCAAATCCATCGCGATCATTCGTCATCCTCTCAACCCCGACCAACTCATCCTTTTAAAGAGAAAACCCGATGCGCCGGAAAGAGGACAAGCCCCTCCAGAAGGTGACGCTGAACCTCGTTGAGGGCGACTTCGCCAAACTTCAGGAGGTCTACCCCCGACTCGGCGCTGGCAAGGTGATCCGCGAGATCATTCACGCTCACGTTCGCCGGATCGACGAGACCGCTCAGCAAGTCACCGACTCCCTTACCATCACTCCTGAGGAGATCCTTGATGGAGACTGACGTCGCCGCGCTATTCGAGCGCGATCCACTATCCCTCACCGAGAGGGACATCGACGCGATCATCGCCTACCTGCGGAAGACCCGCGAACAGTTCCAGTCCGGCGTCAAGTCCGCCGGGTCCATGAAGAAAGAGCCGCCGAAGAAAGTCACCAACCTGTCCCTCGACGACTTGGGACTCTAACAGAAAGATCCGGGCCATGGATATCAAGTCACTTCTGTCCGCGGTTGAGTCCGCGGTTTCTGCTCTCCGCGAAGCGATCGAGGAAGAGTCCGAGAAGGTATCAGACAACCTCGACAACATGGATGAAGACGACGAGGCCTACGACGACCTTCAGTCCCGGGCCAGTCATATCGAGGACGCCTTGTCCTCGCTCGACTCAATGGAGTCGGACATCGCCGACATCTCTGACGCGTTCGGCCTCACCAATGATTGACCCAGCTCACCTCACACAGGGGGAGCAATCCCCCTTTTCCTCTCCCGGCGTTCAGTTCGCGTGGGACTCGACTTCCCTTGGGTACTTCAAGGAGTGCCCCCGGAAATACTATTATACCATGATCGAGGGTTGGCGGGGCGGCGGGTCATCCGTCCACCTCGAGTTCGGCGGCCTGTACCATTCCGGCCTCGAACTCTACGATCACCAGTGCGCCGACGGCAAGTCGCACACCGACGCTCAGCGGGCCATGGTTCGGTGGGCACTTGAGTCCACTTGGGTTGCCGAATCTTTCCCTGACGAAAACGGAGAAATTATCCCAGGCAAGCCGGTGGATTGGGGCCACAACCTCAAGACCCGCGCCAACCTCATCCGTTCCCTCGTCTGGTACACGGAGCACTTCCGAGATGACCCGGCAAAGACCGTCATCCTCGACAACGGAAAGCCAGCAGTTGAGCTTTCCTTTCGATTCGATGCAGGGGACGGGATACTCCTTTGCGGTCACCTTGACCGCGTGGTGGAGTGGAACGGCTCCAAATTCGTCATGGACCGTAAGACCACCACCTCCACCATCTCCAGCTACTACTTCGACAACTACACGCCCGACAACCAGATGAGCCTCTACACTCTGGCCGGGCGCGTGATCCTCGACTCCCCAGTCCGGGGCGTCATCATCGACGCGGTTCAGATCGCCGTCGGGTTCACTCGGTTCGAGCGTGGGATGGCGTACCGCACGGACGATCAGCTGGAAGAGTGGCTCAAGAACACCACCTACTACATCCGCATGGCAAACTACATGGGGGAGGAGTCGCGTAAGCACGGCGAAGCCTCGTTCGCCATGAACGACAAGGCCTGCCACAACTACGGCGGGTGCCCATTCAGATCCATCTGCGGTGCCGATCCGCGCGTCCGCTCCACCTTCCTTGAGTCCAACTTTAAGAGGAACCCATGGAACCCGCTAAGGACCAGATAAAAGACACCGGGCAGGCCATCATCAATGTGATCCACGCAGCCCGCCTGTCCCCGATCGACACCATCCACATGCTCTACCACCTTCTAACCTCGTACATCCAGTCATCCGCGATCTCCCCGAACCACGAAGTCATCGCCCTCCGAGCCCTTTCAGTCAAACTTGAGGTAGACGCTGATGCCGTCTCTAACCGCTCACCAGTCCAATAAGATCACCAAACTTCTTCTTGTTGGCAACTCAGGCTCCGGCAAGACCGGGGCTTTGGTTTCTCTGGTCAAGGCCGGATACAAGCTCCGCGTCCTTGATTTCGACAACGGCCTCGACTCCCTCGCCGCGCTCGTGAAATCCACCTGCCCGGACAAGCTTGCCAACATCGAGTACGTCACCCTTCGGGACAAGTTCAAGGCCAGCCCGATGGGACCGGTAGTCGACGGCATCCCCACTGCCTTTGTCGATGGCCTTAAGCTTCTCGACAAGTGGGAAGACGGGTCCACTCCAGGTAAGCTCGGCGACCAGTACGTAGTGGTCATCGACTCCCTCACCTTCCTCTCCGAGTCCGCGTTCAACTGGGCCACCGCTATGAACCCCGGCGCAAAGGACAAGCGCCAGATCTACGGCGCGGCAATGGACGCGATCGAGAACGCAATCTCCCTTCTCACCTCCGTCAACTTCGGCACCAACGTGGTGATGATCTCTCACATCAAGTTCATCGACCAGCCAGACGGAACCACCAAGGGCTACCCGACAGCCATCGGCAACGCCCTGTCCCCGAAAATCCCAGCCTACTTCAACCATGTAGCGCTGTGCGAGGTTGTTGGCCAGAAGCGCCAACTCCGAATTCAGTCGTCCGGGCTAGTGGATCTCAAGTCCACGGTCGCATTCAAACTTGCGCCCACCCTGCCGATTGAAACCGCACTTGCAGACTTCTTCGCTGAGGTACGCAAGTGACACCTGAAAAACTCCGCCAGTATCTTGTCTTGAAAGACAACGGTGAACTTCACTGGCGGGCTAGTAATTACTCCACTAAGTCAGGACAAGCTGGATGGCTCGATTGGAAAGGCTATCGGCGTATTCAACTTTGTGGACAGACTTACCCTGCGCATTGGCTAGTCTGGTACTATGTGCACGGGGTTTGGCCGTCAGGTCAAATAGACCACATCAACAGGATCAAAGACGACAATCGTATTGAAAACCTGCGTGATGTAAGTCAATCGGTAAACCAGACAAATACCGGTCCGCGCGTAACTTCAAAGACCGGGATAAAAAATATTCACCCGAGACGTGAAGGCGGTTATCGAGTGAAGATCAAAGGACGTTTCTACGGAAACTTCAAAACTCTCGAACAAGCTCAACACAGGCTAAAGGAAGTCAGCCATGACTAATTTCTCGGACATTTTGAATACGAAGACAGACGACATTGAACGGCCGAAGCCGCTCCCTGTCGGGACGTACCTCGGGATTGTCTCGGGCGCACCTGAGATTGCCCCGATCGGGCAGAAGGCTACCCTCGCCGCCAAGTACCAGATCAAGCTCCTCGCCCCGCAGGAGGATGTTGATCGGGACGCCCTCTCAGAAATGGGCGGCATTGGCGAACGTTCGGTCAGCCTGACTCTGTTCCTTACCGCCGACGCTGCTTGGCGCGCTAAGGAGTTCCTCGAGAACTGCGGTATCGATACCTCGGGCAAGACCCTCGGCGAAACCCTCACCGAGGCACCCGGTCGACAGATCTACGTGAAGCTGAAGCACCGCCCTTCGCCGGACGGGACTCAGCTCTACACCGAAATCCAGTCCACCGCCAAGGTCTGACACCAACCGGGGAGGCCTTGTGCCTCCCCACCTCTCAATGGAGCTTAAGATGAAGCATCTTGTATTCGCGTTCCCACTGCTTCTCACCGCCTGCGGAACCATCCAGCCGTGGCAGCCTGAGTTCTGCAAGACCACCCCGTACTCCTGCAATCAGGACGAGTCGGCGGCTAAGTCTGCACCGGGCGGCAACCCGGCTCCGGCAGCGGCAAAGGCACCTGAGCCTCCGAAGGTCGAGCCCGAGAAGCCCAGCAAGCCGGAGAAGCCTGATCGTCCGGGCAGACCGGATCGTCCCGATCGCCCTGACCGTCCCGGCCATGGTTACGGAGACAACAACCACAACCATTCCGGGCCCCGCGGACCTCGCGACGGCAACCACAACGACCGCGAGCAGTCCGCTCACGGCGAAACCGGCAAGCGGAGTGGCGACGAGAAATGACATCTGGGACCTTTGAACGGGTCCTCATCAGCGAGATCACGGTGCTGCGTGAAGTGCGTCAGCGCCGTGAACTCCCTGAGATCGAGGAACTTGCCGAGTCCATTTCCCGTCTCGGCCTCATCAACCCCATCACCGTCACCAAGGAGAAGATCCTAGTCGCGGGCGAACGCCGGCTCACCGCCTGCAAATCCCTCGGGTGGACTCACATCCCAGTCCACTTCGCGGAAGAGTCCTCCGACGAAACTGTCCGGGCTATCGAACTCGAAGAGAACATCAAACGCGTAGACCTCCCGTGGCAGGACCGCGCCCGTGCGATCCAGGAGTACCACGAACTTCAGGCTTCCGAAGAGAAAGCTTGGACCATGGAGGATACCGCGGCAGCCATCGGCGTTTCTAAAGTCGAGGTCTCCCGGCAGATCACAGTCGCCAAGGAACTCTCCAACCCCCGCATCGCTGAGGCCCCGAAATTCTCCGTGGCCTACGGCATCGTCTCCCGCAACAACGAGCGGAAGGACACCCAGCAACTTGAGCAACTCAAGTCCGTCATATCCGCCCCGGCTGCGGCCGAACGCCCTCGATCCATTATCAACGCTGACTTCCGGGAATGGGCGCAAACTTACTCGGGACCTAAGTTCAACCTCATCCACTGCGATTTCCCTTACGGAATTAACATGGAGCGATCGGACCAGGGTTCCGGAGCTGCTCACGGGGCTTACGATGATTCCCCAGAAATATACTGGGCCCTTCTTCAGTCCCTCGCCGACAACCTTGACCGTATCGCTACCCCCAGTTGCCACCTCGTCTTCTGGTTCTCGATGAAATACTACCAATCCACCATCGAGTTCCTTGAGTCCAACACCGACTTCACCATCGAGCCCTTCCCTCTAATCTGGATGAAAACAGATAATGTCGGAATTCTACCTGATCCTCAGCGCGGACCCCGCCGTATATACGAGACTGCGCTCCTTGGACGACGTGGAGATCGGAAGGTTGTTCAGGCGGTTGCTAACGCATACGGAGCCCCATCCGTCCGCGAGCGCCATATGTCTGAAAAGCCTGAACCGATGCTCAGACACTTTTTCAGAATGCTCGTTGATGAAAACTCGCTTGTCCTCGACCCAACATGCGGCTCTGGATCTGCTATTCGAGCGGCTGAATCTCTCCACGCGAAGCACGTCCTCGGACTCGAAATTAATCCTGAGTTCGCCGACCGAGCCAACGCAGCCCTCGAAGCAGCCCGCCGAATGAGCAAGGTGGCATCATGAAGAACCCGATCCAAGAGCTTCTCGATGTGCGGGGTAAGACGCACGGAGACTACGAAGACCACGCCCGAATCACTCAGCGCCTTAAGCTGGTGATCAACGATGAACTTCATACGCGCGATCTTCGTGGCCAGCCTGCACTTTCTTATAAGGCCACTGAGTCTCTCGACATGATCGCCCACAAAATCGGGCGCATCCTCGCGGGTCAATGGGACCACAAGGACCACTGGGACGACATCGCCGGGTATGCTAAACTTGTGATACGGGAGGATTGAAATGAGCGACCACAAAGGACTACCCGTTCACGGTTACACCTCACAACCTGACGTCAAAGTGACGTTAGTCAACGGCAACAAGATCGACGAGGAACGTGTTCTTCGTTCTCTTGATGAGTACGCAATGAACCCCGAAGTTGACAAGCGTTGGCTCGCTATAGCCCGCAACCATATCGAGCAGGGTTTCATGGCCCTCAACCGCAGCCTCTTTAATCCTCAGCGGATCAAACTTCCGGGGGAAGAATGAACATCGCCCTCGTCGGCGAAGCATGGGGCGCGGAGGAGAAAACCCTCCGCCTTCCCTTCGTCGGGCCCTCCGGGTATTGCCTCAACAAGATGCTGGAAGAGGCGGGCATCCGGCGGGCCGACTGTTTCGTCACCAACACCCTCAACCTTCAGCCCCCGAACAATGACATCGAAGCCTTATGCGCTCCGAAGAAAGAGATCCGTCACGATCTCCCTCCGCTCAAAGCAGGGAAGTACCTTCGTGACGAGTACCTTCCTGAGCTTGGCCGACTCTTCACCGAACTCGAAGAGGTCAAACCCAACATCATCGTCGCCCTCGGCAACACCGCCGCCTGGGCCCTCTTGCACGATCCTCGTATCGCGAAGATCCGTGGAACAGTTGCTCCTTCTCCATACGGGAAAGTGCTACCAACGTTCCACCCAGCTGCTGTCCTTCGAGGCTGGGAGCTACGCCCCACCGTAGTTTTCGATCTCAAGAAGGCCCTTCGCGAATCCACTTTCCCTGAAATCCGACGGCCCGCCCGTGAGATCTGGATCGAGCCGAACCTTGATGACATGGAGTATTTCTATGAGCGCCACCTCACCTCATCTTCGCGCATTGCGTTTGATATCGAGACGGCATTCCGAACTATTACTTGCATCGGGTTCTCGTCAAGCCATGATCGCTCCATCGTGGTCCCCTTCTATGATCCGCGTCGAGGGGGGAATTACTGGCCGACGCATCGAGACGAAGCTAGAGCATGGGAATGGGTTAGGAAAGTTCTTAGACTTCCTATACCGAAAGTTACCCAAAATGGAATCTACGACGTCACCTACCTCTGGCGAGAGCACGGATACTTCCCCGTAAACTGGTCCGACGACACCATGCTCCTCCACCACGCTCTCTACCCGGAGGCCCAGAAAGGCCTCGGCTACCTCGGGTCCATCTACACCAACGAGCCCGCGTGGAAAACCATGCGGCCGAAAGGAACGCTCAAGCGAGGTGACGAATGATAGTCATCATCGAGTCCCCCTTTGCAGGAACACGCGAGGCAAACATCCGCTATGCCAGACGCGCCATGCTTGACTCTCTCCGTCGTGGCGAAGCCCCGTTTGCTTCCCATCTCCTTTACCCGCAAGTCTTGGAGGACAGTCTCCCTGATGAACGGGAGCTGGGTATGCTCGCGGGTTTCAAGTTTTACTCTGTCGCTTCTCTTTGCGCAGTGTACAATGACATGGGAGTCTCGCCCGGAATGCTACGAGGAATCGACATGGCAGTGAAGGCCAACATTCCGCTGGAATACAGGAGCATCGGATGGTAAAGGTAATCCACACCGACCGGCTCCTTCACGGCAACGTGTATGAGGGCGCGGCCCTCTCCCACACCTACGGCGAGTGGATCTACAACGGCCTCGACTGTTGCCTGACCCACGAGATCTTCGAAGTCATCGAGAAGGAACTCGATCCATCCACCCGCGCGACCTACGAGTTCTCGAAGGCCCTTCAGGCCCCGATCCTTGAAATGAATATGCGAGGAGTCAAGATCGATGAGCCGGCGCGTCAAGCACTTATCACGCACTACGAAGATGAGATTGCTCGCCTCCAAAGACAGTTTGACCGGATACTCGGCGAAGGACTTGGAGCGATTGTCAACTGGAACTCGCCCGCGCAACTCATCAATCTCTTCTACAACATCCTCAAAATCCCGCCTATTACAAAACGTAATGACAAGGGGCAGTATGTCCCAACTGTCAACCGCGAGGCCCTTGAGAAACTTAGAAACTATTTCCACGCTAAGCCGATCGTCGCTCATATCCTTAGCCTTCGCGACCTGGGGAAGAGAGTGGGAACTCTCCGAACGGAGATTGATCGGGACTCTCGCATCCGTACTTCGTATAACATCGCGGGCACAACAACTGGAAGACTCTCATCATCCTTCAATGATTTTGGGTCTGGAACGAATCTGCAAAATATTGAGCAGCGACTTCGCCGAATATTTATTTCGGACCCAGGTTACAAATTCGCCAACATCGACTTAGCAGCTGGGGACTCCCGCGGTGTCGCAGGCATCCTTTGGAACCTCTTCAAGTCCGACGCCTATCTCAATGCCTGTGCTTCTGGAGATCTACACACCGCGGTCTGCAAACTGGCATGGCGCGATCTACCTTGGACAGGTGATCCAGCCGGTGACCGGGCAATCGCTGATCAAATTGCCTATCGAGGGATGTCTTATCGTGACTTGGCTAAACGACTCGGTCACGGAACTAACTACATGGGCTCCCCACACACGATGGCCCGGCACTCCAAGATGGAAGTCCACCTCATCCAGGACTTTCAGTCCCGTTACTTCCGAGCCTTCCCGATGCAAGAGTGGCACGCCTGGGTTCGATCGGAACTTCTAACGAAGGGCTACCTCTTCAACCTCTTCGGCAGAAAGCGCTGGTTCTTCGGGCGGCGGAACGATGACCAGACTGTTCGCGAAGCCGTCGCTTACGCCCCGCAGTCCACCACCGCCGACGCCATCGACAAAGGTCTCTTAGGAGTTTGGCGGGCCAATGAGTGTCAAGTTCTGCTACAGGTGCACGACTCCGTTCTTGTGCAGTATCTGGAGGAACTGGAAGACGAAATATTGCCACGCCTCCTCGCGCTCATTGAGGAGCCCATCCCACTCCTCCACGGCCGGGAGCTTGTCATCCCAGCCGAAGCAAAGGTGGGTTGGAACTGGGCCGACATCACCAAAGACAACCCGGATGGACTCGTGAAATACAAGGGGCATGATGAGCGCGTCAGGACAAACAAGGCGGTTACCTTCCTGGATCGCCGCCTTTGAACTCTTCACGGAGCACTCAAACGCCCCCGACCTCTTCCGGCGGTGGGCTGCGATCTCCGCAATCGCGGGCGCGTTGGAGCGAAAGGTATGGGTGGTTACGCTTGGTAATCGTCTGTATCCAAACCTGTACGTCGTTCTTATCGCACCGCCTGGAGTGGGCAAGTCGATCGCCCTTTCCTACACTGAAACTTTCTGGCGGGAACTCCCCGATCACTTTGTCGCCCCGACATCCTTGACCAAGGCCGCGCTTATCGACAGCCTGAAAGATGCGACCCGACGGATCATTATGCCTGGCGGCAATCCACCTTACGTGGAGTTCAATTCCCTTCTTGTCCCGATATCAGAACTTGGCGTCTTCCTCCCTGCGTATGACAACGACTTCATGAACACCCTCACCGCAATCTACGATGGGTATCAGTATGCCGAACGCCGCCGCTCGAAAGATCTCAACATCACCATCGAACAGCCGCAGCTTAACTTTCTCGCCGCGACTACTCCATCGTACCTCAAAGCCTTTCTACCTGAAGGAGCGTGGGATCAAGGCTTCTTATCCCGCACACTTCTTGTCTATACCGGCGAAAGGAAAGTACATACCCTGTTCGACATTCCCGCGTCGTCTAATTCGCTTCGCGGCGATCTCATTCACGACCTCCGTGTCATCGGTGAGACCTTCGGACAGATGGGTTTCACTGATCAAGCCAAGTCCGCAATCACGGAGTGGCATCTGGCTGGAGGTCCCCCTATCCCGGATCACCCCCGTCTTCAGCACTACCTTACTCGCCGGACGGCTCATGTCCTCAAACTCTCCATCGTTGCGGCTGTCGATAGAGGCGAAACTAAAACGATCGATGTTCAGGACTTTGAGATCGCTAAATACTGGCTCCTCGAAATGGAGGAAACCATCCCGGACATCTTCAAGTCGATGACCTCCGGAGGCGACTCATCCGTCATGGACGAGTGCTGGCACTTTGTCTGGCAGACATGGAGTAAGGAAAAGCGACCGGTGGTCGAGGCCAGGATCGTTGCGTTCCTTCGGGACCGCGCCCCGTCCCACAACGTCCTCCGCATCCTTGAGATCATGGTGCGGACACAAATGATTAAGCAGGAAGCATCAAGCGCGGGGATGCTTTACACCCCCGCGCCGAAGAATGCTAGGTTCTAACCTCAAAGATATTGGACCGTACAGTCACCGTCCGCTTACCGTAGTCGTCATCTAATTGCATGACCCATGTCGTGTCAATCAGATACTTCCCTTCGGTAAGCGGACAGTCTGCCCCCGTCCACCACTTGAGGTCCAGCTTCTCAGGCAAGATTGCTGTCGGCACATAGTCCGACCTCCCTTGCCCTTTGCACACCAACTCCAGTCCGTCTTCCCCGACCCGCCTCACCGAGGCAACCCAGTCGGCAACGAACTGATGATAGATCACTCTCGCAACCACCATCTTAGGTGACTGCCCGACTGTCGTATCCGCTACATGTACCGAGGCAACTTCCATCCAGTAGCTCGTTGGAACCAGCGACCGAAGGAAATCCCGGACAGTAAAGACCACAAACAGTCCTAGAAAAAGCCATGGCAGTGCGCGGAAGAGTTTCATTTGATTCCCTTAACCCACTCAGCAGCCACGAACTTCACACTGAAGTAAATCCCGATTAACCATCCGATGTAGATCAGAACCGTTTTAGCCAGCGCTGCTACTCTTCCGAAGGCTTCGAGACCTTGCCAAGCTTCCGCCATCTTCTTCAGCGTCTCTACTTCATCAGCGGAGAACTCAGCTGACTTCTCCGCCTTCTTTACTAGTTCGTTAAGTTTGTCCGCTCCCACTCTTGGCAGCCCTTATCGCGTCGTTGAATGCGGTATAGGCGCGGATCACAGACGCTATCGCCTGTGGAGTATCAGCGGGCGGATTGGCACAGACAGCCTTCGCGGCCGAATACGCTCCTGCTGCTTTCAGTACAACACTTGACTTGACCTCGTTCTTGCTCTTATAGAGTTCGAACCCGGCCCATGCTACATCAACGCCAAGACAGACGGTGACGATTGTGTCGGTGACTTTCTTCTCAACTTCCGTCACCGTCGGGGTAGAGGCGCAACCAGCTAGGGTGATCGCGAGTGCGGGGACGGCCCATTTCATTTAGCTCCTCCAATCCCAGTCGCCGTGACGAACCGGAGCGCAATCATAATCCCGCCGATGACAGTCGGTGCGTACTCCGCTGGGACGTACTGAGTCCAGTCAATCCCCGCAAGGTATTGCAGGAGCACCGGAAGCAGGCCGATCACCAGTCCGGTCCACACTGTCTTTGACTTGATTACAGGCTTTGTCTCGTTCATCGAGATACTCCAGAAGTGAGTTCCAGTCCATCTGTTTCTTCGGCGCGCAGCCTACCGATACTGCCGCCAAGGCAACTGATAATGCGGTCCATCTTTGAAGTCTTTCCAGTCGCCTCCCCATTCAATTGGCACTCCTTCGATCTTCGCGGCCTCCTTAAACACCACCGCAAGGTTCCGGTAGAGAGGCCAGTCCCACCGTACCTTACCCGCGACCTCCGCCGCCACGTCAATCGCGTGGCCAGTCAGGTGCCGTGAGTTCATCGTCCGGGTAGCCCCGGCGTCAAACAATTCCTTCTGCCGCTCCCGCGTCCGCAGACCTTCCGTCACGCGAAAACTTCCGGGGGCAATCTCCCAGGCGCGCTGCACCACCCGGACCAGATCCGGATGCACGCCCTTGAGCTTAGTCCGTCCAACCATATCCATATTCCACCTCACGTTTTAATGCAGTACAGGAGTGCGATGTTACGGACGCGGTTTTCAGTACCGCTGTTGTTATTGACGGTGGTCGATGCGCTGATCGAACCGGAGACGGTGTGGGAGTGGGTGCCTGCGCTAGATGTTGAAATAGTGCTTGAAGTTTGAATACCGTTAGCTGCACCAGTCCCGCCGCCCGCACCACTTTCAGACGGAACCGTATGCGTATGCGCCCCATCGGAACTCGTCGTCCCGCTCATGGTCCCGGAGGTAGTCGCCGTGTGATTGTGCTGGCCGACCATCTCAACCTGCGCCGACCCGAACACACGTCCCGAGTCCACGCCGCGGCTATCGTCCCAGCCTCGAACCCACTCACCCCGGAGATCCGGGAGGTTAAAGGTCGTGGAGCCGTCGCCCACTCCAAACGTAGTCCCGATTGCGGTGAACAGTGCAGAGTAAGTTGCCCGGCTAACCGCCGCTCCGTTGCACTTCAGATACCCCGTCGGCGCTGAGTTCATCGCCACCGCGATCACAGTACCAGACGGAACCGCACTTGCCGCAGGAATTGCCTGATAAGTCGGGTCTGCACCTGGTCCGTTACTCGTCAGCACATGCCCGAGCGTCCCCGGATCTATCCCGACCCAGCCAGCTGCGCCTCGACTTGGGATAGTTCCGCGGGTGGAGTCAACCCAGTCAAGCGCCTGTGTGATCGTGATGTCTTCCGGGTCACCAGACCCGCCGGTGTTCCTTCCCTTCAGCCTCTGCGTCGCCATGTCGGCGAGCTTAACATTCGTGATACTGTTGTCTGCGACACTTCCGCTCGGTGCCAGCCAGTCGTACGTTCCAGCGCCAGTTGCAGTCAGAACATAGTTTGTCTCCGGTGCCGTAGGCGCGGGAACATTCCCACTCCCAATCAACGCCGCCGCAATCGCCGAGTTAATCTCGGTAATCATCTGCCCATAGTTAACCGCGTCGTCATTCGAGTTCGCGTCAGCTACAGCTTCGATCCGCAGACTCTGAGCATCCCACTGCCCACTTGCCTTACTCATAGCATTCGGATCGCCCTCATTGACAAAGTCAATCAGCGCCATCATCTGATAATCGAGCGCGGCCTCGATCTCTTCCGGGTAGATCGTTGACTGGTTCGTGAAGCTGGTCGTCTGTTCTAGCGGAACCGCCCGCTCAATCCGCAAGTTATAAAGCGCACTCAGCGGAATTCCGAACGGCATCGTCACTGTCCCGCCGAACGAACCACCGATACCAGTGATCGTGCAGGAACTGGTGATGTCTAACTCCGTGCCATCAGACTTCGTGATCCGAGTAACCGTGATAGCATCCAGAGTCGGAACCGGAAACGGATAGCCATAGATAGCTACCGCTCCATTCCCGACGTAGAATATACTGTTGGTGGTGTTAGTGACGGTCATCAGTTATCTCCTACCACGAACCGCCGCAGAAACTCTTTCATCCCAGGCATTGTCTGATAAGGAAGAACGTTAGTCATGTTCTTCATTTCGCTTTGCGTGAGATCACCTTCCTTCATTCCCTTGATCGCCGCAGCACCTGCCTTCGGAATATCATTAAAGATCAGGTTCGCCGACGGTCCAAGGAAACTCCACGCACCCTGCTGCACGCCCCACCGGGACTGATCTCCAGCTTGGCTTTCGCCGGGGAACGGCCAAAGCATCGGAGACTTAATGGGATTAACATCTACACCCATCGATCTTCCGACAGTCTGCGTCCGGTTCCCGAGGTCCATCAGCATCGGCATCAGGCCAGACTTGTCCAGTCCTTCCCCGATCAGGAACCCGGGATTCTGCGCGGACTGCTTGAACTTCTCCCAGCTCGTCTCGCCGTTCCGCCACGCTTGAATAGCTGCAACCCCCATCCCGATCGTCACCATCGAGGCGACTGTCGAGACCAGCCGTGCGTCCGCCTCCTGTATCCCGCGCAGCATTACCTTCTGGTGCGCGGACAGGTTGAACGACATGAACTGGAACAGGGCTTTACCCGCAGGAGTCCCAGCAAAGTTAGGGGCATCACCAATTCCAGGTGCAACGATAACCGAGTCCACTTCCTGCTTCACTGCGTTCCGAAACGCCCTGACCGCGTCCTCAGCATTCCGCAGCTCATTCCCTTCCAGCCCGAGCGTCCACTTCTCCGTGTTCGGAACCCGGACTCCATCCACGATTTCTCCATGTTGCCGCCAGAGCTTTGCGATCCGCTCTTCCTGACCAGCGTTGATGTTCAGGAATCTAAACCATTCACTCTTCTTCCCGGTGCCCGCGTGCTTAACCAACTCATTCATGGTCATCACGCCCGCGAACTTCTGCCCCCACTGCGTGAACAGTGCGAGCCCGTTCCACCGGCTTGCCAGCGAAGTCAGGTTGCCAAGCGCTTTGTCAACTCCAGTCCCCCGCGACATCGGGTCGCCGAGTTCAAACATGCTCATCGTCCGGTGAAGGAGCGTGTACTCCATCGCGGTTCCGGCGGCTTCCAGTTCCTGCGTCGCCCGACCCCACGCTTCCACCGACTTCAGCATCGGGGTGACTACTTCCGTAAGATACGGCTTCAGCCCATGGACCATCGCGGGGCGATAGAGATCGTTCAACGAAGAGATCGTTGCGCCGCCCATCAACCTCGCATAGTTATACGCATTAACCGCTCGAACAATCTTGCCGAAGTTCGAGTTATTCTCCGCAACTTTATATCGCCCAAGCACCTTATCCCGCATCACCGCGAGATCTTCCTCGTTGTTCTTCAGCTGCGTATCGAGGAACGCCCGTGCGTCTTTCTTGGTCGACGCCAGGTCCTGCTTCTTGAACCACTTCTTAAACTCAGTCCCGGTCAGCTCTTCCACCTGCTCTACGGAAGTGGCCGCGTCCACAGCTTCTCTAAGTTCCTTCGCTTCGAGCCTAAGATCCTGGAACTCCTTCTCCAGCGACAGACTCTCAAACTGACGTCGAAGAGCAATATCCCCGGCCATCACCCGCGCGTAATGGTTCCAGGTCATCGGGGCTTCCATGTGCAGGAACCCTCGATCACCTTCCACCGGCCGGATCAGCTCTTCCTCCGGCACCCACGCGGCACGACCTTTCAGCGGGCCAACTTTAATCGGCACGAACAGTTCACTATACTCACTCGGCGGGCCATCATTGAGCCCGATCACCGCATCGATGTAGTCGTCAACGATCGACTTGGCGGCTTCGTCAGCATCGAACCCGGTGTAGTTCCACTTGGTCTCATACCGGAGCTTAAGCCGCTCAACCGCCTGCTGCCGCTTCGCAATCATATCAGTCGGCGGGCCGTACTTCTCCAGCCGATCCACCATCCGCTGCGCCCGCATTCCACGCAGCATCTGGTTCGACGCGATCGTCTCTTGCAGCTCCATCACCGCTTCACGAAACACCCGCATCTCGCCGACGTTATCGTACCAGTCAGCGTCGTCAATCCGATCCTGTATCCGGTCCATCTTCGCGGCCAGCGCCTGCTGCCGCTTGACTTCCCGTTCCATCTGCTTCTTGATCGGCGCGACTTTCTTATCGAACGCTTCTAGCTCTTCCTTCGCCGCTTTCTGCTGCTCTTTAATTGCAGCCATGTTGCTCTCAACCGAGGCCTCATCCACGCGCTCCCAGATCTTAGCTTCCATTCGGCCGCGTTCGAGATCAATATCCTGGATCTTACTTTCCAGATCCTTAACCGACGCGTAATACATCGTCCTATGTTCATTGAACATCTCCTTCAGTTCGGCGCGCTTCTTCGCCCAGACTTCAGGCTTGTTCTTCGAGATAGTGACTTCCAGTTCCTTACCCTTGTTAACCAGCCGAGTAAGCTCGCGCGTCTGTTTATCGTACAGATCGCCCATCGCGTCGATCAACTTATCCGCCTTCTCTTCCATCGCCCCGACCGACTGCGAAATCGTCTTTCGCATAGTCTTGTACCGGGCCATGGCGGCGTAGTAGTCGGTGCCCTTAAGCTGATCTTTCAGGAGCTTAATGTCTTCCTTCAGCTTCGCCTTAGTGGCATCATCAACCGTCGTCCGGAGTTCCTTCTGTGCCTGATCCAGCTGCTGAGCCAGCCGGAATTCCGCAGGATGATATTGATTAATCTGATCGATCACATCTTCGATCGATTGCAGCTCCGCCGCCTTCCCCGCCCGGTCAAGCGAAAGCAACCGGATCTCTTCTTCCAGTCCCTTAACCTTCGCTTCCATCTTTTCCAGGCTAGACTGCTTCGCGTCGACCACCATCTTCTGTGCATGGGGGAATAGCCGCTGTTCCAGCACCGGCCGGTTCCGCACGATCATGTCTCGGTTATGCGACCGGTGGATATAGGTCAGCTTCTCGTTGACGTCCAACGCCGCAAGCTCGATCGGGAGGGAACCATTCTCCTGCGCCATCTTCAGCAGGGGTTCCGCTACGTGCTTGCGCCAGCCCTTTGCGGCCTCCGTCACGTACTTGTCCGGGTGCTCATCCCCGAACCTGTTCGCCATATCTACCGCGGTATCAAACTGCCAGGGGGTCATCTTGCCCCCGTTCTTTACATGCTCCCAATACTGTTCCTTGTGGTTCTTGAGCCCGCGTCCATAGGACGAATTGTAAATCCGCTCCATGTCCGTCTCGACCGCCCCACCAGCCGTCGCTGCAATCCCTTTCTCATGCATACCTGTGCGAAGGTTCGATGGCGTCATCCGCTGAGCCATCTCGCGCACGGTCTTGTATGGAGACTGGGCAAGCCGAAGAACCGGGATGAAGCGGGAGCCGACGAGCCAGCCTTTCTTCAGTGCCGGGGCGTAGTCAGCGCGGGTCACTACCTCAGAGGAAACTTCCGCGCCGACTGCGCGAGCAACACCCTGCACGTTGTTGTCGTTAAGCGCCTCTACGATAGGAGATTCCGGGGGCAATTCAGTTTTAACCGGAGCCGCTGGCGTCACCTGCTCTGCCGTCTTCAATCCCTTTTGCAGCAGACCGCCGACTTCTTCCGGGGTCACGATATCAATATTCGGAAACATCTCTCGAAGTTCATCCGCTTGCTGCGCGAACTTCTCAGACACCGCCAATGCAACTGGAGTATCTTTATCCGTGAAAATCAGGAAGTTACCAGCCTTCGCGCTAACCCCCTGCCCATCCCCGCCAAGATCGCCGCGGAAGAACTCTCTTCCCTTGTCCGGGCCCTGATCCAGAATTCGCACCGCATCATCAATCGAGTCTGTTGCGTGCGCCTGCGTTCCGAGTTTCACTTCCGACGGCAACTGATCAATTGCCTGACGCAGTGTAAAATGTCCCTCAGGATCTTCCACCGCCCGCGGACTGACTACCCAGTCCGCTTCGGACTTTCTCAAGTTAGTCTTAAGGTCCTCCAGATCAACCTTCCGATCAACCGCTTGCAGAGCCTTAAGCTCACTAGCTGGAAGTGCCTCAGCCGCCCCGTAAATAGTCGGAAGGACTTCCCGCTCAAGCAGCCGACGCTCCGCTTTGGTCAGCAATTTGGCCGCGCCCGCCCCAAGCAAGCCACCGAGCAATACGCCACCGGTAACATTGACCGCCGAGTCAACTAGCGATCGGTCTTGCTGAGTTGCCTGTAACGCTGTTTCCTGTGCGGCAACGCCCGCGCCCGCCCAACTGGCGGTCAAAAGCGCGGAACGGGAAATAGAAAACCCTCCCTTAACCGCCTTAACCGCACCGCCCCCTGGCAGCAACATCGTCGGGGACATCAGCCCCGCCCCGATCTGAGCCGGCCCGCTGATGTACCACGGTGCCGCCTCCAGTATCTTCTTGTTCTCCCGCTCCCGGTCCAGGTTCATAAGCGCCGCATCCAGCGCCTTGGAGTTTCGCACGCCGACGATGGAGTCGAAATCCGTTTCTCTTCCGCGCTTGCGAAGCTCTTCCCACGAATTGAACCCCTCTTCAGGAGTGTTGTCCGCTTGAGTAGAGTTAAGCCACGAGCCGATCTCGTTCTCACTCTCCCACGCCGCACGCATGATCCCCTTCTTCTCAACCGGTAGACCACGGAGTCCGCGGTCAGTGAGATCGGGGGCCTTCGCCAACTCTTCTTCAATTCCGAGCATTGCCAGCTCCTGGGACAACCATACGGCCGCGGAACATTACTCCATCCCCGGTGCGGGGCGGCGGCGGATCTCCTGGCATCGAACCAAGCGGCTTCTCCGGCATCACGCTTTGCAGGTTCTCGATCTGCTTCTGCGCTTCCTTCCGGTTTTGCCCTGGGATTAGATCCTGTCGAGCCCGCTCTCTATTCACGCGTTCAACAGACTGCTGCGGGGTTTCATTCGGGCGGCGCTCAGACAACGGCAGCGTCTTCAGCGTAACTTGGTTCGCCCCTTCCGCGCGCTTCTCGAACGCCCACTCATCATACGCTTTCTTATAGTCCGCGCCGTTGGCGTCATTCCAGCCTTGCTTGCCGTTCAGCACCCCGACGAAGCTAACCCCATCCTTATCCTTGTAAGTATAGAGCACATCGTACCGCGCCGGCTTTCCGGCCGCAATATCCTGCACCGTCTGCTGGGTCGACATCAGCTTTACTTCAGTCAATTCCGTGCCCGGATGCAACCGCGGCAGCACTCGTTCCATGCTTCCCTTGACTGAATCCTGAACCCAGTCCCACTTCCCGCCGACATCCTTGTAGGTCTTCTGCGGGGGATGGCGCATCACCTCTCCGTTAAACTCCCCCCACGTCCGCTTCAGCTGCGCCATCGCAACGCTCTTCGCCTCGTCGTCCTTCCCGGTCCGCTTATACTCGTTTAAGTAAAGTTCCGCGAAGTCCGCATTCATCTGGCTTGCAATGGCCGCCGTCTGCGGCTGAGGCGAGCGGCTGAACCAGCCATTCAACCCAAGATCATTCACGATCTTCTGCGTCAGCACCGTCGGCTCTTTCAGCAGCGCCGCCTTCTTATCCTCGATATCTTTCTTCTGGAAAACGTTCGCCTTCTCCGGATCATTGTCCTGCGCCATAACCTGCGCAGCTTTAGCCGGGTCCCCGTACAGCGCGAGATTGTGCTGGAACCGATCGGCCATCCGCTCAAGTTCAGCACCGTTGTCCAGGCCCTTAAAGGCGTTCGGGCGCTCCGCGAGCATAACCTGAGCAAGCTGCCCGACACCCTGAATATCCTGTGGGTTAGTCGAACTTGCAGCTTGACGCATCATCGCGATCATCTGCTTCGGGACAATTCCACTCCCCGCAAAGATCGACTGATACCCGGCTAGCTGCCGCCCCGGATCATTCGGGAACTGCTCCTTGACCGCTTCGCCAAGAGCGTTAATCTCCTTGCGATCCTTGTCGTCGAACTGATTAAACGGTCCGCCCGAGGCAAGTCTCTGCGCCGCAGTCTGCGCGTCCGACACATCTTCCGTGTACCGCTTCTGCGTCTCTTCCAGCTTCTTAATATCGTTGTAATCGGTGATCCGGCCTGACCGTACCGCCGCCTCGATATCACCAGCGCCGAACTGTCCCGACCTCAGCCGGAGCTGGAAGTCGTTAATGTAATTCGCGTAGTCCGCTTTCTGTTCCGCGATCTGGGCTTTGAGCTGGTTGCTGATTACGTTCTCAGCCTGGGAAAGAAGTCGCTGCTGGTTGTTGAAGCTAAGCCGGGAAAGAACAGGGTCCCCGCCAAGCTCCGCCGGCTTGCCTTCCAGTCCGCGGGTCTGAAGATCGTAGACCGCAGCGATAGTCCGCGGGGATCCATCTTGGTAGTAAAAGACCGCCGGATTAGACGCGGCGGCCTTCGGAAACATCTGGGCGGCGCTAGCGTCCGGATCTTTCTTGAGCGCACCAAGCATCTGCTTTGCCGCCCCGTGCCCGAGAAAGTGAGCAAGGAAAAGGTTCTTGTCCGTCGCCTCGTAGCCGGCGTCCGTAAGTTCCTTAGCCAGCATTCGCATATGGATCGGGAACGCAACCTTCTGTTGCGCGTCATCCTTTCGCCCGTCTGGATGTGGGTTCAGACCCGCGGCTTTACCCTCTGGGGAATTGGCAACATCAATCCACCGATCCTCAATAAACCCATACCGCCCCCAGGCTGAGCTTCCGGGGTGCTTGCCGATTGGCTTGTTCCCCGACTCCTTCATCCCAACCTTAATGGCCAGACTTCCTTCGCCGCCCAGACTTGTCACCACCCGATCCGGGTTCGTGTCCTTCAGCCCAAGACCGTAAGCCATATCCAGGTCTTCTTCGGTCTTCTTGAGCATGGCCTCCTTAGTCCCGGCTGGAAGTCCGGAAGACTCGATCAGCTTCCGGGCCTGCGCAGCGAAACCATCTCTTGCCTTGGGATCAGGATTCGCGGCCGCGCCCGCAAAGATCGGCTGAAGCTTCGTGTTGATGTCGGTCTGGTAAAACTCATCCCGCTTCTGAAGTTCAACCTTCAGCGCCCGATCGAAGTAACTGGTCTTGATCCGCTGAAGCGCGATGTCAAACCCTCTCGGGACCTGACCACCGTTCGCCTTCCGGATCTCTTCCGCCTGCTTGTCAACACTCTGCAAGAACCCTTTGGCGAACCCTTCACCAGTTCCGGTCAGGTTCACCTTATCATTCTCGAACTGCTGACCGACCTTCGTCTCGAAGTCAATCGCAGTTGAAGTATCCTTGTATTGCTGGAGGCGCATCTCCTCCTTCGCCCACGGATCGAAAACGTCTGCGAGCTTCTGTCCGAAGCCCTGCATAGCCCGACCTTCCGCACCGCCGAAAGCTTCAGCGGAAACCCCGTCAATACTCTGCCGCGTGCTCGGGGCGGCGTTAATCTCAACCCGCTGGAACGGAACAAACGGGACCTGATTCCTAGCCATTAGCCGATAACTCCCGCCGCCCGATAGGTCGTCCACTTATCTCCCACGGACGATGCCGTGCCCAGGAGACTTGACGCCATGTTCCACATCCCCGCAGACTTCGCCGCATTCCCCTGCATGTTATACAGGCTTGACGTTGCCTTCGCGTTAATGCCCTCTTGGTCGAACTGCCGCGCTCGAAGTTCGCGGTTTTCCCGCGTCCTCAGAGTATCAACCCGCGCCAGCTTCCGCTGATCCGATCGGACGTTCAGTGCCGTGCCGGAGTTAATGTCAAACCCGCTCGCGCCTAGCTCCGCTTCCGCCTGACCAATGATCGCTTTGTTCTTCAGGTCCTGCTGGTACGCATCTTCGCTTGCAGCCTGGCGTTCATAAACCGCATTATTCTGCGCCATAATCGCGTTGTTCTGCGCGACCTGGGCCTGATACTTCGCGGCCGCCGCCTGCGCACTAGCCTGCTTCATCGCGCCCATAGCGGAGATACCCCCGCCAATCACGGTCGTTGCGAGCGAAACCGCTGCCATTGAGATTGGATCGAAGCCCATTACCGCCTCCGCTTATAAACAAGCAGCGTCTTGCCGTCGACATTCACCGGGGTCTCCGCAGTGAACTTCAAAAACCGCAAGAACTTTTGGCTCCGTGTGAAGCCGGGGTTGACCGTCGCATAAACATACTTGCACCTTTCGAGCAAAATGTCAAGTACAATTCTAGCGTACCTGACAAAGGTGAATTGATGTTCTTCGACAGCGTTCGTAGTCACCATCCACAGGAACCCGGTCGGGTCGATCAATGACCCTCGATAGATTCCCCACATCGCCACAGGCTGGCCGTCAATCTCACCGACCCAGGCATTAACGCTCTGCTTCAGCGCGGACTTCAGTGCCGGCTCCGTCACCAGTTCCGAGTCCGGAGTATCTCGTAGATCCTGTAAGATCCACTGGATATCCGACTCCATCGCGGGCCTTAGTCGGGGTCCGAACCCACGGTGACTTCCGGCACTACTGCGAGAATTGACAACGGGAGCGGGTAATCCTGCTGAATGCATATTCTTCCCTCCACATTCCAGCTAGCCGGCATCAGTTGGTAAGTGTTACCTGAGATCAGCGGCTGCGGACGCCCGGCTGTCGGTCCGCTCTGCTTCACTTCCTTAAGATTATCCCAGGTAGGCCCGTACTTCCAGCCGCGGCCGTGGTGGACCTTGATCGCCAACCCAGCCAGCCGCTTAAACTTTCCTTGCATGGTCTGATCCCCCACCTCCAGATCCAGCGTCTGCAGCTGGCTCGTATACCCGAGACCGACTGACACAAGCGACGCTTCCTCCGGCAGGGTGATCTCACCGTTTGTGACGACCAGTCCTTCAACCACACTTCCATCCGCGAGCACCTGGACTTCCTCCCCTTCGAGGTGCCAGAGCCCGCCAATGACTGTAAACTTCGGAGTCAAGCTCCACGACCCTTCCGGCGCGGGCCAGGGGGTAGTGGTGTCGGGGACAACGTCAGTGATATTATAGAGTAGATCGACTTCGATCTCCGTTGGAGAATTATACGCAGTAACAGTTCCCATTCCACCTCCCATGCGGAAGGCACTCCCAACGTCACCCGCCGAAAACACTGCCACATTCGCCGTGACCGTTATATTCCCAGACGCCGCGTTAACCGTAACGTCAGCCGCAGGATAAACAAGATCAGTCTTAAGTCCACAGTCGACATAGAAGACATCATCAACTCCCGTGTTCGTAGTAACCGCTGTAGGGCTCTCGAAGTCGGGGATGCTTTGGCAGAGAATCCGCTCGATGTACTTGACGGTCCTCCCGCCTATGACACGCTCGACGACAAAGTAAACTGAGTCCGTCTGTCCCTCTGTGATAGTGGTGACGGATTTCGCCCGCCCGCGAGTATCGTGCCGAGCCCACCCAAAGACCTCCTGATCTTTGAGGTAAGTCAGGCTCAGCATAATCCCATCATCCCGCACGCACCAGATCAGCTTGTGCGGCTCTTCCGCCCACGCCCACTCGACTATTCGTCTGGGGTCGAAGAGGTGGTTGGAGAGGATTGAGATGTCTGTTCCGGTGTAGATGTTAGCGAAGAAGTTGTAAGCAAGATCCCTGACAATTGACCCCTTTGATTGTACGTATAGGATGTCGTAGTTGATGACGATGGGAGGTACGTCTGAACATCCATTGTAGGCTTGCGCCGACGCCACAGCCGTCTTAGGGGTGACTGCATTGTTCTGATCCCCACCTGAAACCTGCCACGCGCCCGAGCCGGAGAGGACCACAAGTCCACCGGGCATCGCAATCAGGGATTTGATGTCGTTGACTTGGCTTGAGGAAATCGTAAGTTCAAGCGAGTCCGAGTCCGTGATCGGCGAAGATCGATCGAAGTTCTCGTACGCCCCGACCTTACTCGCCCACAGAGTCTCCGGGTAATTCGTGGACGCGGCGAACCACTGACGCTGCTGGAAGTAAGTCGTCACGCCAGGATACGTACCGGAGATTGGGCCGAGGACTACCGTGCCGGTTGCACCACCGGCGGAGAATGTCGCGGTCGCGGTCGTGTAGTTCCGGCCGGGGTCCGTGATGATAACCCCGACGACAGCGCCGCCTACGATGATCGGGACGCCAAGAGCTCCGGTGCCATCCCCGGCGAAAGTCACAGTTGCGGTCGACTGCACGTACCCGGCACCCCCGGCAGTAATCGTCACCGACAACACCTGCCCAGGCATGAACGGATCGTAGCGGCGGGGAGGGGACTGCGCAAAATCCGGGGTGACGTTGGAGTCCACAAACTGCGTCCCGTAAGACGAGCCAATGTATCCGCAATCAACTCCGATCGGTACAGCTGCTGAGTTTCGGGCCACAGGCGAGCGGTAGATGTTATAGTACGCAGCCCCCGAGACCACACCCCACGTAATCGTATTCGCGCCTGCTGTGGCGGTGATATCAACCGCGGCAGTAATGTACCCGTCGTTGCTAGCTACTGACTCCTCCCCTGTAGCGGAGACCGCAGTAACTTGGTAACGGTACGCCGCGGTTCCAGCGGCTGATGCAGTCGCGGCGGTTATGACCGGCGCAGCGATCCCGGCGGCAGGAACGATGTTGGTTAGAGTCCAGGCGTCGTGATCTGTTCTCGTCAAATTCCTCGGCGCGTAGTCCGGGTGAACCAGCGTCATCGTATCCGCATTTTGCGTCCACTTCAGCAACTCCAAATCAGCACCAAGGTACGGAGTCACAAGAGTGTAATATTTATAAGCGGTGCCTCCACTGGAGTATGTGGTGAAGCTGAGGGTTGAAAACCCCGTAGTGTCGGTGTTTTGAAGCTCAAAGGTATTCGGGCCGGTAGTGCCGACTCGAAACGTCCGGCCGTTGACCTCAGTCATCCCGACCACGCCTTCGATGTACACCCAGTCTCCTGTGACGAACCCATGCGCAACGGAAGTCACTACCCCTGGGTTTGCCTTAGAAATACCTGTAATAGTATTCGGGGCGGTCAGCACATACGCGCCGTCCTTAATAACCCGCATGTAGTTCTGCCCGAACTCCAGCACGTACGTCTGGGTCGTGGAGAACTGGAACGGGATCAGACGGATTGGGTAGTCGGACTTATACCCCTCGTCAATGAACTCAAGCCCGTGACGTCGGCTGGCCCCGCCTTTGTAATCGACGTAGAAGTTCCGCATCCGGGCCGCACCGGACTTGTACTTCGAAAGATCAACGCGACCGTAGAGTGTCGGTGACACTTCCCCGGCGGCAAAGGAGGTCTGGATAACGGGAGTTCCCATAGGCTTTGATCCTTACCGTTCCGATCCGTTATCAACCATACCTTTAACTGAACCCACCCGTCGTGAACAGTGGTCCCCACGCGGTCAGCGGGATATCACTCCACTGCGCCCCGTAGTTAATTCCGCGGGTCCTGATCCAGTCCGGCACGTGGTCAGCGATCGTCAGGCCTTCATTACCATCTTGCGCTCGGGCTTCGTTAATCACCGAATTTGCCTGCTCAAACATCCCACCCGCGAGCTTCTGCTTCCCGGTCAGCGGAATCGCGATAGCTCCCGCAAGCGCCCACACGAACCCGCGCTCGAACATCGAATCCCAGACATCAGGGTTATCAACATCCCGCGTGTAACAGGTGATCGCCCGGACCGCGTTTGTCGCGATAACTCGAGTATCGTTGTCATCCTCATCCTTGTCCACTACCACCGCGAACTTTGCCCACCGATCGATAGTGTTGATGGTGGTGTATCCGTTAGCGGAGTAGATCGGGGTGGACCCGGTGACGTCATCAGTCTGTGGGATCACGTACCGGATCATTAGCGCGTCAACCGGGTAGGCGTAGGTGTAGAGCCACGGCGGGGGCGGGTAACTCGGAAGCCAGGTGGATGATGCGGGGGAAGTATTTTCGGGTGTTCCGGGCAGTGCCTTCAGAACCGAAAGCGCAGCAAACGCGCGAGCAAAGTTCCACGGGGCGGCACGCAGCATCTGCTGCCTGACTTTATTGTAATACCGGCTGACCGTGTCCGCCTCCACCGAACCTTCACTCAAGGAAGAGATCGTGGAACGAGTGCCGATATTCGACAGCGCCTCGTTCGCGAGTTCGACGTAACTCATCACACCCCTCCGAACGGATAGTTAGAGCCGAGATAAGTCGGCTCAATGATGATGGAGGCCATCAGGCCGGGGTCCACCCGGGAGCGAATTAGCCAGTCAGGCGCGCCCGCTTCGTGACCTTCCCGATCCGCTTGGAGCCTCGCCACATTCCCCGGCAAAGACCAGAGGTCTTCGTCGATATCCGGGCTAGTAATCCAGATCGCAAGCCCCGGCATCACCTGCTTTGACTGGATCTGATTCCCTTCCACGTCGTAGGTTGCGGGCTGGACAACCAGCTCCACCCACATCCCACAGGAAGGATTAAGCTCCCCTTCAGCCGTAAGCCCCAGCGGCTCAAGCTCTGCGAGGATCTCTTCCCGAGTCGCCGTCCGCGTAGTCGGGCCGTAGTAAAGAAGCGTGTCGATTATCATGTCGAGATCCTCTGAAGCACGTTGTTAGCGAGACGCGTAGGCCAGTAGCGGACGCGGCGGATGTAGGCCACGGCGATGTTGCTGCCAGCCCGCAAGGAGCCAAGTCGTGCTGTCGTCAGCCCAGTCGGGACCGTAACCGAAGCGTCTGTGCTTACAGCCGATCCGTTGGTGGAAGCCGCCGCGTCGTTTGTTGCAT
>JACCDR010786629.1_pt1 | contig 45294 bp, 68 predicted proteins | sample 7446431 | NCBI WGS metagenome assembly JACCDR01 (sample SAMN15323443, study PRJNA562643) | freshwater metagenome | isolation source: river surface water | place: USA:Blue River Watershed | collected 2017-08-17 | reverse complement strand
CAGAGTCGATCAGGTTCCATGCAACCTGGTTGACGAGACCAGCGGTCACGTCGGTGAAGCTGAACAGGTCCAGCTTGTTCGAGACCAGGATGGCGTTACCGTACTCGTTCAGGGTCACGCTCACAGTAGACGGGTTACCGGCCGCGACAGCGTCCGGGTCAACCAGCTCGTTGAGAGGCGTGATGGCCTGCGCGAGATCCTGGTAGATCTCGAAGACGACCGAAGATCCAGGCATGTTCTGCTGGACCGGTCGCTTGTCCGCGATCATGCGGAACATAGGCTGGGCACGAAGCGCAAACTCAAGAGCGCGGTCATACGCGGTCTGGACGAGGTTAGAAAGCGCGGTAGTGCCGGTAAAGGCGTTAGCCATTATTCACTCCCTTATGGGTTCACATGCGCTGCATCCGTTCAAACGCAGCGACAATATCAGCGGTATTGGAAGCGTCACCGATAGAGCCAGCAGCAGCTTCGATGTTCCCGATCGGGAGACCATCACTGCCAGCGGCGGTCATACGCTCAAACTGAGCCTGCATCGAAGCGGGAAGCTTCGGCTGCTCGACTTCAGTCTCTTCGGTGACGACGGGGTTACCCCCCGGCGCACCCCCAAAGATCGACTGCATGGACTTAGCCCATTCCTCAGCCGCCTTCGGATCGGCAGGACCCTGGTAAACCGCAGCGGCTCCAGGAATTCCCAGGTTCTCGAACGTCGCCTGTACCTTAGACTTCTGCTGATCCTCAAGGAAGCTCGTCAGCTTCGCGTTCAGATCATCATTCTGCTTCTTAAGTGCGGCGTAAGCGTCTCGCAGTGCCTTAGGGCCATCGTTGTTTTCGTTGCCCAGGCCGTTCAGATCGTTGTCGTTCTCGTAACCCCAGTTGGTCATTAGACCCTCCCATAAAAGAGTGGCGCCAATACTATCTCCATGGGGAGGAGTAGCACGCTCGCCGGATTGTTGTTTACGCCGGTCTTAATTACAGTCATGAGGGCCGGTCGATCTCATGAATGGTGGGCGGGGCGGGAGTCGAACCCGCCCTACACCATCGCCCTTATCTAGCTCCACCACCCTGGCTCAAGCCGCCACGAGCGGATCCTGCACTACCGGAGAAGGCGCCCCTCTCCTGAGAGAGGAGGCGACGCTGCTTGGCAAGGGCCTCTCTGTCCCCGCCGAACAGAGCCTCTTCCGAGGTGCGCTGATCGTATTGTTCGCCGTAGACTCCACCGAGAGCCTTGAGAGTATCAAGCTCACCAGCGATCTGCTGGTATCCCTGCCTCGCCTGATCGGCTGTAACGCCCTGCGTGGCCAACTGCTCGGCATATGAGGTATCAAACGACAGGTTATTCCTGAGCGCCTCAGCGCCAAGCTGAGCGGTCGCAGCAGCCTTCTGGAGATAAGGCAGAGCCTTGGTCGGATCCAAGAAGTAGGCTGTCAGGTGAGCATCATCGACACCGAGTTGATTCAGCGCCTGTCGGTACTGAGGATTGGAAAGCGTGGTTGCCTGAGTGGCCAGGTCCACTCTATTCTGAATCTCGGCAGCCGACACATTCTTGCCGATCCAGGTGTTGAAATCGCTGGTCTGATCGTAGAATCCCTTAGGCAGTCCAGCCGACTGCATGATCTGCTGGAACGAGGACTCGAGACTCAGATACTCAGCAGGATTCAGTACGGCAAGGCCCGCAGCCTTGCGTAGTTCATTGCCCGCAAACCGAGTCTTGTATTCCTGTGTATCCTGCAAGAGAATCTGGATGGTGTCCGGGGAATAGCCCTGCTTGGCGTACTCGTACACCTTGCCCGCCAGGCTAGCGAGACCGTAGGACTTGAAGATGGCTGTGGTCGCAGCGAAAGCATCCCGATTCGGACCGGATAGCAGCTTATCGTACTGACCTGTCGCCTCGTAGACCTTGTTCTGAAGGTCAGGCAGGGAGCCCGTCTTGCTTGCGATCAAAGCATTGACGGCCTTGATCTGGGTGTCGTAGCTCTTGACCGCAGCCTGATACTTCTTGACAGCGTTCTTGTCCTTAGGATTCGGTTCCTTAAGGTAGGACTTACTCGCCGTAAGAAGCTTCAGCTTAGCCTGATTATCCTTGATCGCTTTGTTGGCCGCATCGAGGTTAGCTTGCGCTAGGGCGCCGGGGTCCATAGGTGTACTCATGGCACCTCCATCAATACTTGAGGCCGAAGTCGGCAAGGATCTGGTGAGTGGTTTGCATCATGGTGTTCTGCGCGTTCTGCGTCTGCTTCCAGCGTGGATCGTTACGCAAGTCGGACTCGAACTGCCATAGAGGCTTTGCAGAGTTTGTCCCCGTCTTCGGATCCTTGTACTGAAGGGCCTTCGTGACAGTCGGATCAAACAGGTTGATGCTGCCTGGAGGCAACTCCAGGATCTGAGACATAGTGCTCATGTAAGGGCTAGCAAGATCTGCCACAGATTGACCGGCGTCAATCTGCTTAGACCACTGAGGAAACAAAGCCTTGGCCTGCTTGCGGATCTGAGACTGGTAAGTCTGCTCGCTTGAAGACCCGCGCACGATGGCGCGGGATGCATTATCGTACCAACTAGCAGACATCTTGACACCCATGCTGTACGCGAACTCGTGAAGCTTTTCCTGGGTCTCACCGGCCTGACCGTTCCATGTGTCGCCAGAGAATGAGATGTACTTACCGATCTCGTAGCGAAGCTGCTCATCGGTCCAGCCCTTGGCTGCCGCATTGTAGGTTAGGGTCTCCAGGCGCTTAGCGTTAGACCCGCCCCAGTTGATGCCCATCTGGGCGCCAAGCTGAGTGACGTGAGTCTTGGCCTGAGCCAAGTCTTGCTTAGCGGAGGCCGGATCGCCGTATCTCTTAACCAGGAACTGAAGCTCGCTCTGGCTGTGAGTCTTGAACCACTTGGTGTCCCGAAGCTCAGCCTGGAACTTCTCCGGTGTCCACTTGCCCTTGACGGCCTTGTCGAATAGCTTCTTCAGGCTGGCATCGGAATTAATCAGACCGATTACGAATCCATACTCTTCGGCCTGTTCCTTCCTGGTGGCCATTACCTACCTCCGATCAGACCCATATCCCTAAGCACGGCGGAGGTAACGTTCATAGCGTTGTCTCTTGCCTGCACCGTCTTGTTGTATCTGGGATCGGCCTTAAGCCGATCCTGGAAATCAGTGAGAGTCAAACCCGAGGGCTTGCCTTCAGCGTTCAGCCCGTTCAATGCGGACTTGATCAGCGGGTCAGAGAGGGTGATGTCGGTGTCCGGAAGCTCCAGCACCTGAGCCATCATCTGCTTGTAAGGGCTAGCGATGTCCTCCATGGACTCACCGGCATCAAGCTGCTCGGCATAGCCGGGGTACATAGACTTGGCCTGCTCGCGAATGAGCGACTCATAGTCCTGAGTCGTGGCCACCTTGCGGATAACCCTCTGAGCCTGATTCTTGATGGCCTGATCCGAGAGCGTGATACCCATCTTAGCGGCATACTGCCTCATCGTGAACTCGTGCATTCCCGCTTCACCCGCAAGCGTACCATTCTTCGTAAAGTTAACATACGCCCCAAGTGTATTACGAAGACTGTCTTCATCCTGACCAGTACGCAGCGCAGTTTCAACGACCTTCTTCAGTCGTGACTCCGGGATCGCAGCACCGACCTCGGCGGCAAGCTGTCGAATCTTGACAGTCTCTGCAGCGACCATAGCATCCCAGGTCGCAGGGTCCGTCTTCCGAGTAACCTCGGCCTGTCGCATCGTCTCCGAATTCGACTTGAACCACTTAGTGTCCCTCACTTCCGCCTGGAACTTAGCTTCAGTCCAAGTTTCCTTTACGGCTTTGCTGAAGATCTTCTTCAGTTCTGGATTGCCTTCGAGAAAGGCGTAATTGTAGCCGTAGTTGGAGGCCAGCTCCTCTGGGGAAATGACCTTCTTCGGGTCGGAGAAGTCACTCGGGTTGTTGCCCTCGGACCAGACGCCGTCCATGCGGCGTCCACCCATGAACCTATCGGCGTAGTATCCCTTGGTGATGTCTGTGATCTGCACGCCCTTACCGGGGCGAGGAGCTTCGATCATCTTCCCGCCACCGATATACATTCCGACGTGATCGGGGCCAGGGTGAGAGTGGTCGGTATCGAAGAAGACGACATCCCCTGGACGCAATCCCTTCATGCTGACCGCCTTGCCCACGTTCCACTGGTCGTAGGTGACGCGAGGGAGCTTGATGCCAGCGTGTGCGAAGATGTTCTGGATTAGTCCAGAGCAATCCAGCCCCTTGCCCCAAGCGGTACCACCCCAGACGTACGGAACCCCAAGCTGAGTCTTGGCATCCTTAATGAGATCGGCTGCGTTGATACCCATCAGCCACCTCCAATAAGTCCAAGCAGAGCGTTGAAGTAGGTCGTACCGGCCTGATACTTAGCGTACTCGGGCGACTCGTCTACCTTGTCGGCCAGCAGAGCCTGACGCCCGGCGTCAGTCACACCACCAGACCTGGTCGTGTTAGATGAGACCACATTTCCTTGGTCATCGTAATTCTCGGTCGTAGTTGCGACCGTGGGATTCGACTTCTCATAACCAGAAAGCGTACTCTTAAACTTGGCAAGCTCCCCGTCGGAGGGAGCGCGACCAAGGAGCTGAGTGAGACTGTTAGTGATGAGAGCTTGCGCAGTCTCAGGATCACTGAGGTCCACCGAAGTCTGCGTGGTTGTCTTGGATCGAGGGCCGACATACTTGACCTTTTCTCCGGTGGCGTTGTCGATAATCCAGTCACCCACTCGGTGAGTGCCAAGCGTTCCGGGCTTGTGGTTATACGACTCCATCACGTCCCACGGAGTCCAATTGCGACCCGTAGTCTTGCTGAGCTGAATCGAAGTCTGGAGCAAGTTGTCCCAAACAGCGCCCGCCTCAGGCAGACCCATGTCGGGGTCGGCGCCAGGCAGCTTATACATAATGGCCTTGGCGATGAACTCGTTGTAGAAAGACTTGTCGTTGTCGTACCACTGTCCCGGCAGGTTCTGAGCCGCATCGTACGTAACACCACCACCGCGACGCCCGGTATCATGACCCCGGGTAGGAGTGGTGATACCGAGCGCCCGGTGTCCAACAAACACATAGTCTGTCGGGAGTAGCTTATTCGATGTAGCGAACGACCCTGAGCTAAGGCCCTGCGAGGTAATTCCATACTGGCCAAGCTGAGCTTCCACACTCTGTGGAGTCTGATAGCCGCCAGCATACGGCCCATATGGTGTACTCACTGTGCCCCCTTACTGAAGATCGTCGTTAGCTAGATAGCGGTTGAACAGGTTTCCGAAGCCTACCGAGCTATTCTTGAACAGCATCTGGTAGTTCCTCCACGCCAGCCCGATATCCGGGGCTTCGCCCGCAGGCTGACCAGCCTGATCGTACGAAAGCTGCTGGAGTCCACGAGCTGCGAGCTGCTGCTTGAAGTTGTTGCGAACAAGCAGGTAAGCCCTAAGCGTGTGGATATCCTTACGAAGAGGATCGTTCATCAGCCGAGGATCGGTGACCAACTTCTCCATGAAGCGAATCCGATTAGGTACGGCGTTTCGGTCCGTAGTACCGAACGCCTTAGCCCAAGCGGGATTCTTCTCCTGGATTTGAGCGGTGATCGACTGCTTCGCCTGAGCGAACACCTCGGCTCCGGATTCGGTATACGAACGGAAGCCGGAGCGAATGAGCTGAGAGTCAAGGGCGTTCATGGCCCCCATGTACTCCCGCCAGCCTTCCTGCTCTCGCCCGAGGTTAACTGATTCCTGAGCCGTGATTCTCTCTCGAACCCTCTCGCCACCGATCTCCTGACCAAGCTGCTTGTTGTAAACAGAAGGCGAGAACGGACCGCCGTTGTATACATCGCCGATCACGAGAGGGGCCATGTCTGGATCCTCGGCAATCAGTTCCTTATACTTCTCTGCCTGCTTGTCAGCGGGGATGCTAGCGGCGATACCCATGCTCTTGGTGAGGGCGTTAGTGAAGCCAGCGTAATCCTCCCCGAACGTGGCAAGGAAGCGATCCTTGGCGTTCTGAGGGTCTGCCTTGAGCAGAGCCTGGTACTGGTCGGCGAAGAACTGGTAAGGCGTTCCAGTGAGCGGAGAGAGCTTCACGGAGGCAGGTGACGACCAGTCCGTAAACGCCTGGAGCCACAGGAAGTTCTTGGCTTCCTTGCCGATGTCCTCAAACTTCGGAGGGTCGACGTGCTTACCCTGCCGCATCTGCTCGTAATACTGGGCGGTCTTCATGTTGTAAACATCAAGCCACGCCTTCTGATACTTCTCGTTGTTCACGTCCTGGCCAACGTAAGCGTCGTAAACACTCTTGATGTACTTTGGAGTGAGTAGATCAGCCGTACTCTGATTCGGACCATAGGGCAGGATCTTAGACCACTGAAGGAACTCGCCCATCGAGGGAGAGGACTTAGCGAGCTGATTACCAGCAACCTGCACGATCGGGCCCGTGCCCGGATCGAACCACGGATCACCCGGGAGGATCGTATTCAGAGACTGCATACGAATAGCTCCGTACTCCTTGCCGCCCGGCTTAGCCCAGGGGGCCTTGAGGTGGAGGATTCGGTCCTTCAGGGGGACGTGCTGCTTCTTCGTGAACTTAGATCGCTCCTCAGGGGTGAGGGCTCGACCAAGCCTCTCCTGCTCCGCCAGAATGGCCTCAGTGTCAGGCACGTCGGCATTGCCATCCGTGCCAACAGAGTTGCCGGAGGAGTCGGTAACGAGATTGGCAGCAACCGGAGCGTTGTAGATCTTGGACAGCTTACCGATCTGCTCAGGCCGCTCAGCGACGAGACCGGCCCACCGGTCGAGTCCGTCGATGTAGGGCTTGAAGAACGGATAGATAAATCGCAGGCCCGCTGCACCGTTAGTGTTGATCGGATCGTAGACAACCTGACGAAGCTTGGCTCGCGCCAGCTTGTCAGCCTTCTGGTTCATGGCTTCCCACTCCTTGGGAGTGATCGTGTCATCGCCGAAGTTAGTCGTCTTGTAGTGGTACTGCTGACGAATCAGGTTCTGCATTTCGGACTGGTGAAGCTGAAGGTAGGTGGGGTGGCGAGAGAGGATGTCGGCCGGAACATCAGCCACCATCTTCCACGCCTTCTCCAGGTATTCATGGCGGTAGTGAGACGCGGTCTCACGTATGCCGAGCTTGGAGAGTTCCTTCACCTCTTCGCCGTGAACAACAGGGAATTCATCACGAGTGAAAGCCTTCCGAAGGTCGGCTTCTGTGATGATCTCGTTGTTCGCCAGCTTCTGCTGGAGCGCAGGTTCGTTCACGTACTTGTTCATCATGTAGCGAACAGAGCGAACAAACTGCTCCTTCTCCTGATTCCAGTAACCCATCTTGGACATGTACGCACGGCCTTCGGCCGTGGTGTTAAGCCAAGCGAGGGCCTCCTTGTCAGTCTTACCCGAAGCGATCAGCCGGTGGAATGGGTCCTGACGCATCTGCTTATTGATAGCATCAAGCCAGGACTCCATGTGGTTAGGCTGATCTGGGTCAATCAGCTTGTACGATCCAGTCTTCTCGGCGTGGGACCAGAACCTCTGCCGATCGATCATTTCACCGCGAGAAAACAGAGCCTTCCAGGCTCCCTCAGAGGTAATCTGAGAGCGGGGAATGGGGTTGTCCCACTCGTCGCTAAAAGCCTGCGGAACCCGATAGGTGGTCTTACCTATCCGGTAGCTGAAATCTGCATCACCAAGCCGCCGACCAACCGAGTCCTGAGCCACTCGAAGGATCTCTCCGACGTAGTCATGATACTCGTTGATAGCTGCCTGAGATCCGGCGATTCTGTCACGAAGTGAAGCGATGTACTCAGGTGAGGGAGCTTCGTCGCCGCCCTTCTTGGCGGCGCGCTCAGCCAGAGCGAGTTCCTTCTGAGTGTCGGCGATCAGGTTGTTCTCGTCCGTGATTCGGCTGTAGGCCATCTTCAGCGTCGGGGGAACCTTGATCCTATTGACGGGGAGATCATTCGCCTTGGCGGCCTGGATGATACCTTCGTCATCGAGGGATACGATAGCCCGATTGGAGGCTATACCCTTGCCGGTAGCGGGAACGTAAGAACCCTTGCCGGTGATGGCCATAACCTGACGGCTACGATTCTCCAGGAAGTGACCCATACCCTTTGCGCCATCCATAAGGGTGGCCATCCCGCCGAACTTCCACATGCGAGCAAGCACCTCATCAGACACCATCCGAGGAATGAAGCCGGGACGCAGAAGCGTAGCAGCCTTCCAGAGATTGTCAAACGAGTCGAGGTTCTTGATCACCGCATCGTACGCCTTGCCGCCAGCCTGTCGAGCTGCCTTCATGGAGCCGGACGAGCGAGAGACGAGGCGCTGGATCTCCTTGATGGGGAGTAGGATGTCGGACTGGTCAAGCTGGGTGACGGCAAGAGGCGACAGGATGAATCCGTTGCCATCCTCTTCCAGGGCCAGCCGATCGGAGCGGACGGGTGTAGGGCCATCGAACGTGTCGGGAGTCTGACCAGTAAGCTTCTGAATATCCTCAGGATTCTCGGCAGCCGGACCGAATCGCTGAGACTTAATGCCGCCGCCCTTCAGGGCGCCGAGCTTGTCAGCGATGCCATCCTTGATAGCCTCACGAAGGACCGTCGCAAGCTCTGGATCCATACCTTCGTTCTTAACCAGGATATGGTTAAGCACGGTGTCGTGAATCTTCTTCAGAGCATCAGACCGCTCAACCTTGCCGTTAGCCAAGTTATACTGTTCGATAAGGTCGAGTCGCTGCTCAGGCTTAAGATCCTTGACGGACTTCAGCATAGCGAACACGCGATCACGAGCATCGTCCGAGTTATGGTTCACGAACCCTTCAGGGGTTCGCTCACCGAAGGCGTGAACGATAGTCATCGGGGCACCCATGCCCCGCTTGATCGTGGTCATAACGAAGTTGCCACCGACAGCCTTAGGCTTACGTCCAGCAGACCGTATAGTGGCCTGTAGGGCCGCGTTCTCGGTGTTCCGGACCGCAAGCCCACCGGACCTGTACGAGCGCCCCAGAGTGCCGAATAGAGGGCTCATGGCCGGTGTCCAGTTGTCCATGGTGCCCAGCAGTCCACCGAGGTACTTCTCTTTGTTGATCAGTTCATCGTAGTCATCGGCCATCGTGGTGAGCTTACCAGCCCTCCACTGCTCGCCCTTAAGGGCGTCAGCAAAAGTAAGGTTCTCGGCGGGACCGATAATCTTTAGAGGGTTGTCCTCGGCAATAGCGTTGGCAGCCATTCGGTTAACCTGTGCAGTCCTGGCCAGATCTCCCCATGTCGCATCCCATCCGGACTGTCGAGGTCCAGGAGTAGTGGGGCGAGCAAACGGAGGTTCGATCAGAAGGTTCGGATCGCGGGGAACGTCAGCCTGCTCGGCCTCGGCCTTGAATGCGGCGATGATCGAAGGGTTGATCTTAGCCCCACCAATGAGCACTCGGTTATCGGCGAGCTGGCCGACCTTCTTCAGAAGTTCAGGAGCTTGTTCAGCAAGCTCGCGACCCGCAGTCGCATCGCCAACAGCAAACCGCCAGACCTGCTCGATATTCTCACGCGGGGTATCCTTGATCAGCTTAGCGAGATCATAACGAGCCGGGTTTACCCGACGACCACGACCCCACATGGGGTGGTTGGCGATCTCTTCGGTGGTGCGACCTTCGGCCTTCATCCAGTTGAAAGAGTCCTGAAGCTTCGGGAGCTGCGCCGCCTCGGCGGGAGTCTGCTGTCGGGCAAACAAGTCAACCAGAGGGCCGCGCGTGCGGCCCACACCTTCAGCAGTAGCCTCCCCGGTCTTGAGAACCTGAGGTGCGAACTCTACAGAGCGAGCACCCTTGATAGTCTTGGCTGCGCCGCCAACGACAGCACCACCAACAGGGTCAAGCAGGTTGAACATAAAGTCAATAGACCCAGAGCCAACGGTGTACTTCCACCCGCCCTTGTCCCGCCAATACTCAGTATCGTACAGGAAGCGATCGGTGCTCTGCTTGACCTTAGCCTTCTCTGCATCGGAGATTTCGCTGCCAGCGTCGCCGAAGAACCACGAAAGAAGCGTACCCTGATCGGCGGCCTCTACTGTGTTCTCGTAGTTGATGAAAGCCTGGCCAGGAGAGATGTGCTCGGCGGCGTGGTAAGCGTCGCCCCACTCCTTGCCAGAAGTAACCGTGCTCCAGAAGTTGTCGTTAACGTCACCCTTACCACCGAGAAGCAGAAGAGTGGAAATAGGCTGAGAGACGGCATTAGAGTACAGCCAGTACATGCCGGAGGACGCCTTGTCAATAGGCTCCCATACGACGTTCTTGGCTATGCCCCAACCGGGAATGTTGGAAGCCCAGGAGTCAACCTTGCCGAGACCCTTGGCGAGGGTTCCGAAGAACCCTCCCTGATCCTGGCGAGCCTGCTCTTGATCCTGCTTGTAGTCCGCCTGAGTCTGAGTAAGGTCTACCGGAACGGTAGCGGCAGTAAGAGCAAGGTTGGGGTCAGAGTACAGAGCGTTGCTCGCGTCCGATACCGTAGTGTCCCACCATCTGCTCATGCGAACCTCCTTACTGGACCATGCCCTGGATCTGTCTCACCAGGTTTCTAGCTGCATCCGAGTTTCCGTTATCAGCCATATACTGAAGCGCGGGCAGGTATGCCCGAAGCTTCTCTTGCGTAGGGTTGCTGTTGGGTCCAGAGATAGCCTCGATACCGGCGCCCGGCCCGAGGGCGGCGCCTGCCGTAACCGGCTCATCTGGACGATTTGAATCAGCGGTAAACGGGATTACATTCGCCGCTGCGTTGCCAAACATGTCAGTGAATGCCTGGCCTTCTTGTGCGATAGGTGCACCAGAGAGCTGTTCCTGGTATGCGGCCTGCTCGCCGTAGTCAGCGTTAGGGAGGCTACGGTTAGCCGCACCTACAGCCTTGTCAGTCCTCTCTGAGAATTGTCCAGGACCAGAGACGGGCGTTCCCATAGCCTCCCCCTAACTCAGTGTGCCATCGTCCCGCCGCCACGGGTCATACCCGTAGTGACGATAACGTTAGAGTTCCACGTACCAGAACCAGAACGGCCGTTCGAGTCAACCCGACCGTCGTTGTAGTTCGTGCTCTGCTCGCAGTAGCTCAGCTCGTGAGGGGTGAGCGCACCGCCCTTGAGAGAACTCCATGCACCCTCGGGACCGTGGTTACCAGCGAACCAGCCGCTAGACAGCTCGCCAACCATCGGAGCCGAGGAATTGACCTGAGAGTAACTCATGTCATCCTCCTATGATGTGAAAAAGGAACCAGACCGAAAAGCCGATCCAGCCGCCAGCAAACACCAGCTTGCCCGGCTTCGTCCTGGTGCGGAACCATGACCTAGTTCGCTCAGAGAGCGTATCGCCATCCTTGTGTGTTAGTAGCGCGTACGTCTCGTACGCGGCACCCGCAAGTAGGATGCCTCCCCATGCGATATCAGGATTCATGTTGCTCCTTAGATAGCGGATTGCCGCTGAGTTCGGACCGATGCGGTTGCTTGTCCGCTGCTGGTCAATCCGGTGAGCAAGGACATCAGATCTGCTCCTTGCGGTTGGGCGGAAGCGCCAGGCTGTCCGCCACCTCCACCTCCCTGAGGGGCTCCAGGACCGCCGCCTAGAGCGGCGGCTAGAACATCCTGAGGACCGGCCTGAGCCGGTTGCTCCTTGGGCGTGAAGACCTTGAGGACGGCATCGTGTACTGGCTCTCCCTTCTCGCGAAGCTCGATAAGCTTCGCAACCTTGGAGAGAGCGTCAACTGGGTCAGCACCGCCCTGCTGTGCCATCGGAAGGATGGCCTGCATGTAACCCATGATGCCCTGCTTCAGGGCGTCTGTGAATTGTTCGTTGTCGATCTGCGTCTGCATCTGAACAACGTCGATTCCCATAGGAAGCTGCCTCTGGAAAAAGTCACGAGAGATAAGCTGATCGCCTCGGAGCTGAAGCAGGCCCACGATGGCTCGCGCAGGGTCCTGACCGGCAGCAAACCCATAAGTGACATCAACGGTGTAATCCCCGCCGATATCCTTACGCGCCGTATAGCTCTCCTCGAACGGGGTTCCCTGTGCCGTTCCACGGATTGTCTTCTTTTCGGAACCCCAGAGGGCTTGATCCATCTCGAACGCCAGCTCCAGGGCGTGGCGCAGAGCCTCACCGATGACAGTCTGTCCGGTGGTGACCACCGTGTTGAATCCGCCCATGAGGGCCTGGACTCCACGGCCGGTAATGATCGAAGCGTCTACGTTTCCCGATCGAGCTTCAGGAGTGCGGGTACCGACCCGCAGCTCCTGTTCCAGTACCTGGCCTTCCTGGAAGGCGGCCTGTGGCACGTCGATACCGACTCGCCTGATCTTGTCAGGATTATCGGTGCGGATCAGAGCATCGTCTCCGAACGTCATCTTCTGCACATCGCGGGGAACGGCAAGAGGTGCACGCACGGTCTTTTCCGTGGCCTCAAGGCCGAGGAGTGCCATGCGGGCCTTGGCAAGCTGTACCCAGATCGCGTCGTCGTAAGCACCACGAACTTCGTTGTCGTAGCCGGGACGCCAGCCGATAGCGACGTAAAGCTTGCCCATCGGATTCGGCATCCTGTCAACGATCTTATTGCCGTAGTTGGGCAGATACATCACGATCTCGTCAGCATCACAATACTTGACGACTTCGATCTCACGTTCGGCCCAGCCCATGTCGGTCTGGCCCATCTGGTTGGTCTGAAGGATTCGCATCAGCTCGGGGAACTTAGACACGAGGTGGATGGCACTCTCGCGCCAGACCTTGGTGTAGCTCTTGAGCCGCCCGAACATATCCTTCTCGGGATACACGTTCATGGGGTTCTCTACTCGAATGTGAGGCCGCTTCTCCTCAAAGTCGGGCTCGATAACGTAGATAGCCATACCGTACGTGGTGTAGTAATCAGCAAGCGTGATCTGCTTGCCAGCGTTCAGGCCAGAAGCCTGAACGTAATAGTTCGCGATCTTCGTCTTCTTAGACGAGAACTTCTTGGCCTTGTCGGTGGTGAGGATACCTGAAGCGCAGTTGATGCTGGGCATGACGCCCATCACCTCGGCGATGTCTCGAGCACTAGTGTCGATCAGGTTGGCAACGATCGGCTTAGGCCAAGCATCCGGCATGGAGCCGGGAATAACAGTTTCAATCTTGCCAGCCCGGACATCATGAACGTCTCGGTGACGCTGATCCCGTTCGGCGGCTGCACGGCGAAGAGACTCGACTCTTGCGAAGATGCTTTCGAGTGTCGCCATGTCACCTCCTTAGATCACTTAGGCTTGTTAACCTTCAGGCGCTTCCAGGTCTCAGGGCCGGGATAACCATCTGCATCCGAACCAGACCAACCCTGCTTGCGCTGGAACCACTGCACCGCCTTACGGTCGGTGCCGGTCCAGGCTGGGCCGGGGCCAAACTTGTAACCCTTCCAGCCTGCACGTTCAAGGGCCTTCCCCAGCTCGGTAACGAGACTGGAGACTCGGCCAACCTTGAAGTATCCATTCCCCGGAAAGGGAGCGTATACAGGCTTCGGCTTCGCCGGAGGCTTAGCAGGGGCCTTGGTCGGTTCGAGCTTACCTTCCTTCACAAGCTTGTAAAGAGGCTCACCAGGGCAGGCAGTCGCGTAACCGTCCCGATGCCCCTTGATCTCCTTACCCGTGCTGTGCTCACGGAGATACTGGATCAACTCCTTAATAGCAGCCACTGCGGCACTACTAGGGGTTACGACACCCTTCGTGCCACCCATCCAGAGAATCGCGTAGTGCGATCGGTTCAGAGGCTGAGAGCCGTTGGCTCCAGTCCGCTTACCGAGACCGCGACCCTCGAAGATAACACCATGATTGCAGACAGCCCAGTTATACGCGACATCAGAATACCCTTCCGCCTTGTTGGCCAGGTGCGAGTTGCGAATCGCGTTCCAGCGACCCTTACACTTCGCGTGCTCAACCTCGGGCACCTCTGTGCCCTCGTAGTGAATCTTCACCCCCTTGACGGGGTCGGACTGGGTTGGGGCTGCCGAAGCGGGCCAACCAAGCTCGTTGCGACTGACGTAATCCATTATCTCTCCTTCTCACCCCCAGAACTCTGCTGAGCCCCCGTATAGGGCTTGCTGGCTGAGGAAGTCTAGGTCTACAGTGACCTGCTTCTCCAGGTCGCGAGGTGACATGTATTCGTTGTGAAGATGGAACACAGACTCGATATCGTTGACCAGTTCCCGCGCTCGCGTCTCCGCGAACCAGAGAGCCATTACGGTATCCTGCTTGGCTTTGGTCTGAGGGAACCAGGTGACAAGCTGCTCGACAAGAGCCTTAACGCCCTCGTTCTGTGCGCGAGAAGGAAGCCTGATCAGGCCCTTACCTTCCTTCGCTCCGTCGAACAACATCGACATCGAAGCGACGCCGAAGTCGGCGTCGTTCTTGTTGTTGCCGGTGAAGTGTTCCTTGAGGATCGTACCACGTGAGCCGAGGAAGTTTCGAAGGTCACGGTTCTGTGTGACCATCAGGTTCATCGCGTTCTTCTCGATGACCCATTCGTGCATGTGGTACTTGACGGTCCAGTCTTTTAGCTTGTTGAAGAGGTCGTCTGGCTTCTGGTTTGGGGCAGTCCATACGTCGAGGACATACCGCATGCCGGACATTCGATCGATACCAAGAACGACGGCTGCGGCGTGCCCGGTGATAGCCGGGTCAAAACCGCCAACGACGTAGAGTCCGTCCATCCCGTGAGGACGGTGTCCGGGAGCGCCTGGCGACATGAGTCCTGCTGCTCGCATTCCGTCGATGGAAGCGGCAACCTTATCGGCTGGGAAGATTGCATCCTCGACCACCTGCTCCTGCTGATAGACCATCTTCCAGTTCTGCGGCGAGCTTGTGGCTCGCCGACGCGCTAGAGCCTTACCGGAGTGCCAGGGGTAAAGTCCGTCCGCGTTTGCCTCAACCAGCTTTCTTGCTCCAAGTGAAACCGGTGGCCGGTTGGTCCAGGGTGCGAGAACAAGCCAGTCGTCGGGGTCTTCAGCGAATTCAAGGACGGCAGGCTGGGTGAGATAGGTCCAGGGGGATTCTTCGTCTTGTCCGTACCATTCCGGCTTTTGGATCTCGGAGTATAGCTCCACTGGGGCCAGCCGCGTTCCAACGAGTAGAAGAGTACCTCCAGGGTAAGAGAGTCGGTTGATGACCTCTCGCTGGATCCAATCGATCTGCTTGGCGAACTCATGGGCGTTCTTTCCCGTCACTGTGTCGTCAAGGATAATGAGGTCAGCTCGGTTGCCGTAGATCTGACCGTTCATACCGAGCGCCTGAACTGTAGGCGTCGGCTCACCAGAGTCACGGGCTTCCGCGTTTACGTAGATAGAGTCGGCAGTCCAGGATGCAGAGTTAGCATCAAAGCCACCGGCGGGAGCGAAGTCTCGCTGAAGCTTCTTGTAGGCGTGATTAGCACCGGCGAGGCGATCCTTGATCGCTCGCAGGAATCGCTTAGCCATCTCCTGGGTCTGAGAGACGATGATGATGCGGATGTTCGGATCCTGACAGATTCGCCAGGTCGAGTAGTTCACCGTGATCGTCGTAGACTTGGCGTGCTCGGGTGGAGTGTTTACCACCAGCATCCCAGGGTCGCCCTTGACGTAGATCTGACTCTCATGCAAGTCTCGTGGGTCTCGTCCCTCCAGGACGTCGTACCACTGAAGCTGGTGTGGGAATAGCTTGGTGTCCAGGTACTCCTCACAGAAGGTCGGAAAGTCGGGCATCTCCTCGCGAGCTTCAGCAGCACCGTCTTTGGTGCGCATAAGCTTCAAGCGATCGTATGCCTCACGGAACTCCTTATCGGAGTTCCTGTAATACTGTGGGGTCTGTTCGGTAATCCCTAGATCTCGACAAGCATCAGCGACCGTGAAGCCATCCTGGAGATAGCGGAGGATAATCTCCTTCTTCTCCGATACGTCCTTATCCTTGGGTCGCCCTCGTCCCCGCTTCTGGGGACTCGCGGGAAGCTGTGCCTTTATGGCGGCTTCCTTAGTCTTGTACTGCTTACCGTCTTCACCCACAAAGCGAGTAGCCATGTTAACTCCCTTAGTGAGATTGAATAAGGTTTTATCCTCCACGGCCGGATGGCCGTGTAGTACCGGCGGGGTATGAGTCCTGTTAAGGTAGTCTACTGTGTCTATTCAGTAGTACCAGCCCCTTAAGGGCTGGTTACTATTTAAATATAGTAACTAGGTATCGACGCCTTGAGGGCGTCGTAACCAGGCTTGTCTAAACCTTCATCAATTGGAGTAGCGCCCTCACTATCTATATGGGGGTGCACGAGGGGGGGGTCGTGCGTAGACGTGCCAAAATAGTCCTAACTTTGACTCTGTGTAGTCACAGACTCCCCTCTTGGTATACGTAGGGTGACATTTTATGGTGCAATTTTAGCGGGTCTCACACACACCATCTCCGCTCCAGTTTAAAACCCCCGGGTCCATATATACACAAAAGAGATGGCATGTGGGGAATTGGGGGAATGTCCGAATTGCCATGGTGTGGGATATGGAAATAGGACAAAGAATGACATGATATGAAAAGCGGGGAAATGTCATATATGTATATATATGGCCTTCCTTTATATATATGTGCACTATGCACGCTATGTGCCCTGAGAATCCATGATCTTTAGGGGAAATTGCCTAAGAATCGAAGGAATGGACAGTCACCTATACCCCCCAGGGCATGCACCATCACTCCCCAAACAGGTGACACATACCCCCTGGGGGTACCATGAAATGTCCGAATAGCGGCCTATGTGTGCTTGTAAGGTCAAGAGTAGGCAAAGACTGATGATCTTGATGTCCGATTTGTGTGGGATGTGTGGATTGTGTGGACTAACGAATCCAAGGCTGAGGGCTGGTTTGATCTTGGATCTCATGATCTTTAGACCAATCTGCCTTGGAATCTACGGACAGAGGTGTTGTACCGCGCTTTGTAGCGCGGACTACTGGACCGATCGTCTTGTACCGATTTGGTAGTAGATAGCGCTTGTTTCTAGACCGATCGACTAGGTCACGGCGAGGTCACGATGCGCAGGAGGAAGCGGACACAACAGGACAATCCATCTGGATGACGAGAAAAATCTAGAACTTTTTTTCAGCCCTCTGACCTGCACTTATGCACGCCCGGCAAGGGCGTGACGCCGATATGTCCATTATGTGAGGTTGCATGGAAAGCGGTTTCTAGTGTCTCTGGAGATTGTTCAACCCGCCGGACGGCAGGCGGGGGGCGCAAGCCCAAGCGCATCAAGCGCTAGCAGCCGCCACATAATTCCAGAGTGTGCTGTGTCTCCGTCACCCGATCATTAGGTGACATCTGTCAAGGGTGCGAAGTCTGCACCCTCACGCTTCCGGGCCGCTTACGTCGCATGTGGACGTGACTCGGTTGTCGCTCCCGTCAGCTCATGCACGGCGGGAGAGACGTGGTGGGACGAAGGGCGCTGCCTGTGGGCGGCGATAACGTAGGGCAGAGCCATGCCAGCGGTTCCCGAATGGAGTAATCCGGCAGTTACGTACCCGCAAGGGGAACGCTGTCATCGCACGCTGTGCGAGCCACCGGGCCCGACGCACCAAATCGGCATGATCGCAGTAACGTAGCGGCGTGATCATGGGACGAATGTGCGCCCCCGCTAGGGCGCGAGTAGGCCGACGAACGGCTGAATCCACCTGCGCAAGCGGGTAAGTCGTGGGCTGAGACACAGCAACACTCCGACCGCGTTCAAGGTCTGTATGCCCCCAGGTGGGCATTCCAGGGAACCCAATGTCCGCGTGAGGTGGTACCGGATGGACCGCAATTCCTCCCCGCGAGGGGAAGGCAGCGCGTCGAACCGTGAGCCTAATCCGCGTCCATGAAGCCCTGTCCAAGTCCAGCGGCCGTTTCTTGAGAACTGAACAGCGTGTGTCGTGATGTGACGCCAGTACCTGCGGATCACTCGCTTCCTTTTGGTACGCCGCCCTTGCGGGGCGGCGGTAAGGGTTGGGATATGTCCGGCTGACAGCAGCCCGTGCGGCTGGCGTACGTTCCACGACTAGTCCAAATTCCCTGTAAGAGCCAGGGAAGGCGCAAGCCTTCCCGAACACTCAACAGGTTCCCTGTTGAGCCATAGGGAGCATGTGGGGGATGACGGCAGACTCTTTGGGTCGCCTGATTCGCTTGCCTCACGTGCTCCCACTTGGCTCCGCAGTGAAAAGGAGAACACATGTACCGCGTTGCCATGGTCACCACCGTCAACAACGTCCCCGCGTGCCGTTCGTTCCGATCGGATGTCGAGATGACATTCCGGGAGATTCGGCAGCACGTCGGGGAGTGTGTAAAACAAGGCTGGACCGAGGTTATTCACGGTGCTGGCTACGGTTGGGACGAAAAAGCGGGCGACTGGCAGCACTTCAAGTTCGCTTTCGAGCTGGAGTATGACAACGGTCCGCGCCTCTCGCACGTCCTGATCATCCGCAAAATGCCGGTAGATGAGTGATGACGCTCACGCTATGGATCACATGGGCCATGATCATCGTCGGCCTGTTGGCATTCGCTGTCGCTCTTTCTGAGCGACCCTAGATAGGTAGCCCTGCTGGCGGCGAACGGCTTACGCCGTATCGCCTGTCGGGAGCGTCTTCACGCTCCCTAGGCAGTCACGTTCGAGCCGTGACAAGGGCGCGGGCTTATGGGAATGGGCCCAACATGATCGCTACCCTTCAGAAAGGCAAGAATCATGTTGGTAAACACCGCCACGGGTGCGGAAGTCAACGAGGGTGACACCGTTCACCATGTCGAGACCGGCATGGCATGGCGTTTCTCTCACCTGACTCACCACCCCACTAAGGGGCACCGCGTGCACGTCACCCGACGTCACGCAAAGCTGGGTCGAGTGCCCGGGGAGTTCGCTCCCCGCGTATTCGGCCTGGACGTGGTGGTCAAGATCGGATGGAAGGGGCATGTGCGCAACGTCCTTCACGTCACGGTCTCAAAGCTTGATGAGTGGTTGCTGGCAGGAGTCATCGCACTTCTTCCGCTTGCATTCTTTGAGCAGTTCCACGCCGCTGAAAAGATCACCGAGATGTTCGGCTTCGGTGGTCACTGAAATACGGCTTAAGCGCGCTGCACGACTTCGGTCGTGCGGTGTGCCAGCACCGTATCTCGGTGTGCAGCGCTCTACAGGAGGACTAATGGGAATCGTCGGTAACCCTACGGACGCTCGCTTCATTCAGGATGCTTTTATCCGGCTGCAGCGCGACTATCCGTGGGACTACGCCTACGAAGAGGACGACCTTCTGCCTGAGGGCTGGTCATTCCTCGGTTCCGGCATGTATCGCGCCGCTTTCCGGTCGCCGGACGGCGTGTGCTACAAGGTCGAAAAGAATCCCGGCTCCGGTTACGGCCAGACGAACGAGGAAGAGTTTGACAACTACCTCAACCTCGTGAGGTCCGTGACCATGCCCGAGGGCACCCGTCTCCCCGCTTATACGTTCTACGAGACTGGAATGCGGGAAGGCTACGACGGACAAATGCATAAGCTCGGTGTCTCCGCCATGGAGTGCATCGAAGGCAAGACCCTGTCCGACATGGAAGACGAAGGCGAAGAGGGCCCGGACGATTGGGCCATCATAGGCAAGCTCAACCGAGCGTGCCGCCTTTCGGACATACACCGTGGGAACGTGATGTACGACGGCACTGACTACGTCCTTGTTGACATCGGTGCGTAGTTGCTAGGCCCAGGGTGAACGGCATACACCTAGGTTCGAGTCCTAGGCGCCCGCTGGTTCAAAACAGGAGGTTGGGAAATGGACAACGCAGAGTTCGGTGGTTACCGCGTAGGTGACTACGTGATCGCCAATTACGCTGAGTTCGACACGTTCCAAGACACCTACGTCGTTTCGGGATTCACCCGAAGCGGGTTTGGTGAGCCGCTGGTCAAGGTCGCACCGATCGGCAGGAAGGGTGAGGGTACTGTGTTCTACCCGCGTGAACTGTCCTACGAGGACGGCTCACAGCCTGCCTGACAGCCTCATGGAGCCCTGATGGCATACACCTAGGTTCGAGTCCTAGGAGGGCACTAGAGCGCCACTAGGCGCTCTGTTCCTAGGGAATGGGACGAATTATGGGGCCGATCGAAGAGACGTTCGCTCGCATCGAGGCCACTTCTCAGTGGATTTGTGCGGCCGTTCTTATCGAGATGGACGGAACGACTGCCTATGATGGCAGCGACCTGCCCACCACTGGTTACTACGTCGGTGGGCGGTATCCGTCCATGATCCTGGAGGATGCAGGAGAGCTGCGTTCCGACAAGGTCAGATCGTTCGTTACCAACACTCCAGACGTCGATTACTACGGCGTATGGACCGACAAGGAGACTCATGTCGTCTACATCGACGGAAGCGACCATTACGAGTCTCTGGAAGACGCTCTGAGGTTTGCGGCGGAGCGTGACGAAATCGCTATCTGGGATATTGCCGGTGGCGAGGAAATCCGCTTGCCTGATCTCGTCAGCATCTGATTGGTGGCCCTGACTGGCAGACACTAGGGTTCGAGTCCCTAGCAGGGCGCTGGTGTGCGGTGCAGGGCCGCACCCTTTATAGGAGGAATCGTGAGCACCAGGTTTCGCACCTATTACATGGACGATGCTCTCTTCAACCTCCCCAAGGTTATCGAAGAGGCGAAAGAGGCTCTTGCCGACGTCGATTTCGACACGCTGGTCGGCACGGGCTTTTCTGGCGGCATTGTCATCCCTTCACTGGCGCTCGCCATGGGCAAGAAGTTCGTCCTTCTTCGCAAGGAGACCGACGACTCCCATCATGGCAGCGGTTTGCTGGTTGGGGATCTCGGCGAGAAGTGGATCTTCGTGGACGACTTTGTCCAGTCTGGTAAGACTCGCGACCGGGTGATCCGCAAGATCCATGACGGCCAGTATGGTGAAGGCACCAACTCCACGATGGTCGGCCAGTACATGTACATCGACTACAGAAACAAAGGGCTGCATTTCCAGCCCGTCCGCCAAGCGTGGATGTCATGCCTCGCCTGATTTAGTGGCGGCCCCAACGGCATACATCTGGGTTCGAGTCCCAGAGGGGCACTGCCCGCGCCATAAGGGCGCGGCTCCGGTCCGTAAAGGCGGGCTGGCAATAGCGCACGGCCATGTCGTGGCGCTGCTCTCACAGGAGAACAGTCATGCTGGGTAATTCTCAGGATGCGAAGTTTATCACCGAGTGGGCAAGAGGATGCCCTGACGGCAGCAATCGTCGTTTCTACGGCGGACCTATGCCTGAGGGTTGGAAGTTTATCGGGTACGGTTCGTTCCGGTCTGTCTACCTCTCCCCCGAGGGCGTCGCCTACAAAGTGCAGCAATACTACTCGCAGTACTCGTGGGACAACGTGGGAGAGTATCAGAACTGGCAGCGCATTCACCGGGAGTGTGAATTCCCCGAGGGTGTGCGCCTGCCTGATCTCACGCTGTACGAGAACGGCGGAAAGCCTGTTGTGGCGATGGAGTACGTCAGGGGCATGACCCTCGCCGACTTCAACCGCAGTTGCCAAGGCGACGAACAGGACAAGTACCGTCGCTATCGTGGACTCATGGTTGAATGCGGGTACGGATTCAACCTGTTGGACATGCACGAAGAGAACGTGATGGTGGATGAAGAGAGCGGCGATCTAGTCGTTATCGACATTCAAATGTAATAGGTAGGGCGAACGGCATACACCTAGGTTCGAGTCCTAGGCGCCCGCTCCGCACCATCGTGCGGGCTAGGAGGGTTTGGACATGAATCTCAAGCCGTTTCCTCGCTATGAGGACACGCTGAATCAGTGCATCGTGTGCGACGGCCCGACAGAGACTGACGGAACTTTTCTGACGTGCTCTATCACGTGCGAGGAAGTGCTCGACCTTTACGTCGAGAGCACGCAAAAGGCAGTGGCATACGACCCCGAGGACGACTGCAACTAACACACCCATGACTCAAGTGTGCGACCCCTTCGGGGGTCGTGCGCCAGCATCATGGTGGTGCTGAGAGCTAAACAGGAGACTGTACATGCTCGTCTACCGGCTCGAACACAGGAATTTGATCAACCAGGACAGCGGCATGCCGTGCGGGCCGTACAACCCTGTTTATGAGGGTTTTACGGAGCAGCGGCAGGGTGTTCTAGCGTGGACCGTCACGCTTTTGTGCGACTACTCTTCCGACACAGAGCATCTTCCGCCGACGCGAGACCCTCTGCTAGGCCGTAAGATCAGGTCCAGCGAGGTTTGCGCGTTCGACTCTGAAGAGAGTCTGCGCAAGTGGTTCGGTCCTTTTGTTGCGAGGCTGGAGCGATTCGGTTTCCACATCTCGTGCTACAATGTACCTGACGATTATGTCAGGTTGGGCGCGAACGGGCAGTGCGTCTTTACCTCGCGGCGAGGCCGCCGCGTCCTGGAAACTTACAAAGGAGAAGAAGTTGACTGAGAGCAACGAAGACAAGATTGCCCGCGAGCTTCTTAACGAGGCTTTCGCGGACGTCGACCTTGACGTCGATGGCACTCCTTGCCCGCTCGGTGACGATTGTTCCATGCACCACCGCGTGGACGAGAGCACCATCAACGACGAGGAAGAGTATGGCCGCCTGGTCACCTATATCGGTGACTATGTCGTCGTGACCTCCGACAATCCCGACCTGGAAAACCCCGTAACGCTGTTCACCCTTCTCGTGAAGGAAACTCAGCTCGCGGAGTTCACCAATCAGATCGGGGACCGTGAGCCCACTCCCGAAGAGGCCGCCCAGCTCTTTGAGTTGAATGCATCTCTTCCCGCCCTCTACGAGACGTGCGTTATGCACGTCGGCGATGGCGCTATCGCTGACCTTCGGAAGCTTGACGCGAAGGGGCAGTGGGCATCCGTCCGCTTTGTGGAGCAGCACAGCGAGTGGTCCAACTTCCGCACTGCTCACGAGATGGTTGTCTCGGGCGTGCAGGGCGGAGACATCGACGTCACCAGGCCCGCTCTCCCCGAGGAGTGAGGCAATGTCGTTCAAGAAGTCCGAAGAGACTCGCGTAGAGGTCTCTGGGTACGCCCTCAGTCATGAGCCCAGCACCGTACTGTGGCGTATCGAGAATGCGTTCGACGCGATGGATGTCGAAATCCTGGAGGACGATCCCGGCTATAACGCCTACTCCGATCTCAAGCGGTACAAGGTGACTTTGGTCATCGAAGAAGTATGATTCGCTCCCCGGCTTCGGCCGGGGGCGGTCAAGGGTGCACAGAGAGAGCTGTGGTCAGGTGGGTTATACACAGGCCCCCACCTAAGGACCCTAACCGGCTAGTCCCCGGGACGCTCCCCCCAGACTCTGTGCACTCCTGTCCGCAGACAGCGGAGGGAAAGAGGACAGCGATGTTTGTTATAACATCCAAGCCCGACTGGTCTCCCGGTCAGGGGATCATCGCCCAGCGTGCAACTCTCGAGGCGGCCGAGAATTGGGTCACTACGGAGTTGAATTCCCTGGCTGAAGATGGGTGTGCCGCCGCGTACTACATCACTCAGATGTACATGGGCAGCCAACTCAAGTATGCCTCTGAGATCGACGTCGTCATAAAGGTGACCGCCTATCCCGAAGATGAGGGGCAAGAGTGACTGTCTATGTCGTAAGGGATGGCATTGACGGCAGATTCCATTCCGTATGGTCCACCGAAAAGGCCGCCATCGAGGCGGCCGAGAAGGCCAATTCAAATTGGTATTCTTGGTGGATAGTTGAGGAGGAAACTCTTGACCCTACCCACTAAGGCGAACCAGGTCAAGGCCGTAATGGAATTCTTGGACTCCGACAAGAATGAGGGGCGATCTCTTGAAGAGATCGCTACCGATGTCGTGAACGGAATCCATGACGCCCTGCTTAAGGGCATAAAGAAGCCCGCTCAGCCAGTTCGCGAGGGAATGCTTTATAAGACCCCCGTGGACACAAAGGTCTGGCGGGTTGCGTGGACTGACTGGGATAACGTGTGGCTGGTTACCGATAACAGCTCATACGGAATGCTCGGTCATATCTGGGATAATCAGTGGGAATACTGCGAGGAATACCGTCCCAAGCGTAGGCGGGACGGATCTCTGGTCGAATTGACCGACGAAGAAATCGCAGAAGAGTGGTCTAATCCCGACTGGAAGGTCGGCGATTCCCTTTCCCGCTCCCAGCGGCTCATGAGTTTTGAGGTTATCGCCGTCGCTCCGACGTGCGTACTCATGACCGGCTCGGATGGCAACATGTATTCCGAGTCTAACTCAAACCTCAAGAAGTATTACCGCAAGGAAATAGAAATGGGTGATATCCAGTGGTGAATACCGTGTTCCTGCTGACCGACGCGATGATCCTTGTCGTTGCGATGTGGGGTCAGTATTGGCGAGACCGGGCAAAGCGCCTCCAGGATGTCATCGAATTCATGGTGCAGGATGAGATCGGAAGGGAGGACAATGGAGAAGAGTGATATTGTCCTTATCGTAATCGCTGTACTGGTCGTCGTCGGATTCATATTCGGCGGACGCAACAAGGAATGAGAAAAGCCCCGCTTTTGGCGGGGCTTTCTCCAAGGGTGGATTGGTAGCGTAAACCGGTTCGATTCCCATTAAACCGTGGCGATCCGAATAGGGCGGCGGCCCGCGCAGAGAGGTTCGATTCCTCTCCCACCTACTCACTCGCCGTACTGGTTCTCCAGTGCGGCTACGCTGGCGGCCGTTCCAGGCCGCGAGGCCGTCTCGAGAGGGTTGCGAAGCTCTCCCAGGTCTCTCTGTCCGAGCGCCTTCTGAATGGCGCTCACAGCACCGTCCAGGAGGTTTCTGGCGGCACTCTTCGAGATGCCCATCTCCTGACCAACGGCTGCGATCGACCTGCCGTACTTGTACTGCCAGACAATAGCGTTGTACTGGTCGTCCGAGAGGTGGGTCAAGGCCGACGACACGTCGGCATAAGAAGCAAGGTTGTTTCCACCTTCGGATGGATCAATCTTGGCCTTGGGCTGGGCATCGAGGGCAGAGGCGAAGCTCTGCCAATCCTCGTGTCGGAATACGACTTCAAGGATGCTCTTGATGAGATTAGCAGAATAGTAGAATGCGTCTTCTTGGTTGTAGCTATAAACGGCTGCGTCTTCAATCCGAAGATGGGTATTCGCAGCCTTAACCAGAAGACTAACGAGCGCCCTTTCTGCCTTCAGGTCACCACTCTGGAGGAGGGCCGCAACAGTTCCCCTATTCTCCATAACCCATACCCAAATCTGCTGTTCGGTATCGCCCTTATCGTGATGACTCGGGAATGAGGAATGGGCGATACCGACAGCCTTCTTAACGAGCGGAGTAAGGGTGGCGTAGTCAATCATCAGCGTTCTCCCACTTGTGCGCTTCGGTGTCCATGTAGTCGAAGAAGTCTGCCATCGAAACGATGCAATACTCGTGGTAATTCGGAACGTCCGTCTTCTCGATGGGCTTCCAGCACCACTGGCAGATATCCATCAGTACCTCTTTCCGGACACATAGAACAATCTATCCACCATCGTTACCAATTCCGGCCAGACTCGCTTTCCGTCGTCGCGCAAAAGCGCGAACGACATCTGCCAATTCACGGCACCGTCCTTGACGTACGTAGCGGCGACCGGGTCCATAATGCTTCCCGCGTTCAGAGTGAATCGCGGGGTTACCTTTCCGCCGTAACCGTACGAGCGGGTGATGAGGAAAGGCTGGTGAGTGTGACCGAACACGAACGACTTATCGCTTCCATAGCGATTCCGGAATTTGACATCCCAAGCGGAGGCGCTGGCGCTATACCCGCCACTCTCGTGGCCATGTATCGCCAGGACGTTAGTGCCGATCCGGACTGGTCCCTTCACGTACTTGATGTCCAGCTCGTCGATCTCGAACAGAGCTGGAATCTCCAGGTTGCGGAGAGGGCCAAGTGGAGCAGCGTACTTCCTGATGAAGTCCCTAACGCGGAGGTCGTGATTACCCTCGACCCAAAGTATCTTGGACTTCTTGGCAGCTTCCCGGAAGGGGACGAGTACGTCCGCCCTGAAGCCATCTATGTGCTGCTGGAGGGTGTCGGCGTACTCCCCGGCAGTACCCTTTGACCACTGGGAAACCTGGGGAAAGTCTATTCCATCTCCGATCTGGATAATCTGATCGGGCTGGATGTCTGAGGCGACCCTGATAAGCTTGTCCAGGGCGACCTTATCGTGGTACGGATATTGAATATCCGGAATTATCAGTGTCGTCTTCATGTCTCTATACTACCATGGAGGTAGGACAAACCGTGATCGAGTACCAGAAACTGCCCAGTTTGTCTCGACTGTTTCGAGACATTACCGTGACCGAAAAGCTCGATGGCACCCAGAGCACCATCATCTTCGAGCAGGTTTTTGATCTGGAGGGTGTCGAACTCAACGATACTCGTGACTTCCTGACGGTTGACGGGGAAGTGTACGAGGTGGCCGCCCAGTCCAAGAACCGGCTCCTGTCGCCGGGGACCCAGACCGACAACTACGGATTCGCTGACTGGGTTCTCAAGAACCGCTACGACCTGTTCCGAATCCTCGGTCCCGGTCGACACAGCGGGGAGTACTGGGGCTACAAGATTGCCCGGAACTATACGGTCGCCTATCGTGCGTTCAGCCTGTTCAATCCCACCAAGCTGGGCAAGGATGAGTGGTGGGTCGGTGGCGTACTGATCAATAGTGTGCCCGTGCTGTACGAGGGTCCGTTCGATCAGCACGAGATCGAGTATGCCGCCCTCAACCTCAAGCTGAATGGTTCCAGGGCCGTCCCTAGCTTCATGAAGCCCGAGGGTGTGGTAGTCTTTCACCACCACTCTGGCGAGTCGTTCAAGTTCACCATCGACAACAACGACAAGCACAAGTGGGAGGAGATCGAGGGGGCTCTCGCCCCCGACGACATCGAGGATCTCCCCTTCTGATTGGTTCAGACCAATCTACTGAAAATTTTTCTGGAGAACCGGGAATAAGGTCGGAACGTGGGGCGTTGTATTAGTTACAACGGTTCACTAGTAGTACGGGTACCCCCTAAAGGGGTACCCGATACTATTTAAATAGTTAGAAGGGTACCACATGGCAGACGTCCCGTCAAACTATCTTGGGACTGGAGACCTCTGGGGTTACACCTACGATGAGGTCATGGAAGTTCGAGCCAAGTGGACTCCCTTCGGGGAGTCCTCCCACGAGTATATGTGGCAGGATGACGCCGCCTGTGAGGGCGTCGATCCCGCTGAATCTTTTATGGATGAAGCGGGAGATGAGCAGTACGACGGCATGTCCACTCGAACTATTCGACCCAAGCTTGTCGCCGTAAACCTTCCCCGCTACGAGAAGTTCAAGTCCACCTATTGTGACAACTGTCCAGTGCTGGAGCGCTGCGCCTCTGAGGCGCAGTCCTCGGATAAGTATTGGTCCGTTCGTGGCGGAGAGATGCCCACCCTGCTTCAATTGCAGATGGAGAAGGGCTCCAAGATCTACGCTCCCGCCTTCGACCGCTCGGATTACTTTGAATGGTCGTGCCCTCAGCACGGCCGTGAATTTCTTGGATGGAAGGATCGCAAGAAGGCGGACGGCACGCCCTACAAGGCTGAGATTTGCGTCAGATGCAACACCCTGTCTAAGAATCCCGACCGTCCGAGGTGAGTGATACAATAGGGAGTATGGAATACATTTCTTACTCTCAGTACAACACCTACAAGTGTCCCCGTTCGTGGTACCTGGGCAAGGTTGCCAAGGGTGAGGAGAGGCAGACTTGGTACCTGCCTATCGGTACTGCGGTACACCAGATGATCGAGCATTGGGTGGCTGCGGCAGGCGAGGCCAACATGCCATGGCCCGACGCGGAGGAGTTCTTTTACCCGCTGGTTGAGGCCCAGAGGCTCATAGAGCCGGACGTGGACAAGTGGTTGGCTTCGGGGCCCAAGGAGGCCCCGTTCGTCCGGGAGAAGGCGCTACAGCTCGTTCGTGACTGCTTTGAAGAGGCTGTCTATCAGCTCGACATGATCGATGTGTGGAAGATCGAGTACGATGCAACTGGAAATCTTCCGGGACTTGAGGTCCCGATCAAGGCGTACATCGACCTGATCGGGGAACATAAGAAGAAGGGTCCAGTGATCGTTGACTGGAAGACTGGCAGCACGAAGCCTAGCAACTTCCAGCTTGAGACTTATGCCGCACTGCTGGACTACAACACGTACAAGCATTGTGGTGTTTGGGACCCCAGCATGAAGGGTAGGTATATCATGCTGGCCCCTGGGACGGTTGATACCAGGTATGTGGACCTGTCCAACACCGACTGGAACGCCATCGGTGCGAAGTATCAGGCAGCCTACGAGCGAATGGTGGGCAAGCACTACGAGGCTCAAGCTGGGTTTGACTGCAAGTTCTGCCTCCAGCAGGACAACTGTCTGGTGAACGCAGGGCTGACGAAGCGAGCACTCTACTACGATCGGAGCAGGGACGATGGGTTCCCCTTCTGATGATGCGTACTGGGAGAGCAAGTACGCCGAGGCGTCTTGCTATGAGCACCCCGACACTGAGATGTGGTACTATGGGGCTGCTGGTATGTGGATCTGCGACGAGTGCGAGGATGAGGAAGACGATGGCTAAGACGTACACCATTACGGTTGGCTGGGAGACCGGCCTTGCTGGTGGGGACGGCGAGGAGACGTTCGCCCTCGCCGACCTCGGATACACCGACGAGGAGTGGGACGCGCTCTCTAAGCTCGCCCAGGATCGGTTCGTAGACGGGATCGCTGAAACCGAGTTCTGGAATCGGGGCTTCGGTTACTGGGGAGAGGTTAAGCGTGGCTGAGATTGAGATCCTTCTGCCGACAGTGCAGTACGGGAACGTTCGGATCACCGGCACTCCCGAAGAGTTCGGCGTGGAGCTGAACGCTCCCGGCTCCATCGGCGAGATGGCCGCCGTCTACCTGAACCTGTTCACTCAGGGATTCCAGGCTGGAGCCCTGCGGGATGTTGAGTACCACGGGAATAACGTCGGGACCACCGACGTTGACATGACTGCAAAGGCTACGATCCAGTCCGAGTTGGGTGCGTCCGTACTCATGGAGTACAACCACGACGGCCCTGGAGACGTGGACGCTGCCCACACTGAGGCGGCTAGCGAGACTCCCTGGGATGGCGAGGTCCCCGCTAGCCCCAAGCCGTGGGAGAACAACGGCGCCCCCAAGGCGCCCGTGAAGGTGGAGGCTGCGGCCCCCGCCAAAATTAACTGGTAACAGAACCCAAGGAGAATCACAGTGGCAAACCTTAACGACCTCGGTCTCGGCGGCAGCAAGTCTCAGGTTATCAACCTCAAGGTCGAGGGTGAGGACGTTGTTGGCGTCATCACCGAGATCGACACTGAGGCCCTGGTCTTCGACTTCGTGTCGAAGAAGCAGAAGTTCTGGGTGGACCGCAAGCCTCAGCCCCTGTCGGCCGAGGAGGCTGCGCAGGCTGGCGTCAAGCCGGTCTATCAGATCATGATCTCGGTCACCAAGGAGGACGGCACCGAGGTCCGCATTCCTTTCAACTCCAAGGATGAGCGCGAGGCTCTCAAGGTTGCGATCCAGGAGGCCGGTGGCTCCATCAACATCGGGGACACCATCGGCAAGCGCCTGGTCAAGCGCGAGGGCAACATCAAGACTCACGCGGTGAAGCTCATCCCCGCTAGCTGACCGACAGTGTGAATGGTATGACAGTGAACTGATTCATCAAGGGCACCCCTTCGGGGGTGCCCGCCAGGGCCTGGAAGGTTTCGACAGACAGGAAAGCCGCACGCGGAGCCTGTCTGGACCGGGGTTCGATTCCCCGCAGGTCCACGCCGAAAGGAGATGGTCATGCGAATCCTCTACTACGACCATGAAGATGCGGATCTGGAGGCTGGCATTGCCGCCAGTCGTCAGGATTGGGCGCAGGTTCTTCTCGACCTTGAGGAGATGCAGCGGCAAATTAAGTATTATCAGGGCATCGCCAATCGGTACGCAGACCGCGACGACAATGGCGACTATGGCCTTGAGCCTGGCACGGAAAAGCTGATCGAAAAGATTCGAGAGCTGATTTGAAGACACTTCACCGTACCGTTAAGCGCGGCGTCTCCGCAGGAGAGCCGCTCCCATCCCCTTGGCCGGTGTTCGAGCAGAACAAGATGCACTTCCGGCGGGGGTCGATTAGCATGATCGCCGGTCCACCCGGCTCCATGAAGACCGTGCTCATGCTGAATATCGTGAGGATGATGGGCACCTCGGTGCCCAGCCTTTACCATTCGTCCGACTCTGACGACTTCACGATGGCCAGTCGCTCTCTGTCTATGCTCACGCAGACCCCCACCGAGGAGACTGAAACTTGGGTGATGGCGCAAAAGCAACTGGCTTATGACACGCTCAAGGACATGGAGCACATCCGCTGGTCGTTCAAGTCCAGTCCCACCCTTGAGCACATGTGGCGAGAAGCGGAAGCTTTCCGTGAGCTGAAGGGTGAGTATCCTCACCACACCATTATCGACATCATGATGGACATCGATTATGAGGGCGCCGGGGAGCAGAATTACTGGGCTCTCATGGCCGAACTGAAGGATATGGCACGTGAACAGGAAACTGCAATCACGGTGGTTCATCATACTTCTGAGTCCGCAAAGGGTGGAACTCCGCCTCCTCGTTCCGCGATCATGGGTAAGGCCAACCAACTCCCCACGCTTATTCTCACTCTTTGGGGCGACAGTCACGCTGGCACGCTGGACGTGGCCACGGTCAAGAACCGCTTTGGCCCTCAGGATGCGATGGGTCGGAAGTTCTTCACGATGAAGGCTGATCCCGGAATGTGTTTCATCGAGGAGATGCCGAAGGATCAGCCTGGAATGCTATTCCGTGACGGGCTGTACGTTCCCGAAGAGAAGAAGATCGACGTCTGGGGTGATGTGGATGCCTGACTGGTGTGTGCATAACTGGGTGATCGACTGGGTCAAGAAGACTATGACATGCACGAAGTGCAAGATGGTGGTGAATCTGTGAGTGGATGCCCTTACTGCGGAAAGCCGTTCCCATGCCTGGATCACTGAGCTGTAAGGATTGCGGGAGTACGACACGGGCGCTTAAGGCGCCCGGTCCCCGCTGTGCCTCGTGCCACAGAGAGCGCAAGAGGGCCCTCAAGGAGGCCGCACACGCCAAGCGGATCGAGAAGACTTATGGACTCACTCGAGAGCAGTACGAGGCGCTCTACGAGGCGCAGGGCGGCAAGTGCTACATCTGCCAGCGAGCGACAGGAAAGACCAGGAAGCTTTCGGTCGATCATGATCACGCTACTGGTTTCGTTCGGGGCCTTCTTTGTCGGGTATGCAATAATGTCCTTGGTCATTTCCGGGACGAGCAACTCACCGCGCTGAGGGCTTTCAAGTATCTGCAATATCCACCCGCGTTTGATGTGATCGGAAAGGTGAAGCCCGATGGCGAGCACGACGGCTGAGGTTCTCCTGTACTTCGGGAACGATGGCCCTAAGTTTCAGGCAGCCGTAGATCGGCTGCGATTCCTGATCGATCCGGAGCTGACATTCAGGGAGATTGTCGACATCTTCGGACCCGTGTGGAGTGCGGCCTACGAGGAGGAGTATCGCGATGGATCTGACTGATGAGGAGCTGGACGCCCTCTACCTCTGCATCTACCACGAGGTCTACTACGGTGACGACGACGTGGTCTATCGTGACACCGAATACTCCATCGGTCTGAGGTCTGCACTCCGAAAGGTCGAGGATGAGATCAAGGCGCGGAAACTCTGATGAGCGGGAGTTTCCACTCTTCCGCATCATTCCGGTTCTTGAGTATTACGGCGGCGTTGAGGCGCCGGAGGGATACGGTTGGCGCCCATACAAGTGTCCGTTCCATAAGGACCGCAACGCATCGGGCTCGGTCAACACGACTGAGCAGGTCTACAACTGCCATGCGGAAGACTGCCCTAAAGGCAACGCTGTCCAGGTGATCATGCAATGGGAAAGGTTGGATTATGTCAGCGCTCTCGAAAGAGCAGAGGAGATTTCTGGAGCGAGCGACTCTTCAGTACGCGGAGCATCTGGACGACGCGGCCGAATGGCTGGAGGGTCGAGGTCTCGATCTGGAGTTCGCACGTTCAAGAGGACTTGGCGTGATTCGTAATCCTCCGGCTGTTCACGGTCACATGAATGGCAGGCTGGCCATCCCTTACCTGACTGACGCCGGTCCGGTTGGCATCATCGCCCGCTGCATCCAGGATCACAAGTGCAGCGAGATCCCCAACCACGACAAGATAGCCAAGCCGAAGGGGCAGGGAAACCTGCTGTACGGCGTTCAGAGCTTGTCGTGGGCCGAGGAGTGGACAGTGCAGGTTGAGGGCGAGATAGACGCCCTCACGTGGCAACAGGAGGGCGTACCGGCCATCTCCATCCCTGGCGCCAAGAACTGGAAGGACCACTGGGTTAACATCCTTGAGGACTTTTCGGTGATCTACTCCGTCACGGACGGAGACAAGGCCGGTAAGGAACTGTACGAGCGACTGACCTACGAGATTGACTTGAGCAGGACGCAGGTCATCAAGATCGAGATGCCTGACGGCGAGGACTCGAACAGCATGTATGTTAAGCTGGGTGGAGAGTATCTCCTTGGAAGGCTGAAGCGATGAGCAGGAGTTGGCAGCGTGCCGACGACAACGGTTACCACGAGTGGGGGCGCGTACGTAAGGCACGCGTTCTTCGGGAAGATTGGATGCAGCAGGTGAGGGAAGAGATGTCCGGGGTGTTTGTGATCGTGAACGAGTGGGAGGACAGCCACGGTAACGTGGGTTCGTCCATCGTTGACGGCAGGTGGTATGACTCTGAGGACGCAGCTCTCAAGGAGCTGCGATCCACGGCCGCTGCTCTCGACGCCGAAGTTCCCGATGATGAGTATGGTTTCACCATCGAGAATCAGGGTAACCTTAACTATGACGAATACTACATTCAGGAGTTGACCCGTGGGTAAGCACCGCCGCACAGAGGATCTGAACAACAAGCCGTTCGATCCGAACGCCGATCCGGAGACCAAGGCTCGAGAGTTTGATCAGCAGTATGGTCACAACCGTCGTGGCCCCGGCAGCCAGACCCCCAACCTCGACAGGTATCAGAAGGAGAAGAAGTGAATAACTGCACCAACCCTCCGCACTTCCCGCCTCACTGTGGATGTCCGGCCGGTAAGTGAGCAGACCAACCTGGGACGAAACGTTCCTAGAGATCGCTAAGATCTGGGCCACACGATCGACGTGCTCCCGCCGTAAGGTGGGGGCCGTCGTGGTCCAAGACAAGAAAGTAATAGGGCAGGGATATAATGGTGTCGCGTCGGGTCTTCTACACTGCGACGAAGGTGGCTGCCCTAGGGGACAGCTCAGTTATAACGAGGTCGGACCAGGGTCAGACTACAACCAGTTCCCGTGTTACGCTATCCACGCGGAGCACAACGCGATCCTTGATGCCGGTCTGGGATCGTGCGAGGGCGCTACTATCTACGTCACGGCGGAGCCGTGCCAGCAGTGCCTCAACCTCATCCAGCACGCCAAGATCGGAAGGATCGTGATCCTCGGTGAGCGAGGGTAACACCGTTCAACTCAAGCTTTACAAGGATACGCAGGAAGTGGATAACGAGATCACCGATAACACCGTCTACTACATCGTTCAGGTCTGGCGTGCGTCGCAGGATCTGCTCGTATGGTCGAGAGAGGGTGGGAATCCTCGCTGGGAGAACTACGCCTCCAGCTACAATGAGGCCGAGGCCGAGGAAAAGTACTTTGAGGCCAAGGAGATCTATACCAAGGTTCGTGTGATCGAGCAAACTCGGCAGGTGATTCTCGGTGAGTGAAGTCGTTTGGATGCAGCGAGCCCTGGATGACCTTCAGGCTACGCTGGTCGAGCGAAACAAGGGCTACAAGATCGATGGGGAGTTCTCCAACTTCTCGTTCGCTGCCGATATCGCTGGCATTGACACAGCCACGGTGATAATGTCCCAGCTTGCGATTAAGCTGGGGCGGATTAAGGGTCAGATGGAGAACGGTGAGTCCACCCGGGAGGGCGTTCTCGATTCCTATCGAGACCTCGCGGGCTACTCTGTGATCCTGTTCGCGTACATGTCCAAGATTCTGGACGAGCTGGTGGCGGAGGAGGGGCAGTGAAGGTTCTACTGATCGGTAAGACCGAGGCGGACCTGTTCCCGTTCAATGGTACGTCCCGGCATGTGATGCCGGGCAGGGCCGAGGGGTCTGAGTTTGAGAAGCGAGTCAAGGCAGGCCCCGGTTACGCCGGACAGTCCGGTCAGGAACTGATTGAGTTCGCCGGTCGGCTGTGCTACGAGTCGTTCAGTCTGCCCAATCCTGGCACAGCCGACAACGCTGGCTACGTTCGGAACATCGTCAACCTCGGGCACGAGAGCGTGCTGGAGCACGTTTCGGTCACCTTCTACGTCGAGGGTGTCAGCCGCAATCTGACCCACGAGTTGATCCGCCACCGACACCTCAGCTTCTCTGAGGTGTCTCAGCGGTACGTGAACATGGATGAGGCAAAGGTTATCACCCCTCCCGCCTATCGTGACCTGTGGCCCGAGAACGCCCAGACTTACGATCTCAGCGAGGAGCACGTCGACGAGTATCGATACTCTACCGAGCTGCTCGCATCCAAGGGGAAGACCCGCAAGCAGGCCCGCGAAGCGGCGCGCTATGGTCTTCCCCAGGGGATCGAAACAAAGCTTGTCGTGACCGGGAATCTTCGGGCATGGCGAGACGTTCTAAAGAAGAGGATGACTTACCTGGCCGACGCCGAGATGCAGGAGTTCGCTAAGGCCATCTGGGGCCAGCTCATCGCCGAGTACCCCGACGTGTTCGAAGACATCGAGTTTCAGGAGAAGCCGTGAGCCTGCCCATCAATATCATCAACAGCGACAGCGACCCGTTCCTCACCCTCAACCTTGAGGTGGATGGACATGAGGCCAGCATCACTGTAACCGTCTCGTTCGAGGGCGACCTTCTGGGCGCCCTCGGTAGCGATGGCGAAACCGAGGAGGGAGTTCGCACGGAGGTCGCTCAGGACATTCTGTACCTGGTTTACAGCGAATTCTCTACTGCGCTTGAGGATGCGAAGAGTCACGCCGAGACGTCTGCCTGACGGCAGACTCCAACTAAGGATCGAGGATCACGATGGGCAAGAAGTACGACGCGTACGTGAAGGCGGTTCAGGCGGAGAACGCAGCCAAGCTGCGATCCGAGCAGGTGAACGGCGGAGCAACTCGTCAGGCGATCCAGGAAGCTGAGATCAACAAGGAGCAGGCTTACCTCGTTCGCGAGGAGGCCTGGCGTAACCTTCTGGAGGACCCGAATGGCTGAGCATATGGCTGGCCTGCTTATCTTCATCTTTGTTGCGTGGCTCGTGGCGATGTTCCTCAGTCGCAAGTAAACAAAAAAGGCCCCCTCTCCTTTCGGGAGAGGGGGTTCTTTTTATTACTTGAGCAGTCCGGCAGAGTCGGAATCACCGATGAACTGGGCAAGCCAGCCCTTGACTACGCTAGCTCCGGCAGCGGCTCCAGCGATAAGAGCATCACGACCGGTGCTCAGATCGGTGAAGCTGAGTGCACTGAGGAAAGCGAAGCCGAACGTGGCGGCCACTCGCTCGAACAGGTCGAGCGCAAGTTCCTTACTCACTTAGACCTCCTGGTCTTTTTGATCACAACTTTGGACTTTTTACTGTGCTTGTCGAACTTGGCAGCGACTTCAGGCTTAGCAGCGTGGAGGTACTTACGTTGCTTTTCGCTCTTATACGGCATACCGGCTCCTAACTCTTTCAACCTGGATGGCTGTAGCCTCATCGAGGTATCCGGAAACTGTCAGCCCGAACAGCGACTGAAATCCTCGGATGTGCCCGATGGTAGGCTCATCCATTTCACCGGAGACGATCGGTACACCGAGAACGCGCTGCACGTGAGACACGGCAGCCCTCTCGAATTCGTTGGACGGTCGCATGATGGTTCGCTTGAACCAGTCAGGCTTGATGTCCGGAAGATCGTGACTGTCGCTCATGCTCCCACCTTCTCGGCGATACGGTCAACGACTCTACGTACGCCGTCAACATCCGCCCGCTGGGTTACGAGATCCTCCAGCGTGGTGATTCTTCCACGCATTTCAGCAAGCTCGTTGTCTTTGGTGGTGATCGCCCGCTTAAGGGATTCCACCTCTCCGGTGAGGATGGTAACGGCGCTAGCCGCTTCTCCCAGTGTACCACCGCGACCGGACCTTTTACCGCCGTACCACCCACCGATGCCGGTGGTGGCGACCATAACGATAGTCATAATGCTATCTATGTTTGCCATCTAATCACGCACTCTCTGCCACAGTTCTGAGGACTACAGTCAGATAGCCGCCAAGCGTGGACTTGTCAGGTCCGGGCGGAGCCAACTGTGTAAACTTCCAGTCGTCGATAATGACCAGGGTGGATATATCTTCTATCAGCTCCTGGAAGGTGACGACATCGCCCGCTCGGGCGAGAGCCTTAAAGTCCTCAAAACGTTGACGTGCGTAGTTATCTGTGCCAATCTTCTGACCCCCCTTATCTTCCTCGTGGTCAAACAACAGGAAGGTGTGGCTGATCAGACGCTGGCGGATGGAGCCAGGCAGTGCCTTAACCTGCCAACCGTTGAGGACTCCTCCGGTTGTTTGGTCTACGGTCCCCCGACCCAAAGTGAACTTGAAAGCGATCCAGTTCTGTGGACCGCTTGGGTTCGTGATAGCTACGTCACCCTGAGCGGGGCTGAACGTAGGCCCGTACGTGATGTACGGAATATCTGCGCCGCTTTGCGTGAGCACCGAGAACTGCACGGTACCCTGGAGAATCGTTGGCGTTCGCAGAGAAGCAAACTTATAAAGCTTGGGTTCCTCGGTGTTGTACCTGATGCGTCCGGTCTTGAGATATCCTGTAGGGATGAGCACGGAGGCAGACTGTACCATGAGGGCGCTGGCTGTGATTGGAAAGACTAGGCGCCCTGAGGCGCCGAGCATGGCAACCGACTGGATGGTGCCGGACATGCCCTCAGCGTATGCATCACGGGCGTAGGCGTACCGTACAGCCCTTGATGACTGCTCCTGGATGGTATTACCCAAGTCCACCCTGTAGACGCCTGAAGCGCCATCGTGGGCCGCTGTGGACCCTACGTACATGAACCGGTCGAAGCCGACGATGCCAACACATCCACCCGCAGGCTGGAACAGCAGCGGTCCATAGATTACGTCGCCGTTCGAGTCGAACTCCCCGACCCGGAATCCCTTGTTGGTAGCGACCCCAAGGAAGCTACCGATATATCCGTAGATATCGGTGATCAGTTCACCGGTCGGCATGGTGGCGGTAACGGTAGGCAGGAAGATCTCGGTAGCACCGGAGAAGTCGATCGTGATTTTATAGATAGCCGACTGGGTGCTGTTCTTGCCCGCCGCGTAGATCGCGGTCGGGCCCTCAGAGATGGAAGTCCATACCCAGGTGGGATCAGGGTGCGTGAACGTGAACACATCAGCAGCGTCAATCAGGGCTGTAGCTCCGGTGTTAATCACGTTCAGGTACAACGTGTTGCCTACGCCGACCATGACTCGACCCTTGACGTATTCGATGCAGCCGGTAGTCGGAGCGACGGCGAACGACCACATCTTCGTGGCGGCGGCAGTGTCCACACTAGACCAGACGCCATCGGTCATGAGGGCCAGACTCCTAGTGCCAGCCGAGGTGAGATCCAAAGCAGTACCAACGGTAGCCATGGTGATGGCTGTGTTGGTGCCAGACTGGATTGAGTACAGGTTGGTACCGTCAAGAAGAAACGCAGCGTCCTGCCCGGCAGGGCGAACGTATCCAGAGACGCGGGCCGTGGCTCCGGCCAGAGGTGTGGGGGTATTCACAACCATCCGCTTGAGCAGACTGATCTGACCGGAGGTCCACGGATCGATGCCGAGCGAGTCGGCAAACCTGTAGTTAAACTGGTTATCGGAGTCCGGGTCCTGATAGAGGACACCGGCTCCGGCGTTGAAAGTAGACTGGGACCGCAGCCACCAACCGTAGAGCGACTGTTCGCCAGGTTCCTGGAACGAATCGAACTGCTGCTTTCTGATCTCCGCCATTCCCTCAGTGTAAGGCCACTGGTCACGGGTGGCGGAGAGGAAAGGGATTCCACCCAGAGCGTAATCGAATTCGTAATCGGTAAGGCCGTAGGTGTTCGACGCCGTAGTTCCGAAGTTGCTAAGCTCATACGGTATCGGGTTTACGATGTCAGCCATCCATCCTCCTTACGCGATCTGAAGAGTTCCAAAAACAGTAATAATGTCACCAGCGACCCAAGTCCACGGGGTGAGGGCATCGATGGTTCCGCTGTTAGCCAGCGCGTTACCGTCCTGCTTACCACCCGATGTGTCGATCATGAAGTTGTTGGCGTTAGACCCGATCCTGACGACACCCGGAGAGGTGTTGTTTGAAGACTGGGAAAGTTTACCGAACCCCATAGGCGCGAACTGGTTGGTGACATACACGTTTGCTGCAGCAATGCCGGGCGGGAAGGTCCACTGCCAGTTGTCTGAAGTTCCCGCACCCGCCCCGAAGTTAGTGGTGTTCCCAAACGTCAGCGAGAAGAAGAAGTGCATCGTCTTGCCGAAGACGGCATACTGAGCAGCCACTGTGGCGTTACCGTAGGACGGCGTGGCAGCGCCGGACGTAGTGGTCCACGTGGGAGTCCAGGAAGTCCAGGCTCCAGCGGTATACGGTGCAGAGTTCAGCGTAGTGCCGAACGACAGTGAACCATCAACAACGAGGTTGTTATTGGTTCGCAGCACGCCGGAAGAATTCCGGAACAGGTTGGTGTCGACGGCCGTACCGTCTCCCCAGAACAGAAGACCATCGGCTCGAATCCGAAGCCGATCGTTCGTGTCACCAGTCCCCCTGGTCGAGAACGAGTTATTGGTGGTCGTGGATCTGGTCGATCGGAATTCGGTATTGGTAGCCTGTAGGAGTGCCACGCCGACTCTCTCGATGAAAGAATCCTGGGTGGCCGCACCAGACCCCCAGCCGTGAACACCGCCAGCGTTTACATAAAACCTACCGTTGGTGTCGCCGGTAACCTGAGCGATGTAGGCAAAGCTTCCGCTGGACGCACGGGTGGTCAATATCTGGTTGGTGGCGTTGATCCCGCCGTTAGCGGCGATCGCGCTAGTGAAGCTGACGCTGCCGGAAAAGGTTGCAGTACCCGAGAAGGTACCGTTGACAGTCCCGCCACCACCGAGCTGCGCTCCGGTGAGGGTCTTGTTGGTTAGGGTCTGCGTGTCGGTGGTACCAACAACGCTGCCCACAACCCCGTGAACGCCCGAAGTCGAGGCCTCGTGGGTCCGACTATCAGTGAAGTCACGAGCGGAGCTTACGTGGCGAACTACGGCCCCAGGGTTGTGTGAACTAGCCGACGTTCCGTCGATGGCCCGAGTTACATCCAGCGACAAGCCGCCGACGTTGTTGACCTGGACAAGTTCCTCGTTCGACGCACCGTAATCCAGAGCCAGCGTATAAGGCAGGGCAGGGAAGCCAGTGACAGATGCAACCAGGATGGTTGTGTCAGACGGCCCGATAGGGGCCGTCAGCGTTGTCGGCAGAGCGATGGACGAGTAAAAGCGTGAGTTAGGCACGATCCTCCTTACCCGTTAAAGGTCTGATAGATGGGGTACAGGTCGAACAGGCGGTCCCGCTCTTCCTGGAGACGACGGGTATAAAGGCTCAGGTAGTACTGAGAAGCATTTGAACCAGCCCCTGTCGGGACGAGGGGTGCACGCTCAGTAGATTCAATCTGCTGCTGCTGAAGTCGGGCAGCCTCGTAAGCCGGGAGCAGGCGCCAACAGGCGCCGTACACGATCATATCTATGTATCGCTCAGGGTATCCGGTGGTCAGCTCGAAGTCATCCGAATCGTTGACCATCACGTTAGGCTTCTTTGTGTATACGACTCGGATGTTGCGACCCGGCGTAATGAAATCACGCATAATCTGAATCGTCTTGCCGGTAGGCGTGGGCGTAGGCTTCACCTGTCCGGGAGTTGTCGAAGCCTGTGGATTGAATCGCCATGAAGTGTTGGGGAACCACACACCGGACGGACCGATGGTGTTTACGGTAACTCGATACACGTCCTCAACCTCAACGGGGAGGGGATACTCGTATCGAGCTGCGATCTTCGGGAACTCGGTCTCACCGAACACCCAAAGGTCGGGGTAGGTAGCGTTGATCGTCTCGTTGATAGCTTCCCTAATGCGCTGCCTCGGGTACATCGGATCGTCTGTGACGATCGCATTAACAGCGTGGTTGGCAGGGGTGGTGCCTTCAGCACCACGCCCGTTAATGCCAGCCATGACGGTCACGACCCCACTAGCCTTGTCGTAGGACTTGATCCTAACCATCTCATCTTCGATCTCAGCAAGACCGCGAGAGAGATTGGTTACTGTGTCCATGTCCACAGTGAACGTAGTGTCAGATGCCGTCATGGGGGCAGTGAGGAACGAGATCGACTCCTGATCCCTCGTATATCCGAGAAGCTGCTGCTTGACCCTTGAGATGATCTGGTCGAAACTCGTAGCCATCAAGCCTCCTTAGCCGAAGTGATAACCGTTCAGGCTCGCAGAACTGGTTCCAGAACCTGCGGCCGTAAACACTATGTCAATAGGGTCAGTATCTGCATAAACCAGAATGTCGGTTGAAACCGAATCGGCTAGAGTTGTCAGAGCCAGACCCGAAAGGTTGAGTCGGAGAAGTACGGTACCGTTTGCGGGTGCACCATTCGGACCGCTAACACTGATGGTAGGGGTTGCCGTACCGGCTACAGCGATAGACGCCGACAGCACAACAGTGCCGGAATACCACTTACCGGGTGGCACCGTAACCATGGTTCCAGTAGTGGTGCGAGTAGAGCAGAGAATTGCATCCTTATCTGGCGCGTTAGGAAACATGCATCTCCAATCAGAGGTTTGATTCTCCCCAAACAAATCCCATATCCCAGAGCTGATCGGCGTCACCGGCAACCGTAGTCCTAGCGCACACGCCTTCCCCGGGAAGAACGTGGAATGCCGCCCCACTCGGGGGAACGATCACTGCGGCGGCCCCGATACCAACACCTGCACTGGTGACCGCAGGAGGCACGGAGATGATGGGCACAGCAACCGAAGTGGTAATAGTGGGGTTGTTGATACGCACTTCCGCCGTTGTGTTGCTCTGGCTCGTAATGAACTTGTTGACATCAGCAGCGGCACGGAGGGTGCCGCCTGAGGCCGCACTAGTCCTAGACACCGTCATAGGGTTTATGGTTGAGGTGGCCGCACCTGCCCACGGAAAGACGGTGAACTGATAGAAGATGTAGATCTTCCCGCTGCTTATCGGGTTGAAGATAGACAGGAAGTTATAGGGAGCGCCGACCTGTCCAGCCTGAGCGGAAAGCAGAGTGCTATAAAGGCTCAAGCCGGGCGGCATTCCCTGCGCCACATAAATAGGAGTCGTGTTGGTGTTAGCCACCACCATGGCTCCTGATGCTGTGGGAGCAATTCCCTCCATCCTTACTGTAAGTTCAGCCATCAAACCTCCTTAGAGTAGCTGACCTGTTGCGGTAGCTGCCCCAGTGTAGGTGCTGGCAGCGATGTTGTTCACGACCTGAAGAGTAACCGCATTGGCGGACGGGGCAACAACGAATACGTCGGTCATGACAACCTGACCAGATCCGGTGTCCCGCTTAGAAAGCGCAGCGGCGAGGATTGTTCCAGCGGTCGGGACTACACCAGCCCCCGCCGTGACAACACTTGTGTTGCCATCCGTGGCTACGGTGACGCCGTTAGCGGCGCTCACCGAGATATCACCCTTCCAGGTTCGGCCAGCAGGAATGGTCAGGAACGTGGTTGGTGTGTTTGAGTTGTTCACGATCACGCCGCCTGACAGAATATTGCCAGCGGCGGGGGCTGTAGGTTCTACCCGAACCGTACTTTCAGCCACTATCCGCCTCCTTTATGGCTTGATCCACCTGCCAACGCTGGGTGCCAGTCGGAGAAAGGCCGTCGTTAACGGCCTTCTCGTAGTGATCAAGATCCCTGTCCCACTGCTTTTGGCGGGTGCCGTAGTTATCATTAACCGCAGGAGAGAGCTGCAAGCCCTTGGCCCGAATGCACTCACCGTAGGTGGAGTGGTTCTTGGTCAGGCACGAGCTACTGCAATTGGCGCCCTTACGCTTCCTGGGCATCAGCGTTCACCGACCAGGCCGATAGCCTCGATCTTGGCCCACGGAACCAGCACAATCTCCGTCTGCGGAGAGATGTGCATATCCCATCGGAACTTGATGAAGTTCTCATCCCAGTCGAGAACCTCAAGATTCGAGAGAGTCCGCCCACCCTTTTCCAGGTTGACGAGGCTCCCCTTAGTGAGAAGCGACTTAGTCGCGGTCGCCTTTGCAGTAGTAGCCATTACTGTAGATACCCCTCAGTCGTTCGATAGATCTCCGGCCTAAAAGGGTTATGCTCGAACGTGACGTTCTGTGCAGCCACCGGAGTAGTTCTTGGTTGTGAAGTCTGGACTTGTCCCAAGTTCTGTCGCACCTTAGGTGCGAACATCACGGGATCGTTGAGGTCAGTCCCCGTAAGTGCCGGTGTCTTGACCATATATTCCCTGCCTGTGGGAGTTGTGACCGGACTTGAGTTCAGCCTGTCGGTACGTACTCATAGCTCGCCAGATCGTGGCATCGAGAATGCCACGTTCGTTGTTCTCTATGTTTGTGGTACGGCCACCAGGGCCAGCAATTTCAGTCGGGTAGTCCGCAGCATCCTTGTCGCGGGACTCGTAAAGCTCGTCCTGCTTTTCCTTCTGCGGGTTGCGATAAACGTCGCTCATCAGTCCTCTTCTCTGAAAACCTGGACGGGTACGACCATAACGGGGAATCCTTCGGTCACGTTTGCTTCGGCGACAGCGTTAGCCACCGACTCCGAATCAAACGTTCCGATCTCCATGCTGTTGACGACGTAAACCCACCAGCTATTTTCTTGTATTACAGCCATACTTCCCCTTAGATCAGGGCTCCCCACCAGCTGGTGGAGGAGAAAGCGCGAGTAGAAAAGTCGATAGAGGCCGGGAGCGAAGTCTGAGTTCCCACTCCACCGAATGTGCTAAACCTAGCGTTCGACACGGTAAGACCGTGGTTCATGAAAGCAGCCAGTGCGCTAGCGTTCACGACTCGCAGGAATGTAGGAGAAGCGGCGGCGTTCACAAGGAACGCCACGTAGTAGGTTCCGGCGGGGCAAACAACCGGAGCAGTAAGGGCCATGTCCTTAGTGCCCGTGGTTCCCCACGCAGTGGTCTGATCTGCGGTCACACCTATGCGTGTGCCGCTAGCATCATACAAGCCAGCAAAGTTCTGTCCGGCTGTTAGCGTAGTCCCCAGGCCCACGACAGCCTGACATACAGAGTTGATCACCGCGTCGTTGACAAGTTCTATGCGGGTCATCTGGATCTGTCCAAGCGGCATGGCCAGAGAGTTGAGAGCAAAGACTGGATCGAAAGCGGCGGCAGTAAAGCCATACAGTTGGCTGGCCTTAGCGCCAAGAGCTTCTACGCCATTCAGTCGAGTGTCCAGGTTAGCGATAAGCGCCGAGTTGGCAACTATGTCACCCGTGTTGTTCGTGATGCGGCTATCCTGGTCGGTGAAGGCGGCATTAACCGGCACGTCCCAGTCCTCAGTCCCCCTCGGGATCGGGGTGTAGGTCATTCTCCGAATCCTCCCTCACCGAATCCCCCGCCACCGAACGAATCAGCACACGGGGTAAAGTTGGCTTCCGTTGCTACGCCAGAAGATATGATAGCGGCCTTAACGGCGTCGTCCACCATATGCTCATAGCCACCACGGAAGTAGTGCAGCCCCTGTGATGGGGCTGGATAAAAAGCTGTGTCGTTCTCGTTAGGATTAGGCGGAAGGTTAACGGCACCTATCTCGTTTGTGTAGGCGTCATAACGAACCTGCTCATAAACCCCAGGAGAAACCTCAACGACTGAGACTCCCCTCCGCATGCGGAATCGCTCCATAAGAGCGTTCCATGCGAAAGGGGCCTCCTCGACCGTTGGGGTCGTAAAGATCCAGCAACCGGCCATGGAGGCCCCCTCTCAAATCAGGAGCTAGTCAGCCACGTGGTACCGGTGTTGCGAACAACCGTGGTACCGATGGAACCGGCCACACCAACAGCGACGGTAGCAGAACCGGTGCCGTTGATGTTGCCCGTGATGTTCACGACGTTAGTCGCGGTAGCGTCACGCCGAATGACGTAGACTCGACCAGGGATGGTGCTCGCAGGAGCGGGCAGAGCAATGTTGGTCGGGTTAGCGCCAGGCGAAACGCCGATGAAGTAATCCGTGTCGCTCGCGGTCGTAGCCGCAGTGACCAGGCGGATAGTCTCCGAAGTATTGTCGAGACCAGACATGTATCCTCCTTGGGATAGGAGGGGGCCCCGAAGGGCCCCCAACCAGATCAGGTAGTCGGGCGAGCCGAGCTAGACGACTGCGCCACGATCAGCGCCTCAGGACGGTACAGGTTCCAGCCAGCCACACCGTACCAACCGAGAGGCTGGAAACGAGTCAGCTTGTCAACGACCGGACCGCGAACCGTGTGGAACTCCTCCGCAACAGCCTCAGCAAGAGCCTGCTGACCGGTGAAGTAGGTGTTGAACACTCGGACCTGAGAACCGCCAGCACCCGCACCGGCCTGGACGTTCTGGCCACGGGGGGACTCGATGTAAACAGCACCCTCGTACTCGCCCAGCTCGGACGCCCAGATGTTACCCGGAGCCGAGTACTCGTGCGGCTGACGCCAGGAACCGGCACCGGTCTCACGCTTCAGGTCGTAAGAGACCTGCGGGTGGATGTAAGCAGTGTAGTAGCTACCCTTGTTCGGGTGGACCTTGTTCGTCCGGAGCTGCGTGGTCAGGAACCGCGCCATGTCCGAGTTGAAGATCGAGTTACCGGCAGAGCCGGAAGTGCCGATCGAGGTCAGAGCGACAGGGTTGGTCGGGGTGGAACCGAAACCGTAGCCCAGGGCGCCCGAGGTGCCGTCGCGTCGCAGGGTCTGAGTGCCACCCGCGAGGACGTTCTGGACGATAAGGTCGACAGAGTCGATCAGGTTCCATGCAACCTGGTTGACGAGACCAGCGGTCACGTCGGTGAAGCTGAACAGGTCCAGCTTGTTCGAGACCAGGATGGCGTTACCGTACTCGTTCAGGGTCACGCTCACAGT
>JACCDR011546864.1_pt1 | contig 45295 bp, 50 predicted proteins | sample 7446431 | NCBI WGS metagenome assembly JACCDR01 (sample SAMN15323443, study PRJNA562643) | freshwater metagenome | isolation source: river surface water | place: USA:Blue River Watershed | collected 2017-08-17 | reverse complement strand
ATGGTAACCATTGTTGTGTACAATAGTTTTGTAGTGCTTATTGACAAAAGCATCTGACAACTTGCACTTTGCAATCCCTTCGCCACAACACTTACCAAAAATGTACTCAACATCATCTTCGTTATTGACATCATACAAACGTGGTTTCTTCATACGCCTTTTCTTTGGAACTTTTTTAACTTCCACTACTCCATCCTTCTGTTTCACCTCATCAACGGTCTCAGGCATCTTGTTGACACGTTTGTCCTGAACCACTTTAACTTGCTTCAACGCAGCATTCTCTTCTCTAAGACTTGTGTTATCCCTACGTAGTGCATTTAACTCCTTTAGGAGGTACACATTCTCATTCTTCAGTCTCTCAAACTCCAACAATAACGAGTTATGCTCCTTCTCCAAGCAAGCATATTTATCCGTCGTCTTGTTGTCTTCCTCGACGGGACCTTGCATCCCAACCCATTCAAAACAAGCATTCTTCTTCCAAGCCAAATCAACCCTTCCCTTTAGAGCTGCAGCAGTCAATGCCATATGTGTGAACCACAAACAGAAAGCACCAAAATTGTCACACTTTACAAACATACACCAATGCAATTGATCGAGTGAAAACAATCAGTTTTTCACATATAACCAGTAAATGTATGGTTTTTTGTTGAAGTAAGGCATGTGTCTCTATCAAAGTATAATAATGAAACCAACGCAATATAATAAATATATGTAAATCAAAACACCATGGATATCCATAAAGAAACACAATACCTCTATGCTCTTGTAAGAGAAGGATTTGATGATCCTTTTCACATACATTACTACTTGGATAAGACTGCTGCAATCAACATGATTTCATTTGCTGTTCGCACAAATTGTGTTGCAGGTGTATACGTGTACAGAATAGACCATGAAACTCCAGCCAACAAACTTAAACTTGCACAGAGGATTGAGTTGCTTGCAGACCATGACAATAAAACTTGGAAGATTTGGACAAAACAGAAAGAAAAACAATATAGTTCAAGTTATATTATGCAAAATCCTGAGGTTATGTATGATTGCCTCGAGTATATTGATACCAATCTACGTGATTAGACTACAATACATTGCTCCTTGAAGTCTTTGTATTATACTTTTCCCAAGCCTTGTCAATATACTTCTTTTGTTCCTTGGCGTTTAGCTTTCCCCACATCTCATCTGTTGCGGCCTTGATGTCGAGGAAATTGATGTCCAACACCATGACAACTTGCTTATTGACTATCTTTGGCTTTTGATACGGGAGACCTGCTACCTTGCGCTTATTCACCCAATCATCAACAATGTCCTTGTTATTCTTGTTATCATTATAGAACAACCACTTTGCCTTGCACACGGCACCTGCGTCAGTCATCTTTCGTGTGCTTGAATCCTTGGTCTTATTTGTGTGCTTATCTCCACCATCTCCACTTTGACTACTCTCGAGCTCACTGCTCACTTGCTCTATGCTCACCAGCTTCTTGGCGCGAGGCATTGTATGTCTTACGTGCTTGTATGTCTTACGCGTCTTGATGACTTTGTTGATGAATGATAATGTTATTTGCCGTGTATTTCCATTTTTTTGTTAGTTGTGGAATTATTGTTGATAAACACCAGATGACACGAAACAAAACTTAAGGGGTGTTCTAGATACTTCTTATATTCATCATGTCTGAGTATTTGATAACTTCGAGAGAAGGCTTGTTTTTGTTCAATGTCTCAACACATGAATTTCACAAGTTGAGAGATGGATATTTCTTTGGACTAGCAAGACATAGTGACCTATGGTATGTCTTTGGATATAAAGGTGATAATGTAAATGAGAAGAATTACCCAACATTTAAAGGATACATTGCATCTTTTAGGCTATGCAATGCACAAATTGAATGTTGGACGGAGCAGTGTACTAGCTTAGATAATGGTTCGCATCAACTGAGGGTTTATAAAAACAAACTATATCTTGTAGAGACTTACATACAGAATATTGCAATCTTCAACATATTGACAGATGGCTCATTATTGCATGAAAAAAACGTTAATATGTATTCCTCAACAAGTGCTGTAGTAAGTCCTGTAGTCAATGCACATTATGTCATCAATGGAACCGACCCAAACACCACATGTCGAGGCTACAAACATATAAATGCCCTCACTTTTCATGACGGTTTGATCTACTTAAGTTGTCCAAGTTTGAGAAACAACATCAGCAAGACAGGCATTCCAACACAGTCTTTGTCTCCTCATGTCATAGAGGTGTATGATGGCGACTTCAATTTTCTTTGGTCCTTCGTGCTTCAAGAGGAAGTCTTTTGTCATGACATTGTCTTCCATGGGCACAAAATTTATTTCAATGCACCTCCCAATAAGGTATGTATTTTTGACATTGTTGATAAAACAATCACAAGCAAAATAACGTTATCAATTGAAGCATTCCATCCAAGAGGATTATCTATAAGTCGAGACGGTCTTGTTGTGATAGGTCTAAGAAGACCTGGTATGTTGGCTTACTTTCATCAAAATGATGTTGATGCAAAGCAAAACATACAATATGTACCATCACCATGTGAACCATGTTTCATAGGTATGATTGATTATGATAATGATTATAACAATATGAATAGTGCACTTGTTAAAGGTTTTGTTCAGCAAGTCCATCAAAGTGTGCTTCCCCTCACACTCAAAACATTTGATAACATATCTGATTTAGTCTTTGAACATGATTGGACTAAGTATAAAGATACAAGATGGGAAAAAGAAAAAACATTGAAGCTATCTCAACAAGATTACAACCTACAAAATGTCAAGACACCAACTGAGGAAGTATTTGTAGACTTGCACGGCTTGCAAAAGACATCTTCTATGAAAATACATATTGCACAACTTGTAGTGAGAGACGAAATGCAAAACAGACACCGTGAGATACTGAAACAACTTAATGATCTTGAACAGTATGTGCAAAGAAAAGCATTGCGTGTATCTGGACACTTGTACTTGTATCCACCTCAAAGCGCTCTTGGTTGGCACACAAACTTAGAGGAGTTATACAATCACAACACGATACGTTGTTACATTGTACACACGACAAAAGACAATGAAACCTTCTTTCTTTATAAACACCCTGTTAGCAATCTCATTCATGCTGTGCCTGATAGGAATAAGTTTGCAAACATATTTGCGCTTGGAAATGAGGATAATCCGTTGTGGCATGCAGTCTATAACAATTCAAAAGACACTATGCGTTTGTCATTAGGACTAGCATTCCATCAATATCGACTTGGTGCATTTCATTCGATGAAGGCAACTATAGAAGAAATAATTCGCTAATCCAAGTACGGTTCATGAGCAGACGCATAATAAGGATTGCGACTCAGTCGTGTAATGACCAAGTGGTTGTTGCTTTGCATCCAGTATTCTGTGTTGCTTTGACCCATATTTGCCCAATCTGTTTCTACAAAAAATCTGTCATTGCTACTCATAAATATTTGTACAGGTTGGTTAGCCTTGGCTTTTGTAACGACCTCTTCTGTCCATTGTCCCCATTGATTGCTTGAGTATTGTGAATGCCTGATCTGATAGGCAAAATCATCTGCGGAAATGTAGTTACCCCATTGGTTGAGTGTTGCAGCGACACGTCGGAAACCAATAGAAAACAAACCAGGAGCACCGGTTAAGTGGAATGCACCAGATTCTTGTTGTGGAACACACTCGTAAGCAAACTCGTTCATCAAGTTGTGTGTGTTTGCTGTATGGTCATACCATTCTGTTTCTTCCATGGGAGGTAAATTACTGTGATATCCTAAAATCCTGTTCATACTATTGTCTTCATCGGTTGTAGTGTATTGTCTTGCTTGCAAAGGCACAATGATAGATGCTGGTTCATTTTGACTACGGAACTGAGCATTCCACAACTGATTTATAGATTGTGCTACGTCTGACTGAAAAGACATTATTGTTTTTATATCCACAAAGAAAATTGTTCAAATGCAATGTGCTTATTATACTATGTATTTCTCGTAAGTCGTCCCAAAACTACCCACATACCCCAAGTCCACTCCACTAAAAACAACATGCTTCACTGATAAGTTTTTTGCTCTTTTCTTTGCTGTTGTCTTCAACATATACTTAAGACTCTCAACAAACACCCTTATCTTATTTGGTTTCCACTCTTTCATATTCCGTTTGCTTGGTTTGCAGTCTTGTGAACAGATAACATAAACATGCACGGCACCGTCTGTTCTTTGTATGTTGGTTGTCAAGGCTTCAAGGCTTTGTTGAGTCGCTTGATAAAATATTTGGTTTTTATATGTGAAAACATCCTCATTGTTGGGAAATAGAATACGTTGTAAAAACTCATTGTCATAAATGATTATATGGTATATCAGTTGGGCATCCAGTTGAAGCTTCTTGCTGATCATATATGCAGTGTTGTTGATATTGCCAGACCAATTACATTCATTGGGTATATCGTGCAATTCATCGACATACTCACGTGACACATAACACAAATAGAGAAACTCAAACCTTTCGATATGTGGCATGTAATGGAAATAGTTATACAACACATCATCTGTAGCAACAAGAGGCAATTGCATCCAATCATATGTTAGCACATCATCTTGATTAGAGTCGTATATGATAGGGTGGTCATGTGAAATAGAGCATATGACTGCATGACCCGTGGGTTCACCAGTGAAGACCTGCAGAACAGCGTGTTCCAATAAGTATGAATGCATTGAGTTTCCAACATATACCACACGTTCATGCGGGACATAGCCAGATGTATTTCTCACATCTGTGATCACTAATAAAGGGGTGCCAACAAGCACGTTCATTGTTTCCTCTGTCATCGTCAAAACATTATTTCCCACGTCTTTGACTACGATTGGTTGGCTCAATCCCATTGTTGATATCAAGTTCGCTAAGGACTGCATGGAATAACCTCCAAGATTGATTTTTGAGCCAAAACTTGGGATTCGTTGTTCATTAACCGTTGCCATCAAATTATCAACGTTAGTGAGACTAATCTTTTTGTTGACTTTATGACACATCAATATGCTGATGAATGCAAAGAAGTACATCCGCAACTTGAGAGCATCTGTTGTTTGTATACAAAAATCATCTCTAGTGAGAAGTGTGTCGATGCAATCAAAAAAATCATTTTGCTTGCCTGTTGCAACTATATGTGATTGATACGCAAGGTAGGCATTGTATAACAACTTCCTTCCAACAGTTCCAAGCAGGAATGCATTAAACACACTATTAAAATAGCATGAGCCTTTGAATTGCTTCAGTCCCTTCAATTCAAGCTTTTGAGAATACGTCTGTGAAACCATCATAATTCATTAAGAGATTCTTTTATTCCTTTGTCCTGATTTTGATGGCGTTTTCCTCGCTTCTTGCAGACGAATATATTTGTTATTCCTCTTAACATACTGACACCTGTCCTCGTCAACATAGATGACACACATTCTTCCTTGAATATCTTTTTTGACGGCCATACCATCCTTACCTAACAATTTTTTAATCTTGTTAGCACCACCGTGTTTTTTGGTTTGAGTTTGAGTTTCTGGCAAGTACATATTCATGATATCATCGTAAACTGTTTTAATGTTTGTTTCAGGAATTTTCATCAATATGCTCTTCAAATATTCTTCATTTTCAGAAAGTATGGTTTTGGCAGTTCCATTATACCTCTTTGTATGTAGGCTCGCAATTTCATAATTGATATCTTCATATGCCAAACCTGTTGTATCTATGAATGTTTTGAGTAAATTGTTTATTTTGTCATTTTCCCAATTGGAGTTTACATATTGTCTATTGTAGTTTGCATCCAAGACACGCATTAAATATTTCCCGCGAGACTTTCCAGAATGTGAGTTCGCAAACTGTAAGTTTTCCAAAATACTACATATCATGAAGTTATGGAAGATGTTTACCATTTGTGTATTGTTTGTTATATGTTTGTGAAAGGGTTTTCTTTGCTGCATCATATACACAACATGCATAAATGCCCCTTGTGTCACATAGCACTCATCTTCAAACAACGCTATCTGTGAAACTTGATTGATGAACTTATTTGCATTATTTTGGGTGTACCCTTTGCGCAATTCTTCAAGAGTACAGTTGGCATTTGCGACTGATTGGAAGTACTGATCTTGATATGTTATCGTGTTTTTGTCGTTTGTTTTGTTTTCCTTGATTTTCTCTAATTGTTGTGTCAGCTCAGTTGTGACTATATAGGAGTTGAGATCATCTCTGTCACCGTTGTCCTTGATAATTGCAAAGTCCGACAAGTAGAAGTTAATATCAAAGAATTGGAACACCTTCTTTAGGTCGCCACGCCAGATTGTGCGACCATGAAACAAATTATTTTGCATAAACCTTCGTATAGCCATCACACGATACAAATTCAAATCCCAGCAATCTCCTTTGACTGTTATGTCAATATCTGATGTTGTATCATTGTTCCCTGAAGAGAGACAATATGGGTTGCACATTGACTTTTGATCATCTGTGACTGTTTGCAGACACGCAAAGTCTTTTAAAAACTTGTCAAATTGCTCACGAAAACCAAATACTTCATTTACCACTTGCTTATTTGTTATTCTCTCTCCAGCATTAGTAGTTGCGTAAATACCCATTGGGTCCCTTTCAAGATATTGAATAAACTCTTTCCAAGTCACCTCTGCCAAAGACGTCTCATCATAGTATACAAATAAGTAAGAGCTTACGTTGACACATTGATCCAACAAGCTTCCCATGTGATTGTTAGCTGTTACTCGGTTTATTTTGTTGTATATACTTTGTATTGCTTGTGCCGCCTCGTCAAAATTCTTGTTTGTGCCATTGAACCATCTGCATACATCTTGCCAAGGCTGTTTCAATGCATTGTACATATCGTTTTCTTAGTAACAATAAAAAAAATAAACAACTTCATCAATTCCAGCACTTCACCAAAATCTCATCAATATCCTTCTTGTTCAATACTTCTTTCTCATATAACTCACTTGTGATGTGGTCAAACAAGGTTCGGTTCTTATGAATGATGTCCTTAGCTCGTTTGTAAGCCGTTTTGGTCAATGAGATGACTTCTGTATCAATTTCTGAGATGGTCTCATTCGAGTAGTCGCTCATGAAGCCATTGCCCTTACTTGCCCAAGACACAGTGCCAAGATGTTTGCTAAAACCATAATTGACAATCATTGCTCTTGCCAATTGCTGCACGACTTCCATATCGCTATATGCGCCTGTCGTGATATTTTGTTCCCCAAAACAAATCTCTTCTGCTGCTCGTCCTCCTAATGCAACCGCCAATCTATTTTCCAGATATTGTTTTGAATACAATCCACTCTCAGTGTTCTCAAGTGACTGTTCAAACATGGTGACACCTCCACTTTTTCCCCGTGGAACAATTGATATTTTGGTAATCTCGTCATACTCACCTACCAGAAGACCAACTACCGCGTGACCCGCCTCATGAGCAGCAACGATACGTTTCTTTTTGTCTGATATCAAAGAGTTCTTTTTCTCTGGACCCAATAGAACACGGTCGATAGCATCAATGAAGTCTTGCATTGAGACTTTTTCCCCACTTCGTCTTGCTGTAAGAATAGATGCTTCATTTGCAATATTTGCCAATTCAGCTCCTGATAGACCAACCGTGGACTTTGCTAACTCGTGAAGATTAACGTCTGTGTCCAATGGTTTGTTCTTCGTATGGATTTTAAGTATAGCTTCACGATCTTTTAGCGTAGGTGGGTCAAGTGTGATTAACCTATCAAAACGTCCTGGCCTCACAAGAGCAGGATCCAATATATCAGGGCGGTTAGTGGCTGAGATCACTACAACACCTGTGTTTTCGCTGAAACCATCCATTTCTGTCAATAACTGATTAATAGTCTGTTCCCGTTCATCATTACCTCCAATACCACCTCCATTTGCAGAGCGTGCTTTTCCAATTGCATCTAGTTCATCTATGAAAACAATACAAGGAGCGTTTTCTTGTGCAGACTTAAACAAAGAACGAACCCGGGCGCTTCCCGTTCCTACAAATAATTCGATAAAGCTGGATGCAGAGACTGCAAAAAATGGAACTCCTGCTTCACCTGCAATGGCCTTGGCAAGAAGCGTTTTACCCAGCCCCGGACCACCAGACAGTAATACACCCTTTGGAATTTTGGCACCCACTTTGACAAACCTTTCTGGATTCTTCAAGAACTCTACGATCTCCATCACTTCAAGCTTTGCATTCTCCAAGCCAGCCACGTCATCAAACTTGATTGTTATTTCTTCTGGCTTCACTGGAGGTTTTGCCATTGTAAATCCACCCAAGGGGTTTCCCCCACCTCCGCCAAACCTTCCAATGAAAGACCCAATAATCAAAATACCTATTGTGATATACAGTCCGTTTAACAATATATCGAATGCCGTTTTAACATACTGACCAATATCCACCCCGTTTTCATATTTGATTATGACATCATGCAATCTCATTGTATCAACAAGGTGTTCATCTAAGTCCTTTGTCCAATAATAGTTATTAACCTCTCCATCCACTGTTTGATACACAATTGTTTTAACGCGAGGCCTTACAAGAGCATACAATACTTTGTCTTCCACAACAAGCTCCTCAAAGCGAGCTTTATCAACTTCAATCTCAATCTTTGGCGCTATAAGAGCCGCTTTACTTTCCTCATTGTTTTTAATGTTTTGTATAGATCGCGATGTATTCTCTAGCGGATGCCCCATACCTTGAAAAGGAATTTGCATGTCAGGTGTTGGTAGCACAGCCAATCGTCGTGAAGCTCCACGCCTTCTTCCTACTATCCTACTCTTGCAGATTACTGCACAAAACACAGGTCTCTGCATTATTGATGTAGTGAATGTATTTAATCTGTTCAAACTATTCATTGGATGATAACTATTGCTTTCATTACCTCTTATATTGTTGAATACTGGTAGATATTGGTCACAAAGTATCGATTGCAATATCTTTGCATCGTATGTAATATTATTGTTCAATATGCATATTACAATATGTATATAAGCATGAAGAATGAATATTATTCATACTTTCTAGAAAAAGGAGCTTGAATGGCTGCAAGGGTTGGAGTTCGCCGTATGCGTATTGCATGTCAAGTTACACCAGTGCCAGTAAGGCCACGTATCAAATATCCTGACCTAACAAATGATGTCCCTCCGCATTACAAGTTGATACTTCACAAAGATCAAGCATTCAACCACAAGCATGTGTCCAAAGTGTTATCGGAAGTGATTATTGACATGTCATTGACGGAAGCCAACGATAAAGCAACAGAAACTTTCTTGAAAGGAAAGAGTTTGTTAAGAGTATGCCCCGAAGATGTTGCAAAGTCGTATTGTAATGACATCACTAGACACAAAGTGTCTGCTACAATAGAACCTGTAGATTTCTTTTAGGCTTCAACTCTAATAATATATTTTGTCTTGTTTTTGTTGCCATTGTTCAAACGTAATAATGGTTTTATCTCTAAACTTGTATCTGATTACACCATCTTATACATAAAAGTCCTCTTTGACCACCGTTGGTTCAGCTAAAGATGCCTTTGGGGCTGGTGCATTCATAGTATATGGCATAGAATCAATAAATCTATTGATCTCACTTTTGTTGTCTTTTATGACTTGGTTCACATTATTATCACGAATAAATTTGTTGGCTTGTTCCATTACATGTGGCATCGCGCCATTCACAATATATGTGTGATAATTCTTCTTGAATTCTTTGTCAAGCTTATTAAACTCAGCAAGATCTAACAAACTTTTGGAATCAAGCGTTCTTTGAATTGTATCCATACGGTTCTTTGTCCATATAACGTTGATGACGATCACGACCAAGATAATGCAGATAAGTACAAAATTTAGAACACCCAGCATGACTATATATATTTACATCATAGAAAAAGTTTGATATGATGCTATAAGCATTTAAATATTAATCTTGTTTTTAAGACAAAGACCAAATCGACGCTACGATGTGTGGTATATGGGCGCTAATTGGTGATCTGACTTCTATTGATCTGAATGCAAACTTACGTGCGTTTTTAAGTATGCAAAGTCGTGGTCCAGACGCATCACGTATAGAGTATGGTAAGCATTACACAGTAGGTTTTCATAGACTGGTGATAAATGATTTGACATTCAATGGACAACAACCTTTCATTCAATGTTTCGATGGTGATCACTACCTGTTGGTTTGTAACGGTGCAATATATAATTCAGAAAAGATCAAAGATAAATACAATTTGCAGACAACATCAACATCTGATTGTGGAGTCATACTACCATTATTCTGTCATTTGAAGTGGGATTTTATTGCTCTGAACAAAATACTCCATGGAGAATACGCACTCACAATCCTGAAAATACCAAGTACCGCTTCAAATCATTTGTTGTTTTGGGCAAGCACAGACCCTTTGAGTGTCCGACCATTGTTTGTGGCTCACAATGATAACCATATGATTGCGTTCTCAAGCTTGCTACAAGGTTTGACGATGATTAAAGGAGATATTTCACGATTAGGACAAGGTTGTTTCATTCAAGGCTCTTATGAGACAGGACATCTAGTCAAGGTTCAAGGCAAGTATGCTCAACACTTTTCATACTCACCTGATTGTTCATCTTTTGCTTATTGCTTGGAGACCCATGACTTGTATAAAAAAATTGTTGACACACTATTCAAGTGCGTAGGAAGAAGATTGAAGAGTGACGTTCTCATAGGGTGTCTATTGTCAGGGGGTTTGGATAGTAGTTTAGTTGCAGCTATTGCATCACGTATACTTGCAAAGAGTGGTAAGAAACTGAAGACGTTCTGTATTGGCATGGACGGTAGCACTGACATTGAATTTTCAAACAAAGTTGCTCATCATATAGGTAGTGAGCACACCAATATATATTTTACACCCGAAGAGGGTCTGTCTGTGATAACAGATGTATTAAAAGCTACGGAGACTTTCGATATCACAACTATACGTGCAAGTGTGGGACAGTATTTAGTAAGCAAATATATTAGAAAGAATACAGATGTTCGTGTCTTACTCAATGGCGATGGTGCTGATGAGTGCCAAATGGGTTATTTGTACTTCTATTACGCTCCAAGTGATGAAGATGCACAAAATGATTCATTAAGGCTTGTCAACAACATTCATTTGTATGATGGGTTGCGGGTTGATCGTTGCGTGTCTTATAATGGATTGGAGGCACGTGTTCCCTTTTTAGATAAGGAGTTTGTCGAACTATTTGTCAATATTCATCCTAGTTTGAAAAGACCTTTGAGATATAAAGATAGGATGGAAAAGTTCTTAATCAGGAAAGCATTTGATGTTGTGTTCCAAGATGACCCAATTTTACCTCATGAGGTTCTATGGAGACAAAAAGAAGCATTCAGTGATGGTGTAAGCAGTAAAAGTAAGCCTTGGTATATTGACGTCAAAACACATATTGAAGACAAAGTTCATGAGAATGGCTTGGAAAAGTCATGGAACCACCTCCCTCCACCAACAAAAGAAGCATTATATTACCGATACATATTTGAGAGTTTGTTTGGTGAGAGGGCTACACATGTCATTCCAAGATACTGGCTTCCATCATGGGTAAATACTGTAGAACCTTCTGCAAGAACATTGAATGTTTATGAACATAACGAATGATAATTAGTTCTAAGTGACTCAACTATTTATTTTGTGAGTATTTTGAAGAGGAATTAGAGTTCTTCTTCAAAATCATAGACAAATTTGTATGTGTAGTTTTACAGGTTTGTAAAGACCACGTAGGATATACATTTGTTGATACGGAGATGTCAAAATAAATTTGAAAGTTCAATTACGTTTTCATAATGTATGATATAGTACTAAAGATGGTGAAGAGAAAGTCCAAGGCTACTGTCAATGATGAGTGTGAGCCTATGGACATAGACTGGGAAGCCTCACCTGTGTGTGCTCCAGCAACAAAGAAGCCAAGAAAAACCTACATACCTAAGACCGTAAAGATGGTGGTGTGGGCAAATGCATTTGGTTTAAGCACTGGTCAAACCAAGTGTCCAGTGTGCAACTTTAATACTATCTCCCAAATGGACTTTCATTGCGGACACATCATTGCAGAAGCTGATGGAGGTGCTACTAAAGCTGACAATCTACTACCTATATGCTCTAAATGTAACTTGTCCATGGGAAAGAAAAACCTAAATATATTTCGCAATAAATATTTTGGTTGAGCAAACAATTTGTTTTCTTATTGTATGTCGCACCCCATGAAGTGCGGCAAAATCAAGCATCCAGCAACAACACTATCCGACAAGCAACTGAAAGCTCTACAAACCTCTAAGACATCAACCAACCCAGTTCACAGAAATGGTTTTCAAACCCTTGCAAAGTATTGCAATTTAAACTATGAACCCAAAGCCTTAGCAGTTGTGAATATTGGACCACATGGTTCAGGAGTAGGACACGACGAGTTCGTCAATGACGCTATGCAATGTTATGCACTCGTTTTGCTGTATATCGCAACAAAGGATGAAAGATATGTGATGACTGCTCTCAAAATCCAAGAGGCATGGCAAAGAACATTGAAGGAGTTTAAAGGCTCGAATGCTCCGTTGGAGATGGCATGGGGTTCAACGTGTGTTGTCCGTGCTTTTGAGTTGCTAAAACATACATACCCCAAATACACAATAGAGATCGAGAGGCCATTCAATACATACATTGATAAATTTGTCTTGCCTTCACTTAAAAACAGATACAGCGAAATACAAAAGTGGAACAATAACTGGATACTAACCATACAAGAGGCTCTTATTCAGATTGCTTTGTTCCGTGATGATGTACAAGAGTTCAACGCATTGGTTGAACAATATTGCAAGCAATGCACTCTTTGTGTCAACAACAAAGATGGAAGCTGTACTGAAACTTATAGAGATCTCATTCATAGCCAATTCCAAATTGCAAGTATAATACAGATATCAGAAATGTGTTGGCATCAAGGAATAGACGTATACAGTCGTGAAGACATGTGTCTCAAAAAATGCATGGAGTTTCATGCGTCAATACTGAATGGTGGCATTCCAAAAGGTCGAAACAAAACAGAACTTAAGGATGTTTGGTTTATGCCAAGTGCTTGGGAAGTCGGCTATAATCATTATAGAAACAGAATGAAGGAAGCACTTCCACAGACATTGTCATTGTTGAACACAAAAAATAATAGACCTGAAAAAGCATCATTCAATTGGGGACCTTCTTGGATGTTCAATGACAGTTATTAAAGCTCACATTGACAACCCAAATAAATATAAAAAAACACATTGCAAGTATCCGAAAATACTAAAAAAATGGACAGCAAACATAAGTAAGAGTAATCTTCAATTCAGTTAAAGAGTAAGCAATCAGTGTATTAGGTTTTCAAGTTCGTTTAAGGTTATCAGTAAGGTCAAGTTTGAGATGGCAATGAACGCTAATGCAGGTGAGTGGATTGTGAAGGATGGTAATGGGAATGTATTGTACAAGACTGCATACCCAGAGCCAATTGAGTTTCCCCAGCCACAAGTGTTTCAAAGTGTGTGCGGCTTAGCTGGTCCATTTGGTGGTTCTGTTGCTATGCCTGTTACCCCAAAGAGGAAGCCATTTCCCACAAAGAAGAGCGCAGTTGGAAGCGAAGCAGGTGAATGGATTGTGAAGAATGTTAATGGGAAGATGTTGTTTGAGACTGCATACCCAGAGACATACACAGAGTCAATTGAGTTTCCCAAGCCACAAGTGTTCCAAAGTGTGTGTGGGATGTGCAGGTGAGTGTGTTAGATACTGGGTTGAATTAAGGGAGAGAGAGTGAGCAACAAGAGGCTGCAATGCTAAGCTATAACCGTTGATATGTTAGCTGCATATCAAGATTATTGACATAATAAGGTGAAACAAAGCTACGCTTAGCAAAGCATCTCTTGTTTTTATTTGTGATTGTCTTTTGCATCATTTGTGTTCTATATTCACCAATTGCGAACACGCTTGTTTATTTCTTCATTTCTTCGACTGAGACATACATTTGCAATGCACTTCTTAAGTCTTCGATTGAATCGTTTTTGCTTAAAGCCGTCCAAGCAAACTACCACAGTGTTGTCGCATGACACTAACGACGCCCACACCAGATCATTCACGGTCAAATCGGCGTCTTTGTGCTTTATTATCTTGCCCAAAGGAACATGGTTATTGTAAATGATCATTGTGCTGATCAGTTCTTGTCGTTCTTGTTCATCAAAAGATTGATTAATATTTTGGATGATGGTATCCAAGAGGCCATAACGATCGAGTGTGTTGCATAACAATTGGCTCAGTTTGTGATTGAAAGTCCTCCATATCAGATGCTTAGAAAGATAGCATGGTTGATGTCCCAATATTGACAACAAACTCATCATTCGTTCAAGATTGATTGCACGTTTATCTTTGATCATTTCAGTAAAGACAATATGAAATAATTTTTTTCGATTATCTGTTACGAATAACGGACAGTATCTACATAATATCTTTGCAACACAAAGTTTTTTAGAGTGGACAGAACTCTTGAACGCAGTTTGAAGTATATCAGGGTGATAAAAATAAACATTCTCAGGACGAGATATTAATAAAAGGATGACACTATATGACCTGTTTTTTCTGGATAGCCATTGGAAAAGACGATTATGATCCACATTTGGACAATGATTTATAACATATCTATCCAATATATCATCACCTACAAGATCTTTGACTTTGACCTCTCCGAGAATTATCCTCATCAGATCATTTGGCAATTGTGTCATCCTAAGTCGTAAGCCCTACTATATAGAGAGAATAATTTCAGGGATCCCTGAAAGAATAAATTAAGAACATGATCTTGATGAAATCCTCTTCGTCTAGTACGACTATACCATCTGTATACACGATACCTTGAACACTTCCATGTTTACCTTCATCTACAAGTTTACATTCTCCCCAAGGGTTTCTCAAAGTTACTTTTTTCTGAGTTGCGTCATACATGAGGATACTATATGCATGATATGCAATCATAATATTTATAAGTTTTGATTGTGAATATATATACAAGAACAGTTTATTTTTGTTCCAGACATATCTATCAGACTCAGAAAACTTTCCACCATGAAGTCCACCACTCACAAAATAATTCTTTTTGTTTATGTTATGCAGGATGTCAAGGTCAATGTCGGTCTCAGCTCTAGTGGAGTTAACACCAATTAAGGCCTTTTGAAGTGCAACACTTTCAATGATGTTGAGGGTGGCGTATCCAATAGCGTTAGGATCGCCATATGTGAGGAAACCATTCAATATACTTGTCAAACATACGTAAGTTTTTAACATCAGATATGACCATATAATTGGTTTTCCAGTTACCGAGTCATACGGAAATCTGTCGTACACCCATTCATCGCGTTCATTATCAAGAGGTATCAATGCAGATACCTTCACAAGAATGGGTCTAGAAAGATCTTGGTTAAATGCAAGAACATAGTAAACATGTTCTGATGACGGGTCCTGTATTATCCTGTTTTTAAGTTCATCTGGTATATTGTATGCCATAACAGCCAATAACGCGTCAAGTACACAATTTCCTATACCACCTTGCATGACTTCTAGATAATTTGGTTTTCCAGTTTTAGTGTTATACAGAATATAGTCTCCATTATTTGGAAACCCAATCTTATCAGTTCGTGGGAACGGAGGAGATGGTGCTGGCGGTGGGCAATACGATGTGGCGTCATACAACACGATGTTATCCATGTTTATTTGAGGAACAAATGATTTGATAATGTTTAAATTTATAAACGACGGTATTTGTTCTTTGGTATACCTGTTGATTGTTCCCAATGGAGTAGTCAGTGTGCAAATTTCGTAAGGAGGTGGTGTGGTTTGGGGCTGTGGTGCAATATCTTGGTTTGGCCTTGGTGGTTGGGGAACTGGTTGTGGAGAAGGCTGTGGCGGCACGTCTGGCTCGGGAGATGGTGGCGTTGGCATTGGCGTTGGCGTTGGTGTCGGTGCTGGCGTTGGTGTTGGAGATGGAGTTGGCGTTGGTGTTGGAGATGGAGTTGGCATTGGCGTTGGCGTTGGTGTCGGTGCTGGCGTTGGTGTTGGAGATGGAGTTGGCGTTGGGGATGGAGTTGGAGTTGGGATAACAATGGGCACGGGCTGTGGTGGCAGGATTTCGTCATTTCTTAAACTGACTTGTTGTTCATTGTTGGTCGATTTTATCTTGACACCTTTGAATTTATGTTCAAAGGAAACACGCATCAGTTTTAGCACAATATAGGATAACCCTATTGCAAACCACGTGAAACACACAGCACCAACCACGATTGTGATCACTTGCATAGAAGCATTGAACGATTTGCCTATAAGCACGCCTACTATTATCAAAATAGTCACCAGTACCAATGGTGCAAACAAATCAACCATCTCTTGTTATTACTTCACAAACATTTTCTACTATACTTTTATAATGAGGAAATCAATATATATGCATGTATCCATCCTTACGCTACTTATATTTGCATGTAGTTTGTTTGGAAGTGCATATGACGATGGTCATATAGAACAATATGACGAACCAAAAATAGTTACTCAAGTCAACAGTATTCCTCTTTGGAAAGGGACAAAAGATGACAGAGCGTTGACCTCTAAAGTATAATCACTGTTTTGTTATTTTATGCACATCTTTTTGACTTTGTGTATTAAACAAGATGGCAACACCTATCATGATCATGGTTATAATTCTATACTCAGGAGGGACATGCAGTGAGATCAATGTTGCTGCCAATAAGCCAGAAATTATGACCCATATCATCAAGAACTTCGCACTGAATGTTCTCTGGGTAAGCACACCAATAATTGTTATAAGTGCCTCATCCCAGAATAGTGCAATAGTTGTTGCGACAAAAATAATAATTGCTTGCATATTTCTAACATTTACTCATATTGTTTTTATCGCCTCTGTATACTCATTGAACATATCTTTGCAGTGGAAAAACACACTCTCCTCATCAACAATTGTTTCATAAAAAAATTCTTCGATTTCAGCTTGTTCGGTTTCAGAGATGATGTCATGTGGTTCCAATGCATCACAACGAATTGCTGATTGATAATCGCACCACTGCTCTTCAAGGAACGAGAATATGTACCATAAGTGTTGTGTTATGACCTTTTGATTAATGTCTATCCATTTCTTTCCGTCATAAACAATCAATTTATGTTGTTCAGTTGCCTCATCATAAAACCACTGTATGTTTTCATGTCTCTCACAATTGTGCAGCATGATGAACAAATCAATGATTCCTTCCTCTTTTTTTCTACACAATTCCAACACTTGCTTCTGAGTAATCCCCAAAACATGCCAATCTATCTCTTTATCAAAAGCAAGTAGTTGGTTGTGTGTGGACACTGATGAGTATGGAGAATTGACTTTCTTTCTCTTCTTCAAATCAGCCACACTTTGTGGTTTTTCTACACCTAAAGCTGTATTGGTTACATTATCAGAAGAAGTTGATGCTTGATTCTCCGCAGGACATATAACTACGGCATTTTGCAGACATTTCTTGTGATGAATTTTCATTCCAGACACCGATTTCAACTGCTTTTGACAACGGGGACAGGTCCTTGCTTCTTGAGATGGTGCAGGTCTCAATTGTTCTATGAGTTCTTGATGCTTTGTTTTGTCGTATAAAGCGGGACATTGTAGTTCTGTTTTCCAATGCTTGACAAGTCGTGCTTCTGTCTTGGCAACAAAGCCACATCTTTGACACTGTAGCGTAGCCATATGTGTTTGTGTCTCTGTCAAACTACAGTGTAATAGTCAATACTTCCTTAAGTCTTACACTATTGTTCGCCACCGACCAACTGCAACAAATTAATGAACGTGTTGAGTATGTCTAAGAAGTAATCTAAAGCAGCGGTGACAAAGTCTCCTTGGTAGTCTCGTTTCAATATACTGTTGGTATCAAATACAATATACATACCAAATAGTAGCAATGAGAACGCTGCAATACCTTTTCTAACATTGCTACTCGTTTTCATAAACATGAAAACTATACGCACTAAAACAAGACCAAGCAATGCGATAAAAAGTATTCCTGCCAACCAACCAAGATCCACTCCAAGGGCGGAGAGAACCACACCAAAAACCACCATCAAAATAAATATTGCAATGGTTCCAACAAGGGCTGCCTTGATGACTTCTTGAGATGTCACTGATGCAACAACTGAAAGAGTTAAACCTGCAATCACTGCAAACACCGTGAACAACAAGAACTTCAACAATGGGTGCATGGGAACAAAGGCAAGTATCAATATTGTGATGAATTGAACAACAAACAGTACAATGATGAATTTTCTTAGGCTCTGTTGTAGGCTTTGTGAATCTTTGGCATACATCATCACACCAAAGGTCAGACATGTTTGAAAGATAAGGGTGGCAAAAACAGACATCAAAAATGTCTCACGTCCTTTCACAAGAGACGTCAAGTTGAAGGACGCTCCACCTGACAATTTGTTCTTGCGTTTCTTTGCATGACCTTTGATTAGTTTTAACAACGAAGATTCTGCATACATTTAGTTACAATTATACAATTAAAGAATATATTTTACCGTTGCTTCAAGGTTTTAGCAATAGAGGCAAAAGCATTCTTGAGTTCTTCGTATGCCGACGGGTTGTAACCATCATTACGCAATTGCAATGATTTCTTTTTGAACGCAGAGATCAAAATGTTGATGTTGCTTACGCCACTTTCAAGGCCCAGTATAGCGAATGGATCCTTTGGCTGGATGTGGTTGTTCACCCTAAAATTGAAATCTTTACAATCGTCTATTCTTTCATGCTGATTCATACACGTTACTTCAAACCTCAATAGATGCTCTGTGATCGGAAAGAATGTGCCATCATCTCTTGTAAATGTTATACTCAATTTACCTAACTCCATGAGTGGTTTCATGAACCGACGTATTGAACGGTATTTTTGTTGAGAGTACTCATATCGGTCGTTGACTATTTCAAAGAATGTCAATTGTGTGAAGGCTACCTTACGAGTTTTTGTTTGTGACACAACGTCTTGATCTAGTTCTTCAATATGTAAATTGACATATGTATCATTTCCACTTGATCTTCCATACAAAGCATATACCAACTCAACACACACTACATTATTCAAGACATTATCAAACTCGACAACATATTGCGTAGGGGAAACGTAGGCGGTTGAATCACGGTTCCTGCTATCAACAAAAAGAAAATGTGTCTCCTGTTGCTTATCCATTTACTTTTATACAACTTTTCATTGTGCTATAACAATCGCATCTGCGCTCACACTGGCATTATGTTCAATTTACTCTCTATCCTCAATAACCGTTTGCTGATGTCGCCCATAAATGTTTGAGTTGGATCTATAACGTTCTTTCTTTGTGCATCCAACAAGTCCATTTGTCGCACAGAGTCCATTCGTGTGCGCATATCTTCATCCATTGCTTGTGTCTTCTGTTGATATTCAGTTTGAAACAGTTGTATTTTCCTTTCTACGTCTTCAAGTTGTTGTAGTTTCTCTGTGAGCCTCTCTTCCGCGGCTTGCTCTGCTGGCGTATTAAGTTCAAAGTTACAGATGTCATCTGCAGTTATTTCTATAGGACACTGTGGCTTAACCTCCAAAGGTGGCTCTGGAAATATCGGCATCGGTTCAGGTTGTGGAGGCGGAGGTGGAGCAGGTGCATCAAAATTGCAATCGAATACATTACATGTTTGTTTGCTGGTATGTTGTGTTGGAACATAATATGGGTTGATGACAAGTTCATTTGCTGCAAAGGTTTCCTTGATATCAACTAGACTTGTCAAGAATGCACATGTTAGTATAACTGCTATATACAAAAGAAAAATGATATGTTTATTCATTATTAAAAATATAACACATAAGTTTATAGCTGTTCTAACTTCTTTTTGTAAAAGTCATTGCGTTTCTGCTCTTTACTTGCTTGTGTATCCACAGATGTATCCATAGATGTCTCCACGGGTGTCTCTACAGATGTCTCTACAGATGTCTCCAAAGGCACATCTTGAAAGGACGAACTTCCCTCAACAATTTCCGCACGTTCGGTTGGTTGTTCAACGGGCTTCTCATCAATATCATTTCGTTCAATGGTATTTCCGTTCAAAGTGATGTTTCGAGTTCCCCATCCACGTTCGTAGAGAGTAAATAGAGCCCAAATACGCACTACTGCTTGAATGTATTGAAATACAATGAAGAATGGGATGAATATCACATGCCAAGGATGCTTCACAAAGTAATATGCTAATCTCAATATGCGACTGAAAATCAACCAAATCAACCAACCAACGAACATTACGTAATCTCTTCTAACTATAGCTGAAACAGGAATGAAGAACATTCCATACATCAAGAAGAAGGGTGTGACAATCTTGTCAAACATCACTATTGCAGTGAATGTATTGTTTCTCCAAATAGCCCGCTCAATGAATAAGCATGTGATGTCAGAACGCCATGTGTTCCTACTCCATCTTAACAACTGTTTCATGAAACGTGGTCCTCTTTCAAAGGTTGTGCTCAACACACATTTTTTACCCCCTTGATGCCAAATCTTACCTCCTTTCTTCATCACATACCTGGTCAAGAATTTATCATCACCTGAAACAACCTGCATACCGAAGAATTTTTCGTTCAAGAATTGTTCATAAAACTCCTCTTCTTGTATAAAGTTGGTGACATAGCATGCAGTTCTTCCACTAATACATGATGCTCCTTTGTCTATCACGGACGTAGAGAACAATTCTAACATACGAACTGATAACCTCATATCACACAATATCATTTCAATATCAAAGGCATGTTTCTTTCTTGCAGTGTGTTCACAACCAACACCTTTGATTTTGCTACTGTGGTTAAATGGATGAATGAGATACTCAACAGCAGTATCACACCATTGAATATCATCGTCTACAAAGAATGTTAGTCGCGTTTTCACCTCCTTAAGACCAGTAGCCATTGCGCTTCGCTTACCTGGCTTACTCTCTGGGATTATTTCCACTTCTGGATAGTCCTTTACTATTTCAGATACCTTGTCAACACATGTGATGTCTGCCACCACAAGTATCTTTGGAACACCGTTCTTCACGAGTGATTGAATTGTGTTGATGAATGAAGGTGGTGGCTGATAAACTGGAATAATGGCTGTGACATCTGCCTTTGTAAATGGCAAGTTGTCTCCTTGTTCAATGTTTTCATCAGTACTCCTCTTCTTTGGTTCATGCTTTAATCTATAAAACAACACAGGAACCAAACGAAGTATAGTGAACATTCCCCATCTAAAGACAGAAATCCATAGAGGAAGATATGTAGTATACTCCACCCAAGTAGATGTAGCCATGATGTCAAGGCTCTTTGATTTCTTACAATAAACGTCGTTTATATCATTGATTTAGTGTTTAGTTAATACATGTTTCAAATTTTTTAGAAACTTTAATTGATAAAATTTCTTGAAATATACATTTTTGGGTGAAAATTTGATTTTTTATCGAATATCAAAGAAGTATCAACAACAACTCTAATCTTGTTTGTATATTTTAACAGCAAACAATATGTCATTTGTGCAGAAACTACGTGTCGAAGTGCAGAAGAACAGAAAGGTTGGCTTTGTACATAGATTGCGGTCTCAGGTCAATCAAAGTCGTAAGGAGGAACGTGAAGTTGCAGAATACATGGAATGTATGGAGGTCTACAAGAAGATTGTTGATTGTCCTTTCAACTATACGTTTGAAAACATTCTCAATGCTGAGGATGTGTTGGATGCTATGATTGTGGCTGCTGTTGCTGATCAGAGGAAGCACCGTAAATATGCGGAAGATGCATTGAAACAAATGCAAAATCTGCAAAAATAAGGTTGAATAGTTTTTTATTTTGTTATTGCAATTGGTGAGCGTTTAGGAGGTTCTATGCATACCCAACTGCTATAATACTCGTCGCTTGTTGTCCTATACATAAAGATTGTGCCATTGGTGAGAACCACTTGAAAGTCATGGGGGACATACCACGCATTACACCATGACACTTTTGCAAATTTGTCCGCAACCACAGAAGGGAAATCGTCAAGTTCGAAAAAACAATGTGGTTCTACACTGTAAACACTATCTAAATTGATATAATCAATGTCACTCACTTGATAGTTGTAGCTTTGCATGACATTATGGAGATTGCCAAGAAATTCCTTGAAAGCCATAAGACAACTGATTTGTCTTAGGTTTAAATGTTTTTGTGTATCTATACTTTGGCTTGTGTCTTGATAGTGTTCAATTGTTGAGAGGTCAAACATACATTATCGATGCACAATTGCTTACCTGTGATAGTTCCAGAATTGTTAATGGAGGCTGCCACATTTCCATTTGTTCCTGTACCAATCGTACCATTTGCGTAGACATCCAATGTATGCAAGCCATCTCCCCAATTAGGGTACCTGTCAGTAGAACTCCTGTTAACCAGAAGCCTCTTTGCAACTCTTAGATTGCCTGCATGACTTGCATCTCCATTGACTTGAAACCTGTGTCGTAACACACCTTCTCCTGCACAATTGCCTGTAGAACATGAATCACCCCAGATTTCCAAAGCTTCGTCTGGATTATCATTCATGGTTAATCGCAATGCAGATTGGTTTGGTGCCATCAATTTCTTCTCGATGACATAAGGATCGGTGCTTCCATCAACTCTTCCAAGATGCAATTTTCCTCGTAGATCAATATCACCATACACATTAGTTAGTTTATCACCTGTAACAGTCAACACATCATTCAATGTTCCATCTGATCTTGCAATAGCCAAACCTGTAGTTGCAGATCTGTTCGCACTGCTGGAATACATCCGCATGGAGCCATTGGGAAATTGCCCAATACCATAACGGTCTCCAACACCAGAATACACTTTTTCAACCATTGCACCTGGGTCGTTCTTTGTTATGTTTATTTTTCCGTTATTGACGTTGATGTTGTTGTCAATATCTGTTTGGGTGTTTACTTTCAGTTTGTCTGTTGTAACTTGTTGCGATAAAGTGGTAAAGAAGTTATCCAATTTGGTATTGGATGCTATTATTTCATCTCGAATAGAAGACTCTGTTGTTGCAAGAAGTGTGTTTGTTACATGCAAATCATCTTGTGTTGTCTTCACACTGTCTTGTGTTGTTTTCACAGTGTCTTGTGTTGTTTGCAAGCTAGATGTCAAAGTATTTTGTGTGTTTTCAAGACGTGTATTAAGTGACATTTCTGTTGCTTGCACTTTATCATTGAGCCTTGATGAGGCAGTATTAATGCTATTTGTCAAATCGGTTTTCGTTTTTACTATAGAAGACCTTGTTGCTGCGTCTGCATCTTCCAACTCTGTGAGTTTCGTAGAAATCACTTTATACTTGTTGATTGTTTCATATACATGGTAGGCAACAACTGTTGAAACAACGAATATTGCAATAAAACTGATGACTGCAATCATTGGATTATTATACATATAACAGATTTTTTATTAAACTGGAGTTTTGGGGAATACTTCATGCAGATAGTGTGAGGGAATTACTACGCAACGTGTATTACTACTTTTGTGTTCATAAACTTGTGTTGTTCTTGAAAGATATTCTGTGAAAAAAAACTTGTAAACTTGTGAATGATAGTCACCGTCATATGACATGACAATATGTGTTTTATGCATGTAAAATAACATTCTACATATTGTGTATATGTCCTTCAAGTGAGAAAGCCATATGAGTAGATTGTTCAACACGTTCAGCATGTCTTCAGTGTAGTCTTTTTGTTCAACATTAAACAACCTGTAGTGACTGTTATCGTATGCTCTCGTGCTTGACAAAAGCATTCTACACATATCTTTGTGAAATTTGCGTACGAGTTGCTGCTCACCTCTTGGCAATTTTAAAATTTGCTTGTGTATCTTGTGTTCCTTGTCCTTCATAATGTGATTTACAAACCTTTTCAGTTTTTGTGTTGTACTGTATTTTTGCAGTGTTTCGATCCATGACAGATTTCCTTGTGTGTCTGACACTCCATACACAATATTCATGATGGCATTGACAACGTCGGTCAACGGTCTGATAGTATTTTCCGTTCGTATATCCGTAAAATGCACACGCTTACTTGTAGCTTTACTGTTAATGCGGTGGAAATACATATCTTGAAAAAAAGTGTTTGCAATAGCACGCATTGCATTCACTTCAACAAATTGTTTTCCGATCAGTTGGCGTTTTTCCTCTTGCGAATACCACGGGCTTTCTATGAACAAGTCATAACGATCTTTAATTTCTAGGACAAATGCAGAAATGAACTTGCAATCTTTTTGATTTCCCTTGCACCGACAGTAACTGCGTTTGTCCCCATGTTTGTCTCCCCACAATATAATATGTTTGTCATCATGTTTCAAAATACATACCGACACTGGACCACTTATCTTCATGTTTTTACATAAAAGCAATAAAAAGAAAGACACAATTTAATTTAGTAGCAACTGAACGAGACGCTTTACATCACCAACTCTCCTAATAACCCTATCAATAAACATGTAAGGGTATGATGTTATTTCTTCTCGTAACATAGTTGACAAAGCAATGCACTTGTTGACAACTACATCTTGAAAATTACGATGTGCAAATAATGATTTCTCTCTACTCAATATGTTCTTCTTGTTGTTATTCAACAAGTTCAACATGAAACTCATCATCAAATATACTATTAGGACGTTTTGTTGAACGTCTCTCTGTGGCTGTTTTGTATGTTGATTACATTCAAGGAGAAACTTCATAGTGGCAATCTGTTTATCTTTCGACAAACCATTGAAACTTTCTGTCCATATACTACCTACAATATTATGCGTGAACCTGTTTAAGACATCAACAAGCTTAGAAGCCTTGTCTCGATAACCATACAGTCTTCGAATAAGTAACATTTGCTGAAATAGTATGTCAAGCTTAATGATATGGGGACATTCTTGCATCTTGTAAGTAATACCCAGTTCATCCCCTGTAGTTTCCATAAAGACATTTGTTGTGTCATCAAACAAACTATGCAAATCCTTTGAAACACACTTCAACCTTGCTGCATCTTCTATATTAATGAAGCCTTTGTTCAAAATGGAATATTGCACAAACACGGCCAAAGCGTCTTGTTGCATCATTGAATACTGTTGTTTGCTTGTGTTTCTCTTACATATATAAAGTAGTTGTCATGTCTGTAACCATCAATTTTTATCGCATACAGATATTGTGATATTGTTCATAGCAAATGAGCAAGCAAACAAAAAAGACAATGATTGTTTGAAGGTATTACTGTTGGCACAACACTCATTTGCGTCAAATAAAATGTCAAAATAGTATATATGAATTGGAATACATCCGCAAGCACCAGTCTATCTCTCAAGGACAGAGAGCTGATCAACCATACTAAAACCCAGCTTGAACGTTATGAAATGGGCCTCCACCAAAATAGAACTAATAGAACACCCGACTTTGATCCTGACTACAAAAGCAACGTGCAAAACAAAATTACTCACACATTTAGTAAAAATGACAAAGAAAATGGCGTGTTGCTGGTTGTAACGTGGGACAGGGACGACGATATCATAACCATCCACGATGCACAAAACGATAAAGATGAAACCATTACCGTTTCAGATATGTATGACAACCTTGTCGAACTTGTCACAGCCTCTATCAACCCCACATACAACCATACAATATCGAGTAAATCGTTTGAGCTCACGAATCACGAACCCGCAATTTTAACATACGTCTTGTTAAAATATCGTAAGGAGTTGAGCGATTTTAATAACCGATACCTGGAGAGCAGTTTGGCGCCAGGAAATTTTACTGTTTTCAGCAAAGGAGCGACTTACACACAAGTAAAAATATACTTGAAAGGAGTAGCTGCCAAAGCAACTTCATCGCCTTCGTTGACACGAAACAATTCCAAATCCATTAGTCTACCAAACCTAGGAGATGTTCTCTTTGGTGACACTTCAGGAGGACAGGGTAGAAGAAAGAACACTCCACGACTGACCAAAAGTAAAGAAAAAGTGTCCATTAATGGGAAGGAGCGGCAAGTGTATCTGGGTCCAAGAGGTGGCAAGTATATCAAAGTCCACAATAAAACTGTATTATTATCAACTCTGAAAAGTATTTGATAATATGTTAATTGTTTGCTTGTTTGTGAGCAAGTCCTCCTAGTCACAAAGAAATACCTACATTAACAATATCAAATGAGTAATATTATGCGTCTTTCATTGATCCAAGAACACTTTGGTGGTTCCTATCCAATCTCGTTGTCAGAATATTATTTGTATAATGGTTACGTTAACTCAAGTTCATTCATAGCTGAAGAAGGTTCAAAAATAAGTTTTTCACAATTTGTAAGTGATTTTGGAAATGTACCTCAGCAACATGTTGCATGTCTCACATCCAACAATGGATTTAACATAAACCTTAACACCGTTGCAGATTGGCATATAGAGTCAAACCTTAACGCATTAATAGATGCGACCTTTTCCAATTTCTATTATTATGAGTTTGACGGATATGCCAATGCAAATTCTGTATCTTACATCAGTGATGGTGGCAACGACATGTTTGATAGCGGTAATTATATTGATATTTGGGGAAATTGCATAACAGGTTTCTCTAATTTGTCGTATGGCACCATTAACACTGAAGCAACTCATGGATTTTTCATAACACCATCCAACATTTGGCCTAATACAACAATTGTGTATGTTCAAAAAGGAACTTCGCGTATTAATGTGCATGGAAACAGAGGTTCTGATGGTTCTGGAACAGTAACAAATGACAAGAATGCTTACTCTACGAGCAATGATCGCTATGGTGACATTTTTTATAACGCAAATGGTCTAGCAAGCGACCCATCCATCTTGGATGTGTGGTTCACTATACAAAACTCCAATTGGGGTTCTAGAGTGTCAAGTTCAAATGACCAACGTGAAACAACGGATTCAAATTCGTATGGTCAATATGTTGAAATTACAGGAAGTAATTATATATTTGTGAAAACATTGTTGTCATTATCAAATGGTGTTATGCCATCAACACAACTTGTTACTGACTTCGTGAATTCATATGTATATAATTTACCTTTGACAGTAACACCTTCAAATATTAATGTTGATAATCGCCTTCCATATGGAGACATAGTAGTAGAAGATTAGTTTCACTACTATGCATCAACATATAAAAGAGCCTCTAGTTCAGCAATACGTTGTTCGTGACTTTTTATGGCAGCCAATAGAACTGGAATGAGTTTTTCATATTTCACCAATTCCACGTCAGTCCCGTTGATTTGCTTGGTAGCATGTGCCAAAGGATATATCCTTGCTACATCTTGGGCGAGTAGACCAACATCAGTTGTTCCGACTTTATGCAATAGAGGTGTATCCTCATTCCATACAAAGGATACAGGTTGAAGATTTTTAATTACATTTGACCATTCCGCGTATGGTTGAACATTTGTTTTGAAGTTACTGTCAGACAAAGATTGATTGAAACCTGATACGTCACCAAGACAATCGAGGTTTCCTGTGTTGTCTAAAGTCATAACAGTTTGTTCTGCACCACCCGCATACCATGTGAAACCATTTGAATCAACGTTACATGGTGAATAAAATGCCAATGTTCCATTACTATTTTGTGCAATGCCTGCGTCATAGACACCATTGGAATCACGGAAACGCAGTCCACGTGTCTCATACTTATATATTTGAGGTGCTGTTGCCGTGCGTAATATCTCCACAACATGAGACAAATCTGCAAACGAGTTCATTGTTTATAATAATGTATGTATATTTTTCAATTAAGGTTTGTAGTTGAAGAACATTATTGATGTGGGAAACAACCCTGTCAAGCTTGTTGCATGATTTAATTCTTGTAATGGTGGAATTTATGGTAAGTTTGACATCGGTAATAATTATAATGTCGCAAGTTCATGTAGGATTGCAACCAAACTTAAAATTGCTATGGAGATGGAGAAGCATGAAATATTCATGAAACATTTTTAGAGAGTGTTATATATAATGTTTGACAATCATCTATATATGCTTGTTCAAGAAAAAGAAAAACTACAATATTATTTTGACAAGAAGGTTGCTATGATGGCATTAGTTCGTCATATAGTAAATACAAAAAGTGTTGCAAAAATTCTTGTTTTTGTTCCTGATATAGACAACAACGCACCATTGAAATTGCAGAAAGAAATAAGAATGCAAATCATCAACAATGTTCATTATAGTTTTTGGTTGAAGTTTGCATTTTTGGACTATGGCAAAGATGATGTCATTGAGCAACCTCAAATGTTTTTTGATACATTTGAAGAGATTGACGTATGTGAATACTGATTGTTATTCAATATATGGAAAATAAAAATTGAAGTTTATCAGCAATGTCAACACCTTGAGAATGTGATTTGCGCGATGTTGTCAAAAACAGATATCACGCATGCCGAGGAGGTTGCAGCCAAGTATCTGGCAATGTGTTGTGAAATGCTGGCTGTCGATGGAGTTTCAACGAAGCGTTACAAAAGGTTTGCTACATTGTTAGTTGCTATTGTTCAAGATGAGTTGTATGCATACTGTGTATGTGAGAATAGTACTTTGAGATCAATAGAAGAACATGACATTGTGGCCTACATTGGTGATGTTTATTGAACCTTCATTGAACCTATGTTCATGGATCATTGCATTCCAAAACGTTTGACATTACCCAAAGTAGACCTTACAAATGTTAAACGAGTAAGGGAGGCTAAAACAAAACGGAAGGTGACTTTCTGCTAAACTCATGTATATTTTTTATTGTTCTGTTCGCCACCGAGCACCAATATTTTTTGAAAAGAGAATAGCGATGCAAACTTTGAAGAAGTTGATGTATGTTAGTAACCGTTCTTATTTTTGATTATAACTACTTAATGCCATAGAACAATATTAAGATTACCTGTGCAACATATCACATGGCTACCTCAAGAGCATGCACCAAATGTGGTGAAATAAAGGATTTTAGTTGTTTTAATAAAGACAAAACATCAAAATTTGGAATCAAGCCAAGATGTATTGAATGCACAAAAAAGCAAAAGGCAGAATACCGAAGAAACAATCGTGAGAAGATTATTGCATATACTAAAGAATATGGACAACGGCCAGAAACCAAAGAGAGGAAGAGACAGTATCGTGAAGATAGAAAGGAACGATTTCAGGAGTATGAAGTAAAGTACATACAAACCCATAAAGACAAGATAAAAGAAAGACAAAGAATTCAACGTCAAAACAATCGTGACAAGATTAATGAAAGAATGAGGCAGTATCTTGCTACAAACACAAATGCACGTCTAGCTCACAACTTACGCGCAAGGTTTCATGATGCTCTTAAACGATCTAATGTTGGTAAAACTACTAACACAATGCATTTCTTGGGTGCCACAATTGAAACTATCAAAAATCACTTAGAATCACTGTTTGTTCAAGGAATGTCATGGGATAACTATGGTGAGTGGGAAATTGATCATATTGTTCCTGTGGTATCCCCTTTGATTTGAGTAGTAAGGAAGAACAATTGAAATGCTTCCATTACACAAATCTTCAGCCTTTATGGTTTTCAGAAAACAGGTCAAAGGGTAAGAAAATTCTAAAGTAAATGAACCATGAGATCAGTTTATGTAACCATGTTCGCCACCGGGCACGATCCGGTAATCTTCCGCTTATAAGACGACTGCTTTAACCAATTAAGCTAGGCGAACATGTTTACAAACAAAAATAAATTACCAAAATTGAGTGATGTTATAGTTTACTTCATTTTTGACAAGTCGTGTATACATGTATGATAACTTATACACTATGCGTGGGCTACTAATGAACAAAAATGAGATATGTTATCATAACCAAATATCACTACAATAGTAAATCTTATATTATTTTTGAGAATACATGAAATTGTGTCGATTACATTACCTATTCTGTCGATAATGTTAGGCATACAAATAAAAAACCCTTACACAAGCCCTAAACACACGTCATAAACGCCATCCACGCTTGCATCCAACTCTCTGCTCTATCCTCAAACTGTTCTTTGAACACCAATGCAGACCTAAGAGCAAACTCACGACGTTCCTTGCGACGTTTAGCAAATTTCCGCCATTTGTTGACAAACAATCTTTCTTGCGCCACTTCTGCATCATGACGCATTGATATGTACATGTCTTCATGCACAAACACGGCAAAACGACAACCATCTGCAAAGGCATCCGTATCTACACATTGCTCACATATCAGCTTTGGTCTCACCAAGAAGCCATCTCCTTCCCATGAACGAACTGCCCACGCCCAATTATCTATGTTCAACGTCTTCCACTCATTGCACTCACCACAACAGAAACGACCACTCGGAAAGATACGGGTGCTAAACTCACGTCTCACAACACCAGCAATTCCATCAATAACAATGTCAGTTGCTTGACAAGCTTCAGCCACAGATGGCGACACGCACTTATATCCTCCTGCAAATACAATATAAGGGAACTTACCTGACTCAGCAATCACCACGCAAGAAGACATGTCAATAAACGTCGTAGAAGGTATCTGCACAACAATGCAACGAGTAGATTATTACAATTTATGCGTCAGTTTTTGTTAGAAACAAGTTCAATTTTATGAAATTTGTTTTTTAGATTATCAATTCTAAAACAATTTTAATGATCTGTGTTCCAACAGAAGTATGTCAAAGTTCCATTGATGGTCTTGGTCTCTTTGCGACCCAAGACATTACTCAAGGCACAGTTACATGGAAATTCCATCCCTCAACATGTCTTTTGTTAACATCAGAGCAGGTTGACATCTTGTCAAAAAGTCATCAAGACACATCAACATCTGCAATCGATCACTTTGGTTGTCCTCATAAACGTGGTTGTCTTGTTCATATGGATAATATGCGCTATATCAATCACTGTGCTACCCCAAACACTCAAACCCTACATGATGATGTAATGGTTGCCGCAAGAGACATATTGTCTGGCGAAGAGTTGTTTGAGGACTATAATCAATATACTTCTTGTGAATATTGTGTAAAGTTCTTGGGTTAGAACAATATATATTGTGGTGTTTACTTTGCAAAATGCACATTGCTAAAGATTGCTGACACATATGCAATTAGATATTGCACTTTATGAATTGAGTTTTTTGCACATATATATATATGTTCAATAGCACTTGCTTTGACTACAAAAAACACTGATAAAACTCATAATTACAGGGAAAAATTGATGTTTATGTGATAATACACACTACTTGTGCTTCTTGAAGCACACATGAAATTTTGGAATTGAATTGTTATACCATTGAATTATTGGTGTCTCATAGTTTAGTTCCTAGGTTTGGTTGTCCTCCTCTAAAGACAACCCTATAGGGAGTTGAAAGTAGTCGACTCCTTGGTTTCGCCAATTTCACGTCCGTAAAATGGCACGGGAACTTGTTCCTAGGTTTGGTTGTCCTCCTCTAAAGACAACCCTATAGGGAGTTGAAAGTGGTCGACTCCTTGGTTTCGCCAATTTCACGTCCGTAAAATGGCACGGGAACTTGTTCCTAGGTTTGGTTGTCCTCCTCTAAAGACAACCCTATAGGGAGTTGAAAGTGGTCGACTCCTTGGTTTCACCAATTTCACGTCCGTAAAATGGTCCTTTTCTTATTTGCGGATAATGGTGGTCAAATCATGAAACATACTTTGATTTGTACACATTTTCTGCGTGTAAAAATGTTTTTTCAAAATAAAAAAAATTGAAATGCACATAAGAAAGTTTAACCTTCATAGTTCAAGAAGCAATCAACAAGCACTTCAAAGACTTACAACAATCAACAACAGAAAAAAAGTTCATTACAGTTTAATCTTCAAGGTTTAGTTTGCAATGGATTTCTCAGTTGTCCAAATTGGCTGTGGTGTTGTGGGCGGCAGTTATCTGCGCGCTTACCTCAAGATGGGGTTCAAGGTGTATGGCATTGAAGCCAACAACGCTTTGATTGAGAAGTATAAGAATGAGTGTGCAATGTATCATATCAATGATGACATGAGCACCATTACAGATGTTGATGCAATCATGCTTTCAATCAATACTCCATTGAAGGGAAAGAAGTTGGACTTGACATATCTGTTCAGTTCTCTTAAGAATGTTGCAGAAATCGTCAAGAACAGCCCCAAGACATATGTTGCTGTTAGGAGCACAGTGCCACCAGGCACCACTCGCAAATACAAGCAACAACTTGAGGAGATGGTTGGCTTCCCAGTCCGTGTGCTATTCCAGCCTGAGTTCCTGAGGGATAAGACTTGCTTGCAAGATGCTCTCAACCCATGGCATGTGGTCATCGGTCGCGATGAGGGTGAAGATGTTGAGAAGTTCAGGGAGTTGTACAGGTATTATGTTGATGACAGTTCTATCACTGAAATGTCTGTTGAAGAAGCAGAGTATTTGAAGATTATTCATAATTCATTCAATGCTGCTAAAATCAGCTTCTTCAACCAATGTAAATTGTTGATTGATGCTATCAATGAGCGCAACGATTTGAACATGGATATCAATGTCATCTCAGAATGCATCACTAAGACTTGTGAGGGTTTGATGAACCCACGATATGGAACTAAAGCAGGACATGCTTACGGAGGTGCCTGCCTTGTGAAAGACAGCGCAGAGTTTGCTTCACTTGAAGAAGATTATGGACTTGAAGCAAAGATGTTCAAATCAGTTGTTGATGTGAATAAGATTTTCCAAAAGACTGATGAGAAAGAAATTATCCACGGAGACCATCATATGGACTTTAGGATGTTGAAGAAAATCAGTAGCAACAAACTTCTAAATTACGCATAAATATTATATTTTATTTTTATTTCACCTTGAGAACATACAAGGAAAACTACTTAAAATTTGAAATCAAATATCGTTTTAAGCAGTCATAATCGCAAAAATGGAAGAGTGGCGTGTAATTCCCAGTTTTCCAGACTATGAGGCATCATCTCTTGGTAATGTGAGAAATAAACAAACAAAGCACAACATCACATTTCATTACAATGGTGGATATTTACAAGGACACTTGTATCACGATAAAGTAAGGTTTGCTTGCAAGTTACATCGTGTTGTTGCAGAAGCGTTTCATGACAATCCAGAAAACAAAGCAACTGTAAATCATATCAACAAGGATACAACAGATAACAGAGCGTGTAATCTTGAATGGACTACACAACAAGAAAACAATGAACATAAAGTGAGACACAACTTTAACAGAAAACCACTTAGAATGAGGGCTGTTTGGAAATGTGACAAGAACACAAAAGAACGTTTGGAAAGATATGACAATGCATTTGAAGCAGCCAAGTCTCTAAACAAAGATAACATAAAAACTGTTGCATCAAACATTAGACAAGTTTGTTCAAACAACAAACCATTGTCACATGGTTTCTTTTGGGAATACGACGACTATCAGGAAATTGAAGGAGAAGAATGGAAACCAATTGACCCATCTGTTGTTGATGGGTGCGAAGGATACATGATATCTTCTCATGGTCGCTTAATGAACAACAAAAACAAGATGTTCTTAGGAAATACAGGAGAACAAGGGTATGTACGCGTCAGTATCAACGAGAAGCTCTACCGCATGCATATCCTTGTCGCTCAAGCATTCCATGAGAACCCTGAGAACAAACCACATGTCAATCATAAAGATGGCAATAGGAGCAATAATCATGTTGATAATCTTGAGTGGTGCACACGGTCAGAGAATATGAAGCATGCTTATGACACAGGTCTAAACTCTCGCGGTAAGGCAAGGAATACTTCATAATTATTTTTACGGCACACAATATATATTCTATATTGGTGTTTCATGGAAGAATATATAAACAAGCGGTTATCATGTTTATTTTTGTAAAGATTTAGTAATGGAAGGTTTGTTTACCAAAATCATAGATAAAAATAATTTTTTACGAAATACATTGCTTGCATCAGCTATAAGAAAAACAAAAAAAGATATCGCAGACATTGAAAAAAAAATAGACGAGACTGCATTGTCATTTGATTTTCTTGATGAAGACGATGCTGAACTAAGACAAATGAATGTAGAGGTTTACGTTGCAGAAACTTTGATATCACATTTAGAGACAGAACTCAAATTATTGTTGAAAACCTCTTTAACTGAAAAAGATATGCCTACATTCTCATTGAAAAGTCAGCAGTTACATGATCTTGTCAAACAACAAGATATTTTACGACATAAACGAGAGTTGTTTTTGCAACAATATGAGGCAGACAGAGCAGCCTACAATAAAACATTTACAGCCTTGATTAATCAAGCTGAGAAACTAAAAAAAGAATTGCATCACCAAGAAGAATTGCTTCAAGCTTCTGCACTTGACGCACAAACAGCATAATCATCAGTTACTAGATTCCAAAATACAAATACCCAAAGTATATGCATGCCTGACAATAAACATGCAAGATAAAAACTTGATCTAAATAGATCTTCAAGGGAAGTAAGTGTCCATTGCTGTATTTTCTTAGAAGATGTGTTAATCATAATAGCGTATAATAACATGATAATGGTGATATGTAATGCAGCACCAATGCAATAACCTTGACATCTTTTCTTGTTTTTAATGAGAGTGTACAATATCATGAAATGTTGAAGTATAGTGACAAAAGACGATACAATTGCACCTGCAACAGTTGCATTGTTTAGTATATCACCCTCCACGCAATTAGAAACATCATAAATGCATCTCCATTTCATACCTATAGATGATAGTGTAAGAGAGGAGTACAAACAAGACACTATAAACGTAATTGACCAATAAGACCATATACAGAACCCGCAACAATACATATTGTATTAAAGACCGACTATACTGTTAAAGTCTTTTGTTGTAGAATCAATATTTTACTTTGAATAATGACACAAATTTTGATATTGTGCTACCGCGCCATACACCAAGATTTTGATAAATATTTTTATTTATACATCAACTAAAACCTATATAAGATACATTGATATGTAATGTATTATAGAGTAATATTTCAAGTCTCAAAATGAAGGTGTTCGTCCTTATTATGTTGATGAGTGTCGTTTCTGGGCGTTCTCTTCTAAAACCAGAAGAGAAGAAATGTGGAAATTGTGTTGGAGAATGTTTTGGAAATTGTTGTAGCACAACAGGTGAATGTCCAACTTCATCATGTCCAGCAAATGACCTCGGAAGTAACTTACAAAATTGTAATGATAATACATGCACAGGGTGGCAATGTGATAAATCTTCTTTTAACAAAGATTGTTCAGGAAACGATAGTCATTGCCTTGGTAGAGTTGTATGTGACAGTTGTGACTACAATGGTGAACTGTGTTTTTATGATGGTGTATCTGAAAACTTTAAAGTGTGTGGTGAAACTAAGACACCTATTGATTGTGTTCTATCTGAATGGAGTCCTTGGAGTTCTTGTGTTGCTGGCGTTCAAACAAGAAGCCGAACTGTTAAAATACCTGCTAAGTATGGTGGAAAGGATTGTGAAGGAGCACTTACCGAAACCGAGAAGTGTAATCCTTTACTAAATAATTCTGGGTGCGGACCACAACTATACATTCATCATTGTAAGTTGGACACAACAAAATCAGAAACAGAGTGTGTTCTACCATTTGAACTTGGTACAATTAAAGTGCCAACTATTCAAGGTTATGCTCGTATGAGGTTCAGGATTACTGCTCGTGGAGAATACAAACAGAAATAATTGTATTCTTATTTGTTTTTTCTTTTGAGTGTTTACAAATATTTGTAAACATTTAAATATTTCAAATGACTACGATGTTAGAGCATATATATATATAACTTGATAAGAGAGATAAAGAAAAGTATATCACAAATGGAATGTATGTTTGACATATAGCGATTCAAAAAAATGACAATTTTGTTTGAGGTCAGATATAGAATATTTGTGGTTTTGTCATGTTGATGCCATTGAAGTCTGTTGCTGCAGAGAGTGTGTATGCACCAAAATTTCTTACCATCAAGTAGTCTCCAACTCTTAGCTTCGGTAGCATCAACTTATTTTCCATCTTATCACAAGAGTCACATGTTTCAAACATGATCTCACTCTCGTGATGTTCGTCGTCTTCAAAAGGAGGGAGGCTTGGGTTCCTATAAACCTCAAACACAGGTACTTGTTGGTCATATATGATAGCATTGAACGAACCATACAATCCGTCTTTGACCCAATACTGCATGACATTATCACGTTTCCTGATCCCCATAACAGAAACAAAAAATGTGTATATTTCTTCTGCAAAGTATCTCCCTGGTTCCGCAATGACTTTAACTCCTTTCAAATCACCAAAATTTTCTTCAACGGCTTCATTTATTTTGTGGGCACAAGCTTCAAAGTTCTCACGTGTAAACCCACCACCAATATCTAGTATATGACAGTTGAGAAAACCTTGATTTTTGACATAATCAAACACCTTGCGTGAATATTTGATGCCTTCCTCAAACACAAGTGGGTCCTTGCTGGCACTTCCAACGTGAAAGGTAGTTCCTACAATATCCAGTTGCAATCTGCGCGCGTAGTCCACAAGTTCCTCATACTCATCCATTCTAGCACCATATTTTTTACCTAACTGAACTCGCGCTGTAGGGTTATCAACTTTCAAGCGTATAAGACACTTCATATCAGGTGTCACATTATGTATTTTGTCTAATTCACTGAGATTGTCAAAAGAAGTATGTATAACGTCTTTATTGTAGGCATACTTGAGATCGTGTGGGGACTTCACAGGATGAAAGAAGCCAATGTCTTGGGGTTTGGCCCCAAGAGAAAGAACTGTTTCAATCTCTTTCTTGGAAGCACAATCAAAACCAAACCCGTTTTCAACCATTGTCTTTAGTATCTCCGCATCTGGGTTGCACTTCATTGCATAAAATGGTGTGACAGTGGGTAACAATGACTTCCATTCTTTGATTTTCACATCAAGTGTCTTTAAACTGGCAATATAAAAGCTGTCGTATAAACCATGTTGTTTTAACAAAGTTGTAGCAGCATTCTTCATGTGGATTTAATATGTTAGAGAATAAAGCATAGAGCCTTACAAACCTTATATGAATATTTAAAGCGTAGAAGTATAGTGAAATACATGTCAGAAATTGCAAGTAATATACAGAACAAACGGAACATGCAAAGCACAAAACGAACGTTCCAGATATCAAGTGATTACTTTTGGGGCTACAGAGTGCACCTTGACGTTTCTAATTTTGATGATGTCAATGCAATTTTGAACTACATCAAGCAAGACATGAAGGTCTTTTTCTTATCCAAGAACCTACAAAGTTTGGCCAGCAAGGTTGAAAAATGTAGATTTCATATACATTCGCCCTACAATACATACCACGACTTATTAGAGCTAACCCATGATAAAGATGTCATATATGTATGTGATCATTGTTGATTCTTTATTAATATCTCGCACGTGCAACTTGCGACTTGTTACGAAATATACATCGCTTTGTAACTAGTGGTGTATGGTACATTACCCTTCCATTTGTATGTTTAATGTGCTTTAGTATAGAAGCAGTATGCTCTAACTTCCTTTCAATGATTTGCACGCGTTGTATCGCTTTATCCATCGTATGACGAGCGATTTCCTTCTCACTACATTGTGCGCAATGATGTTTAAGTTGTAGAACTTCGATTTTGCTTCTTGCAAATTTCAATAATATATTATCAAAGTCGTAAGGCGACAGTGTCTCAGCACGATCATTGCCATCTACATTTAGTGCCACAACAATATGTGTTTTGCCAAAAACATTATATATTGATTTTTGTTCAAAAACGTCAACTTTCAAAAGTTGCCTTTCAATACGATAGTAGAATATAGACTTTAATAAATCTTCGAACGAAAAAGTGAAATCACTCTCACCTTGTTGACATGTGTTAAAGTTTTGATTAATGTACACTATTTTGTCTTGTAGTATATCATAAGCTACATGGACGTATGTTTGTGCAGTAGATATTCTTCCACCAGGATTTGTAGAAGTGACTTGTTTTTCTTCCATCAATGCATCTAAAGCAAATGATGTTATCAACAATGTCATGTGTTATACTCTAACATTTGAGATACTACGCTTGAATCAAACATATACCTTATAATTGCTTAATGATATGTACTTGTGAAATCAGTCATTGGCAACTCAACTACATCATAAGGTTGTTCGTGTAGTAAAGGGGTCTTAAATGTCAATTGCTTGGGAATAGTATATACATCTCGCAATCTCTCTCCAACCACAATGTCATTGTTGAGCATTATTTTCATGTCGTAATTTTTATCAACGGGCACCAAGAAAAACTCTGCTTGGTTTCTATCTTTCATTCTTGCAATTAGCTTCCATTTATTGCCACCTGCGTCTTGGCTTTCTACATTACTTGACACGTAAGCCACAAGACGGAACCTGTCGTTGGCTTCTCTTGTGTTGTTAAAGAGTTGCTTCCTTTCTATTGCATCAACAACTGAGTTGTGAATGTCGTATTCTGATCTATTGTAGGCAGGATAAAGAGGATCAGTCAATACTCTCATGTCTCGCTCTTGTTCAACACGTTCAATACGTTTTGGATAAGCAGGTTGCACCTTCTGTACAATGACGCATCGTTGATCATTGTGATCACTTTCATCATTATCACGAGTTTTTCTTGAGAAAACAAAATATGCACACAATGTTATAGTTGTCAAACATAATGCAAACAATACAGCAATGACAATATACAATCTATCAACCTTCTTTGTTAGGGAGACCATGTGTTTTATTATACAACACCAAATATTATTTTGTTGATGGTTGTGTTGACGCAAAACAGTCTATGTAGAACAATACCCAAGGCAAAGGCAGCAGCAAGAACATACCCAAAATATATTTTGAATGCTATAGAAATCAACCATGCAATAACTATAGTGCCGATGAAGTCCAATATGGCAATGTTCATAACGCGGTAAGAATGGAAACCTTGTCCTTCCACACCCAAAACATGTCTGTATTGGCAAAGCAAACTCATTTATTACCAATGACATGAAAAAATAACATTATTTGTCAAACATATTGTTAACCATTGTATTCAACAACTCACGGTAAAGTGAGAATTCGAGAGGCTTACCTGTGTATCCCAAATTGTTCAAGTAGTCATTTACACCTATGAGATTACTTTGTATAACGGAGTACTTTTTATGTATTGCGGTACTCATTTCACTTGCGTGTAAATATCGTGCACCTACAAGATACATTTTAATAGTGTGATCAGGAAATTTCGTGGTTAGTTCGTCATGTATGTGTTTGCATTTATGAATAGTTGCATGATATTTCTCTGTATCTAAGTTTAAATTTGCTTTGATCTCTGCATAGTATACAACCTTGTTTTCTTCATCAATGAACAAGTGATCCTTTTCTTTTTTGTCTTTTTTGTTCTTTTCTTTGATGTCTTTTACACATGCAATATGCGTCTTGATGAATATTCTTAACACGTCCTCTATCGCAATACCTATCTTGATACAATCACTTTGCGACAATGGTCTGTCAATAAGGCTTGAAATTGACGCATTGTCTCTTGTCGTGTTTGAAAAGCAGGATTTCACATATTCACTCATCTCAATTGATTTTACAAAACAGTCAAAAGTTGATGGCTCAATTGACAATTCAGACACGGACTTGCAAATACTTTCAATATCTGCCATCTTCACAATATATATACATGAAAAAAATACATATATGCTTTCATATTTTTTAACAACTGACCTCAAAAATTTTTTATGATAAGATGGTTGGTGTTGATATTATTCCCAACGCGACCTGAATGTATTTTGAACTTGTACTTCTTTGGATAAGCATCAACAATATACCCATCATACAACTGTCTAATGTATTCAGTCTCGCCAACAACCATAAGACACCTTATGTTTGTGTTCTTGAAACAATCTGCAAGTCTCTCTTGGTCATCACGTTTAAACTGGCAGTATCCATAATCAGTAAACACACTGTCATACGGCTGATCTATGAATGCAAAGTTATCTTTACTATTGTAATGTTCAAAAACATAGCTGAAGTCATTATTCAAGACTTCTGTGTTTGCTAATAGTTGTCCATATTCATTATTGTTCAAGTCTTCAACATTGATTGTCTTATACCGTCCATAAGGAATATTGAACTTCCCGTCGCTGTTGTATCGCAACATACCACGAAAACATGTTTTTCTCAAATAATAGAAACGGAATGCTTCCTCAAATTTGTTTTCTGGCTCAAATACATCTCTTATAAAATAATAGTTTTGTTCATCTATCTTGACATCTTTCATTGCTTCATACAGTCTTGGTCCATACCCATCTTTAATCTGTTGGTATAGGTTTGTAAGTTCTGGATGTATGTCATTGATAACAGCCTTACGTGGTTTGACATCGAAGAAGACAGCTCCACCACCGACAAAAGGCTCAATGTACGTGTCATAGTTGTCAGGTATGTGTGGTTTTATCATCTCAAGCTCATCAGCCTTTCCACCACTCCACTTAATTAGAGGCTTCATAATGTATGTGAATATTTATCGATTGTATATTTAAGTCGTGTTCAATTTTTAAATTGCCCTTCATGCATTTCAATTGGATGAGAAACAGGTCACAAACCGCGTTATCTCCGTTCCAAATCTGAATCCGACCTCCGTCATTGTAAAATCAACAGTGTTGATTAGTGCAGACGAGTTTGTTTGGAGGGTTATATATTCCAAGACGTTTGTATCTTGTATACGTGTTTCATTGGATGGTCCCACAAAGGCTGAAAACTGATTGGAACTGAAATGAACCTTTATTTTTCTGTCACAAACAATGTTGAGAAAGCCCGCCGTTGTTGGATCCTCATTTATATAAAAGCAATAGTCTTTGCCCAACTGAACATTTGATGACGTATAAGTAAAGTAATTCATCCGCGCCCTATACCAAGCTGCAGCATCGTTGCCATCACCTAACGGTAAACTGTATATTGAGAATTGTGGCCAAAAGTCACTATTCGGTATGTTTGATCCATTAAATCGTATTTTGTAGTAAGCCGTTCTTAGATTCTTGTATCTATACAATGTGTTGTTTGCATTAGAATTGCCAAAGAAATACCAAGTTATTTTTTTAGTGTTTGAGTCATTGACAAATCTCCATGCCTCTATATTGCTATCATATATTGCACCAGGACCTCCTCCGTATACGGATGCTGTGTTTGATAAACTTGCATCCATAATTGTAGGGTTGAGTGATTTTAATGCAATCAAGTTGTCGATGGGCTTTGTTGAACTGCCCACAACTTGCAGCTCATTTGTTAAAAGAATTAATGTCTTGCTAGTTCCTTGAACATCCAATGTAGCAGTAGGTGTTGTTGTCCCGATACCAACATTGGAGCCACTACCAATATACACATTGCCTGCGGAGTTGGACCAAGATGCAAATGCTCTATTGCTTGCAGCAATTGCAGTATTAGAAGACCATACTATCGCTGTGTTTGAAAGCCAATAAGACGTATTGGAACCATAGACGGCAATATTTGATACAGAAGGTAGTGCAGTGTTGGACAGCCAATAAGAAGTATTGGAACCATAAACAGCAATATTGGATGCTATAGGGATGCTTATGTTAGACAGCCATGATGATGTATTGGAACCAAACTCGCTTGTAGATGATGTTGTTGGTATGACTGTGTTTGAGAGCCAATAAGATGTATTCGAAGAATATACTGAGGCATTGGATGTCCATGGAACACTCGTGTTTGACAAGAAATACACAGTATTTGACCCATAGACTGAAGTATTACATGACCATGGCAAACCAATGTTAGACAGCCATGAAGATGTATTGGAGCTAAACACAGCAATGTTAGAAGTTATAGGGATGCTGATGTTTGACAACCATGATGATGTGTTTGAACCAAAATCTACATTGCTTGTTAATGTTGGCAATATATTGTTTGACACCCAATATGATATGTTCGATGTATAAAGTGACACATTAGATGTCCATGACAATGTATCAGTCGTCAAAGGATAAACTGTATTAGAAAGCCAAAATGATGTGTTGGATGCATACATCGCATTATTGCATGTAAACGGAAGGCTAGTGTTTGAGAGCCAGAGAGATGTGTTGAAAGCAAGCACACTTGGTTCAACAAGGTAATTTGATAGCCATGCGGATGTGTTGGATGCATAATCAGCAGTGTCACCAACACTTGGAAGTTTAGTGTTTGACAACCAGTATGTTGCATTTGAAGAAAAAGCAACGCTGTTTGACAGTGGTGGTAAAATACTGTTTGAGAGCCAAAATACAGTGTTCGAAGCATACATTGACATATTGCTCACGGTTGGAAAAGCTGTGTTTGACAACCAACTTGTAGTGATGTTTGTGTTTGATGCAACTATGCTGAGATTATTAATCTGAGGGATGACAGAATTGGATAGTGAGACCGACGTGTTTGAGGCAAATATAGCTGCATTGCAAGACCACGGTAAGGCGTCGTTTGAAAGCCAGATTGACGTATTTGAAGCAAATGTCGCTGTATTTGAGCTCCAAAAGGATGTCATGATGGTATTTGAGGCAAACATAGAAGCATCATATGCACTTTGTGCCGTATTGGATGCCCACACGGCTGTGTTGGAACTGTAAAATGCAACATTGGATGCAATAGATGCATCATTGGATGCCCATACAGATGTGTTAGATGAAAATACAGCAACGTTTGACATCCATGGAATAGCTATATTTGATGCCCAGTATATGTCTAGAAGCAGATTAGATCCGAACACTGATGCATCTAATGCTGTTTGGGCTGTGTTGGATGCCCAAGCGGCAGTATTGGATGACCACTCATCTGTTGTTGATAATGAGTTATTAGATATAAGAGCATTGCTAGCATACGTTGCCATCTCTGCCACTGTGTTCAAAGCACGACAAGTGGGTGCTTTGTGGATGGATGTGTTGCTTGTGGAATCACTAAGTAGATTACAATATCCAAGGGCTTGTATTCCACCTCCAACATTTAGCTTGAACTCAGTTGATACATCGGCACCAATCAGTACATTACCATTGAATAATATACGCATACGCTCTTGAAGGTTAGAACCACCCGTGTATGACGTTTTTAGTATAAGGTCACCCGAGCCGTTGTTTGAAGTATCCCCGTAATGGTCAATACACGATATACTGGCCATATTGTAAGTCAATGAGGTATCTCTGTCAAAGTTTTGGAAGACAATGGATGCAAAAGGGTTGATGGAATCTGTTGCTCGTGCACCTTGAATGGTTATGATGTTCTCTTTATTTGAATTGTTCAAGCACCTGAACATTATTATCACCTCTTACCATAATTTCATATTATTTGCCTGTAGTTTATTCGTAGTTTTGTTCGCTTCACATAGCAGTGACTTTGACGTTGTTGATATAATTCATATACAAAGAAGTTTTGTTGAGATCATTGATTTCTGTATTACTTGCACTTTTTGCCTCAAACTTTTCAATGATACTCTTCGCTCTCAAGTAGTCATCTTGAGACAAGTTGTCAACCTTAGAGTTTGCCCTGTCAATCACTCCCTTGGGAACGAGACAAAACCGCCTTTTCTCATGCAATATACCATCAATAACGACGATATATGCAACGGTCAGTATGAATGACATTAATATGTCTCTTGTTGCCACAAAAAACAAACACAGAACAATAATCTTTTTGGTGATCTCATGTGAAAGAATGATGTCATGCGTTTTACCGAGGTCAGCGACAACATACCTTGCTCCAAAATTCAACATGAGCATTGACAGTCCCCATACTATCTTGTTTGAGTTTAACGCATTGACCATTACAGCATAGTCAATCATAGTTATCAACTTTACTTATAACCAAGAGAAAAGTATATTGGTGCCCCTAAACTCCTCTTTGCTAGATTGATGTGGTCAAGGTGCAGGAAGACAAACAAGGTTGCCAGTAAAACAGAAAGTATAGGCGACCAGCATGCAATGATGTAAATGACTATGCAACTGACAAAGCGTGTGATGGGCTCATCAAAAGACAGAATGACCCAACGAGGGTACGGCTTCTTCATATCTAACCCGTACTCTAAAATGATCAAGAAGATAATACTTGCAAGGATCACCTCCACAACATTTAGAACTCTGTTGTTGCAGACACTCTGTTCCATTACTTGAAAGACATAAAATATTGTTGTATAATGAATAATTTTATTCTATTATAAATTAAATCGCTTGATGACTGTTCGTAATGCAAACTACAGTAGTTTGGATGAGGTATGGGGAGATGCTATGGCAAAACAAGAAACGTCCAAAAGCACCAAAAGAAAGGACAGGAGAGACAAACGTGACAAGGCTGAGCCTCCCAAAGTAGTAGACCCGATATGTGAATTGTATGAGATGGGCAATTACCGTGGCTACACCGAGAATGACATTATCAGCTATGCTAACGAGTATCATGACAAATACATTGAGCAAGAGCATCGAAAAGACTATAGTAAAGGCTATAATAACCAGTATGAAAGGGTTCAACCAGATGCACAAAATGAGTATTCCGATGACGATTTGCCACAGCAGAACACTCCACAAAAAAAGCACGATGTCAGATCACCTGCATCTGAACAGCCAGCATACCATAAACGGTCTAAGGATTCTAGATACCTTGAAGAAGATGAAGGTTACACAAAAGACCATAATGAATTTGCATTTATTGACCTACTTCTGTATATCATATCGGGTATAATTCTCATCTTTGTGATGGAACAGTTTGTGAAAATCGGTCTACTTCTACAATGATCGGCATTATATATTCAGGGATAGCGTACCCGACTGTTTTTTGGTTGCCTTCTTGTTGCTTGCACCAATGTCAGATGCTAGAAGTTGCTTAAAATTGTTTGGGAAAAACGTGTTATCAAGCACAGTGCCTTTGACATCAGTGCTAAACTGAATATCATTTGGGTCATACTTTAAAGGTGCTGTTGGCAGTGGTTGTGTTATTTTTTGGTACATATCAAACGACATATGTTTGAATACCTCGGGTCTTGGTATGGGTTGCGGTATGAGAGCTTGATTGTTGGGTAATGTAGTCTGTTGAGTATTTTGAAATGTATTTTGTGGAGTATTTTGGAATGTGTTTTGCAAAGTATTTTGGAATGTATTTTGTGGATT
>JACCDR011919152.1_pt1 | contig 45297 bp, 68 predicted proteins | sample 7446431 | NCBI WGS metagenome assembly JACCDR01 (sample SAMN15323443, study PRJNA562643) | freshwater metagenome | isolation source: river surface water | place: USA:Blue River Watershed | collected 2017-08-17 | reverse complement strand
GTCTCCGAGCGTCAAATCGACAAGGATTTCTGTAACCGAGATGAACGCGCGCTATGCGCGTTACGGGCCCTGAGAGCCACACAGCCGAATGAACGCTTGTCAGTGCATAGTCACCTTAGGCCGGGGCATGTCAACGGCTCACAGGCGATCTCATGCCTTTGTCCCTATTGCACTTACGGCACAGCACTTGATAGATACCATGGTCTACACGCTGAGTACCTAGCGCAATCACATGGTCTAGCTGTAGTGGACAACGCACACACGCGGCATCACCGCATCGTTGTGTGTGCGGGTCTACAGCGTGCACGCAATATGTGCAAAAGGGTTGCGCTTCAATGTATTCGTTACGCCGCATGCGGTGTGCATGCCCGTATCCCCGTGCATGTGAAGACCTATGTATACGGCATCTACTACTACTAGACAGCGTGCCGCATATCAGGCATGGCAGGTAGGGCATAGCTATTCGTCCGGCGAATGTTCGTCAGCCTCGCTCGCTTGTGCTGCTGCCCAGTGCCCAGCAACGTTCGCATAGAGCGACATGAGTGCAACCCACAGCACAGATTCTTTCCACCAGATGAGTGTAGGAATCAAAAGCAGAGCCCATAGCACGGTGAGTGTCCAATGAATACGCTTCCACGTACGGGCACTCACCATGCGACGTTTGCTAGTCATGGGTAATCTTCGCTGTCCACAAAGCACGCCACGTGACCGGACCGAGGATAGCATCAGCCTTGAGCTTTTTTTCTCGCTGGAACAATCGAACGATGCGTGCAGTAGCCGGGCCGTAGAGCCCGTCACGTGTAATCCGCCAGCCGCGTTCTTTGAGCCGGTTCTGTGCTTTCAGGACGGTAAGTGCATATCCGGAGGTTGCCGCATAGCTAGGCTTTGATCCGGCAGGCCAGGCCGGAATCTTCGACGGCACTGCGAGCCGGGATTTCTCGTTGATTGCGGAAACGACGATATCGTCATCTAGCTCGCCGGTAAAAGCGCGCTTCTCATAGTCCGGATCGGACTGCCAGTGCACGTGATGCTGATGGGCGTTCCTGCCGTGATACGGGCGACGCCGCCAGTGGCCCAAGTCCTTGTTAGCAATCTGTCCGTTGTGAATCCAGAGCTGGGCGCCCTTTTGCTTCTGAAACTCAGCCTTCAGGGCTTCGATAGCTTCGTCTTCTGCGGCGTTGCCGTCGGAATCCTTGGACCCGAGAAGGTTAACGTCCATGTCCCAAGCGTCTACACTGCCGTCACGGTCTGGATTGTGCTCAGACACAGACGCCGCATGCCGTGCATCCCCGAGGGTGCCGTCTGAGCGCCGACTACGTTTCGGGTATTCCTCACTGACCGCGGCTCGCCACGTCGTCAGAAACTTGTTCAGATACCAGCCCACTACGCGCCCCCGCTATCAGCGCTCGTAGCTTCCTCGATCGCCGGCGCAATGCCGGAAGGCTGCCACCACAGCTTGTAGGCCGCGAAACCGGCAGCAGCGACGGTCAGAGCCGTGTTGCGCCAGTCAGAGAAGTCGAGCGGGCCGCGTAGCCACGATGCGCCGAGCGCGTAGACACACATGACCAGGAGGGCGACAAGTCCCTTGAGCTGAGACGGCCACTTGCGCTGGTTGATCAAGGCGACCAGCGGCGGAAGAATGACAGCCGCAATCGCCACATCTACAGAATTGATTTCCATACTGGAATCCCCGTTTCCGAGAGGCTGGAACCACTCTCGTCGTCACGCTGTCACGCCCCGGGTCAGCGTCCGTCACACCGTCCCAAGGTACGGTGTGTGACGGCCGTGACGGCTGACCGTGCGAGCGCCCGTCACAAGCTTTGTGACAGCGACCGTTACAGCCATACTTGCAGGTCAGAGCGTATGTCGTTCAAGATCATCACAGGCTTTGTGACAGCGCCGTCACATGTGATGATCTTGTGTGACGGCTTGTGACAATATCCTACCTGGACAGTAGGAGAAGAACCGGCCTCTGTCGTCTTGCCGTTCGATATACAGCACTGGCTATCAAGTGCCAGAGGCCGGTTCGTTCGCTGGTGGTCGCTACACGGTTCAAACGGCACGCGCTGAAAAGCGAAACGTGTCTATCCGCCGATCACCGATCGCTGATCCACTCCTTCTAGTATAGTGCCGCCAGTATAGGACATTAGACAGAACCGGCCATTCTAACAGTTCGTTCGACGCATGTTCGCAAAATGCTTGTTTCCTGAACTCAAGCCCTCCCTTCGTGTTCACGTTTGGGGCATGTCCTACCTCGACGGAGTACCGAAGTACACGTATGACCTGCCATGCGGGCATGCGTTCTTTAGCCGGACCGTCAGCGAGCCTGACGACGATGATCTGCATTGGTTCTATTGCCGATCCTGCAATCAATACTCGGCTGTCCCTTCCGATGATCTAGTCGGCGGGCGTCCTATGTACGCTTCCGGTCGCCGGCTCGGGCATCATCAATTGAGCGTGCTCAACGATGCCGCGATTTTGCGTGATCGGGTAGCAGCGTATTACCGCACAGTGTGGAACTCTCAAAGCCTGGATGAAGTGTCCCGCACACTCGGCATAGGCAGGATTCAAGTTGCCCGCGTAGCAGTCGATCTCGGTGTCTATGAAGACTCACCGCGGGACCTGGGGGACCGCTACCGCTGATTGTCCTATACCACGAGCCTTATAGTGGAGGGAGTGAGGATGAGCCGACCCAGACCGGAACGCTTGCCGCGCTCCCTCCGGCTTGACGGAGCATTCAACAAGCTCGTGAGAGCGGCACGCAAACGCGAGCTATCCGACATGGACTGTTTCTTTCCGCAGATGAGCGCGGAACTCGCTGTGAACCGAATGGTGTTCGATCCCGAAGACGAGGACGAGGATTACGTATGATTCCGCGGGTTGTCCTGATTGCCGCTACGAACCTCTACCGGATGGATCTAGCTGAAAACACGCCGTACATCGAACACATGTTTCCGGAGGATGTGGTTCTCGCTTGCGATGAACTAGCCGAAGTAGCCGGTCGCGTGCGTGCGTTCAATTTTTCGACTGACGATCGCCCGACGAACCGCGCTCTGCTTGGTGACATGCTGGGCCGGGGTCAAACGGTCGAGTTCGACCACGCTCACGCAACGTTCTACATCGACCAGGTGAGCCGCGATTTCACGCATGACTTCTTTCGTCGGCTCACCGTGTCCGAACTGTCTTTGCGGTTCACGAGCATGCATGACGCGATGCCGGTAGTGCCGAAACCGTATCTGCACGATGACGACATGATCGAGGATCATGAGGAACACTTCGAGCGGTCCCTCATGTTGTACGACGCCCACTTTAGCCGGTTGCGCATGGCCGGTTTCACCGAGACCGACGCGCGCACGGCCGCGGCTACGCTGCTGCCGGGCTGCACGGAAACGGCTGTAGTCGTGACTGGATCTATCGCCCAGTGGCGGGATGCCGTGACCAAAGCCGATTCCGTGTCAGCGTCGTATGAGATGAGGACGGTCGGTGCGGCAATCCGCCGACACCTGCACCGGATCGCGCCGCATTCCTTCCAGGACGTGCCCGGCAGCCCGCTTGCCGTAGTTCCTGAGCCGGCAGAGGCCGCGGCCTAGCGGCTTGCCAGCTCGGGCAACTTGATCGACTCGGCGACCCGTTCGCCGTACACGGCGACGGGTCGGACTGTACGGTGCTGACACGTACACCCTTTGCATTCCGTGTGCTGTCCTTGCTTGCACTTAACACAGATCATGCGTGCAGCGTAGACGACTGCTGCGCTCGTGGAGGCAATATGGAGGATCACCGATGGGGAAGTTTCCGTACACGCCGACAGGAGCTATTCTCGCGTTTATGCTCTCGGCTGTGCTCAGTGCGGCAGTCGTTGCCGGCGCGGTGTGGATCGTCAAGGCTGTCTGGTACGGATGACCGACGAGGGCAGCGAATCATCCGAAGAATCGGTAGCGGTGACCTGCGAGCTGAAAAAGGCCGTGGAGTCTATATTCGACGGACTGAAATTCGCAGAAGTCGAGATAATCGTCCGCCTACCCGCCGAGTCTATGCCGGACGGTAAACCCTACAAGTGGGGATACCGGCAGTTGCTCACGCCGGAGATGGTTCGTATCCAGAACCCGGCTGAGCACATTCCTAAAGAGATCACGCGCATCATGCGTATGCTGGTCATGTCGTTGAGGTTCCGATGAGGACCACCCGCTGACGGAGTTTCACGGTTTCCACCTCAGCATAATCACGTGTGAAACCGTGCCATGAGATAGACCGGTAGCCGCCCCTGCCTCGCGACTGTCTACACGGTGCGCGCTTTCGGGCATGCCACTACCGGCCGCCGCGCCGGACGGCGTTAATCCGTAGACGTGCGGAATCCGGCTTAGCTTGTCGCTGTCCTCCGTGGACTAGCGGCGTTTGAACAGGGTCGATGGTGCAAGCGTGCGGGAACGATCATCCCGAATCTGCGCGCCGAGTAGGCCGCCCGGTGAATAGCATACGCACCACAAATGATTGTGCGAGATTCCGGTTCAAGTCCGGATCGGCCCGCCACAATTTCACAAATAGAAAGGGCACCGATGACGGTCCCTAAAGTCGAAACAACCTATGTGGCTGGTGATCGGTGGTATATCGACCCGGGGACCGGTGACAAGGTGCCCGGTGTCTCTGCGATCCTCGCCATGATGCCGAAACCGGCCCTGCCGCCGTGGGCAGCGCGTGAGGCCGCGTCGTTCGCCGTAGACAACATCGACGTAGTAGCGGCGCTTGCCAGGACGGACCGTAAGGCCGCTGTAGACTTGATCAAAGGGGCGCCCTGGCGGAAGTCGGGCAAGGCTGCTAACGCGGGCACAGAGGTTCACGGGCTGGCTGAACGGCTCATGCGCGACCGCATCGAAAACCGCAAGAGCACGTTTTCCGTTCCTCAGGGGACGATGGACTTCCTCAGGAACTTCGCGCGGTTCGCCACTGAATTCGACGTGATCCCGCAGCTTGTCGAAACGACAGTGTGGGACGACGAGCACAACTACGCCGGCACTTTCGATGGGCTGTATCGGCTGACGCTCGACGGCAACGAGATCGACGCAATCGTTGACATCAAGACCGGCGCGTCCGGCGTGTGGCCGGAGGCCGCTCTACAGCAGACGGCATACGCTCGCGCGAAGTGGTTCCTCGACCCTGAGACCGGTGAGAAAAAGCCCATGCCCGCTGTAGACGCGGCTTTCGGTTTGTGGCTGCGTCCGGAAGGTTGGGCACTCATTCCTTTGTCGATCGATGAAGAAAACTGGCAGCAATTCCTCCGGCTTCGTGAGTCGTACCAGTGGAAGATCAAACGTGAGAAACACGCAGTAGGCAAAGCTGTGAACAAGACACCGCTCACCCGCAAATGGAAGGGCAACTAGTGAAGCGATTCGAGATTGTCTACTCTGGCCGTGTGCTTTGCGAAGCGGTCCGTTTCAGCAACGGCTACGTTGCCGTTCAGTGGAACGACGACAACGGTTATCCGTTGCGCTTCGGTTCGCTCTCCGATCTGACGAACTATGTCGAATCCGATCACGACGAGGACGCATCCCTGCATTGGATCGATTCGTGACGCTCTCGTTTGATGAACTGGCATACGGCGATGAGATACCGAACGTCACGTGCCCGGCGTGCGGCGGCGGTTTGCTGTTGACAAGTAACGGTGGATTTTGTGATTGGGACTCGTCCTATGTGCCGGTAGTCGGCAGTGCTGTCGTCATTGACGAGTCAGATTGGGTAGACGACGAAGATGTTCCCTAATTATATGTCTGATGAGGAGTTGCCGCGTAACGTGTTTCCAGAAACCGAGCACTATCTGTTCATCGGCGGTCCGAAGCACGGCGAATTCGTAGAAGTAGTCAAGAATGACCCGTCGCACAAGGTTTTGGCGCCGTCGGCGCAGCCTCAGTTCTTCAGCAATCCGTTGTCCGATCTAGACAATGCTCACCCTGCATACGGTGTCGAGACCTACGTTCGCCAGGAAATCGGTGGAGAGCTGCCGGACGGGTTTTACAAGCGCGCTGTCTACATCCATTCAGAGCTGCCAAACGCACAGGTAGCGCAGCAAATGCTCTTGTCAGCGCTCATGGCGGAATTCCTCAAGGGAGGAACCAGGATTGAGCAGACCGGCTCCTGACGAATACGAATGGCGCGACCGCGCAGACACTGCCGAATGGGATCTACTCGACTTGCGCGCTCAGATCGCGGAGTACGCAGTGTCTCTACAGGACACGACACGCGGCGGCCGAGTCATCTACCGCCACGAGGTAGCCGAGCGCCTAAGGGCGATTCTCGCATCGTGAGCGCATGGCTTAACAAGCCGTGTCACCGTTGCGGTAAGAACAAGGGACCGGCTTACCGCGATAAGAAGTATTGCTATCGCTGTACCTACGCCGTGAAGTCTGACGCGGCCACGAAAGCGCATCGTGCACGGATAGCCAAAGTGTACGGAATCGCACCTGACGACTATGACCGGCTGTACTTCGCCCAAGACGGTCGTTGCGCCATATGCCGACGTGCTACCGGCAAAACTCGTCGGCTCTCTGTCGATCACGATCACAAAACCGGCCGTGTCCGCGGTTTGCTGTGCCGCCCGTGCAACGACGTGCTTGGTCACGCCCGCGATGAACCGGAATTCTTCACCCGTGCCTATCAATATCTAGATAATCCGCCGTTTGACAGCTTGGAGCTTTGAACACAATGGATACTGCTACCGATTATGCGCGGCTTTCGGTTCGTGAAGCGGACGCCCGTAACAAGGAACTCGACATCGAACTCTTGCCGGTGCGGGACATCAGCACTCTCGATTTCGAGAGTCTGACCGTCGGGCAGCTCGTGAAGCTGGCTGACGTGATCGAGGCATTCGGCATTATCCACGATGCACCGACGATCCTCGGTACTAGTGCTGTGCCGCGTCCGGCTAGCTCGCCGACCATGTACGCACCGCCGTCCGCTGCTGAACGCCGTTCGTCCGGTGACGACGCCGCTGACGAGAGGGAGGCGCGGGAACGGCTGGCTATGCTGATCGATGCGCTGATCGACCCTGACAAGGACGTGCAGACCGCCAACGGCCCGATCAAGTACCGCGACATCCCGCGTGATGACGACGGCAGGCCGCTTGACTCCTGGGTAGACGAAAACTGCATGTGCGATGAGCACAAGAACAAGCGGGAAGACGCGGAGAACCAGAGCGGGCTGTACCTGTAATGCTTCAGAAGTCGCCGCGTATAGAACTGCTCAATGATGCCATGGGCGCTGTCATAGGCGACCGTAACAACCAGTACGGACCGCCTACTCAGGATTTTGACCGGACCGCTGCGATTCTGAACGCGCTCGGGTACCGCGCGCCGAACAACACCGAAATGATGCCGCACGACGTGGCACTACTCGTCATTGCCGTGAAGATGTCTCGTCTCATGTGGAGTCCTATGAAGCGTGACTCATGGCTGGACATTGCCGGGTATGCCGCGTGCGGCTGGGAATGCATGCCAGTAAAGGAAGGCAGCAATGCCAGCAACGAAAAAGAAGGATGATGAGCCGGACCTGTTGTCCGGTCTCAGCGATGACGCGCCGGCAACCACTGCCGTAGACGATGGGGAATCGTACGACCTGCTCGACGGCCTCAGCGAGGACGAGGGTACACCGTGGATTCCGACTGACGACGATGATCCGTCGCCGTCCGGTGTCCAGGGCAAGGTGACTTTCCGCGGCGAGCTGGCTTCGGACTACGGCCCTGATCCGATCCCGCTGGTCGAGATCGAATCCGCCGACGGTATGAAGTGGAGCATTCGCGGTTACTCGACAGTGCTGCGCAATCAAATCAACAAGACCGACCCGCAGGTCGGTGATTTCTTTGCAGTCCGGCACTTCGGATCGAAGACGAGCAAGTCGGGCCGCGATTACGAGAACTACAAGGCTGCTGTGAAGAAGGCCGCGTGAGCATCCTCCGTTCTAAAACGACGGTCACGGACACTGCGCCGATCACTGTGCCAGACGCGCCGGAAGCACGATTCAACGCGGCTAGTGCACTCCATCAAAGCGCACTCGTGCATTACCACGAGATTGCGGACCAACTGGCGGAAGCACATGCCCGCTATTACACGCTCGTGTCCGAGCTGGACGCTGAAATCGAACGACTCACGAAGCTTCGGTCCGAATCGCTGACGCGCGGCGACCAAGCGAAGGAATCGGCACGATCCATTCTCGATCTGACAAGGGGATTCAGGGATGAGTGACGCACCGTACGCCAAGACTGAGAAGGCAACCGCCCGCGAGGTTCGGGAGTGGGCCAAGCAGACCGGTCGGGAGGTTCCGGAGCGCGGACGACTGTCTGTGCAGATTCGGGAGGCGTTCACGGCAGCTACCGGCCGCGCTGCCTGACGAACGTTGAGAAGCGGCCTACGGATGATCCGTAGGCCGCTTTCGTCGTATATGGAGCGTGGGCCGTGAGCGTAGTACTTGAATGGCTTGACCGGCTCTACGGGCAGTCTACGGGATACTTCACCGTATGCGGTTTCGACAAGGGACGCATCGTCAGCACGAAATGGTATGCGACTACAGAGCTGGCACGGGCGGCGCGGACGATCGAGAATGCCGCGGAGAAATATGATCTCTACGTTTCCGTGGCGACTCACATCGAACCGCAGTCAGGCAAGAGCAGAGGCAGTGCAAAGACAGTCAAGTCGATCCCCGGGTTTTGGGCTGATCTCGACATCGGCAAGGACGGCCACAAACCGGCCGCGTTGCCGAATCCGAAGAACGAGCAAGAGGCACTATCTATTCTCGACGGCCTGCCGGCGCCGTCGGCTGTCATTCATTCCGGGGGCGGGCTGCAAGCATGGTGGTTCTTCGACCAGCCGTGGACGTTCGATGATGCGGCCGAGGCCGCGGCGGCGTCCGACGCCTGGCAACGACTCCTGGCCGAACGTGCTGAGGCTAAGGGCTTCCACGTAGACGGGGTCGGGGACCTGCCGCGAATCCTGCGGGTGCCGGGGACCTCTAACCACAAGCTAGCGAAGCCGCGGCCGGTAGCCCTGCGGACGATCGACGGGCCGACACACAGCCTGGTCGAGCTGACGGCGCTCGGTCCCGCTCAGACGCGCCCTGAGCCTTCTCAGACGGGCGCTGACGGTCCGTCACCGTTCGGCACGTGGTCGGACATCCTGACGCCTCACGGGTGGACTCAGGTAGGACAGCGACCGACAGACGGCGCAACGCTGTGGCGACGTCCTGGCAAGACCGAAGGGCACTCAGCCGTCACTGACCCGTACGGCGTTCCGGTGCTCGTGAACTTCAGCGCGTCGGCCGGGTTGCCTACCGGGCCGGGGCAAAAGCTGTCGAAGTTCAAGGTCTGGGCGGAGCTCAACTTTGCCGGGGACGAGAAAGCGGCTAAGGCTGCGCTCACCCGCATGACGAAAGACAGCCCGGAGAAACTGAAAGAGCTTGCATCGAGGTTTGATGAGAAGCGGTTCGACTGGGCGCGCGTTTTTGACGAAGTTGATCCTGACCCTGAATGGTTGATTGATCCGCTCGTTGAACGTGGCCGTCAAGTTGCGTTCTACAGTGAAGCGAAAGCCGGCAAGTCGTTGTTTTGGCTTGAGATTGCATCACGCCTCGTTAAGGGTGAGCCGGTGCTCAACAACCCGGCACGTAAACCCATCACTATCGTCTACATCGATCAAGAAAACACGAAGGCAGATGTCGTTGAACGGCTTAAGAAAATGGGTCACGACGGTTCCGGGCTTGATCGGCTGCTTTACTACTCATTTCCTGATCTTTCTTACCTTGATACGGAAGTCGGCGGGCGGGAGTTGTACGCCGTTGCGCGGGTAGCCGATGCTGATCTGGTCATCTTGGACACTCTGTCGCGCGTGGTCGAGGGCGACGAGAACGAGAACGACACTTATCACAACTTCTACAAGTACACGGGCGTCCGGCTGAAAGCTGACGGTATTGCACTTGTACGGCTCGACCACTCCGGCAAGGACCGGGCTAAAGGGATGCGCGGTGCCTCGTCCAAGTATTCCGACGTTGACGAAGTGTGGCAGCTCACCGCGGACGATCACGGGATCGTGACGTTGAACCGTACACACAGCCGCGCCAACCACGGCGCTAGCCGGTTGGTTTTCACCCGGGAGGACGCACCACTACGGCATGAGGTCGAAGGCGAACCTCCGTCCGATGTGCTGCCGCAGGACCAGGACGAGGTAATGGTGTGGCTCGACTTGCTGGGCGTTAGCCCGCTTAAAGGTCAACGTGCTGCCCTTCACGAGGCGCAACCGCTCAATGACCGCGGCTTCACTGCCCGGCAAATCATGGACGCTCAGCGACGGCGGAAGGCGCAGATTGAGAACGCTAAACCATGAGCTAGGCACTGTGTATGTTCCGGACGCTGACGATTCGCTGGATGCTCTGTACGCATTACGACAGGGCGCCGGCATGTGGGCATCCGACACGGAAAGCACCGGCCTCAACCAGTACGCGCCCGGTTTTCGTGTCCGCCTAGTCCAGGTAGGAACGAAAGACGAAGCGTGGATTCTGCGGCCAGAGTGGCACGCTGAAGCTATCCGGCATCTGACCCGGGATGCTTGGTGGCACAATTGGGTATTCGATGCTATCAGCCTAGAAACTTCGGTCAGTGTCGAGTTCGGAGCTACAGCCGACGGTGCCCGGTGCACTGACATTCTCAGCCGGTTGATCGACGCACGGGGCAGGGATAAAGGTGGAGTAGGCCACAAGCTGGAACACCTAGGTTTTCACTATCTCAATACAACGTCCAAAACGGATGCCAAGTCGGCGCTTGTCAAAGAGGCGCAACGCCTCAAGCTCGGTATCAAAGCGGAGGACATTTTCCGCGACATCCCGATCGACAACGACGAGTACCTGCGGTATGCCGGGCAAGACGTGTTCCTGACAGCCCGCCTGGCGGAAACACTGGTGCCCATTGCGGAAGCGCGCGGACTTGAGAAGTTCGAGCGGTTCGAGCTGCCGTTGTCCGAACGGCTGGCGCACATGCAACGTACCGGCCTCGCGTTCGATCCGCTGTGGGCACGGGTCGCTGAGATCGAATACAACTCTGAACTAGAACTAGCAGAGGATCGGCTGGAGCGAGTCTGGAAGGTCGAGCAAACCGCATCCTATGTGCACACGTCCCGCAAGTCGCTACAGCGCCGGCTCGAAGAATTGGGAATCCAGTGGGAACGGTTCAGCGAGAAATCCGGCGAGCCGTCCCTAGACGCTGAAGTGCTGGCACAGATTGCACAACGCAAGAACGACGCCGGGAACCTTGCATACGACGTTCTCAAAGCACGACGCGCCAAGCACTACGGCGATTACATCCGAACGATGTTCGCGCAGCTCGGTACAGACAGCAGGCTGCATCCGAACGTCCGCCCCATGCAAGCGGCCACGCACCGCATGAGCGTGACGGGCGTTCCGGTCCAGCAGTTCCCGCGGGAGGACCCGCGGCCGCGTGGCTGCATCCATGCCGATGAGGGTCACGTGATCCTCAGTGCCGACTACGCGCAGGTTGAATTCAGGGTGGGGGCGGCGGTATCCGGCGATCCTGTGATGCGCGCTGACATCCTCAATGGAGACGATTTGCACGCGGCTACAGCTACGGCAATGTTCGGCCCGGCGTTCACCAAGTCGGATCGGCAGACGGCTAAACCGGTTGGCTTCGGTCGTCTCTACATGGGCACGGCAAAAGGGATTCATGCCGGGATGATGAAGTCCGACCCGCTGAACTGCCCGCCCATCGGTCTCGTCAAGCGTGGCATTGCGGGTTACGACAGGCGGTATCGGGCATCGATCCAATGGGGAAACAAGCTCATGGCCGAAATCAAGGCCGGTAACCCGGTGCTCGTGACGGCAACCGGCCGTCCCCTGATCGTTGAGAAACCTTGGGCTGCACCGAACTACGCAATCCAGTCGGTAGCGCGTGACATCTTTGCGCACGGGATCAATCGCTTGTGGGCACGTGGATACGGCGAATACTTGCGCCTAGTCGTTCATGACGAAGTAGTGATGTCGGTGCCGGCTGATCGCGCGGAAGAGATCAAGGCCGCTGTGCAAGACGCTATGGGCTGCACGTTCAAAGGCATTCCGATTGAGACAGAGGCACAAATCATGGGGGAACGATGGGCAAAGTAGAGCCGCCGGGATGCCAACTCGGCTACACCGACGATCAGTTGGGCCGCATTCTCGGTGATCGGCTGCCAGAATTCTTCCGCTGGATGGCAGGGCAGACTGTCGCTGTGTGCGACGGCCGTCAGTACAACTACGACACAAAGGAATACGAACCGACCGGTTGCGGCCCGCACGGATCGGCAACCTATGCATGGGACCTGCAACGTTTCCTTGACGGTCGCCCGATCATCGACTGATCATGAATCCGCCAGACGGCAAAGCGTGGTTCGTCAACTGTAGACGATGCGACGAGCTGATCATAAAAGCGCGCAGCGAAGGTTTGAACGTGTATCTGAGCCGGTTCAGCGTGCCGCTAGACGATGCACGAATCCTCGGCAAATACGGAAGGCTGACGTTCAACGTGTGGCAGGGTGCCGCCGGGCTGTACGTAGCCTATTGGCACCCGTCACCGTTGCGGCCACCAGACAAAGGACGGCTCTACAGTCAACATTTCTGCCAGAGCCACAGGTGACTATGGACAACATCGTAATTCTACCGGACACGCAGTTTCCGCTACACGATCGTGTCCTGACGAAAAAGCTAGCTGAGTTCATCTGGGACTATCAGCCGACATCGCTGGCACACGTCGGCGATTTGACGGACTCAACCCAACTCAGTCGTTGGGCCCGCGGCATGCGCAGCCAGTTCGACGGCGGGCTTGAAGGCGGTTTTGCGTCTACACGCGAATGGCTGGCGTACATCCGATCCGGCTACGACGGACCGTTTCATATCAGCCGTGCGAACCATGACGACCGGTTAGAGCTGGCAATCGAACGACACTTGCCGGAGCTTGCCGGATTGACGATCGGCGGCCGTGTTCTGTCTATTGAGAACGCGCTCGATTTCGACGGTTTCGGCATCGACTACCACCACACCTATTACGAGCTCGCGCCTAACTGGTTGCTGACACACGGCGATTGGGGGTCGCTGTCTAACATGCCCGGTCAAACGGCGTTGCTGGCGGCGCGTGAGCTCGGTAAATCCGTCGTCTGTGGGCACACGCACCGCGCAGGGCTCGTGTCGGGACCGCTCACGTCGGATCACCAGTCGATCCAAGTGTCCGGTATGGAAGTCGGTCACGCAATGGACCGGAAGCTTGCTACTTATCTCAAAGGCGGGCGCAACAACTGGCGGCAAGCATTCGGCATCCTGCACGTTCATCGACCGACGAACAAGAAGCGCATCCAGGTCTATCCGGAGATCGTGTTCGTTGACTGGGACTATTCCTTTGTGGTCGAAGGGGAACGGTACTGGTGAAGATTTCGCTAGAGCTAGACGACAAATACGTAGCAATCGAAATCGTAGACATGCGGACCATTTTCGTGTCGGACGGCGAGACAGAGATCAGCGAGCCGATCGGATTCCGCACACCGAGCGAGGTTGAGGGCGATGAAAAAGAGTACGAAGAGGACCGCAAAAAAGTCACCCGCAGAGGCCCGAGAAGCTGACGCACGGATGGAGCACTTTTTGAAGTGTCTTCGTCTACAGCGGATCTATGAAGCCGCGGTGCGTGGGCGTCTGAGGGACGAAGAAAGGGTCAAAGTTGCTGACAGCGATTCTAATAATTTCTAGCTTTCTGGCCGGGGGAGTCGTAGGGGCCGCTGCAATGGCTTTCTACATGGGATCAAGGATGTATCAATGCTAGTAGGCGTGCACGAAAACTATCAGGGGAACCGGGCGACGACGTTTGCCCGTACGGCTGGCAGCTTCCCCGGCACCGAGGTCACGCGGGAATTCACAGCGGATGTGTTGCAGCCGCAGGATCTAGTGCGGCATCTGGTTGCACGATGTCAGCCGATCTGGGAAGCCAGCAAAGTCACTGTCTGGTCATTCAAGCCGGATGCGGCAGCCGTCGATAGCGGACGGTGGAAGCCTCATGTCGAGGCACTGGCGGCGTACATCAAGAAGAACCGGCTTCAGTCCAAGGTGATCGTCTGCGTCTGGCACGAACCGGAGAACGATTTCAGGCAGCCTGAGGATTTCGTACGGCTCTACAACACGGTTCATGACTGGATCAAGAGTGTCGATCCGTCGATTCAAACGACGCATGCCGCACTCGGTTTCTACTACCGGAACGTGTCAGCGCCGACGGCGAAGCGCTGGATCACCAAGGCGGACATTCATTCGATCGACATCTATTCTGGCCGGTCGTTCCCGCTAGATATGACGCTCGGTACGTCGAAGGCGTTCCAGACCTGGCGCAAGGCTCTCCCGGCCGGTGCAAAGTGGGGAGTCTCGGAACGCGGCTGGATTGCTGACAGCACGAAGGCCGTTGAGCGGGTTGCGTCGATCGAGGCTGAAGCCGAATGGCTGGCGGCGTTGCCGGTGGCAGAACGCCCGGCGTTCTACATCGTGTGGAACACACCCGGCACTGAGAACGATCCTAAGATCGTTCTCGACAACGCCGGCACGGCAGCGGTCAACAAACTGTTTGGACGGTTGAGCCAAGTCGTCTGCCCGCTCTGCCAGGGAACCGGTTTCGCTGAGGCCGGTAAACAGTACGTTGTGACGGGCGGCAACCGGTAGAATGGCACTCATGTTTGACGAGGAGGAACGCAGGATTCTCGCTGACCTGATCGATGAAGAGATCGATCATCGCAGGGAGAACGCGGCGTACTATGAGGACCAAGAAGAATTCATGCGTAAGCTTGCGGCCATGCGTGAGAAGTTGACGCAGCAGGTGGACACCTAGAAAAGTTAGAAACGGCCAAGGCAAGAAGGGACCTGCCCGAATCCCTTGTGAACCTCTTGCCTTGGCCGTTTTTGCATCCCGGGACCGGAAAAAGAGCGATCCGAACGCTCTCCTCAGCGAAAAGGGTCTTCCGCCCCGGTCTGCAATCAACCACCATTTCCCTCGCACCACTGATCTTGCCGCTGTGGACTGACGACGATCACGGAAACCGGCATGTTGTCACCCGGACGGGTGACCGCCTCGTGTCGGAGTTGGTCTGACCGAGCGCCGGGCTCGTAGCCTGCGGCAATGCTGAACAAGAATTTCCACAAGATGACGTTGAACGAGAGCGGCCGCCCGTTCTACCTGCCACCGGCCTACCTAGACGTGCACGTTGTCAGTGCCGGCGCCGACGAACCGGAGGCAGCCCAAGTCGATGTGACCTGCCCGCACGGCACAAGTCTCTTCTCAGGCGCGTTCGGATCGATCCCGCACAGTTCGCCGTTGCACGTCGTCGTTGCGCACATGCTCAGAAAGCTCTGAGAACGCCTGAGAGATGAGAAAAGAGGCCCTGCCCGCCCCCGTAGCGGACAGAGCCTCTTTTCGGCTCTGAGAGAGTCTGAGAAGGCTCTACAGCCCTGCGTCCTGAAGGTGACTCAACAAGTCTTCCAATCGTTCAATGGCTTCAAACTCGAAATCGCCTTGGTGTTCATCGGCTTTCGTGTAAAACTCCTCGTCTTCATTCGCTTTCGCGTACAGCTCACGTGAAATCGTCTGCTGTTCAACGAACCACGCACGGGTTTCCGTGACGTGCTCTGCTAGGCGTTCCTGAGGATTCACTTTTCAGCCCTCTACAGACGGTCGGTAGCCGCCGAGTCGGATCTTGGAAACCTCGTTGAGGCGCATGAGCAATTTGAAAAGGTCCTGCGTCAAGTCGTCATCCTCGCCGACCATGCGCGCTGCGTCGATTGCCTGCCCCAACTGCGAGGCGGCCTCGTCCATTGCGTCGCACAGGACGGCGAACTCGTCTTCGGTGTACTGCTCGGGGATCGATCCGCCCGTGTCGCCTGCAAGCCTCAGCGGAGCGTTCATGTAGTGCAGTTCGCAATCACGCCGCTTGCAGTCGTCGCCGTCGCATTCGTTGCGCGCCCAAGCCTCTACCTCTGCGGCTTCGTTTTCGTTCGCTGTGAAGCGACCGCCTATGCCTCGGGCTGTCATTTGATCGATTCTCCTTCCTCGGGCAATGCGTCACGCAGGGGTACGCCTTCGGTCGTGAGCAAGTCGTCTACGTATCCTGTACGACGAAGCCACCGACCCGACTTGGAACGCATACGCAGATCGACGTAACGCTTTCCCGCCTGCACATCGATGCCGCCTCCATAGTCGGGATCTAGCTCAAACACCAAGCCGACTAAGGCAGGGCTGAAATCCGGCCTGAATGTCACGTACATTATTTCCCTCCCATTTTCTCGTGTTGCACGGTCCGTCTCTAATCATCGACAACATGATCACGTTTCATGACCAGCCGATCAGACATTTGTGTGTGATCCTGATCACAACCTGTTGCGAGAGAACTTCGTCCCGCGGAGTCCGACACGCCGCTAACGTCCGAATCATGCCTGAACTGACCAACGGCGTGATCTACTTCGGAGGCGTAGGGGTCACGCTCGCACTGACTGTGCGGCAAGGACAGATCATCAAGTGTCATCCTCCGCGGGAGTGGCCGCTCAAACGCAGCGCTGTTGACTTGTGGACAGACGCAACGACGTACGGCGCTGCATTGCGATGGGAGGAACACCCGTGCCCTACTCAGCCGGAGGCAAGCGCCTCCTAGCAATTGCAGAATCTCTCGGATTCACGTTCGTCCGACGTTCCCGCTCGGGCCGTCACGTGTTGCTGCGGCATGCCGCCAGTAACACCCTGGCTTGCCTGCCGTTAGCAGTCAGTGAGTCGGGTCGGAACTTCGACAACTACCGGCTAGCGCTAGAACGGATCGCCGGCGCACGTACGTACACATCGGAACCGATGCGCACGATCGGTGACAAGCGTCCGACCGGTGAAGCGAGGGAACGAACGTTGAGGATTGCCGCACGCCTCGACAACGCGGAAAGGGAACGTGCCGCGGCACGCCTGGAACGACGGAACCAGCAACTACGTTTCTACGAACGAATGATGACGACATAAATGGATCTTCGGAGAGCTGACCAGCTCCGGTGCCTCGGATGCCTGCGTGAGCACTACATCATGAACGTGTCTTTTGTATCTGCTGGCGGCGTTCGGTGCGAGTGCGGCTACGTCAGCGTGCAAATGCCTACTATCGAGTATCGTCGTCGGCTCGCTGCACGTCGCCGGGAGGCTGGTCAACGTGAATCGTGAAGAACTACAGGAACACGTCGAACAACTAGCGGGCTGCGAATTGTGTCATCAGTTCATAAAGGACCGAGAGAACAACCCGGCTTTTGTCGCAACCATCGCGTTCTCGGCTGTCACCTTCGGCATGAAACCGGTCGCAATCATATTCAACGTGTTGTCTATGCATCACGAGTTGGACCACCCTGACGACATGGAAGCCAGCGAGTTGTTCGCGCAGTGGGACAAGGAAACCAATGCGAAGGAAGCGGCACAGTGGAATTAGTTAACGTTGCCTTTCACGACATTGCGGCAAGCAAGTACCCGATCAGCGTTTATGCCTACCCGGAAGAGTCTACCGAGGACACAGAGATTCTTTGGCAGCGACACTTGGACGGCCCCGGCGCGATGACGATCCCCGGATTGAAGGAAACCGGCCGTCGTAGCCGCATCGTCGTCAGGTACGGCGACGGCACCGAAGACCGGGGACCGACGCGATGAAGCTGCCGACCAAAGAGGACATGATCCGCAGTGCTGACGAAATGCGGACGTGTAGCAAATGCAAAGAAGTTTTCCACAAGTGCAACGACAGCGTTGAATTCCGCGCCAGGCTACGGCTGATTGCGCAATTGAATGACGTTGACCTTGATACACAATTTGCCCAGTATCTCATCATGGATCACGCGCTCGGGCACCCGGACAACGACGACGTACAACGCTTTCAGGACGAGATTTTTGCGGGTGACCTGACGTGATGACACTGGACAAACCGATTTGCGACGCCTACGGAGTAGTGACGATCGCTGAGTTCGGCGGCTGGTTTGTCCAAATAGCACCGATGATCTTCAACGATCGCGTAGTGCTGACACCGAAAACCGTCCCGTGGGTTTACGACTACGGTTGGTGTTACCCTAAGGGTGGCTGCGCTGCACTGGCAGTGATGGCTTGGGAACCTGAAACCGAAGCAGAGCCACCCGGGTACATCAAAGCCGTTGGCGGCACGCGGCAAGCCGGGGAGGTCTGTCAGATTCTATGACACACGATGAAATCCTGGCGCAGCTCAAAGCTGACCGAGAGAAGTTCGATCGTCGCATGGCTCGCCGCAGGCGTCTTGCGCTCTGGTCGTTGATCCCGCACGGCCTGGGTGGTGCGGCGGCCGGAGTCGGTATCAGTTGCGTGTTGAACGACTCCGGTTCTAGGCTGACTACCGCAACGCTGCTGATCGTCGGGTACGTGTTGATCGTCGGTACAAGTTGGATTCAACCCGTGATCGTTGAGCGGGGTGAGAGATCAAAGGCTTAGAGATGATGCCAGGCCGTGAACGTCGGGCGTTCCTGCGGCTGTTCCTCTTGATCACGTTTACCGGCGGCTTCGGTTACGGTGTCATGCTTACGTCGTTCGGTGTGCCAGCCGTGTGGACGGCGCCGGCACTCATGCTGGCGCTGGCATGGCTGACGTGGACCACCCGAGAGCGTGAATCATCTTCATTCACTTTGCCGGACTCATCGGACGATGCACACTTAGAGGGAGACGACAAACGCTCAGAGGGTCCACGGTAGGCCGGGCCGGTTCGATGTTGCCGCATCCTGGTCCGGTTGCGTGCGTCGTCTCGCCAAAACAAAGAAGGCCGTGTGTCTACATGACACACGGCCTTGTTGTGTTTTAGCGCTCGATAAACTCGATCTCACCGGGCAGGATGAACCGGGTAGCCTGCCCGCGTGCGTTGCACGGGTGCAGTATGATCGCGGCGTACGTGGCATTCAACCAGGCGCGACGCTTACCGACCGTCCACTCTTCCCAGCGTGCCGCGGCGTTGCGTGTGTCCCGCGCGTCGCTGAGCATGGCAACCGCCGCATCGAGCTCAGTCGTGATCTCCCGTTGCTGGTACCGCAGCGCGTCGAGAGTCGGGAAGTAGTCGGCCGCAGTCACTTTGCGGAGTCGGAAGCCGTGTATCAATGCTTCGATTTCAGCAGCGACCGTCACCAGCTCGGTTTGTTTCGCATCCACCTCCGCAGACAAGGTGCGCAGCTCGCCCTCAACCTCGCTGCCGTCGATAGCTGCTAGGGCCCGTTCGGTGACGTACTCGTCTACCTTCTGCCGCTGCCGCTGGACGTGGCGGCCGGGGATGCGGCGTACATCGCGGTTGGCCGCTGAGCACCGATACGTCAATCGTCCGCCCCCGGCAGTGCCGGCGCGTAGCACCGACCCGCACAGGCCGCATCGCAGGATGCCGCCCAGCAATGATTCAGCGGGTCGCCCGCCGCGCCTTGTCGATGACTCTTCCAGGGCCCGGCACGCTGCCTGCCACGTTTCGTCATCTACGAATGCAGGCCAAGCCGCGCGCTTGTCGGTCTGAATCTCGTGGTTGTCGGTGCGCCAACCAGCGTAACGAGCCTTACGGGCAATGTTCCGCACGCGGTCGCTGTCCCACAGGGCGCCTGTCACGGTCGGCACGTTCCGCTTGTTCAGGTCCCGCGCGATCTTGACGCCTGATTCCCGCGCAATGATCCTCCTGAAAATCTCACACACAATCTCTTTCTCGTGAGGGATCACCGTAAGACGATCGTCGGCGTACCCGTACGGTCGCATCCCGCCGCCAACGTCCTTGCCGTCTTCCCGGCGCGCGTTCTGCGAGTACGACAAACGCCGGCGCATGCGTGCCAGCTCGTAGGCAGCGAACGACGCAAGCATGATCCAGTCATCCGACTTGTAAACGTCCTCGCGTTTCTCGATCGCCCAGACAACCGTCTTCAGCTTGCGTTGCAAGTCGTTTAGGTCTTCCAAGTCGCCGACCCTACGGCCGATGCGGTCGAGCGCCAAACCCATGACGTAATCCGGCTCATGTTGAGCAATCATTTTCATCATGAGCGGCCAGTCAGACTTGCGGTCGGTGCGAACCTCGCCAGCGCTCACGTCGTTGTCCTCGGCAATCCACACGATTTCTACGCCGAGTGACTTAGCCTCGCGTTTGGCGGCTTTGCGCTGCCGTGTGACGCCTAACCGTTCGTCGCGGTGGTCGGATGAGATACGCAGGTAGACGAAGGCGATTTTCAGCCCGGCCGCCCGTGCGGCGTGGACGCGCTCAGTAATCTGCAATGCGGTCAGCCTCACGATGTCATCGCTCATGCTGACAGCATCGCTTCTCAACCCCTTCTTGCGGGGCGGTTTCGGGTTTGACGCAGAAACCTGCATGTCGGCTCCCAGACAGGGCGGTTAGTGCGTCAATGCTGGCACAGCGATCGACATCGATGCAGGCAGGTATGCAACAGCCGCTAGACGTTGCTGGCATTCCCCTTGCGGAACAACGTCTAGCGGCTGTCAGAGGCCCGCTGAGACGATCGGCCGCCGCTACCCAGCTACCGCCCGCCGCCCCCTCGTAGCAGGCCCCTGAGGCTTGCTAGCAGCCTCGGTCTTCACACTAGCCGATCTTGCGGGCTTACTGGCAGCTTTGGTCGCTTTGGCGGGTTTCGGCGTGGCAACGTCAGGGGTGCCGCTGAACGTGATCTCAGCACCGACCGTGCCCGCCTTACGCTTTTCCTGAGACGGTTTCACGTCCGGTTCGGCGGTAACCTTCCTGCCGCCCCATTTCTGAAATGCGTCACGCACGGTCTGCGGGATGCGCCCGTGTTCGACGATCGACGGCAAACCGTCTCGACCCTCGTTGGCGCGCCACCAGTCGCGGACAGCCTTGTTCTGTTCCTTGTCGATCACTGCCGGGCTCGCTGACTGCCGCTGCGCCGGCAATCCGCTACCGAATGCAGGACGCAGCACCGTCCCGGTAGCAGTGACCCGACCGACCCGGCGACCTGCGGACCGATACGCCTCTACGGCTTCCGCGTATGCCGCGCGGGTTGCGGCACTCATGTCTACTTCATATGCAATGTTGTCAACCGTGACGATCACGGTTTCAATGTCCGGTGCCTCTTGCCCGGTCACGTCGTCGGTATAGATAATGACTTGCCTGCGTGCCATCGTGACCCGCTCCTTTGAGAAGTAGACGAGAGTCCGTGTTCTGCGGATCGTAACAAAAAAGGGACGCTACCCGGTCGATCAGGTAGCGTCCCTCTTTCGTGTTACTTCGTGGTTGCCGTATCGCTGTCCGACCGGGCTTCAGCCTTGCCGGTCTTCCGGCTACCGGCAGCGCGCGGGCGGCGCAGCTCCTCGACCACCTGTGCGGCCTGGTCGTTCTTCAGAACGATCACGTGCCCGTCAATGACCAGCGTACCGAGTCCGTATACGCCGCGTTCGTATCGGTAGTCCGGGTCGCTGTCGAGCTTGACCGCAATCTCAGGGCTGTTGTCGGTCGGTACGAACGTCAGCTCAGTGTCGGAAACGGAGAGGTGCCCCTCCGGCGTTTCAAGATCCATCGTTAGCCTTTCTTCTTCGTCCGCCTGGGACGTTGTATATCGAGCAACCTCAACCGCCGGTAGAGCTGGCGTAGCCAGACCGGAGGCGAGAATAACCGGTAACGCCGCTTGATCAACGACGCCATACGGTCAAAGATTGCCGGGGACACGCGGATCACCTCCTAGGCCGCAGGGACGCGGGTATGCGAAGCGGTACCGGACATGAATGTTCCTCCTAAAGGGAAGCCCAACGAGCCCGCAGGAAGGTCTGTTGATCTGCGAGCGTCGAGCTGCTAGCTGTGTTGAGGGCAGTTGCCGATCCATGGCTTGCGCCTAGATGGACGGTGTCGCCTGCGTTCAGGAACAAGTCGTAGGTTTGCCACAGCTGCGGCGTTGAGCTAGACACATCGAAATAGTTGTAGTAGCAGTATGCTGCATCACTAGTGAGATTGCCGTTCAGATAGATCGATGTAGCGCGGGACGTGCTGTCTGACCGGGTGGCGAACGACACTGCCCATTCCAGTTCGTACCATCCTGACGTTTGAATCGTGATCAGCGTCGGTGTGCCGGCATCCCACATCCCATCGTTGTCCCGATCAGCGCCACTGAACGATATTGCCCGCACACCGCCCGGTGCAAGTGACTGCGCCGAAGTCTGCCTGACGCAGCATTCCGGCGGGCTGAGCACAAACGACAGTGCGTAGCTCAGCTCGTTGAACGTCTCGGCGTCGTGTTCTGCACCGGCGTTCCACATTGCAAGGTTAGGGAGTTCCATCAGAGCGGCGCCACCCATCGCAAGAACAGTTCGGCATTAGCAAACTGAGGGGTCGAAGCCAGCGAAATATTGAGCGACCCGCCCGAGTCCTGAAAGCACATCACTTCCAGGTAATCGGTCGTGCCGTTCATGGGCATATAGAACGGGATGCCGCGCAGGAAGCTCCCGACAGGACTACTCGATGCTGTCGTCGGTCGTTGATCCCGGCGAGCCCGGCCGACTGTGCCACTCTTCGTCACGTACGCAGTGCGGAAGTTCCCGACGTTGCTGCCCGCAAAACTGACCGAGTACCACCCGCGATACCACCCGGGAATGTTAGGCGTGACACGGGTCGAAGTGGTCGGGTTGTGCCAGTTGTAAGAATCAACGTCCTCGGTCTCGAATTTCACGGCTGTCCACGTCGCATTAGGGATCGATTGCGCTACTGTCTGCCGAACCTTGCACATAGGAGGTTCCAACATCCAGCGGACGACATCGTAAATTTCGTCGTTCACTGTGGAATACGGCGGGATTTCCTTGTCGTACCACGTCCGCGGTACCGGCACAGCAACCATTACTTACCCCTCCACCAGATGCCGATACTCGGGCGTAGCGTCGAATGTGTGTGGGCGGTGACAGTGCCAGTCCACGAACCGCCGCAAGCGATTTCGAGATAGTCGCCGTTGTTGAGGAACACGGTAGACAAATGTTCGATCCCGAAATTGTTGCCAGCCGCGCGGGCACTGTCGCTTGTCGTCTTAACGGCCCCGTTCACCTTCAACACCGACGAGAACCACGAACCGGTAGCGCTAGTCAGGTCTAGTCCGATCTGTACCCAGACCAAATAGTAGCCGGTCTCATACACGCTTACCTTCGTGTCATTGGCAGCGTGATACAAATTCCCGCGTTCCAATTCGGATGTCAGAATCGGGATAGCAACGTTCGGCGAGAGCGTCGGACCGCCGCTGTTGTAACCCTGGTAAGCTGGTGCCGTGTAGCCGAGTATCCAGTTAAACGTGTCGCGCCATTCTTTATTGAGCGTGCCAGCATCAAGCGGGTCACCGTTCGTCCACTCACGAGGACTAGGGACCTTCGTATACCCGCCCGGCAGGTACGCCCAAGCGTTCTCGCTGGATGAGACGGTTTCCGATCCGGACTTGAGCGTCGGCGCCTCGACTTGCCTCGTCTGGGCCTCGGCAACAGTCACCGGTTCGACGAACGTGCCACCGTTCAGCGTGCGGCTTCCGACGTTGTCTGTAGCCGTAGCCGCGTCGGAACCGGGCACGTTGCTTACGAGCTGTCCAGCCGTATCCGTGCCGCTGGCCGTGTCCGCCTGGTTGTACCTCTGTACGACGCTGCCAGGGCTGTCAGCACCGGTAGCACTCTCGACAGCGTTCGACACGCGGGAAGCTACCGCGTCTGACCCGGTGCCGAATTCTTGCGCCTGCGCTTGCCGCGTCATCGACCCCGGAGAATCAGAGCCCGTTGCAGAGTCCGTGCCGGACTTGTTCAACGTTTGCGCAACCGCGCCGGCACTCTCGACAGCCGTTCCGTCGTCCGCGCCGTTTTTCGTCGTGCTGTACGTGCCTGGGTTGTCTACGCCGGACGCTGAATCCGAACTCTGTAGTGCTATCTCTACGTTCTGAAGCTCAGCCGTACTCGGCGCGTCGTCATCTTGGATGAACGACGTTGCATCTAGCGTCTCGTTTTCGGTGACGGTGCCTGTGTCACTGTCCGACTTAGAATCTACGCCTGACGGTCCGCTGAGGTTGAGAATCCACGCGGCCACGGCGGTTTACTCCTCTGTGCCAGCGACGAGAAGACGCGCAAAGCCGGTGATAGCGGCACTGGAAACCACACCGAGAATGTTGTTGGCCGAAAAACTGAGGTATCCGTTACCGAGATCGATCCACGGTGTAGACCAACCGGCGAGCTGGTTTGCCGCAGATCCGGGGAGATAGATGCCGTGATTGAACGGTAGCGCTGTCGATGCACCGTCGTACAAAGTGAACACAGCCATGCCGCCACCGGCCAGAGAGACGTTACCCGGGCAATGAATCATGTACTTCATGAGTCGGAATTTCTTACCGGCCGCCGGTGTCCACACTGTCGTAACAGTGTCCGAATTGAAGTTGACAGCTTTAAACACCTTGGGCGTACGTACCAGGTCGTATGTTGCACCGTTGTAAGCGTAGTTCACTGACTGCACCGGCACATGACCGGAAGCCGGAGTGTACGGATCAGTAGGCGTCAGCTGACCTTGAATCGTCGGAGCGCGCAACGACTGAAGCGGCGTTGCATATCCTGTGAAGACAAGCGTGTACGTGCCGGTGACTGTGCTGGAAGTCTGAACACGCAGGTACCGCATGAACACCGGAGCTGTCAGCGTCTGATTCAATGTCGAAATGTTCGACGCCAGACTATTCGACACTGTCGTAGACGGATTACCGGACGCATTGTAAACCTCGAATGTAGACAACCCGGTCCACGTAGTACCGTCTGCCGACATCTGAAGCGCGGCACTACCGGTAACAGAGCCGGTAGTCACGACGGTTGCAGCCCACTGTGCACAATTGAGAAGATCGATCGTGCCATGCGTGCGCGTGCCTGTACCAGCCGAGATCACGATCGTTTGTGAAACCTGCGGTTGTGCCACCGGCAACGGCGACGTAGCCGACACGTCGGTTGCTGAACCGTCAGCGCCGTACGTTGCTTTCACGCGCTGATACTGGATACCTCCAATGTCATCGGTAGCCAGGACTTGCCCGCCAGCACCGGCGTTAAGCTGAATGTTGTCAGCCATCGATTTACCATCCTTGTATTAGAAAGCGATCCGGCTTCCGTCGCCTAGTGTGGACACTCCGACCTGGAACACGTCGAACAAATCGGCCGGCGCCAGCTCCAACCCGACCGACCATGTCTGATTCTTGAAATCCGCGCTCACGGAAATACCCTCTACGATGAATTCCATATAGGTATCCGGAACGTTGTTCGGCAAATCGTCAAACGCAATGCGGTCACCGATATTGACAGTCTCGGCTACGTACTGGATGAGATCGGACGACTCCGCGGACAGCGATACACCGCTCACCCGTACCCGGTCCTCGCCATAACGTTCCGCAATCCACGTCCCGAAGTTCCGCATCTCGTCGTCCGATGTGATGCCCAACTTCAATTCGTAGACACGCTGCCCGTATTCATTCACGCTGGCAATATTCCGCAGTCGAGCCGACCCGCCGTCCGGCCTGGACGCTCGGACATCGTTGAATATTTTCGTGTCGTCAGTAGCGAACTCCATGCCGATATCCGGTGCGCTAGCGTCGTTCTCAGTCAACCGGGCAATCAGTGCCCGGTTGTATCGATGCCGTCGATTCTGATAGATCAGCACGGACTGACCGTCAGCAAACACCAAGCCGCCCGAATCGTGAGCAGTCTCCTTGACCGCCTGCAAACCGTTCTGACCAGCGACTTTGAGACCCTGCAAATTAGACACCGGAGGATCGAACCGCTGCGCGTCTGTCGGGACTCCACACAACGAATAGATGCGTTTGAGCCGGGCTACCTCGTCGTCTCCGTAGAACACGCTGCCACCGCTACCGGCCGCGTAATGGTCCGTGATCTGAACATCCTTCAGAGCACTGTCCCACATCGACACATAGGCAAGCCCGCCGTTGTAGAGGAAATAGCCGAAGTTGCCGAGGTGAGGCGCGTACGCTCCACCGACCGACATCACGCCCGGCACCCAGTCGAGGACGCTCAACAACGTCGTCTGATTCTTGATCACACCGTCGAGCCACAGATGCACAGTGCGCTTGTCGGTGCCTAGTCTCAGTGCAACGTGATGCCATTCGTTGTCGTTGGCATACCCTGGCGTCGAAGTCGAATCCACCCAGGAATGGGCAAGGTTGCCCGAGCTGTAATACATTTCGTACGCTAACGCACCCGGACCAGTGACAGCATGATTGTAAATGAGCAATTGCCGTCCGTTGACGTACGGTGAAGAACTAGTGTAGACAGCCTTGTTCTGTGATTGCTGGTTGATCATTGCCTCTGCTGTGCCTGTTGCCGGCGCAGCAGCCCGTTGAAACCAGAATTCCAAAGTAAACCCGCCCGAAGGCGTCAGGTAGCCATAGGACATGATTGTCACTTCTTCTTCTTGACGGGCGTCACCTTGTACGTGATCGTGATGTACGGGCGGAACGCACCGGCCGTAGCACCGTAGAACGTGCCGTAGGTTTCCTTGTTGCCGTCACCGTGTCCGACCGAGACGCCTCGGACGTTGCCGGTCTGGAAGCCTTTAGCCGTGCCAGCAGGAAGCGTGATCGTCCGCCAGGCGTTCCGCGGCCACTTACTCACTTTGACGAGTCGTTCTGCAACGTTGACGGAATCATATGTGCCCGGAGCGGTCCCGTACTTGTGCCATCCGATGTAGCCGGTCCCCGACGTGTAAAGTCCCCAATCGACCGCAAACATCGTCACCGTGACGGCAACCGGCGTGATGTTCATCGTCGTCACTTCTTTTGTCTTCTTGTTCGTGACTTTGTAAGGCTTCAGATCAGCTTTGATAGCCTGCCAGTTGAAACCGATGAGCGATTTTTGATTGCCATAGTTCTCTGTGACGAAGCCGGACACACCTTGGTAGAGGTACGGCGACGTACGACGCGCATTCGTTCCTTGGTAGCTCTGAGTCCATGTCGCACGGTAGGTCTTGCGGTAGTACGACTTTGCCAGCGGCTTAGGTACCGGTGGCGGCTTGATGATCGGCGCTGCCGGGGTAGTCGTGTAGTCCGCTGTGTACGGCAGCAACAACACGTAGCCCTGGTTTGCGGATACCTGTGTCAGCTTCACTGCATCGTCCTCTGTCGGGCCGATCAGCCCGCCCAGAGCGAACTTGGCAGCACCAGGGCCGTACTTGGTCGTAGACGGTACGAGCTGGCTTAGATCAGCCTCTTCGGACCAGTCACCGGCAATCGACACTCGACCCTGGCTGTCGCCGGGATGATCGTCTAGCGGCAGGATCAAGTCGGCATCGTCGCTGATCAGGGTTTGCTTCAGCGTCGAGTCCATCAGCACGTCGCCGAGCTTCTTGCACCGGTCGTTGACGATGATCGTCACGTCCGAACTAGATGCCGTCGTGCGGATCGGCCACCGCTCTACCCAACCGTCGAAAATCGGGATAGGGCGCTGCCAGTCCGTGACGTCGGTATCTAGTGCATCGACAGCCAGAGGCAGGTTTTCGTCAGCCGCGGAGCAACGCGCCCGGCGTAGCCACATTTTCGCGTCGGCGACTACTGTCCCTTGCGGAATGAATTTGATTGCCTGTTCCGCCCGCATTGCCTGGAACGTGACCCGATGCGTTTGCCACGATCCTGTAGTCAGCAGCGAACCTGATTGCCCGTCGTCAGCGGATATCAAAATATCCGGCCCGCCGAACGCCCGTGCCGCCTCGACAACGAACGTGTAGTAGTCACCGGGCACTAAGTGCGGGATGACGGTATACAGCTCAACGGATTCAGTGCCCATCGTCCACAGCGCAGACACGATGTCGAGAGGGTTGCCGTCTACATTCGTTTCCAGCGTGCCCGGATCAACGTCTCCGGTTGCATTGATCTGCCAGGCTTCAAGATCATAATAGCCGCTGATCGACGGAACCAGGTTGGACGGAATTTCGGATTGAATGCCGTTGACTGCATACGTGATGTCGGTCGTCGTCGTGCTGGTCGTGATGACAGCGACAGATTGAATCATGTATGCCGCATCACCGGGCGGGAGATCGCAGAACACACGTCGTGTCGGCATCGTCGGGCTAGGCGACGTCCACTCGTAGTTAGAACGCCCGGCAGCTTTCTCGATTTCGTTGCCGTCTGCGTCAAAGTAAGCATTGACGAGGTAGACGAGTGTGCCGTTCGGTTCAGTGCCGGACACCTTCCACACGTATGCACTGTGTGTACTTCGGACGCCCAGCTCAATAGGGCAGTAGTACGAAATGATCCTGTACGCGCCGGCAGCGGCCCCGGCTTTCAGCGTTCCCTCAACGTGGTACGGCTCCTTCAGCAATTCCCCTGTGTACCCGAGAGCTGTCGGGTTGTGCTTCACGAGCACAGGTTCGGTCACGCGGACGGTCGTGCCGTCGCTGGCATCCTTTGTGAAATTGCTGTCAAGAAAGAATCCGTCTGTGTTGAGGTCCTGCCCACCGGCACGGGCAATGTTGAGACGCTGAAGGTTCGTACCCCTGATCCTCAGACGACGGTTAGCCTTCACATAGGGGTAGTACGGCGACAGCGGCGACCCCGGCGTAAACCGGCCGTCTGCGTTGTCGAGCTTCAACGTGATCGAGCCGGTTTCAATGTCGTCTAATTCGTACGACCGACCGCGGAGGGTACCCGATATCGATTCTACGTACTTCGTGATCTCGGTATAACCGGTCTGCGCGTACGCTTGTTCTGAGAGCACAGAATCAAACGCGCATTCCACAATGACTGATGGAAAAGCCATCGGGTACCCTCCCTAACTTAGAATCCGATTTTGCCGCCGTTGCGGTTGCCCTTACGGATCAACTCGTCCCGAACTTCAGATGCGATGCTTCGTGCCAAATCTTTTTCAGCGGTCACGTTGCCTTGAACGGTGACGTTGACTACGACATGCGGACCGGGCAATTGATCCTCAGTGAACACATACTCATTCTTGCGCGTGTTGTTGTGCGCGATCGTCGTACCGGGCGGCAAGATGCCGCCCTGGTCGTACGCCCAGTGAATGTGTGCGTTCTTACCGGTTGCACCGTGCTGAATCTGCGTGTCCCGGCTGTACGCGAACTTGGCACCGTTCTTAATGTTCAGCTCAGTCCACGGCGAGATGAGCTCCTTCGTCGTCTTGCCGTACGTGTTGAAAATGTACTCAGCCATCTTGCGGATCGGTTGAACATCAATCGCACGTCCACTGTAGTGATATGAGCCGGCAGCGTGCCCGCCCCCGGTCGTTGAGTACACACCGAAATTGCCGAACACCTTTCGCAGCGTGTTGATCTGCCACTGATAACCGGCGCCGCCCGCTTGTCCGCCCAGGACACCACCGGCAACCTGGTCATCGAACTTTTTTTGCAACGCTTTTAAGTTGACCGGGTTGAGAATGTCGAGAGCAACATTCATCGGCCACACGTTGCCACCAGTGACGGAACCGCCCTTTGCGTACCCGGCCATGTAACTATCTGGAATGACGCCCTGCACAGCCGCCCTCATGAGATCGGCTGGAATCTGACGCTTACGCAACGCCTCCATGACGTGAGTGCCGTAGTAGTCAACCGAATCAACCGGCTGGACGTACTCACGAGCCGTCAACAAGGCAGGGATGTTGTCGGCCCTCTTGTGTGGAGAATGCCCGCCGACCTCACCACCACCGGCAAGTTTCCGCGGCACCGTCGGGCCGATGAAATTAGGCGTGACATAGGTTCGGTAAAGCTGTGTGTAGTAGTCGTCAGCTTGTGCTTTCGACCAGTTAGACGACAGTGCTCTTTGGAGTGCAAAGCTTTTGACCAGTGCATCAAGAGCCTTGTTGTCGCCTTCGATTGCGACCTTCGTCGTCTTTGTCGGCGGAATCTCGCCGTATGCTTTGACAAGATTCTTGACAGCTGTCTTGTTCCGGTTCGTCGGGTCGATCTGATTGATAACCGCGCTAGTCGATTTCTGGTACGCCGCCCGGGCCTTGTCAGCGTTGACGCCGGCATTGATGTCCGCAATGTACTTGTTCCGTGTTGCTTGCAAAGCAGCCTGCAAGGCATCACGGTTTGCCAGGATCTTGACCCGCTGCGCTTCTGTCTTCCCGGCATTGATATCGAACTCCATGCCGTTACGACGCAAGCTTTCCGAGAACGCATCACGCGACGACGTGAGCGACTCGCTAGCCTCAATTTGATTCATGGCCGCTCCGTAGAGCTGATCCATGGTGGACTTCAGCAGGTCGCCCTTTTGCTTAGCCGTGATTTCAGCGTTGCCGATCTTAGTGAACACGCCCGCAAGTGCGCTGCCCTTATCCGCCAGCGAAGCCGTTGACGTGTCGATGCCCGACAGTGCCTCGTTGAATACCTTCGTCTTGTCCGTTGTAGTCAGAGACGAACCGCCGACCCCATCAAGGATGGCAACGTATTCGAGCATTTGCGATTGTGTGTTTTCGCCAGCTTTGCCGATGTTCGCTAGTGCGTCTTGAAAAGTCTTGGCATCCGTAGCCGTACCGTTGAACGCAGGTGCCAGCGTCGTTAGCTGCTTCTCGAAATTCCCGATCAAAGCCGCTGCCGTAGCGTTCTGTTGTCCGACAGCACCGATTGCCGCGGAGTATGAAGGGAACGCCTTTTTAATGTCCTCCATGGACGCGCCCTCAGCCTTCAGGGCACCTGCCAGACGATCAAACGCCGCTTTGGCTTCGTCGGTCTTACCGTCGCTGACAAGTGCTTTAAGCGCTTCGTCAAACGACTTCAAACGCTCCTGCGATTTCGCAATCGAGTTCTCGGAAGACTCACTCAGGCCGATAATGTCCTCAAAGAACTTTCCGATACCGCGTGATGCTCTGTCGCCAAAACTGTCCCCAACGGACCATGCCATCGTGCGGACGTGGCCCAGGTTTTCACCCAGCAACCGGCTAGCCTCACCGGACAGTTTGCCGCTGTCGGCATACTCTTTGAGGTTGTTCGTCAAAATCTCGATTTGCGGATTCAGCTCTTTGGCAAACCCACCCGTCACGATCTGCGAAATACCGATGACTGCGGCTACTTTAGAGACGAGGTTCATGTCCCGCGCCATGCCAGCGAACTTCTTACCCGACGAAACGGCAACGTTCCCTGTCGTCTGGATGGCGCGGCCTAGCCGCGTCGTTGCCACTGTCGTAGTGCCAGACGTTGCCGCTGTCTCTTGCAGATTCGTGACGTACGTCCGGAAGCCGGTTGTCGCACGCGACAGTGCGGCTGTGATCTTGCTGCCGAACGCTATACCGAGACCGATCAGTGCAACGTTGAGCGGTCCGACCTGGTTAATGATCCCAAGTAGACCTTGGAATGCCGGCAGAACAACCTGACCGATCTTTGCTGCCGAGTCCTCCAGCTTTGCCGCTAGAATCCTCTGCTGATTAGCCGCACTGTCCGATGTGCGTGCGAAGTCGCCGTTAGCCGCGCCCGCATTCTTCAACGTCAGATTGTAGAGCGCCGTGACCTTCTCAGCATCGGTCAGCGCTGCCGCACTCTTCTTACCGCTGGCGGAAAGCGCAGCCGTCTGGATAGCTGCCGCGTTGACGGTCGGCACATACTTTTGCAGTGCGTCATACTCACCACGAGTAGCCGACTGCAAAGCGGCCATAACGTCCTCAGGCTTAGCATTGTGGAACGACGCAAAGTCAGACGCAAGCTGGACCCATCGCTCCGACATGTTTTTAGCCGCGCCGGTAGTGAGTCCTATCTGAGTGAAGATGTTTCCGAACGCTGAAGCGTTTTCCAGCGCAGCGCGCTTGCTAACGCCCATCGAACTAGCAGTAGTCCCTGCCCATCGTTCAATCTCCGGGCCGGAAACTTTGAAGATAGTGTTTGTCTTGCTGATCGTCTCATTTAGATCGGATGCGCCCCCGATGACACGGCGGAACGCCTCGGCTACGCCTGCCGCACCGATAGACGCGAGAATGCCGGGCCCTAGCTTTTCCATCAATTGATTGAGCTTGCCGGTCTTCCCACTCAACTCATCAGCGCTGTTACCGACGCGCCGGAATCCTTGCTCAGCACCGCCGGTCTCTGATCCGAAAACGACAGTCACACGGCGCGTATCTCTGTTAGACGGCATTGTTGCCTCTCTTCGCACTTTCCGCCGCCAGCGCCGAAGCTACGTTGAATTCCTCAACGTTGAGCGCGCGAACGTCTGCGAGCGTCCATCCGTAGAACCGCGCGACTTGCAGCCAATCGATTATGCGCCTGCGTCGCCGGTCTGCCCGGTCTCGTCCAAAGGGGAGTCATCACCAGATTGCAGATCAAAGTCGATATCCTTGATCCGCATACGGCGAACGTTGTCAAAATCGACGCTCGGATCGTGCCGGCGCAGCCCGAGGTAAATCAGTCCGATGTGGGCGCGTGCACTGAGCTTTGCCCGCAGCAACGGGCGACCCTTATCGTCGTCAGGGTCTTTGACAGGCATCCCGGTTTTCTGGTCGATCACTGGCTTCGGTGCCAGTTCATCATACAGACTGAGGCCGGTAGCGTCCTCAAACGCTTCGACATCCTCCATGGTCAGATCGTCCAGGACTAGGGTTACCTTGTGCTTTGCCACTGTCCTATTAGCCTTCCGATAGTGCTTTCACTTGACGCCAGAACGTATCGATCCAGTCCTCTGTCATTGCTTTGTCTCGATACTCACGGACGGCAGGCCAGAAGAAGTACCCGGCATCGTCCGCGTTGCCGCGCCAGCGCTGGAATTGTTTGTAGGCATACGATCCGAATTCGGCACCCATGTCATACGGGCGCCCGCCGTACCGGATACGACCGACACCGGTGACCTTCAGATCGTCTTTAGCCTTAGCTGCTACGCTGCCTTCCTCATCGGCTTTAGCGCGTGCCATCTGTAAAACCTGGATAGCCGCGTAATTCCGAAAGAGACGGTCAGCGGATTTCATTTGTGCCGGCGCAAGGTCGAGATCACGAATGAAGGTATCGAGACCTTCGACCCCGACCTTGCGCCGGATGTTCCTGCGCGGCATCCTTAGAGAACGGTTGCGTCCGCAGTCGTGTACGTCAGCGTCAGAGGCGAATTCGTGCCGTCGTACAGTCCGACTCCGGTGAACGTCTGCTCAAGCATGCCGGGCCCGCCGACAGCCGGGCCGCCCTCATCGAACCGGGCTACCGGGATGTCGATCTTCAGCGATGGATAGATAGTCGTACCGAGCAGCGTAAGCCCGGTCCACGATGCACTGATCGTTGCCGTAGCACCGGCCGCGGTAGCCGCGGACACCTTGCGCCAGAACGTGTTATCGGCATACGGCACTTTCACGCTGAACGTGATGTCACGCTTACCATCCTGGGTCGGTTCCTTCTTGGAAGCCGCAGCATTGATGTAGAACCGATCGACGTTGAGCGCGTTATCAACCTTGACGCTGATTTCGCTCACGTCCGCCGAAACGCCGGCAATCGAAATGTTGCCACCCTGCCATGCCAGCACTTCCGCACCGGCGACCGGAGTGTTTGCCTGCAAAGCATACGCACCGGTCGGGCCGACGGGCGATGCTTCAGCCTCGAAATCCATACCGATCGAACACTTGAGCGTTTGATCGACAGCATTCGAGAACGTGAAGTCGGTTACCTTGCCGCCCTCATACGTCCACGGAACCACGGTGCCGTCTACGGTGGCGCGTCCAACCTGAGCTGTGAACGCATCACCGAACAGGTTGCCAATCGTTGCAGTGTGCGTGTACGCGGTTGTTTCGGCCGGGCCCGTAGTGGACACCTGGCCGGTGAGGAACCGCAGCCAACTACCGAAATTCTTCGTCAGCACTTCCAGTTCAACGGAACCGGACGCACCCTTGCGAGCAATGCCGTAGCGGTCCGCACGGTCTACAAAGGCCGCTGACAACGCGGAGGCTTGCTGCCGCGTGTAGTTGCCTTTCAGGTCTTCGCTTGTGATCTCAAAGAACTTGGTAACGGGAACGGCAGTGCCGTAAATGGATTCCGAGCCGATACCAAAACTAGTGAGAGAGCCAGACACTCTAGCCTCCTATTTAGAATCTCGCTCGAATTCGCACGCCGATAACGAGCATGGCACCACGTCCACCGGGATCGGCTCCCTCTCCGAGCATTTGCGGGATAATTGCGCATTCATAGATCCCCGGCACGCCGAGTGCCCGCGGGTCACGAAGTAGTTCCGTCACTGTTTCCATGCGTGTTCTCACGCGCTCGTTAGCGTCGTGCTGATCGTCGCCGGGCATATGAGACTCGACAGTCAGCATAATTTCGTATGTTTCATCTCGACGCATGTAGCCGAGGGCTGCGCCGTCAGTGTCTTCCCAGTTGATTTCGCCGACCCATACAACCTCACGCGGCCGTTGCCCGGCATTACCACCGAGGTAGCCGTACCACACGTCTAATTCGGAAAGTGCCGGCGCGGCTCTCAGCAGATCGACTAGAGCTGTCTTAGCGTCGAAAGCCGTGGTCATCTAGAGTGTCCCGATTGCGTAGTCAGCCAGCACGACGTCAACTTCAGGGATGCCGGTATAGCTGCCGCGCATACCCGGCGTTGCTAGAACAAAGTTCCCAAAATCGGGAATGTTCATTGTGGTTGCCCGCTCATCGATCCTGCTCACGTCGGCGACGAGTGAATATTTTGCCCGCTTCAACGCTGCATGCTTGATCCTGATAGGAACCTCGCGGAATCCGTATTCGTATTCGATAGCAATCGGGGCGCCGCGAGCGAACACACCGGAATCCAGATCGAGGACACGCAGGTTATCGGTCGGTCTGCGAAGGCTGGCGCCGACCCATGCTTCACCGTCAACAGACAAGCTAATCAGCCGGATAGGGTCAGGATTCGACAGCCACACCCGGCCTGATCCGTCCCCTGTCAACGTTTCCTGCGCGTATCGCGGCACGAACGATCGACCGCAGATTCCCTCGAATTCCGTCTCCACCGACAGCCGGGCCGCACGCAACTTTGCATCGGGATACTTCGTCGTGCTCTGAAGGACACTGTCGAACTTACGAAGCTCCGCAAGGGAAAAGTATTCCGCGCCCACGATTTCGGCGTACGTCCACGTTTGAACCGGCATGCCGCCCCGCAACCCGGTCCACTCACACGACAGCGCCATCACGCCTGATTGAGCTACCAGCTCATAGGCATACGTGCCGTCGTCTGTGCGGACCGTAGGAGCGTCGATCACTACCGGGTCACCGTCAGGCTGCCTGATCGATACGAGCGGGTCAGCGTCCAGATCAACGGGCGCATCGTCTAGGTAGAACGTCGCTGTGAGCATGCCGGGAGATCCACGTACGATGCGTCTCATCGTCACTCCCTTGTGTAAGACCTAGCTAAACGTGATCGTCACGTTCAGCACCCAGGTTCCAGAGGACTTGGTACCGAGTGACGAAACCTTGCGGTTAATGAGCGTGCCAACCGTTGCAGAACTCGTGACGGTCGGCGTACCAACATCGATGCCCCAACACTGCCAAGCAAAGTTTGCTTCAGCGCTGCCGAACGAAGATTGAAACGTGATCACGCCGGTGTTCTGACTCGGGTACGTCGAATCGAACACGCGGAAATACTGATTCGTGCCGAGCGTCGTATCGCCGACAGCCGCAGCAGTAGACGTGTCGCCTACGCCGAGCCGGGCCCTGGTCACGTCCAGTGTGTTTGCACTCGTGCCGATGAGAAGCTGCGTAATACGAGTCAGACCAGCCGTAGTGAGCAGATTGCCTTCTACCTCGACCGTTTCATACGGAGTGCAGCATTCAGCGAGTTGATCACCGCTAGGCCGCGCCACGTCCAGAACATTCGCGGTGAATCCCACCATGTCATCGTCGTACTTGCTGACGACAGCGCGAGGCGTCCACTTAAGAACGTCAAGTTTCATCGATTCCCCTTTAGATGTCGCCCTTGAGCGAATCTGGTAATGGCGGCGGCGCCGGATAGTCTTTGCGCACATGTCGTAGTTCGACAAGTGCGGCGGCATCCCACACGCCGTGTGTCGCCAGGACAGCGCGTAGGCTCGAAAACGCCTCTTCCATTCGCGCCATTCGCTTTTCAATGAGAGACGATCGCGTCTCTTCTGCGGCAAGCCGCTCCGCGGCTAGCTTGTCCTTTTCGGATTGGTACTCTCGGAACTCGTCGATCAGCTTTGAAGCATGGTCGATGACAAGCCCGGCGGCTTCTTGCCGCGTCTTGGCTTCGATAGCATCCTGGACGTGTGCCTCAGCTTTGGTTTTATCCGCTTGCGCAGCATCTAGCCGTCGTTTAAGGACAGCACCCACAATCAGCAAAACGAACGGTGAAGCCGCACCGACGATTTGAAGTACAGTAGTGATTTGCATTCTATCCCCGCTTAGTTTGGCGGAGGACTCCCCATACATGAATTGCCATAATGATCGTCAAATGCAAGTAGACAATCGGTGCGTAGAACGGCGGACGCGCCACAGACTCGTCGTACAACCAAATGACAGCCGGCACAGCGATCGAGATTCCGAATAGGAAGTACCAAGCTCCTAGCAGCGACAACCCGGCTATTTGCAGTTTGCGAATGTGAAACACTGCACCGATGCCGAGCAAGAAACCGCCAGTGCCTAAGATTGCGGCAAATGAATGCGGCACGAGCGGCAATTGCCGGACAAAGTAGAATGCCGGACCTGCTAGCGCTTCTTTCGTCGTCAATGCAAACAACGGTGCCATTAGTAGAGCGGCTAGTGCGTGCACCCAAAGCAAGTTGGCTTTGTACTTCACGCTACGTCGGACAGTCGCGTCTGCACCTTCCATGATAGCTGCAAATTCGTCGATGATGTCCGCCATCATGTCCGCGGATCGGTCGTATTCGTTGTGTGCTGTCATGGCAGCTTCTTTGCTAGCCGCTCCGAGCGTCGATGCATAGCTCTACTGACAACGCGGCTGAGCGACGCAATAAACGTAATGACTGAGACAGCCTGGACGAAATCGTTCAGAACCATCCAATGTGATTCGTGAAAACCGGCGGCTATCCCCAAATGCGTGATTGCACACGTGAGGAAGAACATTGATCCACTGACGACTGCGGTTTTCGGGAGTAGTTCAGCTAGCCGGCGCAATGCCGTGAACGGCACCGACAAGTATGCAGCAGCAATGACTAGCGCTAGCAATAGATGAAGCTGTGCCAGCAATCCCCACGCGCCGTGATGCATTTGAGGGTACTCCAAACACGAGACTTCAAAGAGTGGCCGGTCTCTAGTCGTGAGATTCCAGAGACCGGCCACTCAGCTACTTAGGTAGCCGCACCGACGAACGCGGCAAAGGCCGTGTCATCGATTGCGTCACCGTCAGCACGCAGAACCGCCTTCACCGACACAAGGTCAGTGTCCCAGGCGTATTCAGTGCTCCATTCGACGCGAACGTCGTTGACCAGTCGCACGTAGTACATGCTGAAATCACCGAGCACCATGGACACTGCATTAGTGCCCGTGCTGGCAATGTTGGGGTCGGTGTAGACCGGGTAACCGAGCAAGGAATCCGGCCCGCCAGGCACGATCGACGGCTGCCACGCATAAGCGTTGTCGCCGGTCGTCGTGTTCAGCTTGAACTTACGCAGAACGAACGTCGTAAGGTCGTTCATGAGCCATGCGGCATTCTGCCGGTACGGAACCGGCAGCTTGGCAATGACATCGAGGATGTTGTCCATGTTCGACGGCTTGCCCTGCACACCCGTAGCGGACGTGACGGTCTGGCCGCTAGCCGCGGCAACAGTGACTACACCGCGAGGCTGGTTGGTACCAGTGCCGAGCGTGAGATCATAACCGAGGTAGTTGGACATGTTCCGGCCGATGATGTCACCCATCAAACCGCGAACGTCGATGACGCTGTCCTCAATGACTTCCCGCGAGGACTGGCTGATCTGACCGTACTTGAATGCATCAAGCTGGATCTGATCGAACGTCGCGTTAGCCTTCTGGATCTGACCCAGCTCAGCCACCCGGGCCTGAGCCTGCGGCAGTGCGCCCAGCGACGTAAGCCGCGGGAACTTCAGGGCTTCACCGGAAGCCGTACGCAGGATCGTCGGGCCTGCCTTCAGAATGGCACTGTCCGCAAAGAACCGAACGAACAAGCGCTCAACCAACGTAGTCGGCACAGTCTCCTGACCGTGCGTCGGGCTGGTCTTCTGGAATGGATCGTTCAGCGCCCGCAGTTCGCGGTACCGGGCTTCACTCGGCAGCTTCTCGAAAGTGCCGCCCTGTACCCGGCGACCTTCCTTGATAGCCGCCCGCGCTTCGTCCTGCCAGTCCTTGACAGTTTCCTTGCCGCCGCGCTTCTCCTGGTTGTCCTTGACGCCGGCGCGGGACTCAGCAGCCTTGAAGGCTTCCTCGTCTTCACGCTCGCCGTCGAGTCGCTTACGCTCATCCTGAGCTAGCGTTCCGTACCGGCTAATGTCCTCATTAGCTTTGTTGTATGCGGCCTCGTCTTCGGCATTAGGAGCCTCCGCCGTAGACATACGCTCCGCAATCTCTCGCGCAGCCTTCACAGCATTCATTCGCTGCTCGTGAAGCCGCTTAAGCAGATCAGACACGATCTATATTCCAAACACCGGGCATCTTGATCGATCACTCACCGGCATCGAACTATTTTCGGGCAATCAGTTCTGAGAGTGGGTTTCGCCCGGCTTTCAGAAACTGTCAGCGAGCGCCGTTTCAAGTTCTTTGAGTGCGGCAGCACGCTTGTTCCACACGGAGCGTTGATGAGTGGCCGCTACCGGCTCATCGTCGCTAGTGGAGTCTGTATCGTCTGCCGGTGCTAGTGCACGCTTGATAGCATCCACATCCGACAGGTCATTCACTGGGATGCCGCATCGCTTAGCCAACCCGCTTAGTGCTGCGGATCGGCCGGTGCCGGCATCCGTGTCGAGATACGCCGGGTACGTCACCGGCGACACGTCAACGAGGTGAACCTGCAAAAGATCACGCCGGGGGAAGTCCTGGTCGGACAATCCCCACTCTTCCTCAATCGTCATGAACGCAAACGACGATTGCGACACGTCGCCGCGCTCAATGACCGTCAGCAAATCACGTGCATACGTCGTGTTCGGAGGCGTGATGCGGTAATACAAACCGCTGTCATCCTCGGAGAGTTCCAGCGTCCCAGACTTGTTCCGACCGAGCACGAGGTTTTCGTCGTGATTGAACAGTGCACGAACGTCTGCCTCTTGGAGCGTCTTAGTGAACGCACCCGGCATGACACGCTCTACGAAACCGCCTAGGTTCTGACTGAGCTTGTCGAATACGGCTGCATGTCCCTCGACAACAGTTTCCGAACCGCGCTGCCGTACCTCTACCGCTCCTGACGTGAACCGACGTTCAACAACCCGCGTTTTCATTCGTCTGGATTCTCTTTCTGCGGCGGATCGTCGGGATCAGTCCGCGTAGGATCGGCTACTGGAGCCGGTGCCGTTACAAGCTCATCGCCACCTTGGATAGGGTCGAGACCGAGAGCTTTGCGCCCTTCGTTCGGTGTAGCAATGCGACCGTCTACTGCTTTTGCCCATGCGTCTACCTGCTCTTTGAACGATCCACGTAGGAGCGATGAATCGTTCAGCCGGATTCGCATTCCCGAATCCTCGCCACCCGGTGCATACGCTGTGAATGCCGCTTCAAAACGCATGATCCACGGACGGAACGTGTGCTGCACCATAGCTGTGTTCTCTTCCGCCAGGCCACTACCCCATGACGACTGTTTGCTGATAATAGACACACGATGCGGCGGGACACGGAACCACCGAGTGATATCGACAGCCTGAAACTCGCGCGACTGCAAAAACTGTGCGTCGTCAGGCGGAATCGAAATGTTTTGAATCTCGCCGCCGCCCGACAGCACAGCCGGTCGATGCCAGTTGCCGGGTCCACGGTGGAACTTCTCGTACAGGTTGACGATGTCGCGTGCCTGATCAGAGTTCAATTGCTTACTAGGGACCTTGATGACAACCTTTGCCATAGAGCCCTGAGAGAAATACCGGGAACCGAATTCTTCTAGCGTCAGCCCTAGCCCGATAGCTTCACGGGCATGGCGGATGACGCTCATGCCGGTTGCCTCACCCGGCAGCGACGGCCCCATAACATGAAACATTTCCTGCGACGTGACCCACGGTCCACCGTCTACGCGGTAATGCCGGAATCCTGAGCGGTTTTCGTCCCACTCGCAATCGACCCGCACCGGGTCGAGCGGCCGCAGTCCAACAGGGACACCATCGCTGGGCCGGCGCACGATCAGTGCATACCCGTTTCCCCACAGTAGCATCGAAATTGCAAGCTGATTCCACACCTCGTTACGCCGAAGCTCCGGATGCGGTCGCTTGATCCATTGCGGCAACGGGGCAACCTGGATAGCTCCACCGTCGTTCGGCTCTATCACTGCCTCAGGCGGCAGCGACGAGACGGCGTCAGCAATCAGCGTCGTACACGCCCACACCACACCGTATTTCAGTGCCGTTCGTTCACTCACGCTCTTACCGGCGTACGTCTTCAGTGCAGCGTCCTCACCGAACATGCTGTGCCAGGACAAAGGACTACCGGACCGCGTGAATACGCCTGGTCCTCGCTTTAGTTTCATGTGCCGCCGTCCTCAGTGCCGACAGCACGCGCGCTGTAAGCCAGAATTGCGGAAAGCACAATCAGGGCAGCGCCTACGCCGGTCACAACGCCTAAGAAGACGCCGACAACCAAGAAGACGCCGACGACTAGCGCGAGGAAGGCACAGAGATACAGCAATGTAGACAGCGTCACTCTGTTTCCTCCATTTTCCATCTGTGTCCGCATTCATTACAGCGAGCCACACCGTAAGACTCGGTAATGTCCGTGTCTCCACACATGGGACAGCCGTCGAATACGTGCAGCCGCACCTCAGCCTCTTGGGGCACAGTCACGGCAACAGTCAGCGCGTTGACTAGCGCTGTGATGCCGTCAATATTGTCGGTGCTATCAACTTTGGACGGTTTGATATTGCCGTCGCTGTCTTGCTTGTATGCGGCATTGTCAGCCATCCACCGCATGACCGGATTGCCGTTCGTCGTGAGCCGTCGCAGGCCCATGACGCGCGTCAACTCTTTAGCGCCGGAATTCATTCGTGTCGTCGTTTGTGGAACCTTGACGCACACAACGTCGGTGCGATCCTCGATACGATTGATCACTGCCGGCGCCTGCCACTGGTCGTAACCGATCATCGTGATCTTGTATTGCTCTACGTCAGCGAGGATTTGCGCCGTGATCGCGTCGTAGTTGTGTGCATCCTGCTCAACGACGGTGAGCCAACCTTCGGCTTCCCATTGCAGCAGCTTACCAGCCATTTTCTTGTGCTTACGTTCGATAGCGTTCCGCGTGATCCAAAATCGACTGAGAACCATCATGCGCTCATCAGTCGGGAAAGCGATTTGCCACGAAACGAAGTCCGTCGTTTCGGCAAGGTCTAGCCCGCCGATTGCGTAGACCGGCGAAAGATCGTCCTCAGTGAACGCGCCAGTTACCTCTTCGCTCTCGTCCCAGACAGCCATGTCGAGCCATCGATTTTTTGACGATCCCCATTGGTTCAACCGGAAAATTCGGAAGTTGGCAATCTGCGACAGGTCACCCTTGTTCTTGACCTGGATCGCTTCGGAACGCAACTTGTCGATGTCGAGGAAATCACCTAAGCCTGGGTTGGCATCCGGCCATTTAGATTCGTCAAGCCAGTCCGCACCTTCGTCTACATAAGCCATATAGACGAAACGCGCGGGATCAAGATTCGGATCTTGCGCGACGCGAATCGAGAACTCGTGTTCTGCATACGCAAAGCTCTCACGACTCGGACCGGCTGTCGTCACCGCAATGAGCAGCGGTTGGGGCCGCGTGCCGAATCCCTGCCGGAGGTAGTCCCACAACCGGTTATCCGGCTGAGCTAGTACTTCGTCAAAGAGCACAGAGGACGGATTAGCACCGAGGTTGCCGGCGGCATCAGCGGATACAACTCTATACACACTGCGGGTAGGTGTATAGACAATGCGCTTCTGACTGTCGATGATCAGAAGCTCGCCTTTTTCTTTCATGCGCCGCAGCATCGGGCTAAGTAGAATCATGTCCCGCGCTACGTCGAACACCATTGCCGCTTGATAGCGGTCCGATGCAGCGCTGTAGACCTCGCCGGATTGTTCGCCGTCGAAAATCAGCAAGTACAACCCGAGCGCAGCCATCAATTCAGACTTGCCGTTCTTACGTGCAACCTCAAACCATGCAAGCTGAAATTGCCTGATCCACTGACGATAGAGCGGCGACCATTGCACGGCACCGAACAACGGCGTTACGATGCCATCTGTGCGCCACAAACCGGTGTCAGGGTCTTTCCATGCCGACCCTTTCTGCCACGGTGTCAGCAAGAACGGCTTCCCTGACCACGCACTCTTAGTGTGGACAGTCGCTTTCTCAATGAACCTGACTGCCTTCTCAGCCCGTTTCCGACTGAACTTCGCACCGTCCGGGAGGCTCGCTGTATGCATGAGCGGCATACGGCCTCACTTCGTCTAGTTGTCGAATCCTTCAGTGAGCACTGCGTATGCCGCGGCGGCTTGCTGAGGCATGACACCGTTACCGGCCAGGCGCAGCGCCGCACGCCGCGACAGCGGATCGGTCAGCGTGCCCACCGGCAAGCCCATCATCCATTCGGGCAGCTGGGCCGTCATACGGCGATGTACGCCTCGGGGACTCTCTTCAGTAGGTTCGGGTGCCCGGGTGCCGCTGATCGCTTCCCAGAGAGCTACAGCGGGCCCGTACTTGCCATATGCGCCGGCATCGACGATCGAGACGGCAAGGTTCGGTGTGTGCGTCTGGGAGCGGCCACCCATCTGTGCCAGCGGCGTAGGCAGCAGCGTTGCCGACACGGCATCGTCTAGGTTGCTCCGTGTCTTCATACGCTCCGCGGCCAGCTCGGGCGACGGCGCACCGCGGGCATCGCCCAAGCGAGCAATGGGGGTCGGCAGCAGCAACGCGGTTACCTCGGTCAGCCCGAAACCGGCGTTCTGCGTGCCGTACCGGGCCATGCGCTTCTCTGAGATCGCGCGCGGTTCCATCGAGTTGGTGAACACGGTCGGAGTCGGCAGCAAGCTAGCCGCAGTCGCGTGTTCATGCAGGACAACAGGCCCGACACTGTTCCACGGCTTGTCACCGTACTTCGCTTTCCGGTTCTCGGAATTCGGGTACGTACCTTCGTAGACAGTCGGTGTCGGCAGCAGCAGCCGACCCCCGCTACGCGGCGCTCCGCATTCCACCGGCGACTTCACCCGCACAGCGTCCTTCGGATTGCTCGACCGATCGGCGACCAGGAACCAACGGTGCCGGTGATGACATGCACCGACGGCGCAGGCACCGACGATCGTCCACCGGGCCGAATACCCGGCATCCTTGATATCGTCCAGGATCGTCCGCAGAATCGATCCCTTCTGGATACTGGCAATATTGCGAACGTTCTCAAAGAAAATGCGTTCAGGCTTGACTGTGCGAACGACGTTCAGCACACCGGGCCACAGCCAGCGTTCGTCCGCTTCGGCTTTCTGGCGACCCGCAGCACTGACCGGCTGGCAAGGGAAACCGGCGGTGATAACGTCGGGCCGTTCTACTGCGGACCAATCCGCAGTGAGCAGGTTGCCGTAATTCGGCGTGCCGGGAAACCGCTTTGCCAGGACTGTCGATGAATCAGGGTCCAATTCAGCATGCCACAGGTGTTCAATGTTTGCGCCGTCCGCCGCAATTGCGACAGCATCGTCTAGGCCGCCGTATCCAGAGCACAGCGAACCGATCGTAGTCGTCATATATGGTTGTCCCCGTTGGATAGTGCTTTACGAAACGAGCGTGCGGCAATCAGGGCAGACGCGGCACTTACCGCCGTGCCGGTATTTGCCCTTCACTGGCGGAGCAGTTGATCCGCAGTTGTCACACACGCGGCGCGCAGACTTGGGCTTACGCTTACTCATACGCCGGCGACCGCATTCCACACTGTCGCGATTACGTAATCAAGGTCGCCGAGTGCGCCGTCGATGTCGCCTGCCGACCACTTACCAACGACAGTAGAATTGGTAGACGTTGCCCATGCAAACGTAGTGACGTAGCGGGCAGGGTCCTGCACGATGGCACGTGCCAGCGTCTTACGCAGCTCGTGACCGTCAGTATTCGGATCTTCGTTCACAATAGCGATTGCCGCGCGTTCGATAGCCGCAGTCAGCGGCCCGACTAGGGCGCCGTCCTGTGCGTACGCTGCAGCATCGGAAAGTGCGTTGCTCATTCTACGTCCTCTGTGTCATTGCCCATGAGATCGGACAGCGATTCGCCGTCGTCCCCGGGGAGCCGCATGCGGGCACGAGAGCTGGGCGTCATACCGAATTCGGTTGCCAGTGCCCGTAAAGCCGTCACAGCCTGCCCGAACGATGCCAGGGCCGGATTGCGGACGTAGCCGCGCGCACCGAGGATCGTCGGGCCGTTCTTTTCGATCTCGATCTTTGAATCAATCATGAGATCGACGTTCGCGCAGTACGCACTGAACGCAATCAGATCGGTCTCGGTGAGCAGGCGCATATCCATGAGGGACGGACCGCACCGTAACCATTCTCGTTTGCCGTACTCGCCTAACCAGTCGGGCGGGTCAGGCAACGCGGTCACGTGTGCGGGCTCTGGTTCCTCACCGGGCTTGGGCAACCGCCGCTTGCCGGGATTGCCCATGATCTTCTTTACTTCAGTGGGGATCGGCTTCGGTGCAGCCATTACTGCGGTCGCCAGATTTCCGCCTGATAGGTCGGCGCCCCGTAGTTGTCCCCGGCGATCAGGTTCTCTGTTAGGGTGCGGATACGGAAGCCCGGCAACAGCACCGTACGTCCGATGCTCTGAAAAACTGCCCCACCGGCCGCGTAGGACTGCCCGGCGCCCTCACACCATGAAAACTGAGCCGTAGAACCGGGATTCAGCGTGCCGGGGGCGGGATACTGGGCAATGATGTTCGATCCGTCGTCTACGACGAGGTGAGGGCGGCGTGCGGCCGTCAATCCGGCAGGTGTTACGAGGCTTACCGACACGGCGCAGAGCTGCCACACCTCACCGGCCGGCACAGTGATCAATATTTCGCTTCCTGCCGGTGGATCGGTGCCCGGTGTGGACACGGACCAACGGCTAGGCCAGTTACGGCCGATATCCATTTGTGGCACGTTCTACCTCCGTCGAAAGGCGTCTGATCGGGATTCAGCGAAATCGAATGAGTTTGATTTCAACTCGTATTTGATCGAATTCGGGCATGTTGCGGCCGTTCGGGTGCGGC
>JACCDR011438913.1_pt1 | contig 45300 bp, 63 predicted proteins | sample 7446431 | NCBI WGS metagenome assembly JACCDR01 (sample SAMN15323443, study PRJNA562643) | freshwater metagenome | isolation source: river surface water | place: USA:Blue River Watershed | collected 2017-08-17 | reverse complement strand
CAGGCATTTAACCACTCTATTTCTTTAAAATCTGCTTCAAAATATTGATATTGCTTTAAACTATGATCAAATTTTTTAGAATAATAATTACCATTAATTATATAGCACTTATTATGTTTGTAAATCCATGTAGTATTAGTAGAAGGATTTATGATTTTATATATTTTACCTTCAATTAAATCTAAATATTTTAACATATAATACCTTTCTTTTTAAGTTCTTTAATAATCCATTTTAAGTCAGATATGTATACATCTGGATCAGATTGAAAATATTTAATTCTAATTAAGAATTGAAAATAATCTTCCCCTTCTTTATATCTATTTTGTATTCTTTCTTGGTAATCACAAACAGATTCTCTCCAATGATCAAATATTTTATACCCTTTATCATTAGATTCACATTTTTTACCTCCTTTCAGGCCAAATAAATTATTTCTTTTAGTTGCATTATGGGAATTATACTCCCAACCTGCTTCTTTAATAGATTGAGCTAGTACTATTTCTGGATATTTTAATCCACAATAGTTAATTTCATCCCAAACTTCTTCTAAAGTAATGGAATAAGAACTAAAGTGAAATAATAATAGAAATATAGTTATATTTATCTTGTTAATTTTACTTTCCATATCCAATCATTTGTACTCATATCGTATTGTCTAAACTGAATTTCATTTGAATTTATCAAAGTATATTGATATTTAAAAGGAGTTGAATTATCTACTAATATAATATCTTCTCCATCTATATAACATTCTCCTTCTATTAAAGGTTCCCAGCTATTTTTAGTTATAGTTACTGAAATAATAGAATTTGGAGTAACATTTTCCCAATTTTGATAATTATTACTTCTTACCCAACTTTCTTCTAGATTCCAATTATCATAAATTTTCTTAGTTTCTTTATCAGAACACGAATATATTAAAGATAAAAGTGTTACTAGTATTAATATGTATTTTTTCATAAATGTAAAAATAAAAAAGCAGTGACATTTCTGCCACTGCTTTAAGTTAATAAATCAAAAAATTAAGCTACTGAATCATTTTCAATAACTGTTGATACAGTTGAGTAATCAACATTAATTATATCCTCTTTCCCCTCAGAAGAAAAATAGCACCAACGATAGATTTGATTACCATTTCTATCTTTGACCAAATTACCTTCTCTATCCTTTAAAGAATATTTATTTTTTAATAGATCTAATTCCAAAATTCCCTCAGAAATATTATGTAACTGTCCAGAATTTAATAAATCAGTAATATCAGTAGATACTATCTGGTAAATTCTAGCATTAGGTAATTTTGACAATCTTTCTTCAACTTGTGAGGATTTAGTTCCAGCAGGAACATCCATCCAACAGATTCTTACTGAAGTATTTTCAAAAGAAGTAGGTTCTTTTCCTAATTCTTCTCCAGTAAATAGATTATCTTGCTTATCATTTCCACTAGAGTTGTAAATAGTGGTTTTGGTAACTACTTGTCTTAATTGACAAGACATGTACTCTTCTTTGAAAGCATGATTTTTTACATGATCTACTGTAATTTTTGAAAATTCAACTTTTTTTGTAGTCCCATTTTCTGTTTGTTCATTTGTTTTCATAACTGTTTTGTTTTTAATTAATTGATTGTTATTGTTTTATGTATTTTTTATTTAGGTAATAATACATACATTACCAGCACTTATAATCAGGGCAAAGGCTATAAATCCACGTTTATTAATGTTTTCCAATGTTTATTTGAAAAATTATTTACTTTAATTGAATCTAGAGAATTCCAAGGATTAATTTGATATATACTACTTTTATAAATTTCATCTGCAAACTTAAATCCAAATATAAGCTTATCAACCATAACAGATAAGTCACATAATCCCAATACTGCTTTTTCAGTATCTAAATATATTTCAGAAAAAACCTTTTTAGTTTCATTTATACATTCCTGAATTACCTTATCGAAAGCTTTTTTATTACTTTCACAAAAGTCTTGATACCTATATTTAGATTTTATACTTTCAAATATACCTTCTATATCTTCAAAATAAAGATTTAATTTAGAATTTTCCATAATTTTAATAATTGATAGGTGTAAATATATTAATTAATAGGATATTCTGTCTCTCACTTTTAATATTCTTAAATACAATTCTTCATTAAAATGATCCCAGAATCTAGTTCCGTATCCTAATTTAAAATGATTTTTCATAAATAATTTATTAGTTAATACTATTTAACTTTTAAGACAGTTAACTATAAAAAGGTTAATTGTTGGAACAGGCAAGTGCTATCATTAAGCAGATGCACCAAGCGGCAAAGGTTAGGTTTTTCATATCTCAATTCTGTTTTGTGTTACGTCCGTAGTTGATGGCTTCTAAATATTCATCCATAAATTCTCCTTTCAGAATATTTAACCCTAAAGAAAAATCAAGACCATTTTTTCTACATAAAACTTCCCAAGCATCTTCAGCCTTCTCCCTATCCATTTCTTCCTGTGTTTTGGTGGGTTGGACTTTGCGGATATTTCTAATATTTTCAATCGCTCCAAAGTTTTGGTTTTTTGCTTTAATCCATGCTGTTTCTCCATCTAAATGAATTACCATGTATTCTTTTTTATCTGACCCTATTCTAAATACAGAGTCCCCCGCTTTTATCTCTTGGGTGGGTATTGAATCCAAGTCTTTTAATTGTTCGGGAGTTAATGACTCTCTAAATTCGTCTCTTAGTTCGTTCATGGATTGGGTGGGTTCTGGTTCTTCTTTTGGTAGGAGGGATTCATTTTCATCAGGCCGCATCATGGTGTACAATTTCTGTTTAATATCATTAATGTAAACGAACGGGTATGTTTTACCGTTAAAGTACATTTCATTCATATACTCAATCACCTCATTGAGTAGGGCGGTTTTAATTTCGTTTTCTGTTTTCATGGGTTATTTTTTAAAGTTCGTCCTACATATATTAACCAAAATTCTAAATTTGAACCAATCCAATCACTCCCACGCATTGAATTATAATCTGTAATTAAATATTGATATGTATATTTTTCATCTGAAAATAAATCAACAACTGTTTTACCACATTCAAATCGTTCTATAAAGCGAAGAGTTTTAAAACCTTTAATTTTAGTTGGTGAAAACTGCCAATGTTTTTCTATTCTAAACGGCATCTTGTGTCTTTTAGCTAAAATGTAGCCTTTAAAATATTTTATCATATTCTCTCTTAATTATTCCGGTCTTTATTCCGGTGGTTAAATTCTTTTTGTTGTATTAGTGTACTTTTGGTAAGGTTAGCGGGGAGTTATGCTCCATTGCTAACCTTGTGCCAAAATCGAGATGGTAGGTGGATATTGAAAACATTAACAGCCTCTTTAAATAAAGGTGCTACTTCCTTTGGTTTCAATCCAGCTAATCCGCAACCTATTTCAGTTACAAGAAAAATCAATTTTTCATTAGCTTTTGCAAACTCAATAAACTCATCTACAAAAGGCTTTACTTCTTCAATGGTTAATGTTCGTCTTATACTTGCATCTTTTGTTGGTATTCCATAAGTTCTACCCTGTAAGCCTTTTGCTTGTCCCCATTTTGCACCCCAACCAAGTGCAGTTTTAGCAGCACCTTTTCCGTGCCTACCTGATAAGTTTGAGCCAAACACAAAAATTTGATTTTCTGCAAGGCTGTTAATGTTTTCGGGTGTTGTTCTTTCAATCATAATTTATCGTTTTAAATCCGCAACGAGAGCATAACAGCACATTGGCGGCATTAAAACGATTGCCTATTTGCAAACCGTTAGGCAACATTACCAGTAGTAAGTGCCATTGCTTTCCATTGTATCACCACAATTTTTACAACTATATGTGTAGTCCCAGCCATTATCAGCATATATTAAATCAGTTAAAAAGTGTTCTGTTCCGCACTCTTTGCAAATGTAACGTTGCCTAACAACAGGTATATTTAATGCCTGTTTCTGTGGTTCATTAAAGTTCTGTTCTTTTTCCATCTTTTTTACTATTTTGAAAGTTTGTGCTATTTAATCAGGCACTAAACATACCTAAACCGTTATACTCCCTCATAACAATTCACTCTGACTTGGTTAGGAGTTTGCCAATTTGTTTTGCCTTCTTTTTGTCATTCCAATTTTCGCAAATTCTTTTATAATCAATTAGAAATTTCATCCGCCTCCTGAAGTTTAGCCTTTAACTGGTCTATCTTAGATTGCATTGCCTCTTTTTCATCAAAGAATGTTTTGCCTGATAATAGTGTTCTGAGTTCCTCATTCTCTTTTTGGAGGGTGGAGGTTTGTTGGTTGGCGTATTCTTCCATTATTTCACACCATTTGCTAAATCCAAATTTAGGCATCAATCGTGTTGTTATCCTGCCGTCCAATGAAGTTCTTTTAACTCCGTACTTGTCCTTTACAAACTCCTCCGCTGTCTTATTTGTTTCCATAGGTTTCTGTGTAATATTGTTGCGCACTGCAATTAATTGAGTTACTTGAGAGAGCATCAATCCAAGCGTCTTTTATATTTTCCTCTTCTATCTGGAGTAATTCTTTTTGAAATTTCTTGGTTAATTTAAAACCATATAAAGAGCCTTTTAACTTTTTGTGTTTTTCGTAAACTTCAATTAATTTCTGTATTGCCGTCTGTTGTTTGCTCATATCGTCATTGGTTCATTAAAAATAAATTCCTTTTTTGTGCCATCAATATAATGTACAAACGCCCTGCTTCTGTACCAGTTTTTTTCATATGACTCTACTGGTTCTCCATATATTTCAGGCCGATCTTTACCGTCAGAATCATTAATATAATCAGACCAACGTTCACCACAACAACTGCAAAAAGAGTGAAATCCATTTACAGACTCACCAATTTTACAAAGCCTATTGTAAGCGTCTATAGCACTTATTGCTTCAACTATAACATATTCACAAACACCTGCGTTATCATCTTCTACAAAATAACCTCCTGAATTATTCTGATTGAATGTGTAAAATTTTGTTTTAATTTCTCTTTTGCTCATACCTCTTTACTTTTTTTGAGGGCTTCCGCCATTCTTAATACTCTATACCATGCAATAGGTGTTTTCATTTGAATCTCCCCGTTTTCACCATCTTCATTCCATACTTTTAAAACTTCATCAACTAATTCTTGAAGTCCTTTAACGTTGTTGACTTCTATGGCTGTTAGGTAGCCAATCATAAATCCATTTCTTGCTCTGCCTTCATCGTATTCTGTGTACCATGACGGGAATTTTTCATTAGCCAACTTCTCTGCGTATTCTCTGCTTGTTTTTTGCATAGGTTAAATAAGATTATTGTTAATAATGTAATCAAATGCTGCTTGATAGGCTTCTGCTTTGGTTTGGTATTCTCCATTATCACCATACATTCCTGTACTTCTATCAGTAACGCAATCTATATCGGTTGGGCTGTATTCGAATATTTGCCAATTCCAATTAATACCGTTTGTATAAAATTCGGGGGTAACTACAACAAATATATTTTTGCTTTCTAACCATTCAACTACTTGGTGTAGTTCAGGTGCTGCAAAAGTTTCAAAGTATCCTCTATTTTTATTACAACCAAAACACCTATCACCATTTTTTCTTGTTAACCAATTATTATTCCAGTCTTCTAAAAATTCTTGAAGAGAGAATTCATAAGGTTCTCCGTAATAACCATTTGTTCCTGTTAGAGAATGTTCACGAAACTCACCATCTTCAAAATAGTAATGGTTTGTAGATTCTTTGAACCCTATTTCTTTAAGCCATTTAGCTTGCTCGAATGTTACGTATGTTGGTTTAATTTCCATAACTTTCTATTTAATGTTTTTGTTGTTTAATTTTCATCTATTCTAAGGTCTTCTAATGACTGGTAATAATCATCCAGTTCATCTTGATCTTGATCTGAGAACCCTTCTACTGGGTCTAAATCATGATCTGGTATATGGTCTTTAGGCTCTTTTTCCATAGCTTGTTGTTATTTTTAGTATTTAAAAAGAAGTCAGGTAAGGGGTGACTCCTCAATCAACCTCCTTAACCTTTCTTCATTATTGATTGTGACCAGTTCGCTTATTTCTTTCGGATAAATCTTATTCGAGGCCAGTTCGCTTTCAATCACTCTCAATGTCATTGACTGTTGGCGACAGGATTTGTTTCTCTCTTGTTTACCTAATCAAGCACACCAACAATCAATATTTTAAAAATAGTCAGGACAGGATTCGAACCTGTATTTAATTGTACACTTAAACCTATTAGTTGCATTAACCTCTTATGCTACTTCCTACGGTTAGGAAGGGAGAGTCTCAATCCTACCTTCTCCTAATAGTGCGTCTACCATTCCACCACCTGACTATTTTATCTTTAATTAGTTTAGAGGTTTGTTTATAAGCTTAATAAAATTAAACATCAAAACCCTCTAATTTTAGCTTTTCATGTAAAGTATTAATTGTAAGCCTAAAGCCTAATATTCTAACCAATCCACTAAATTCAGCACCGCAAATTATCGGGCATAAATCTTTTAGATTAATTCTTTGTTCGATTGTCAATGTTTTATACCAATTCATATTTTATTAAGTTTAATTTTACTAAGTCTATTTGCAAACCTTTAAACAAAGATATATATAATTTTAATGGGTCTACTTGGAATCGAACCAAGCACCTACTGATTATGAGTCAGTTGCTCTAACCGAATGAGCTATAGACCCTACCTTTTTAAGAATTTAAAAGATCTTGCAATTCTTTAAATTCTTGCTGTTTTTTAGCCTCTTCAGATAAAAGCTTTTCCATTTTAGATTTAATTTTTTCCATCTTTTCAATTTCAGCTTTTCTAGTAGTTTTACGATATTGTGCTAAAATTACTTCTTGCCATTGAGATACAGTATAGCCGTTTTCTTTAAAAACTCCTATTTTAATAGCTGGAACAGCTTTTTGAAAAACATGAGAATAAGAATCCACAGCTTCTCCTTTTTTAGAAATATAAGCGTAAGCTCCTCTTAGTAATTGAGGATCTTCAATATCTTGAATTCTTCCAAACACTCCTAAAGGTTCGTTAATAAGATTTAAATTCTCATCCCCCTCTTTTAATTCTTTTAGCTTTAGATTTATTTGTTCCAAAGCTGTAGAAACTTGTGTATCATTAAACTGCTCTGATACTGCTAATTCATTTGTTGTTGCTTTTTTTGGTTTTGCCATATTTAATTGTTAATTAATTACTAAAAAAATAATAGTAGCGTGCTTGGAAACTTAATCCACTACACTATATGCCTCTACTATTATACATACCTAGCTGTAAATTACTCCTACTTTCTCAAGGTAGTCAGATATTTAACTCAGGTGTATATACTAATATACACTTTTCAGTATGGAGAATTTATAATTCTTGTCCTAACGTTGGACTTCCGACACATCTTGCAATTCTGTACGTAATTCAGGTAGCAAAATTTGTTAACACCTTACTTTAGGATTATATCTAACCGACTATAATAACACAACAAACCCAATTTTGAAAGTTATTATTTGACACGTCCTATGGTTAGATATAATGATTTAAGTAGAAAAAGCAACTCCATAGAAAACTAGTTGCTAATAAAAGTAAAACCATTTTATTGTTTTTACTTTTATTTACTATAAAATAAGTAAAATCCATTAATAACCATCCAGTTACAAATAAACATATTAATAAAAGTATTGATAAAAGTAGCATATTAAATAATTTTTCTAATTATTATTAATTTATCTGATACATATTCTTTCTTAATATCATCTCTGTAAAATAAAGCTCCTTTTGGTATAATACATTTGAATACATAATATTTAGAAAACATAAATCCATTAGCATTTTCTTTAGCTATTTTTAAACTAGAATATGAATGTAATCCTTGATCTATTCTTGTTATAGTACAATTACTTGGATATTTATTATATAATTTAAATTGTAAATCACCGTCTTCATTTATATGTTTAGGTTCTCTAAGTTTAACTTTAACTTCTTTATTTAAAGTATATAAATAATATTGATAAGGAGAAGATAAATCTTTTCTAAGCATTTTATAACAAACAATATCTTCTAATGCTTCATAAAGTGTAGCTTCTTTTTTAGTATTTCTTATGTAAAAACACATAATAATTTTAAGTTTAATTAATAATTTAAATAAGTAACAGTAGCTATAGACAGACTTCTATATTTCTATATTTAAAATCTCAGTACACTAGAGACTACTACATGTTACTTGAAGATCAGTTAAATTGGTTCTGGTAAACCCAGCAATATAACTGTCTAATACCTATATAAGACTGATTGACGATAGGTATGGTAGGTATTTTAAATACTTTTCTGTTTATTTATTTCATCATTATCTTGTATCATAGCTAAAGCTCTTCCTAATATAAAGGGAACTACAATCCAACCTAATAACATAGATAATATAAGACTTATAAAAAGTTGGCCTAATGTATCAACTGTATCATAAGTAAGTCCTACTAGTATTAATGTAGTTATACCCCAGTAAATACTACATATTAATAATATTTCTAACATAATTTTAAAGTTTTTGTGGAAAATGTTTAATATCACTAGGCACTGGCAGTGATTCAATAAATTCAATAAGTTTTCTAGATAATTTTTTCATAATAATTCAATATTTAGTTAATTTGTAGATTTTATTTCTTTTTAAATTGTTCAAACCATTTTTTAGGATTCATATATCCTTGTTCTTTAGAGATAAATGCTGTTTCTAAATACTCTTCAATAATGGAAGGTATTCTTTCAGCTTGCCATTTAGCACCTAATTTAAAAGCATCTTGTTGAATTAATCCTAAATCACAATATATAGAATCTTCTCCTTCTTTTGGATATAATCTTTCAGCAACTTCTTCAAGTGTTTCTTGTTAAGTTTTTAAAGGTTTTCTTCAATCCATTTATACAAATCTTGATTGCTAATTTGAAGTGTTTTTTTATCTGGTAACAGTAAACACTCTATTTTAGAACCTAAATCAGATGCCAATGTGTACAAGAGTTTAGAAACTTCTTCTCTACTCCAAGTATCTTTTATTGATCTAATAGTAATAGTGTTGTCTTTTGGATTTACTTTTAAAACTAATTCATCATATCCAAAAGGATAACTTTCATCAGGATTTTCTCCTTTATGTAATTTCATAGATGGTTCATATTCCACCAAGACATCAGTAATTACATTCCCTTTATTATACTCTTCTACATATTTTTCAATGAATGATTGAGAAGGTTGAGGTAAAAAATCATAATCATTAACTTTTCCAGTTAAATCATAAAGATTTATTTTTAATTTATCAGTAGTAGCAATGATTTTTTTATGAAATTGTTTGGCTTTTTCTAAAGAACCTCCTCTTTGTAAAGTTAATGGATAAACAACTTTTGTTTCAATGTTATATACCCAATCACCTTCTTTAATAGGTTCATCTGATAAGAAAAATATATTACCTATTGAATTATTTGTTTTAATTATTCCTTTACTATCTTCAAGAAATATTACCTTAATTAGTTTTTCCATGAACTATTATTTAAAATATGTTTAATACATGACTGACTTACTTTATACTCTTCTGCTAGTTTTTTAGTAGAATATTTAAATGGAACATACTTATCTCTAATTTCATTAACTTCTTTTTGTGTTAATTTGGAATTAGGATTAAGTTCTCCTTTCTCCGATAATCTATTAATTTTCATTGAGAGATTTAACTTGTTGTGATAAGCATGTTTAGAATTATCAGAGTAACTACACCATTCTAAATTAGAAACACTATTATTTGTTTTATTTCCATCTAAGTGATTTACACATCGTAGTTGACTGTAATTAATAATAAAAGCTTCTGCAACTAATCTATGAACTCTATAATTAATAGTTTTACTATTAATAGTTAATCCTATAGTTTCATATCCTAAATTATTTATAGACTTAAGTAATATTTTACCTTTTCTTAAATAGTTTCTATTATTTCTTTTAACTATTCTATCTAAAGACCTTATATTACCAAGGTTACTTACTTGATAATATTTTTCATAATTGACTACATTTTTCCAAATTTCTTGCGCCATACGGTCTTAAGTTTTAGATTAATAATTTTAGCACCCAACCAAATAAATTTGGAATAGGGTCACGTAGGATTGGGTCTTTAATATTTTAGGCGTTAATTTCTGACCATCACTACTTGCTGAGAACTCATTTGTGTTGTGGAGAGCTGTCAACTCCATCTTACTGTCTTGCAACTTGAGGATTATAAATCCTTAACTCTATTCCTTTCTCAAGGGAACAACACATCTAGGATTACTCCAACGCTTTATTGTATTTATCCACCTAATGATGGTACAAAGTTTCTTAAACTCCCGTTATCCTGTCAATTCAGGATTAGTATCTTTAGAATCTTTAATGCTCCTAAGCACCTTTACAGTTTTCTAATCCTGTGATTCAAGGATCAATGTTTAGCCTTTTAATTTTAATTACTACTAAACCATATTCTATTGTTATATAGTTTAATAAATATATTTACATTAGGAGACAAATGGTTAACTGGCCCTAATATAACTATTGGTTTGTATAATGTTAGTCTCATAATTACTATATTAATTTAAATCCTTCTTCTAATCCTTTTTCAAGAGCTTCTTCATAAGTACCTGTAAAAACTGGAATATGAGAAGCAATATTATTAAACCAAAGAGATTCGTTATGATCACAAGGCATACAATATACATTGAGATTATGTTTTTCTCTTAACCATTTTTGCAATAGAGATTGGGTAGGTGCTTTAATACTATCATATTCACTAGGTATATTAGGGTCTATTCCTTTATCTCTACAAGCAAATCTGTGTTTAATATAATCTTTCACATCCCCATTTAATTCTCCTTTATAATTGTAATAAGATTCACGTAATTGAGTTGGTTCTTGAGGAAATCCTTTTTCTTTAGCTAATTTAGCCAATTTAAAAGATATTATTTGTTCTTTCATAATAGTAAATTTTAAATAGAATCTAATCTAATAGGTGTATAATTAATAACTTCAGCACATACATTAATATATCTACTATCTGGTAATATTATATCATGTGTATGTCCATGTATATTTTTAGTAAATCTCTTAATCTCAGATTCATGTATTGGACAATGTGTTAGTATATAGTTTTTAAGTTTAAACATACCACATACATAGTTAACATGTTTTAATAAAGAAGGTACATGTTGTGGCATATCATGATTGCCTAATACTATTTTCTTAATTCCATTTAATTCATTTAAAATCAAATAGTTATCTTTTTCCATTGTAATATCTCCTAAAATCCAAACAACATCTCTTTTAGATATTACTTTATTCCAAGATTTAACAATGTGTTCTTCCATTTCTTTTGATGAACTAAATCCTCTTTTAATCGCCATATTATTATGGCCAAAATGAGGGTCTGAAAATAAATGTATATTACTCATACTATAATTTTTAAGGGTTAATAAAAAAACAATCATCTGTCTACCTCCAATAGTAGAGTATTAAACTATCTCTAAGTTTCACGTGGTTATATATGGTCTCCCTATTAAATGTTATAATAACAAATATAGTTCTCCATATTTTCAGAAACGTAAGTGAGCAATAGTTTCTAATACATTTACATTAAACTAACACTTTGGATTGTGTTGATAACTATTCACAAGGTGTCGAACCCTCTAACCTTTTTAGTGAGTAAATAGGAATTTTCAGTACATCTGTACAACCTAATATAGTTATTGTTTAATTGCAAATCAGATGATTGTTAAAGAATTAAAAACTTCCATCTTGCATTGGAATAGAATTATTATTATCTATTTTTCTATAACCTTGATCCCATAATAGATGAGTAATAGATATGCTAAGCCTTTCTACCTCTTCTTCTGTAATATCTTTTCTAAGAATATGAAGAGCTTCGTGTACTAATATTTCCATTTCCTTTTTTCCATTAAGTCTTGGATCTATTATAATAGAGTCGTCTCCATAATCAGCTTCTCCCCATCTTCTTTCTTTTCCTAGTTTCTTGCGAATTACCTTAATACTCATAATATACAAAGATAATAATTTTGTAGGGAAGTATTAATAAGTAATATAAATATAAAATAAAACCACTATTACAATATATAAAATAAAGTAATAGTGGTTTATATATTTTTAAGCATTAGGATTAACTACTAATTCTAATGTAGTTAATACGCCATTGACAATGATAAATGATTTCATAATTGATAAGTTTTTAATGATTGATAAACAATAGATAATTAATTGATTCTCAGTAAAGAGAATAAGATATATAGAGAAATTCAATGAAAAAATCAAAGAGCAGAGCGTCCTCCACTCCTTGATCCTTTTAATACCAAGTAATTGATTGATTGATGATTGCGTGTACAGAGTGTCGTCTCTTACTATCTGTTTATTTAATAGATTCTTAACTGTGAAGTATCTAAATGTACACTTATTTGGTATTAAGTTAAACTATAGAGAGAACGAAAACTTATTATACTCTCTTTCTTCAAGAACATTTTGTTCATGTCCGATATAGTTTAATATTATAATGATGTTAAAATTGCAAATATAATAGCAGATCCATAGGCTATAATATATGCTTGAATTGAGTAATCTTTTTTCATAGTTTTAAAGTATTAGCTATTATTAATTAACAAAAAATCCCCTCTGCACTCAGTTGTAATAGTAACAAGTCGCTGGAATCGAACCAGAGCAGCCTTTACCATGTAATCATCACTACTCAATTAAGAGTAATTCTCTAAAACACAAATTACTATTACAACTGCTCACCCTTGGGAGCTGATTATTCTTACCTTATCGCCCACATTTCTGTGTATTGGAATAACCTTGCTAGACTTATCTAGGCGGTAGGTAAGCTTTAATCAGGTAGTTTCACATCCTACTGACAATTCCGGTTACACTGTAACATCGCCGTCTGGTAAGAAGTCTTCATATCTACGTGAGTTGTGGTGCATTAAAAATGGGTAAAATCTCGCGACACAACCCCATTCACTATATTCGGTTCCCCTAGCTTTCGGCTTATAGTGTTGTCAGATCTTAAAATAACTCTCATAAGGTTGCAATCCTTGAAATCCGGGTCTATACGGCTATATAACCTGCAATTGGATGAGAGTTAATTTTATTTAATATTTTAGTATAATAGTTTAAGTATTAAAGCTATTATATATTATACAAGAAAAACAAAACCACTACTCCGAAGAGTAGTGGTAATGTGGCTACCAGTTGATAGTGCGATACTCACTACCAGAAACTGCAAGCTTTTGGCGAGATTCGCCTTGAGCGTTTGTAGTCTCAACTACAACCATTTGCTTACAAAGATCATCAGAGATCTCGTCACCTTCTTCAAAGCGATCTGCTTGAGATTTGGCGATAAACAAATTGATTGCAACTGTTTTACCCTCAGCATCTTTCTTATTGGTTAAGAAAGTTACGAATGGATAACCGTTTTCTTTGCTCAAACGAACATTACTAATTGTAGTGATTCCGTTAGCGTGTGCAAACTCACGTAGAGTTTGAGATTTAATTGCGTCCATGATTGATTGATTTAAATTGGTGGACTAATTTTGCAAAATTGATAACCGTGTTTGCAAACTACACGGTGGGTATTACCCCAAACCAAAACCTAGGGAGGGTTTAATTGTAGGTATTCCCCACTCTCAACTATTGAAAATGATTTAAAAAAAAATTATAAAAAAAAATTTTACAAAAAAAATAGAAATAAAAAAAGGTACTCATAACAAGTACCAAATTTCACTTTTAAATAGAAAAGATCCTCTCTTATAAACACACCTAAAAGACAAATAAGAGACAGCAATTACTTTATTGCTTAAAGGAATAGCGCAAAGCTATTAAATTTTTTCCGCATTGTCAAGCATTTTCAAATTTATTTTTCTTTTTTCTTTAGATTAAAAAAAATCTCAAAAAAAGATACAACTTATATTTTTTTATAATATCTTTGTCAGGAAGATTTCAAAAATGAAGAAGGAAATTACTTTAAAAACTAAATCTAGGTATAAGATGTTTCGAGGATATGTCGAGCTTCTACAACCTATATTTAAGTTAAGGAATAGAGAGGCAGATGTTTTTGCGGTTCTTTTATATTTTAATGATCAAAAGAAAGATATTAAAAATATAGAAGATAGATTTGAGTTAATTTTCTCTACTAAAAGTAGAAAGCTTATATTAGAGATGTTAGATATAAAAGATAATATATTGCAAAATACTCTTTCTATATTAAGAAAGAAAGGTCTTATCTTAGATAATAAGATACCTACTAAGTTTCATTTATACCCTGAGACTAATAGTTTAGATATAGTCTTTAAATTATTAGTTACAGAAACAAACTAAAATTATGGATAGAATTATTTTAAAATTAGATCAAGTATATAAGGATGCTTATATATTAGGAGATGAAGAAGAGTATGCTGTTAAAAGAAAATTAGAAGAAGCAGATAAAGTACAGGTTAAAAAGATCTTAAAGTTTCAAGATATTAAAAGCTTTATAGAGGTATCTGGTTCAGAGAGAGAAGAATTAGATATATTTACTAATATACATAAATTACATACTTACCAAGGAGATGTAGTGTTTTTTCTATATAGTGATAAAGAGATAGATAGTTTGATTAATGAATGGGAAAGATTTATTATTAAGTATGAAATTAGTAACAAAATCTGTGGATGTGTTTGTAAATAAGCTAATATTTTTAGAATCTGTTCAAGAAAATACCCCAACTCTACAATGGATCTCGTTTATTAATAAAGATGAATTTGTGATTTTAGTTTATACAGATAATATGAATTATTTTGCATGAATCTTGATAAGTTTTATAAAGATATTGCTGTAAAAGTAGGACTAACAGATAAGCAAGTAAAAGAGATATTTGAAAGTCAGTTTTACTTTGCTAGACAAGCTATGAGAGAAGGAGTTAAAAATGACCCAGAATCTTTTAAGAATATAAATTTTATTAGATTTGGTAAATTATACGCTAATACTAATTATATTAAAAGGTTTATTAAAATAGAGGAAGATAAATTAAAAAGAAAACAAAAAGAAGAAAATGGACAAGAAAGAAGTAGTGATTAACAAAAAGATGGTAAGTGAATTGGTTTTATCTGAATTAGTATTTCAGGATGAGAACAATGAATCTTATAAAACCTATAGCTACCAAGATAAGGAGTATAAGTTATATGGTTTAATTGATCAAGGTAGATTAGAACAAGAATCTCAGTTTGAATATAAGGTAAGAAGAATATTCTCAAAACAGTGGTTAGCTAATAGTTTAAAACCTAATCTTATTTGGAAATCTAAAAACGTAAATAGTGCTAGACTATACGGTTTGGCTAAAAGTATTACTAAACCAGAGGATTTATCTAAAATAGAGAAAATTAGAGAGGCGGCTATAGCGTCTAACCTAGGTACTTTAGATAAGAAGAAGTTGAATAGTATTGTAGAAGAATTTAAAAAACAACAAGAACTTGAAAATGAGTCAGTTAAAGAATCTTAGTATAGGAGATAGAATTTCAGAAGAAGAATTTAAGCAATATTCACTCTTTGCTGGGGGCAATTCTTTTGACGGTACTTACTATAAGTTAAATAATAATTCTTATTATTTTTTAAGAATATCTGCTCTTTCTAATCCTCCTAAGAATATATATGAAGTAATGTCTACTTTTGAATCTAGAATTGAAGATAATGAAACTGGTCATGCTAAAATACATAGAAAAGAAAGTAGGCAATTTAAGAGTTATTACGATAAAAGAAAACACTAATGTCAAATATTAATAAACTAACTTTAAAAGTATCTTATCAGAACTTAGCTGATTTATCAGATCTTTTGATGAGAAGAATGGAGTATAAAGAGGTTACTGTAAAATTTAGTCAAAATGATTATGATGATTTTATAGATGACTTGGATACTTTACAAAACATTTATGTAGGTAAATTTAGACCTACTAAAGTAGACCCTAATGATGATGAAACTATTTGTCAATGGACATTTAATGGAAGTTTAAAATTAAAAATTAAAATAGAAGAATAAATATGGAAGAGAAAAAACACGAAGTAGTTAGTGATAAAGCAGCTAAAGCACATGGTCAATCACTAATAAAATCTGCTCAATCAGAGTATTATGTAGCTAATGAAAGTACTCAAGGTATTGTAGAGGACGGATTTCCTATTATACCAGTAGGCAATCAGATATTGTTAGAATATAATTTTACTGAAAAGACAAGTGCTGGGATTATATTAGAGAAACCTGCTATGAAATCCCCTTATCCTAGGGTTATTGGATATGGAGCGTTAGTTAAATCAGTACTTATTGGAGATAGAATATGTCTTAAAAAAGATGCTTCTGTTGGTACTTATGAGGATGAGATAACTAAAATTAAGTTTCATATAGTATATGAATCAGCAATGGTAGGTATTTATAGAGGTACTATCAATGAGGATGAATATATTAATCAACAAGCGGGTAATACTAAATCTGTAAAAATAATTCAATAATGGAATTATTTGAAATAAAAGAGTATAGTTTATCTTTTTCTCCACAAGCATTAGCTTTGAAACCATTTAAAGCTATATGGGATTCTGATAAATCTAAAGATAAGCATAAGGCAGTTATGGAGCTGTCTTATGTTTACTTTTATGCTGATGGTAGATCTGATTTTTTAGATATACTTGATTTAGAGGAAAGAAGTAGAGAAATTATAGATAACCTAGATTTACCTAAAGGATGGGAACCTAACTCTCTAGTAAAAGAAGCTATAGAATTTTATATAGAAAGAGAAGATACTGTAAGTAATAGATTATTACAAGCAGGTATTGAAGGTGCAGAAAAGATAGCTAAATTTATTAAGGATATAGATCTTAAACAATTAGATGATAAAGGGAAACCTATCTATAATGTTAAACAAATTCAAGATACAATAGCTGCATTACCTAAAACAGTAGCTTCTATTATAGCTGCACAAAAAGAAGTTAAGAAAGAAAGAGAAAATAACTCTGGAGCTAGAGGGGCTATAGAAAAAGGGACTTTTGAAGATGGTATTGAATAATGTTCAAACAGAGATAACGGAAGAATTACTTACTCCTCTAGATGCGGAGCATAAAGAACTGTTTTATCACTACTTTGATAAAATACCTTTATTAAAGAGATTAATAAGTTCTAGTAGAAAAAGAGCTAAAGATCTTCCTAAAAAAGAATATAAGGTAGTATTAAGAGACGATGAGGACAAACCATTAGTACCAATACAATTTAGAACAGAACTTAAAATTGAGGTTGACATAACTAATCCACATATACTAGAAGATATGGATTATTTTAGACCTGCAATGTTACATTTTAAAAAGTTTGGTAAGTATACTAAACTACATCCTAATAAAAACCCTCAATCTGAATATGCTAAATTTTGGAAAGAAGAGAGAAGAAGGTGTTTAGAAGGATATGTAAGAGAATCAGATGGTGAGTGGATTTCTGGATATAATTACTTTTACTGGAACTATTCCCCTATTATGAAAACTGTTCAAATTGGAGAAACTACCTCTGAAGGTAAAACGAGATCAGAACGTATATATGATTTTGCTGATATATGGGATTCTGATTATTGGTTTTTTCATTATATAGAGCAAGGGGAAGATGCAGGTAAATATGGTAAATGTTTAAAAACAAGGGGTAGAGGATATAGTTTTAAAGGAGGAGGTATAGATGGTAGAAATACTATACATATAAAGAAATCCAAATCTTATTCTATGGCTTCTGAAAAAGAGTATCTAAATAAAGACGGTATTCTAAATAAAGCTATAGAAACATTAGATTGGTGCGCTGAACACACACCTTGGCCTAGATTAAGATTAAAGAATTCAGTAAATGATCTTCATATTAAATTAGGATATAAGGATACTGAATTAAATATTGAAAAAGGCCAACTGTCCGAAATTATAGGAGTTACCTTAAAAGATAACCCAGATAAAGCAAGGGGTAAACGTGGTAAAATCATTAAATGGGAAGAAGATGGTAAATTTCCTGGTTTGAAAAAAGCTTGGGGGGTAGCTCGAATGTCTTTAGAACAGGGGGACGATGTATTTGGTTATATGATTAGTTTTGGTACTGGAGGTACAGTAGGTGCTGACTTTGAAGCTTCAGAAGAATTTTTTTATCACCCAGATGGATATAATATATTAGCTTTAGATAACGTATACGATGAAAATGCTTCAGGTAAATGTGCATTCTTTGTAGCAGAATACATGAATAGATCTAACTGCTATGATAAGGATGGTAATAGTGATGTAGTTAAGGCTATGTTACAAATTCTTATAAATAGACAAACAGTTAAACATGGATCTAGTGATCCTAATACTATTATACAAGAATGTGCAGATAGACCTATTACCCCGCAAGAAGCAGTAATGAAGAGAGAAGGATCTTACTTCCCTACTTATGAATTAAAGAAAATTTTAGCAGAATTAAAAACTAATAGTAAATTATCAGATGGTTCCTATATAGGTAAAATGGAAATAAGCTCAAAAGGTAAACCTGAATTTAAACATACTACTTCAGTTAAAGTAATTAATAAATTTCCACATTCAGAGCAATTACCTGGAGCTATTCAAATATGGGAACTACCTATAACTGATAAAGATGATCTTATTCCTAGAATGAGATATATAGCTGGATGTGACCCAGTTGATGATGACGGTTCAGGAACTGCTTCTTTATTATCTACTTGGATTATGAATAGTTTAACAGGTTCAATAGTAGCAGAATATACTGGTAGACCGCAAATTACTGAAGATTATTTTGAGCAACAGAGATTACTTTTATCTTTTTACAATGCTACTTTAAATTATGAAAATAATAAAAAGGGGTTATATGGACACTATAACAATAAGAATAGCTTACATTTATTATGTGAAACTCCCGAAATTCTTAGAGATGTTGCAAATATTACTATAAGTAAAATAGGGAATAAAAGATTTGGTACTTCTGCCAGCGTACCAGTAAATAATTATGGACTTTCTTTAACTAAAAAATGGTTATTAGAACCTGCTTATTTACAACCAGAAGATGCTACAGAACCTATACTTAATATGCACACTGTCAAATCAATACCTTTTTTGGAAGAATTGATCGCTTATCATAGTAAAGGAAACTTTGATAGGGTATCAGCATTTGGTATGTTAATGATATTAAGAGAAGATGCCTATAAGATTATTCAAAATCAAATGAATGTACAACAGAATCATGTAGCATTAGATCCATTCTGGAAAAAATCTTTAAAAAGATCTACTAATAGCTATAACGATAGAAATTTCTCAAGAATAAAATTTAATAATTAATTACCTTTGTAAATTATAGTTATATCTTATGTTTACTAGTTCAACTACCTCACATAATTTTCCTTCTCAAAAAAGACCTAACTCTAAAAAAGATAGAAAATGGGGTATTCAAACAATGGAAGCTGCTGAAAATATGGCATTATTTTCAGATCCAATGATTAGACAATCTTATAAAAATAAACAAATTAACTATGATCTATATAACGATATTTTAGATACTGAAGATATAGAAAGAGCTTGTAATCCTTATGGGTTCGATGCTAACGCATTACCAGCTAAAATGCAGAACTACCCTTTATGTAATCCTAAGATAGATGTTTTAGTAGGAGAAGAAAGAAGAAGAAGATTTGATTGGCAAGTACAGGTTTTAAATGATGAAGCTATATCAAGATCTGAAAAAGAGAAAAAAGAGGAAATTAAAAAATTCTTTATGTCAAAGGTTAATAGTACAGAGCCTTTAAATAAAGAAGAATTAAAGAGAGATATTGAAAGTTTTAAATCTTACATTAATTATGAATGGCAAGATCATATTCAAAGGAGAGCTACTCATATTTTAAATTACTTGTATAAAACAAGGGATTTAAAAGATATGTTTAGTAGAGGATTTGAAGATGTTCTTATAGCTGGAGAAGAAATTTATTGTATAGATATTTTAGCAGGAGATCCTGTAGTTAGAAAATGTAATCCATTAAATATACATACTTTAAGATCTGGGGATTCTCCTTGGGTAGATGATGCAGATATTATTATAGAAGATGGATATTATTCTATAGGACAGATACTTGATAATTATCACCAAGATTTAACAGAAAAAGAAGTAAGTATGTTAGAAGAAGGTATTACTTCTAACAGCGATGGTGGGTTTATTACTATAGGAGAAAGAGAGGCTTCTTTTGTAGCAGCGAATAATTTAGGTCAAGTTTTAATAGATACTGAAAGAGATATTCGTTCTCAATTTGGACAAGCATATGATTCTGAAGGTAATCTTAGAGTAATGCGTGTTGTGTGGAAATCTTTTAGAAAAATAGGTATTGTTAAATACTATGATCCTGAAACTGGTAATGATTTTGAGAAAACAGTAGATGAAAAATATACATTAGGAGAAGGAGAAACTGTAAAGTGGACTTGGATTTCAGAATGGTGGGAAGGTACTCGTATTGGAGGAAGTTCTACTCAAAGTGAACAAGCTGCTTTGTATATTAAAATACAAAAAAGACCTATACAATTTAGGTCAATTCATAACATATCAAAATGTCATTCTGGTTATGTAGGTTTAGCTTATAATACAAACACTTCTAAAGCTAAATCATTAATGGATAGAATGAAACCTTATCAGTATTTATATAACGTATTTATGTATCGTACTGAACTAGCTTTTGCTAAAGCTAAAGGTAGAATTGGTAAGATAGATATTGCTAAAATGCCTAATGGTTGGAAAGTAGAAGATTGGATGGGTTACGCAGAAATTAATGGGTGGTTAATTGAAGATAGTTTTAATGAAGCAACTAAAGGAGCTGCTCAAGGTAAACTAGCAGGCCAAATGTCTGGTTCTGGTACTTATTTAGATTTGGATCTTGGTAATTATATTCAACAGCATGTATTGATGCTTAATTTTATTGAGCAACAAATGGGTCAAATTGCTGGTATTAGCAGGCAAAGAGAAGGTCAAATAGAAAACAGAGAAACTGTAAGAGGGGTAGAAAGAGCAGTATCTCAATCTAACACTATTACTGAAAAATATTTTCAATTACACGATCTAGTAAAAACTAAAGTACTTTCAATATTACTTGAGACAGCTAAATTTGCTTGGAAAGGAAAAGAAAAAGTTCTTCAATATGTTACTGACGATTTAACTAAGCAAGTATTTACTATTGAAGCAGATGATGATATAATGGATTGTGATACTGGAGTTATTTTAACTTCTGGTAGTGAAGCAATGGAACTTATTCAGTCATTTAAAGAACTTGCTCATGCAGGACTTCAAAATGATAAAATATCTTTCAAAGAGATAATGGATATTTATTCTAATCCTTCACTAGTATCTATAAGACGTAAAGTAGAGCTTGCTGAAATTAATAAACAAGCTCAACAAGAAAAACAACAATCTCAAGCTCAAGAGATGCAGTTTCAAGCTTTAGAAGCAGCTAAACAAGAAGCTGAAGCTACTAAACAATTTGAGATGTCCAAGATTGATAAAGAATACGGATATAAAATACAGATTGAACAAATGAAATTATCTGCTGATGCTGATAGAGATAATGATGGTATTAACGATGTTATAGAACAAGAGAAAGAAAGAACTAAAGAAAACATAGCTAGATTAAAACAACAATCTGACCTTCTTTTAAAGATGAATCAAATGAATCATGAAAAAGAAGAAAATAGAAAAGATAGGGAAACAGATCTTAAAAAAGAAAAAATAAAAGCTAGTTCTAAAAGTCAAAATAAAAACTAATAGCTATAGTTTTAGAAAATAGTACTCTTTTTTTATAATATAACCTATATCATATTATAATAATTTTAAGTACTTTTGAATCATTATTAAAACAATTAAATTATGGAAGTAAACGAAGACGATTTAATGTTTGATAGTATAGACTTCGGAGACAGTTTAATAACTGGAGAAGATGGTATAGAAATTGAAACATTAAGTAACGAAGAACCAAAGAAGAAAAAAGAAGGTGAAGAAGATCAAAGTAAAGACGATGATCTAGATGAACAGTTAATTGACACTGATACGTTAAATTCCAATAACCAAGGGAGTGATGATACAGCAGGTAACACTGCAAGTTCTTCTTCGTCTTCTTCTCTTTCTTCTATCATCACTGCCCTTGGTGAGGAATTAGGTATCGAAGTTAAACAGGAAGAAATTGATAAAGCTGAAGATAAAGGTCAGTTTTTAAGAGATCTATTAGAAAAAGAAGTAAGCAAACGAGCTGCTTCTAATCTTACTGAAGAAGAGCGTGAAGCTTTAGAGGCTATTAGAAGTGGAGTTCCACCAAAACAATTAGCTGAAACAAAAGTAAAACAAGCCTCATATGCGTCTTTAGATGAAGATAAAATTAAAGAAAATGTTTCATTACAGGAAGTTCTTGTAAAAAACTCTCTTTTAACTAGAGGTTTTTCAGAAGAAAAAGCTAATAAAATGATTAATGATTTTAAAGCTTTGGGAGATGAGAAGTTTTTAGAAGAAGCTTTAGAAGCTAAAGAGTTCATGATAACTAAAGAAAAGGAACATGAAAAAACTCTTAAAGAAAACGCTAAAAAAGAAGTAGAAGAGAGAGAGAAAGAACGTAAAGAATCTTTAGAAAAGGTAAAGACCTTTGTATTATCTCAGAATGAAGTAATTCCAAATTTTGAATTGACTACTCCATTTAAAGAGGAAATATTTAAAGCAATGACTACTGCTGTAGCTAAAGATGATAAAGGAAACATGTTAAACGCAGTACAAGTAACAAGATCAAAGAATCCAGTTGATTTTGAGTTTAAATTAAACTTATATCATAAACTTGGGTTATTTGAAGAAAAACCAGATTTTTCTAAACTTATAAAAGTAGCAGAAACAAAAGTTAATAAAGGATTATCTAAATTACTAGGAGAAGGTAATGACTTTATAGGTAATGGAAAATCTAAAAAAGAAACTGATTCTGATGATTTAGGATTAGGAATTTTTAAATAAGTAAAAACACAATTTAAATAAATAAACAATGCCGCAAATTAGTCAATTTCAAATGACAGAAGCAAAATCGTGGACTGGTTTAACAAGCAAAAACCACATTGGTTCTATCTTCGGAGTAGAGCCACAGAAAGCTTCTAAATTGTTAACTCGTATCGCACAAGTTAACTTTGGACAAGATCTAGATTCTTATCTAGAAAAATTTTCACCACTTTATCTTGATACAGATGAAGATTTTACTTGGGAACTTCAAGGTTCAGGTAAGAAAAACGTTCCTCTTATCGAAGCTCGTATTGGAGGATCTGCAATTACGGGTACTTCTCAACCAGGATTGGGGTATTCAGAATTTGAGTTAGTATTTCCAGAACAATGGTTTACTGATGAAAACATCATCGTAGGTCATAAAAATGAGAAATATCAAATGCAAGTTCAAACTGACCCTTATCCAGAAGGTGTTAACTGGGTGTACAAAGTAAAACTATTGACTGGTGACCCAGATCTATTTGTACCAGTAGAAGAACTTGAAGCAGGTAAGCGTTTCTCTAAAGATTTCTCTCTGGTAGAAGATACTTTGTCTATTAAAGGAGGTGGAATTAACTTTACCTCTCCATTCAAAATGAGAAACTCTTTCTCATACTTGCGTATGGAACATACTGCTGCTGGTAATATGATTAATCGTCCAGTAGGTACAGTATGGTTAGGAGATAAAGGACAGAAATATAGTACTTGGACTCAATACGAAGATTTTGAATTTGAACGTCAATATCGTGAAGAGAAAAATCGTATGTTGATGTATTCTCGTTCAAATCGTAAAGATGATGGTACTTATGCTAACTTTGGTAAATCAGGAAATGTTAAAAGACAGGGTGCAGGTTTGCGTCAACAAATGGAATCTGCAAATACTGTAGTTTACTCAGCATTTGATATTGATTTCTTGATTGATACTTTGTTAGAAATGTCAGAAGGTAAATTACCTTCAGATAAACGTGAGTTTGTATTGAATACTGGTGAGCGTGGTGCTGTTCAGTTCCATAAAGCTATTGAAAGTTATTCTCAGTTGTTTACTCCACTACAAAATAATGATCGTATGTATAAAACTTCTGCATCAGGAGTAAATAAAGCTTATGGTTATGGTGGACAATTTACTGAGTATATGGGGCCTCAAAACATTAAAGTAACTGTTAATGTAATTAGTTCTCTTTATGATGATCGTGAACGTAACAAGATCTATCACCCAGATGGAGGTGTTGCAGAATCTTACCGTTATGATATTCTCGATGTAGGTACTACTGATGGGGAACCTAACATTCGTAAAGTATATGTTAAAGGTCAAGAAGATATTATGGCTTATGTACCAGGTATCCGTAATCCATTTTCACCAAAAGGAGAGCGTATGACTCTTGCTGCTACTTCTAAAGATGGTTATAGCTATCACCGTATGTGTGTAAGCGGTGTAATGGTAAAAGACCCTTCTAAGTGTGCAGTATTGATGCCAAGCATCCTTGCTTAATATGTATAACTGTTGATTGATTGATAAAAAATAATTCAGTGGTAGAAATATCACTGAATTATTTTTAAATTTGTAAATTAAAAAGAAGAAAAAATGAACGAAGAAGTAAAAGAACAAAAAAAACAAATGGAGTTTAAACTACCAAATAAGAAAGTAAAAGTTACGCCAGTACGTAGAAAAGGTAATTGGTTACCTCCTAGCCATGCTGCAAGCTTTTTATTCGGTTCTGCTAGTATTAAATACGGTACTCCCATTATTGCTAAAGATCGACCAGTAAAAGTTTTAACTAATGAAGAGGAAGCGTTTCTTTCAAAAGCATTAGATAGAAATTTATCAGTATATTTAAAAAAAGAAGATAATTATTGGCTTAAACATCAAGTAAAATTAAAAGATGAAGTAAAAATATTAGACCTATCTGACCCACAGGACTATTTAGACTATAAATTACTTCTTGCAAATAAAGATGAAATTGCTCCAACAGGGGCTGATAAATATAAAAAAGGTACATATAGATTCTGTATATCAGATCTAGAATTTGAAGATAATTCTAAAGCACTTAGTTTAGAAAATAAACTTGAAGCATATTCGTTTATTTCTAAATTATTTAAAGAAGGTACACAAGGAATGATAGATTTCTTATCTACTTATTACTTTGGTAAACCTGGTAAAAGAGTTCCTGAAAATGCTACTTCTGCTTGGTTAAAATCAGAATTAGATCGTATAGTTGAGAATGATTTAAATGGATTTTTATCCATCTCAAAAGACGGAGATTATGATATTAAACTTTTAATAACTAAAGCTCTTTCTAAAAGAATAGTTGAAAAAGATAATAGTAGATATACTTTGAATGGACAATTAATCGCCACTAATTTAGATGATTTGGTAATTTGGTTTAAAGAAGATAAAAATTCAGAGGAAGTAGTTAAAATTGAAGCTAAAGTTCAGTAATGACAGCTAATGAAATGAGATATGCTTTTGATGTTAGTTTCGATAAGATAACTAATTTCGATGCTCCAGGATATGAAGATGCAGAAGTATCTCTCTTGCTAAATAAAGCGCAAGAGAGATTTCTTCTTCAAACATATGCAGGTACTAATAAATTGAAAGAAGGTTTTGAGGAAACTGAGAAAAGACGTAAAGATCTTAATGAACTTACTAAAAACTCAGTTATTACAACGCCTTCAGTATCTCAAACTGGAACTTTACCAAACGGTACGCTCTTTGATTTACCTACAGATTTTCTTTATGCTATTAAAGAAGAAGTAGTTATTAGTTCAGAAGATGAATGTGATAATGGAAAACGTGTTAAAGTAAAACCTATTACTCACGATGAGTATACTATCAATATAGAAAATCCATTTAAACAACCTTATAACGAACTAGTATGGAGATTAGATTATAGTAGAACTACTGATAATACTAACCCAAAGAGACATGAGTTAATAACAGATGGTACTTACAATATTACAGAATATCATCTAAGATACCTAAGAAGATTATCTAATATTGTAGTAGATTTAGATGTTCCAGCAAACCAAGTTCATTGTGTTTTAGACGAAATAACTCATCAAAGAATAGTAGACTTAGCTGTAGAAATAGCGTTAGAGTTGACAGTAGACCCTAGATTAGGTTCTAATGTACAATTAAATACAAAAAACGAGTAAACAATTAAATAAATAAATATAAGTTAAACTTAAATTAAAACAAAATGCAAACAACAAAACATGTAGAATATCTACAAATTGGGGGTACAGCTAACAAAGAAACTTCTGTAGGAACTATCAATGCTATGAATACTGGTGAAATTGGGGTATTTACTCCAGAAGGTGTTCGTATTACTGAAGCTACCGCAGTTACTTCTGCTTCAGCTAGATTTATTATTGCTACTAAATTAGCTGATGGAACTATTGTACGTTCTCCAGAGTATAAAAAAGCAGACATTGTAAGTGCTACTAGAAAGGTATATACTGCTGGTACAGTACAGACTGATTACATTGGGTATAATGGAACTTCTGGCTCTATTGATGTAGTAAATGATAACTTGTATAAAATTAATATCCAAGTACAAGAACTACTTCGTTCTAACTCAGATGGTCGTAAAGTAAAATTTGGTGTATATAAATCAAGTGCTACTGCTACTCAAGCTGAAATTGCTTCTGCTCTTACTAAATCATTGTATCAAAACTTTGAACGTGAAGCAGAACAATTTATTAAATTTACAATGTTAGGAGATAATGCTGGTACTGCTGTTGGAGATGGTTCAGATACTGTAGTTGGTAATGCAGGTTCTATTAAAGTAGTTATTACAGTAACTGGTGGTACTGGTTTTGCTATTGCTGCTGGAGACTATTTTAGAGCTGGTACTGCTGTAACTGACCCAATTTATAAAGTAACATCTTCTACTGTAACTGGAACATCAGGAGGTACATTAACTTTAGATTACCCTCTCCAAGCTGCTGTAAACTTGGTTGGAAATACTGCTGAGTTTATTACTGCTGCTAACGCTGCTACAATGAATTGTGGTATTAAAATGGTAGGACAAGCTCTTTCATTTAAAGCAGGTAAATTTAATGATGAAGTAGCTATGTGGGAAACACAACTAGTAGGTTTTGAAGATACTACTACTACTTTTAAATCTACTGCTGCAACTCGTGGTTCAGGTACTGTTAATCAACTTAAACAAATGGAGTGGATGCTTCAAGGGTTTGAAGGAGAACATAGTAGAGAACCTTTCTCAACTACTTTTACTCCACGTACTAACACAGATGCTTCTGTAGCAGGTGGGGGATATGATCTTATCCGTATTGCTTTTGAATCTAAAGATACAGTAGGATTCCAGTCAGTAATTTCTCCACAATCAATTATTTTAGCTTTACCAGCAACTGCTCCTAATTATGCTGTAACTGGTACTGCGGACGATTTAACTGATGTTCTGGAATGTCTTGCTTTTGGATCTGCAAACGGTAACTTAGCTATCAGCTAATAGCTATAGATTAAGAAATAAAACAAAGGGTATCTTAGGATACCTTTTGTTTTTTATATAAATTTGTATAATATTAAAGATTATGGCTTTTACTCCAATTCTAGATGTATGTTTTGAAACTTGTGGTTTAATAAAGTTTGTAGACACTACTGGAGTATATTCTGTTAGTAATACTCAAGGTTGGGGGGAAGGTAGCGGTGTAGAAGGAAGCATAATAACTTCAGCAATCATTACTGTCTCAGATTCAAATGATAATGTTTTATTTGAATATGACGTAACCTCTGAAATACCTGATACTGTAGTGGGAGATATTATATTCACTAGTTACGAATATTCTCTACCAGATGGAGATTTTAATGTTTCATATACATTAATAGATCAAAATAATACAATTTATGAATATACTTCAACTTTACTAAATTCATGTAATTTTGAATGTTGTATAGATAAATTAATTGCATCTATTCCTGCAAAGATTTGCGCTAATAGATGTGATACTGATTATATTGACGAAGTTCTTACAATAGAAGGACTACTTTATGCTTATATGTGTTCGGCAGTATGTGAAAAAAATACTATTAAAGCTGAGATACAAAAAAGATTAGAAAGATTTTGTGATTTACAATGTGATTGTGATTAATTATGAGTTGTACAGGATGTGGCGGTTCTAGCTGCCGAGGTTGTAATGATATTAAAATAGTTCTACCTGAAGGGGTAGGAGTTGAATCTATTACAGATAATGGAGATGGAACTTGGACTATTACTTATACAGATAATAGTACTCAAGTTATCAATACTCCAGGATCTGTTCCTAATGATGCTTGGGTAAGTTTAGATGAAACAGATATGATTACAATAAATTATACTGGTACAGCTACATATAGTCTACCTTCGCATGGAATTGCTGAAATAGATATAGAATATAAAATATTAAATGAAGATACTATAGTAGTTAAAGGACAGCTAAAAAGAACTGTAGATGTTACTGCTCTAGACAATAGTATTAACTGTAATTTCAGTTTTGCACCATTTGGTTCTAGTAATTGGTTTGCAGGAACTAAAAAATTTGTACCTACTATTCAAAGAGTACCAATTGCTATTTACACTACTACACCAGTAGCCTCACCAATTAATCCTACAGGGTGTATAATCGCTAGTACATCAGGAGCCAATAACTTAATTTCTTTAGGAGAAACTAATTTACAACTACCTAATGGTACTTATGTTTTTTATGTTCATTTTGAATTTACTTGCGAATTAGTTTAATTATGTCGTGTTTAAATAAACCAATACAAATACCAGTAGGATCTAAAGGGGCCTCAGTTTATGTTGCTTATGCTCAAGATAGTTCTGGAACTGGCTTTTCATATACACCATCTGATTCAAGAATATATATATCCTTTGTTAGTAAAAAAGGAACTGTATCTCAATCAGATTTTACTACTTGGACTAAATATATAGGTACTGATGGTACTAATGGCACTAATGGTAATGGAGTGTCAAACGTGTATGTTTCTGACGGGGTTACTGCTATTGGAGGAACTGTTTATACAGTAAACACAGTAGTAGTATTAATGAGTACTGGAACTTATATTAATGCAGGAGAGATTAACCTTCCTTCTTTAGTATGGAATGATATAACTCTTTTAAATGGTTGGACTCATGGTACTGGTGGTAATGCTGGTAAATATGCAGTATCTAATGGATTTTTGTATTTAAGAGGAAGACTAACTTTTTCATCCGCTACTTCAGATACATTCGCTACTTTAGCAGGAGTAGGTAATACAGGAACTTTATATACAGCAGGATTTACTAATCATGCAGGATCTCTTACTGAATTAGATCAGCCATGTATGATTACAATTAACTCTACTGGGGATATTAGTGCCATAGGAGCTTCTTCTTTGTTTACTGGGAGTTTACTTTTATTAGACTCAATACCGCCATTATCAATAAGATAATATGTATACACATTTAGAAAAAGCTGCTTTACTTACTAAGTTTAACTGTTGCTATGCAGAGTTAGCAGGTAAAGTTGCTACTAAATTAGGAAAATATAAATTATGTAATTTAAAATCTGAGCTAAGAGAAATGAAATTAGCAAGGGCTTATATTTACAGAATACATAAATACTACACTTTGGTTAACGAACCTAGTTTTGCTTATTTAGTAACTTTTGAAAGACCTAATGATAGTAGAATAACTGTAGTTATTACTATAAATGGAGTTAATTATTCAATTACTAATACTAATGCAGATCTACCTACTATAATTTCTAGTATGACTACTTTGCTAGAAAATGCTGGATATACAGTATTAGAGTATGGGAATAATGGGTTTATAGTATATAGTTTAAATACTGCTCATGATGGATATATAGTAACAGGTTTAATTAGTGCTAATCCCTCTCAAACAGCTAATACTATAACAGTAACAGAGTATAGTGATAGTGTAATGGATATACTTTTAGAAGATAAAAATTGTTTAACTAGAGAAGAAATATGTGGCATTATAAATCAAACATGTTGCATATTAGATAAATATTGTACAACTTAAAAAATTAAAATAAAATGGGAGTTTCTCAAAGAACAGTCTCAAATGGAGAATTATTAGATGGTGTATTACTTAAAGATGGTACAGTAGATGTTAATGGTACTGCTGATGCAATTAAATTAGATACTGATGGAGATACACATATTTCTTCTCCAACAGATGATCAAATTGATTTTTGTATTGGTGGAGCAGATGATTTTACAATGACTACTAATACATTTAATGTATTATCAAATAGTAAAATTCAAGGTTCTGGAAGTTGTATTTATCCTTCTTTTCCTGCTGGTAGAATACAATCTTTATCTGGAGCTGGAGCAATTACTATTACAGAATATGTAACTAAATGGACTACTACTGGTGCTAATGCTGGTACTCTAGCTGATGGCGTTACTATTGGTCAGTTAAAAAAAATTATAATGATAGTAGATGCAGGGGACGGTACTTTAACGCCCACTAATTTAGATGCAGGTACTACAATTACTTTTGCTGATGCTGGGGACTTTGTAGTTCTTATGTGGAATGGTACTGATTGGGTTGTAATTGATAGTGGTAATTTAGTAGACGGGGTATCTGCCCCAGTAGTAGCTTAATATTTAAACTTATGAATTTTAAAAAAGAACAATTAAAAGAAGTTTCGACTTTTAACGATGCTACTGATATTGTAGTATTTGAGAAAGGGAGTAATGTCCCTAAAAGAATTAAGAAATCTAAACTTATAGGAGATTCTCAACCTAAAATTTATAAAGCAATTATAAGTCAATCTGGTACTAATGATCCTACAGTAGATCATGTGTTTACAAATACTATAGGAGTAAATCCTACTTTTGAATATGTAAATGTTGGAAACTATAATATCATATTTTCAAATAATCCATTTGTTGATGAAAATAAAATATTCCATGATTTTAATAGTACTGATAATGCAGTAGGAGCTACAATGTATTGGAATCAAGAAGATTCTTTTGGATTACAAACTACTGATCTATCTACTGTAACAGGTGGAGACGGACTTATGTATAAGTTTCCTATTTTAATAGAAGTATATAGTTAAAAATTAAATAATAAAACAAAATGGCAATAGCAAAAAAAGTAACGGCAAATAATCATTTACCAGGAACTGGGGATGATAGATTTCCAGTATATTCAAAACAGTTTAATGAACTGGTAGATGTAGTTAATGAACTAGAACCAGCAGATGGTACGTTATCAGCAGATGTTATTAGTGAAAGTACTGACAACACTGGAGTTACTATAGATGGAGTTCTTTTAAAAGATAATAAAGTAACTGCAAGTGGAGGTATTTCAAAAGGTACTACAAACGCTACTGAATTTACAGTATTAACTACTTTAACAGCTACTGAAATAGTAGGTACAGCAGCAGGTGATATTGGGCATGCAAGTGGAGCTACTCTTGTAGCAGCTCCAGGTTCTGGATATGTTCTAGAATTTGTATCAGCAGTAGCAATCTATGATTTTGATACAGCAGCTTATACTGGCGGAGCCAATGATTTAGTAATTGCAATTGGTTCAGGAGGTGCAGCTATTTCTGGAGTATGTTCTACTGCTAACTTATTAGGAGCAGCATCTGATAAAATTGTATATTTTCTTCCGTTAGCTACAGCAGCAGTTCCAATGACAGCTAATACAGGGATTTCTTTAAGAGGTACTGCTTATACTGATCCAGGTACAGCTCGTGGAGTACTTAGAGTTTATACTACTTATAGAGTAATTACAACAGGTCTGTAATATGAAAGAGAAGTTAGTAGCTATATTACTTACTTTTCTTACAGCAATTTATTCTTTTATAGCCCCCATACAAGGTATTTTACTCCTTGTTGGGGTTGCTATAATTTTTGATACTATAGCAGGAATATATTGTAGTAAGAGATTAGGTAATCCTATATTATCTAGAAAACTATTTAGACTTGCAATTAAAACATTTGTTTATGGAGGGGCAGTAATAATTTTCTATTCAATGGATGTTTTATTGTTAAAAGATATTATAGGTTATTTTTTATCAATACCTTTGTTATTAACTAAGTCAGTAGCTACTACTTTTATATTCATTGAATTATATTCAGTAGATGAAAAAATAAGGGCAGTAAATAATAATAAAGGTATTTGGTATTACTTTAAAAGATTAATATCTGGGGCTAAATCTATTAAAGATAAAGTATCCAAGTTAGATAAATAAAATAATATATGAAAAATATTGAAAAAAGAATAGGAGAATTAGTAGATAAGTCTTTGACTAATACTAAACCATATTTTGTATCAGATACTAGTCCACATTCAAATTTAAAAGGATATTGTATTAAAGCAATAGAAGATACTGTAATTAGTGCATTTAAACCTCTACCACAAGGTAATTCAATAGTTGGAGAAACTATTCTAGCTGGAGATGTTTGGTATATACCATGCACTTCTATTACTTTAACATCTGGAGCTTGTTTTATATATCAACACTAATATATGTTAGGTTTAGGACTAGGTAATAATAAAGTAATAAATTCATTATTTGGTATATCTTATATACAAATTCCACAGAGTATTTCATTAAGTGAGGCAACTCCAGGGACTGTTGTAGTATCTTGGACAGATGTTTCTCAAAACGTAGATGGGTATAAAGTATATAGAAGATTATCTACTGATACTATATGGACTTTAATAGATACAGTTGGAGAAGGAGTAGAAGTAGTTTCAGATAGTACAGTTGCTTCTAATACAGAATATGATTTTAAAGTAGTAGCTTATATAGGGGCTTTAGAAACAATAGAAGAAAATGAAGGAGAAAATTTTTATTTTATAACTACTTATGAAATATTAACTGGTTTATTATTTGATGGTAATAATAAAGATTATTTATTAAGAACTGGTTCACAAACATTAACACTTCCTTGGTCTATTAAATTTGGATTACAAGATGCAGCTCCTTTTTCAACTGCCGCAGGTATTTTTGGTTCAAATTCTTCAACAACATTCAGAACATTAATTTATACAGGATCGAATCAAATAAGAATGAATCAATCTACATTATTAACAAGTCCTACTTTAAATCCATTAGATATAGTATCTAGAGGAATAAGAGAAATTTATGCAGATTCTGGTGGAGATATTTATTATAAAGCTACTCCTACTTCAACTCCTGAATACTTGTTTAATATGAATGATGGTACTCCTACTTTATCACTAAATACTCTTATGAGATGTGGAGGAGGTGGTAGCGATTTCTATACAAATGGATATTTATATTATTTTGAAGTTACTAATGGAGGAACTACAGAAACATTTGATTTAGATGAAGGATCTGGTAATACAATAACTGGTTCTTTAGGTACAGTTTGGACAATAACTACACTCCAAGATATTAATTATATTAATAATACAATGTGGATTGATATATTACCTGCACCTTCTGGTTTTATAGAATTTGTTTCTTTAAGTGTTTCTGGTAGAACAACACAAGATGTAGATATAAATTTATCAACTCCTTATACCTCATACTCTTCAGGTACAACTGAAAGAAGAATTGCAGAAATTATAGATAATGGAAACCCAGAAGGGTTTTCTCATGCGCTTTTAACAACTATAACTAATGATGTTGCAAATGTAGCTTCTTTTTTAACACCAGATGAATATGAAACGCACTTAACTTCAGTGGTTCAACAATTAAAATTAGCAGGAGTTACTCCTATAATATGTTTTGGAGGTACTTTAGTAACTTCAGTTAAACAGTCTCAAAAAGATTATGATGATACTATAGGTGCGATGTTATCTGGAGATCCTCTTAATCCTACACCTGAAAGTGGTTGGGATTTTAACGTAGCTAGTGTTGGAGTAGAAGCTGTTTTTCCATTATATGTAGCTAAGGCTGAAGATGTAGCAACAGCTGAATCTGTAACTTTTATAAATACATTCCAAGCATTTATAGATGGGCAAGTTGCTCCTTATGACCAATGGGTAGGTGCAGATGGTACTCATTTTAATCCTACCGGATATACTTCTTATGGACAAACTGTAGCCGATGGTATGGTTGGAGAAGTAGGAGTAACAAAAGTAGTTGTATTAGGTGATAGTTTAGGTAATACAGAAACAAGTTATATACAGTTATATTATAATTCATAAAATATGTCTAAATACTATTACATTTTGGATCCAGGTCACGGAGGTTTAATTGATAATGTATATCAAACCTCTGGTAAAAGATCTCCAATTTGGTCTGACGGCACACAATATTTTGAAGGTGTTGGTAATAGACAAATCGCTAAAAAAGTAGGCGACCAGCTTAAAAAATTAGATATTGATTATACTTATACGGTAGATCCTTCTAATGGTAAAGATGTTTCTTTAGGTACTAGAATTAATTTTGTAAATAAATTTCCTTCTAGCAATAAAGTATTAATATCAATACATAGTAACGGGGCTTCAGTAGAATCTGCTAATGGTTTTGAGATATTTACTTCAGCAGGCCAAACTAAATCAGATACTATAGCTACAGTTATTTTTGAAGAATTTGAAAAAGAATTTAAAGAAAGTAAGTTTAGAAAAGATACCTCTGATGGAGATGTAGATAAAGAAAATCCTCTTTATATTACAGGTAAAAGCAATTGCCCAGCGGTGTTATTAGAATGTTTCTTTATGACTAATGAAAAAGAGTGTAAAGAAATTTTAATGACAGAAGAAGGTCAAAATAGAATTGTTAAATGTATTGTTCAAGCAATTTGTAGATTAGAACAATAATGAGCTATACTTTAGCTGATATAAAAAGAATCCATTCAAAAAAATTAGCAGTACTTAATAAAATATATACTGCTATAGATGGATCTTCTTATAGAGGCACTAGAGAAAATAGATTAGAAAAGTTAGATAATGCAGATTCAGTTGTAACTGAAAATAATTATACTAATTTATCAGGAGATAATGTAGAAGATGTTTTAGAAAGCATTGACTCTCAAATATCCGAAATATCTCAAGATGGCTACAAGGTTTTTAGTTACGATGTGAATGGAAACCTGACTAATAAAGATGTATATGAAGATTCCTCTTTAGCTAATAAACTATATGAATTTACATATACTTATACAGGAGATAATCTTACTCAAATAACTGTATTAAGATTATCAGATAGTTTTACATATAATAAGGTATTATCTTATGATGTAAATAACAATTTAACAACTATAGATTTAATAACATAAAATATGAGTAAGGGAAATACTTTTGAAAACGATCTTTTACAGCTTATCTTTAACAATGTTGATATTGCTGATATTGGAGATGCTTCAGGTCTTCAGAACTCTGCATCAGCAGGTTCTTTATATGTAGCTTTGCATACAGGTGATCCTGGAGAAGCAGGGACAGCAGCTACTAGTGAATGTGCATATACTTCTTATGCTAGAGTAGCTGTAGCTAGAACTGTTGGTGGGTGGACTGTATCAACTAATACCGCTAGTAATACTGCCTTAATTCAATTTCCTGAATGTACAGGAGGTTCAGAAACTATTACACACGTTAGTATTACTGTAGCTTCTTCTGGTTCAAGCAAGATTTTATATAAAGGAGCATTGACAGCTTCTCGTTCTGTATCTTCAGGTATCCAACCACAATTTGCTGCTTCAGCACTTGTAGTAACAGAAGATTAATTTTGAACAATTAATTTATTTTAATATCTTTGTACCATGTACAGATGTAAAAAATGTAATTATCCAGCAGTGATTCTTAATGAATCTGTTGTAAAAACCTGTAATTGTAAAGTTCATGTTTTAAGAACTCCAATTACATTTTGGGAGAAATTTTTTTCTATTTTTGGTAAAAAGTTTTACATGGAAAGAAATGCTCCAGTAGTTTTTGATATGCAAACTACTATCAAAGGCAAATCTAATTGTAGTATATAATGCCAGGATTTAAATCAATAGGTCAGTTAATAGATGCAGAACTTGAAGGTAAAACCAGAACTTATAGTTTTAGAAAAAATAGTTCTGTAGCATATCAGCAAAGTTTATGGGCGGATATATCATCTTCTTCAGGTAATCCTGTAGCTAAATATTGGTTTGATGCAACTCCATTAGTAGCTAAAGCTGTTTATCAATCTACTGATGGAGGAATTTTTCATGGGGCAGGAGTTTCTCCTAGTAATAAATATTTAAGAAGATTATACATTAATGGTAGTACATCAGTAACTTCCTGTACTTTAATATTAATGGATTATCTTTTATATTATCCTACTATAGATGAAAGTACTACAGATGAGCAATTTTTAGATAATACAATTACTTTACCTAGATATACAGATGGAGAAGGGGTTCAAGTAATAGCTCTTTCAGTAGCTAATAGAACAGGTCTTCAATATTTTACTATAAATTATACTAACCAAGATGGAGTTTCTGGTAGAGTTAGCAGTCCATGTTATCAATCTACTCTTGCTTCTAATAATGTATTATTAACTAGTGGGGCTACTGGAGGATCTTTAACAATATCTGCTTTACCTTTCGTAGGACTACAAGGAGATGATACTGGGGTAAGATCAATAGAATCTGTTACTATGAATGGAGTTGATACTGGACTATTTTCTTTAATACTAGTAAAACCATTATGTACTATATCTTTTTTACAAAATAGTCAATCTCCTACAGAAATAGATTTCCTTTTGCATAAAGGAAGTATGCCTATTATAAAAGACGATGCTTTTATTAGCTTTATTTACAATACTTCAAACAGTTCAACCCATAACTTTTTCGGAGATTTAACTGTTTCATGGGATTAATTAAAATATAAAAAATATGCCAGGTTTTTCAAGTAACGATCAAATTATAGAGTCTTTAACTAGTGGTAACACATTTAAAGCAAATTGGGCTAAAAACTTTCAACCTACTACTGTAGGAGTAGCCAATGAAACTCATACTTTATTTAGAGGTTCTGGTAACCCAGGGCCAGATGCTTTATTTAATACAGGTACAAACTTAGCTTTTCAAGCTGTAAAAGATAATACAACCAACGCTTCTTCTATCCAACATGGGGGAAATGTTCAACCTACTTATTATAAATATCTAATAAATGGTTCTGCTGTTACAGCAGCAGCTACTGTTGCGCCAGGAGTATTAGTTTTAGTTGATGTTGTAGGTTTTTATCGTGTTACTTCTGTAACCACTACAACAGCACAATCAACTACAAATACCCTTAGTCAAAGCGACACATTTACGGCAGATGCTGGTACTGATATTTGTACTTATACAAGTACTGCTAATATACCAAGTAATATATTAACTGGTACTAGAGTTAGACTAACTACCACTACTACATTACCAGCAGGATTGTCTTTAGCTACAGATTATTATGTAATCAAATTATCTGATACTACTTTTAGTTTAGCTACTTCTTATGCAAATGCTGTTGCTGGAACAGCTATTGATATTACGTCAGCAGGTACTGGAACTCATACTATATCGTGGTTACTTCCAAGATATACTAATGGAGCAGGATTAAATGCAATTATGTTTAATTCAAACGCAACTCCTCTTGGAGCAGGTACTCCTAATTTATCTATAGGATATACAAATAGTCAACAAACAGGTTCAAGAGCTACACCTACTGTTTTACCAATAGGAAAAACTGCTTGTCCTAATAGTCAAATTCTATACTCTGGAGCAACTGGTGTAGGTAAATACAATTATACTATGCCTCTTCAATCAGGGGATTCTGGAATTGCACAAATAGATACTATTCAAAATTCAGTCTCTTATGTATCTGGAGAATATACTACCGCTTTAGTGAAAGAATTAGCTAGATTTCCCTTAGTTACTTTAGGAGTTGCTTCTGAAAGAAATTTTCAATTTGAAATGCCTAGTTTACCTCGTATTTATGATGGAGCTGCCTTGTACTTTTTATGGATAGCTGGTGCGGCTACCCCTACTAACTCTGCATTTACAGGACATTTAGATTTTGTTTGGAGATAATATGAAAAAAGAATTTTTAGAATTAATACAAAGAGCCAATGCTGAAAATTGGGACTCTTTTAAAATAATGGCTGAATTTATTTCTATTCAAAAAGAAATAGATGCTAAAATAGCAGAAGATAATGGTTATCCAGAACTTGCTGAAAAAATAAGAACTCAATAATGTTATTAAATAATTACATATTAGGTACTGGAGTTGGTCGAGAATATGGACGAACTAATCTATTTATGTATTATAAAAATAGTACTTGTAAGCAATTTTATACTGGAGATCATGTAGTTGATGGAGAAACAGAAAAAGATTCTTTTCCTACTGGAACTAATCCTCCCTATGCTTACGTACTAGGGTTTAAAGGAAGTTTATTAAGTTCAACAACTTTACTAAATGGAGTAGGAGAATTAGATTCCAATTTATCTCAAGGTATAAATATAGAATCTACTATAAATGCTACTAGTTCTATTTCCACTGCCAATCTATCTGTAATTATACAGTTAGCTTCTAATATAGCAGGGTCTGGTAATATTACAACTGCTAGTTTAGTAGGGACAATTGCTCTAGCAGCGACTTTAAATGGTACTGGAAGCGTAACAGCAGGATTGAATTTAATAACTTTTTTAAATTCTACTTTATCTGGTTCTGGTTCTATAACAGGTGCTTTATTGACAGGTATAGCTTCTATGGAAGCTAATATATATGTAAATCAATCTCAAGCCACTATTCAAGAACTTGTTGCTGGAGTTTGGAACGCTCTACTAGCTGATTATAATTTACCTAATACAATGGGTGAAGTTATGAATAATATGGGTTCAGTTGCAGATCCTTGGACTACTTCTTTACCTGGTACTTATGCTCCAGGTGAAGCAGGTTATATTTTAGGCAATCTACTTTCTAATATACCAGATTCAGTTTGGGACGAATTGAAAGCTTCTCATACCACAGCTACTTCTTATGGTAAAATAGTGCAAGATCTAGAAACTCTTGCAAAACAAATTAAAGGGTTAACAGCCGCAGGTTTATAATGAAAAAATATATTCAACCTACCATAATACTATTATTAGTAATTTTAGTATTTAACATAAAACAATGTAATATACCTAAAGTAGAGTATATTAAAGAGCGTTATAGAGATACTATAATAAAGACCAATATAGACACTATAATGTTTGAAAAAACTGTTACCAAAACAAAATTAGTACTTGATACTATAACAAATTATGTTTACCCAGATGGCACTAATATTTATAGGTTTAGAACTAGCATAGATGATAGTTTATTATCAGGTAAGATAATGACAGAAGTAGAAGTAAATAATGATAGCTTACAAGTATTATCTCAATATATAGATTATTATCCAAAGTTTCCTAAATACATATATAGAACAGATTCAATCTTTATAAAAGATTCTACTGTTATAACTAAATTAGATAATAAGGTTAATTTTTTTCTAGGATTTTCTACTAGCTATCTTTATAAAGATACCTCTGTAGATATTTACCCAGAAGTAGCATTACAGTTTAAAAATAAATCAATCATAAATTTTGGATTTAGTCCTTTTACTCAAACATTTATACTAGGAACTAGATTTAAGATACAGAAAAATAAATAGTTCTTATTTAAAATCAACAGTTTTTATGACAACAGTAAAAGAAATAGTTCAAACCTTTAAGTTGCATCCTAGTTATGTTAGTAACGGAGCAGCATCTCTTTCTAAAAGATGGGGGTGTTCTATAGAAGATATTAAAGAGGCTAAACTTCTTTTAAAATATGAAAAAATAAAAAAACAATCTAATGAAATAAGTCAGAAAAATAGAAAAGTATTAGTAAAGAGACTTTTTATAGATATAGAAACTTCCCCTAATATAGGGTTCTTTTGGAAATCTGGATATGAAATAAACGTGTCTCCAGAATCAATTATTAAAGAAAGATCTACTATATGTGTTTGTTGGAAGTGGCAACATGAAGATATTGTTCATCATATGACTTGGGATAAAAATCAATCTGATGAGAATATAATAAAAAAAGTAGCCTCTTTATTAAAAGAAGCTGATGAAACAATAGCTCATAATGGAGATTTTTTTGATATTAAATGGTTAAGAACTAGAGCATTATATCATAGAATACCTTTTCCTTATAGAATTAGAACACTAGATACTTTAAGAAAATCTAGAAGTACTTTTTCTTTTAACTCTAATAAGTTAGATTATATAGGTAAGTTTTTAGGAGTAGGTTCTAAAATAGATAACGGTGGATTTAGTTTGTGGAGAGATATAATTTTAAATAATTGTACGGACTCTATGAATAAAATGGTAGAATATTGTATGGGAGATGTTCTACTATTAGAAAGTATTTATAGAGAAATGCACTCTTATATACATAAAAACACTAGCTTTGCAGTTTTAAATAATAAAGCTAAATGGAGATGTGTAGAATGTGTATCTGATAATGTAAAAGAAAGGCATTCTAGTGCTACAGTAATGGGTGTAATAAAAAGACACATGTTATGTAATGATTGTGGTTGTCAATACGATATTAGTAATAAAACATTTGAACAATTCCTAAAAAGGAAATTATAATATGGTTACTTTAAATCAATTGGTTTATGATTTGTTAGAAATTATTAGACCTAATCTTTCAGATGATGATAGTTTTGATAAAAGACAAATAGCTTTTTGGATTAAAAACCAAAGAGCTTTATGGCTTAGAAACGAACTTAATAAAAATAGAACAGTAGATCCTAATATAGTTCAAGATTTAGGATGTATAGAATTAGAACTTGCAGATAAAGCAGACTGCTGTGAATTATCAGATGGCTGTAAGATTTTAAGAACTAATGTAGAAATACCTAATACGATAGAATTACATAATAAGACTGGTATAACTAGAGTAGCTCCTATTGATAAATTATCAGTACCTTTTAGTTTTGTATCTTATGAAAGAGCTATATGGTCTGGTAATGGAAAGTATAATAAGAATCATGTATTTGCATTTATATTAAATAATAGAATATATGTTATTAGCAAAGATCAGCAAATTGCTAAATATATGACTCATATAAATGTTAGAGGTATTTTTGAAGATCCAGAGCAAGCTGCTAGATTTAAACATTGTTCTGGAGAACCTTGTTATTCTACTAATAGTAATTATCCAGTTAATAGTTGGATGATTGACTATATGAAAGATGCAATAATTAAACTTAATTTTGCAACTGCTCTTAAAGTCCCTACAGATAATAGTAATAATGCTAAAGATGATGCTGTAAATGAAGCGCAATAAGTCTAATATAAAAGTTCATTACGGACTACCTGATTTTTTTAAATATTATTTAGAAAATTGTGAACATGAAAAAGTTTCTAAATCTAAATTTAAAGAAGTAATAGAATCATGTAATATAGCTATTTCAGATAAAATAATGGAGGGGGAAGAATTTAAATTTCCAGCCATTAGATTTAATTTATCAATAGTAAAGAAAAAACATACTATAAAATTAGATAAAGAAGGTAATCCTGTAATTAAATGGCTACCTCTAGATTATAAAGCTACTAAAGCACTATGGCTAAAAACTTATCCAGATAAGACTTTAGAAGAAATTTTAGAAATACCTGATAGACCTAGAGTATATCAAAGAAATAAACATACAGCAGGATATATCTATAAATGGTATTTAAATAAATTTTCTGGCAATTTTGTAAATAAAACAGTTTATTCTTTTGAACCTACAAGACATAATAAAAGAAAATTGTCTTCTATTATAAAGTCTGAAGATTTTAAAGATGTATTCTATGAATATTAAATAAAACAGTATGTATAATAGTGGTAAAAGAGTTAGCTTAAAAGTAGCTATGGAAAAAGTTCTTAGAGATTACGAAGGTGTAATAACTGAGATACAGTGGGCGGATGCTGTTGAATGGGCTGCTGAAGCTATAAATCTTATGGGATTATACCATTCTTATCAAGATAAAATTTCCAAAGAAATTACTATTACTAATTATAGAGGTGAGTTACCTTGTGACCTAGCTTTTATAAAGATGGTAAGAGATTTTAGTACAGGAGAAACTTTAATTAGATCTTTTGATCAGTTTCATTTATCAAATCATTTTAGATGTGAAGAAGAACAAGTAAGTACTTGCGACGATTGTCATGATACTGCTACTTATATAACAGATAGTAATTATATATTCACTTCTTTTAAAGAAGGCAGTATTGAAATTTCATATAAAGGTATTCCAGTAGATGAAGATAATGTACCTACTATTCCAGATGATACTAAGTTTATAAGAGCAGTTGCTAGTTATATAGCAGAAAGATGTTGCTTTAAATTAACTCTCCAAGGTAAAATGAGTGAAAGTACTTATAAAGGTCTAGTAGAAAGAGATCGAGATTGGGCATTTGGATCTGCAAAAATGCAACTAGCAATACCTGATTTAGATACTATGGAATCTATTAAAAATAGAACTTTAAGACTTATTCCTAGTATAAACCATCATAGAACTGCATTTAGATTATCGTCTCAATCTCAAAAACAAATTAATCATAATAGTATTTAATTATGAGTAAACATAAAGTAGGTTATACAAAAGGGCTTAATAAAGATTTAGCTAAGGATAAATATAACAATGCTAACTATTTTGACGCTAATAATATAAGAGTTATTACTAGCGAAGGTCTTTCTACGGGTTCTATTGAAAATGAAAAAGGTAATAAACTTTTATTTTCTTTTCCTACAGTAGGAAAAAGAATTAAAGTTAATATAGATTTTGGCGTAAGTACTGGTTCAGTAACTATAGATGGTACTACAGTATCTTATAATACTTCTCAAGATAATGAGTCATTTTACAATGAACTAATAGGAACTTCTGCTATAGCTACTTTAATAAGTAATGGTAGTATATATATCTTCTTAAACGAAGATGGTATTTTCATTCAAATAATTGATACTACTATAGCAGCTTCTTTTACTAATACTGTAGGAACAGCAGGAAGTAATTATTCTACTGCAACTTCTTCTATTTATATATGCGGTTGGTGTAGATTAAATGAATGGATTATTGTATTTACTTCTAACTCTGAAATAGAAGAACCTAGTTCTGCTTTATGTCAAATATGGAAATTTAAATTCCAAGATGGCTCTAGAGTTCAGATAGATAATGCTAATGGTACTGTATTAGATCCAGTAGAACATTTGATATATAATGATTATTTAAATTATTCTACAGTTACTTATATAAGAGATACTGTAACAAATTATGAAACTAGTAAAAAAGGAAGAGTATATTGGACAGACTATTATAATCAGATAAGAGTAATAAATATATTTGATGAAAATGCGATGTCTAATAAACCAGCAGATTTAGATTTAATCTCTGAAGTTACTTTTGCTAAACCAGTTATTCAGTCAGTTACTAATGGAGGATCAGTCCCATGTGGAGCAATGATTCAATATTATTATAAACAACTAGATTCAGATGGTAGAGAAACTATATTCTCTCCAGGATCCCAGTTAATGATGCTTCAAGAAGAACTAACTAATGACATTACTTTAGAATATTCAGATTATAAAGGAACTTCTCCTAATACAGTAAATAATAAATCTTTGACTATTGAGATTAATGGTTTAGATACTGATTATAACATTATAGAATATTATGTAGCTATATGGTTTAATAAGAATGTACCTACAATCTATAAAATAGGTGAAGATACTATTTCAGGTAGTTCAGTAAGCTTTACTCATTCTACTATGGCGGAAGCAATTAATATTGATTATGCTTCCTTCATGGATATAGGCACACCTTTTACAGCTAAGACTATTGAAGATCAAGATAAAGCTTTAGCTGCTGGTAATATTAAAGAAGCTGACTTTGATGTAGATTTTGATGCTAGAGCTTATAGATTTAATTCTTCTGGTGATTTTGATTTATTTTCTGGAGACGGTACTTCTGAAACCTTCTCTACAGATTTTAGTGGAGACTTTTCAAATATACCAGAAGAACATGATGCTATAAATCCAACAAATGATGATACAAATATTTCTTATAACTTTGATTCTGCTAATAAACAAATTTATAAATCAGATGGTACTACTATAGGAGGTGAAGGGCCGAATGTTTCTTATACATTTGCAGTACATGGTAGATCTGCTTCAATAGGGCCTAGATCCTTGTTAACTTCATACGCAGGTTATGATGCTTATAATACTACTAATAAAAGAACTGGTTTAACAGAAACTTCTCTTGGAGAATATAATCCCGATGGAAGTATACTTTATTATAATATAGAAAATGAATTGGATAGTTCAAAATCCATTAAACTAGATGCTTTATTTACAGGTTACTCTAAGGGGGAAGTATATAGATTAGCTATAGTATTTATTTCTAAACAAGGTCAAAGATCTTATGCTAAATGGATTGGAGATATTAAATTTCCTGATCCAACGCTAGGTGATACTTATAAAACTCAGGATTCTACAGGGTTACTTACCAATGAATATGATAATAGTAATGCCGATGTATTAATGTATGAGGTCGGTTTAAGATTTACCATAGATGTTTCAAGTATATCTGATAAAATATCAGGTTTTAAAATAGTTAGAGTAGAGAGAACTCAATCAGATAAAACACGTTTAGGTACTGGAGTAGTAACTAATTTTGTAGATTGGTCAGATGGAGGAACAGATGCTACTACTCAAAATGCACTTTCTTTAATTAGAAAGTATGTTATTAGTTCTGGATATACTGCGGGTACTAATCCTACAAATAAAGCTATTACTTCTAAAATGAGAATTCTAGGAACTGTTTACGGTGATGATGCAGTAACTAGTCCTATTAATGGATATAATCATTTTAATCTTTTATTAAATGATAGTCCTGACATTACAGGTTTGAATGGGACTCTTACTATAAATAATTATAGCAAATATCTTTTAAATTTAATTTCACCAGAATCTGATTTTAGAGAGTATACTAATTTTAATCCAAATACTTCTACAGATTATCTTAGAGATTATGGATACTTTACTTGCTATGAACAGGTATATAATGATGATTCATTAAATGCTGAAGCTGGTAATGATAATATTAAAGAAGCTAATCTAGGATTTTTATACAGGGCTAAACAATTTTACTCATTATCAGATGAAGGTCAAACTGCTAAAAATTATAAAATAGTTGCTGAAAGATATTTAAGTAGCGGTGAAGTTATAGGTAATCCTGGTTCTGCTTTAGAAAATAGTGAAGATACTACCTTATTAGGTACAGCAATGGAGTAT